>Ga0307489_10002758_pt1 | contig 11763 bp, 16 predicted proteins | sample SB12metaG_FD_202247 | JGI IMG/M metagenome (GOLD analysis project Ga0307489, IMG submission 202247) | Sea-ice brine microbial communities from Beaufort Sea near Barrow, Alaska, United States - SB 1.2 | ecosystem: Environmental > Aquatic > Marine > Coastal | place: USA: Alaska | collected...
GGTAGGGCCTGGCGGACATTATACGCCACGTCATCCAATGCACTTTGAGCCCTCGTTTCTTGGGTTGACTGGCATCCTATGACATCTTGACATGGCATCCGAGCAATCTCCGCCAGGCCCTATCTCCCGCCACTCCTTCGACGGCTATCCGCGCACTCCGCGCGACGCCGACGCCACTTCCGTCACCGGCGCTAGCGCTACCATCCGGGACCGGGACTCGCTGACTGACGAGTCGCCGGCAGCGTTCAGGGTGTTATTGGCGGAAGACTCGCGGGCGAACCAAATGGCCATCAGCCGGTGAGGCCTGACAGATAATGCCCACCACGTCATCCTCCATGTTGCAGACCCGCATTTCTTGAGTTTATGGGATCACCTGACGTGGGGTGCGGGCCACATCGTCCTTCACATTGCCATCCTCCACACTGTAGACCCTCGTGTGTTGAGGTCAATGGAATCACAAGACGCGGCGAGCATTACATGTCAGGCTCTATCATCCGGCTTCTCAGCGCTCAGGGCGTGGACGTGACTGTGGTGGACTACGGGGGCGCGGCTGTGGTGAAGCTTGTGGACGAGAAGGCGGAGTTCGACCTCGCATTCTTCGACATCAACATGCCGATCATGGTAGGGCGGTGCACGTTGACCCCGGGTTGACCTCGGGTTGATCCCGGGTTGACCCTGCGTTGACCGCGCTTTGTTCCAGCTCTTCAAGCTAAGACATGATGAACCGCTTTCAAACTTTGCTTTTCTTTCCAAGCTGCGGCGCTACAGCATGGGTGGCGTGGAAGCGCTGCGGCGCGTGAGAGCCGCGGGCATCGACATACCGATCATCGCGCTCACCGCATCCGTCGAGCAGGAGGAGCTCCAGGCGGGGCCTCACACCCAATCACACCGCCAGCTGGACTCAGACCTAGCTCTCCCACCCAATCACACCGCCAGCTGGACTCACACCTAGTCCTCCCACCCAATCAAACTGCCAGCTGTACATACCGATCAGCGCCCTCACCGCATCCGTCGAGCAGGACGAGCTCCAGGTAGGCCCGGCAGACATTGCTCGACACGTCATAGGAAGCCGATTCATTCAGGAAACCAGGGTTCAACATGCGTTGGGTCATGTGGCGGTCATAGGGGGGGGAGATACGCTTCCGCGTGTATAAGGTGGGGCCATGCTTCCGCCCTGGCCCCCGCATGACGTGACGTGGCGAACAGCATCTGGCAGACCGTAGCTCCGGGCCTGCCTCGACGCGGGCTTCACCGACATTACCTCGAAGCCGTTGCAGCGCCAGCTGTGCCGAAATCTTCTCGCTCAACACGGTAGGGCGGTGCAGGTTGACCCTACCAAACCCGAGTTGAAACCGCCTGGAACTAATTGCTTGAAACTAAAGTTTGATGTACTGCTTTCAACTTCTGCTTTCAAATTTGACTTGCGCCGCTACAACACGGCCACATCCTCTCGCCGCCTGAAGAACGCAAGTCGTCTGGCAAGTCGCAGCCTAGGGCGGCGGCGGCGGCGGCGGCGGTCTCCCCCGCGGCGGCGCCCCGCGGGTTGCAGCCTCAGCACCAGGTAGGGCGGTGCAGGTTGACCCTGTTAACCCCACGTTGAAGCGCCTAGAACGAAGCGCTTGAAACTGAAACATGATACATGGCTTTCAAGATTTGCTTTCATTTTCAACTTGCGTCGCTACAACCAGGTCCTGCGCGGGCGGCACATCCTGTACGCGGAGGACTCCGTCCCTTCACAGAAGATCGTGAAGCGCATGCTCGATCACGCGAGCGTGCAGTGCACGGCAGGGCGGTGCAGATTGACCCTATGACACCCAAGTTGAAACCGCCTGGAATCAAGCCCTTGAAACTAAAGTGAGATATACTGCTTTCAAATATTGGTTTCAATTTCAACTTGCGCCGCTACAGCACGGTGGTTGAGAACGGCGAGGCTGCGGTGCACGCGGCCCTCCACGCGCATCCGCCCTTCGACTGCATCCTCATGGACTGCAACATGCCGGTCCTCGACGGGTGGGGGGCAACGCGGGAGATCCGGAAGCTGATGGCAGGGGCTAACACTCGTCCACTCTTCAGCTCAACCTGAGCCGTTTCTGACACAAAAAACACCCTAGTCATCCCCTAATACCCTTCAACACCCCCTAAACACCCCCTAAACAACCCCTGAATGCACCCCCTATCCCACAGGAAGCGCTTACGTTGAGCCGAAAAGTGGAGGAGTGACAGCCCCTGGCTGATGGTCCACAAGACGCCCATCATCGCGCTCACCGCCAACGCCATGACCGGCGACCGCGAGGCAGGGGCTTACACCCGTCCACTTTTAGCTCAACTTGAGCCGTTTCTGTCACAAAATACACCGTAGACACCCCCTAACACCTCCTAACACCCCCTGACACCTCCTGAACACCCCCTAAACAACCCCTTCATGCACCCCCTGTCACACAGAAGGCGCTTAAGTTGAGCTGCAGAGTGGACGAGTGCTAGCCCCTGCCGCGAGGGCTGCCTGGCGGCTGGCATGAACGACTATATCACCAAGCCGGTCAAGCTCTCGAACCTCCTCGACGTCATCAGCAAGTGGATCTCGTAGGTTCGGGACGTTTCAAGATTGGTTGAGGATTTTCGATCACTTTTGTACTTCAACAACTCTAGCTCTAGTGCCTAGTCTGTAAAGCGTGTTATATAGCGTATCATACTACCCTTCTTAAGCAGGCGTTTAGTGATATTCACCAAAAATCAATGGACTTTTGGCCAATTTACTAAAGCTCCAGCTTACTAGAAGTTACTAGCCCACAGACTAGGCACTAGCTCTGTTTCGCACCCAGCATTCCTGTAGCATGTTATAAGTCCATGCCTCGCCCATAGGCAGCGTGGGTCGAGGGCGGGGTGCCGCCACTGAAATGTACGGTGTGGGAGGTGAGGACACATTATCAAACATAGCTTACATCATTGTATATCAGGTATTGCATATAGCTTACATCCTAATATCATTATACTATCATTACATATAGCTACATCCTTATATACATCATCATATTTTCATGTAAGCTATGAAAGTATAGATTGATAGATACCCGTACATATAGGATGGTAGAAAACCCTGATATAATCGGAGTCAAACGGAACGATGCGTGCTTTTCTCAGCGCGACGCACGCTTAGAGTGCAGGATCGGATTAGTGACTGCTCACAATGTGAGCGCTTTGGGGCTCGTTGGACGTTAGTAACAAATAAAATGAAGCACTTCTGTTGCGTAATCAAATGATTCTTGCGCGCCCCAAAAAGGAGAATTCCCCGGTCGCAGCGGCCGCCGTCTGAAACTGGTGGTCGCCACTGCCGCTGGAACTCTGGAACCAGCTGTATACTAGTACGAGAGCGCCATCAATTTTCGAGTTATATATTTGTATTGGCATCTGGCTAAGGCTGGCCGAGCCGACCGGTGCTGAGGCACCGCCTGATATCTACATAATAGTTGTCCCGTGACTTCGGGATACAGCGATGTGTTGGAATACATACAAGGAAATCAAATGAATAAGCGTGAAGAAAGTCGAAGACTCCTAGCAGTGTGAAGATTGAAACGCGTACAGCAGTTTTGATACATCAGTTGAACAAACAATAAGGAAGAGGCCCCATTTCAGCAACCTCTTTGCGAGTCACCACTGATGCCATTCGTCGTGCACTTTGTTAGCCCCCTCCGCGTGAAAATTGGTATTGCGATTGACCCTTTCAACCTCGGCAGTCGCGGCGAGCCGACTCTTTCGACGTTTACTGTGAAATGTTTTCCGCACGTGCGGCTTAGCAGCGCCCGCTCCCCTGGCAGGAGGGTCATCGAGAACAAGCTATCGACCGAGATCGGAGCACGACTCATCTTAAACGCAGTGTAGGGGCGACTACGACTAGTCGCCCCTATCTCTTCGAAATCGAGGGTCTATGACCTCACGGATAGCGACCAGGTCGGACTGTCATCGAGTCGGTCGGTGGGATCTTCGAAAATGACAGTTCTGATTGGTCGAACGGGATTCGATACCATACCTTTGATACCAGACCCGACACTGAATTGAAGGGTGAATGCTTTTACAGACACGCGAACTCAGTTCGTTGGTCGAGTGCTTGTTCTCAATACCCCCCTGCCCGGCGAGTTCTTCGAGGGTCGGCCTGGTCATGCCCCCGAGGCGCCCCCTGGGGCTAAGGCCTGGCAACTATTGCTCGCCACGTCACGTAATGCCGGTTAAGTCAAGAGACGAGGCTTTACCTGCTTAACGATGACGCCGGTGGCGGGAAATGTGCCTGGCTCATATTGCTCGCCACGTCATGTGATGCCATGTAATCAATAATCAAGGGTCCAGAACGCATGTCGATCTGTCAATGACGTGGCAGGCAATAGTGTCGCCTGCAGGGGCTTACACTCGTCCACTTTTCAGCTCAACCTGAGCCATTTCTGGCACAAAATACACCCTCAACACCCCCTAACACCCACTGATACCTCCTAACCACCCCCTAAAGATTCCCTAAATAACCCCTGAGTGCACCCCCTATCCCACAGAAAGCGCTTACGTTGAGCCGAAAAGTGGACAAGTGGATACTCTGGTCGCCTGCCCCTACCCGGGCTCGCTTACAGCACTCCGGTGAAGTGAGGCAGGCAGCGGCGGACCCTTGGTCGGCTGGCGCCCGGCCGGGCAGGAGGGTCATAGCGTTTAGGGTTTAGGGTTAAGGGTTTAAGGGTTTAGCTGGACAAGCACTCGAAGCGAGATCAGAGCATGACTTACCTTCAGGGTGAATGCTCGTACAGACGCGCGTGTGAGGAGGAGGCGGAGGGACACAACGTCGGTCGAGTGCTGGTTCCCTACACCCCCCCTGCCTGTTCGGTCGCCTCGGGGACTCCGGGTATTTGTTGGACGCTTCGCACACTCCGCAAAGGAGGAAGAGACGAAACAATTTCCCCTCGGCTTTCCCCTCCGCCTCGGGTACCGTGCAGAGGAGGCAGGTGGTGAGCTTGACCCCCCGCGCCCGCGCCCCTGCCCGCGCCCGCGCCCGCGCCCGGGCCCGCGCGCAAGCGAGTGGGGGATGTGGAGTTTCGCCGGCGCGACGCCGACGGAGCATGCAGGGGATCCAGGGGCGCAGCGCTGGAAGGAGGAACACGAGGAGGTCGTTCACCGCCCGCGCCCATGCCCGCGACCGTGCGCACGGGCGAGGATGAGCGGCGTTGGCGCGACCTCGGAGCAGACAGCGGCGCAGCGCCCTCGCTCACGCCATCGGCACCCCGCGCACCCCCATCGAACACCACGTGCCGATCCTGACTCTTATCCCGCCTCAAGGAACTCCGCACAGGCGGAGCAGGTTGAGCGCCCAAGGCATCGCCTGTGGAGGCCCACCGACCAGGGCCTTACACCCGTTCACTTCTCAGCTCAACTTGAGCGCTTTGTATGTGATAGGGGGTGCGAGTAGGGGTTCTGTAGCCCGTGTTAAGGGGGTGTTAGGGGGTGTTTAGGGTGTGTAGGGTGTTTTTGTGTGTCAGACACGGCTCAAGTTGAGCTGAACAGTGAACGAGTGTAAGTCCCTGCCGCCGACCCCGACCGGAAGGCGGACGATGATCAGGTTGTTGAGCGCCGAGCCCTGCGCCCGCGCGGTGCGACGACGATGGAGCATGCGAAGGAGGCAGCGGCTCAGCGCCCTCGGCGGCAGTGCCCTTGGCCAGGGGCTTACACTCGTCCACTTTTCAGCTCAATCTTAGCTGTTTCTGACATCAGATTTACCATAGAAACCTCCTAATACCACTGAACACCTCCTAAACACCCCTTGAACAAGCCCTAAATGCACCCCCTATCCCACAGAAAGCGCTTACGTTGAGCCGAAAAGTGGACGAGTGTAAGCCCCTGCCCGTGGCAGCGCCCTCCGCAGCGCCCTCGCCACGCCACTCATCCTCTACTGCAAGCCGAAGCATCTGAGACCGCATCATGTTGTCGAGCCACCCCCCTTCCGCTGTGCGACTCCGCCAGCGTCTAGCGCAAACCGACACTGCCGCGGCCGTCGCAACTTCACTCCCAGGGTCGTCTCCCTCCTCGCCTCCCGCCTCATCAAACGCAGAGTAGCGCCGTGCCCGACGCGACGACGCATGAAAAGGAGCCGCCAGAGATGAAGCCGGAGGAGTCAGCAGGTCGTCCTGTGACGTCCCTGCTGCCGCTTGCCGCCGCCAGCTTCTCGCGCATGCAGCCACGGCCGCAGCCGCGGCGTCTGCAGCCCCCCCCTCTCCTCCCTCAAATGCGGTGTGCCGCCTGAAGTGGCAGCGGCGCGACGACGGCGGAGGAGCCAGAGCAGGCAGCTGCACAGCACGAGAGAAGGAGGCTGAGCGGCGTGGTGCTCGCTCAGCGCCCTCCGTAGCGCCCTCCTCATCACGCCACTCACCAGGGGCTACACTCGTTCACGTTAGAGCTCAACTTGAGCAACTCCAGGACACATTCATGAGTTGATTTGGACAAAGGAGGACAAAGGAGCTCAAGTTGAGCTGAAATGGGAACGAGTGTAAGCCCCTGCCACTGATCCTCCACCACGTGCCGATCCGTCTCCGCCCGCAGCAGGTCGTCCAGCGACGTCTCCGCCGTGCCGCGTTCCACCGCCATTGCCAGCCGCGTTGTGGAGACCCTCGCCGCATCCGCGCTCGCATTCGCGTTTCTTTTCCAGCGCCCTGCTAAAACAGCCACCTTCGCCGCCGCCGCAACTCTCCCCCCGGGCTCCATCGCGGCGTGGTTGGTCGAGACCACTTCGCCTGCACTCGCGTGTCCCCGGCGTCACGTGCTTTGCTCGCACCCTCGGCGGACACTCAGCGTAGCAGAGCAGAGAACGCAGGAGGGGTTCTCTATGCGAGGCAAATGCAGATGCAGAGAAACCGCGCTCTCTGATCGGTGAGCGACTGAGCGTGGACGCCGGCGACCGTCCTTGAGGGGAGGTTGGGAACAGCGTTCCCTCCTCTGGTTCGAGCACAGAGAAAGCTGTCGCCCCTGATGAAGGTCCTGCGTGGCCAACGCCCCCTCCTTTGAGCGCCGTGGTGGGCCGAGGAGATATCCCCTCTGCTTGTCACTTGAGGAGGACGGAGAGACGTTTTCCCCGCGTCACCAAGAGCTCGGCTAAACGGCGCGGGAGAATGACACGTGAACCAATCGACTTGAAACGGTCACCTGATTGATCGACAGGTTGAAAAGTTCATGAGGGCGGATAAAGGGAGCGGAAAGTTCCGAATATGGGACATACCTGATGAACGCGCGAACGAGATTTGTCAATAAACCGGCGCAGCGCGGATCCGATCAAAACTTGCGGTACGAGTACGAGTAGTGCCATTGTCGATGCCGGTCACTCAGCAAGTCCACACTTGCGGCGGCGCACGACAGGCGCGCGGGTTGAGGGGGCATCGACCCTTTCCACCCGTCGCCACCACCGCCAACTCCGTCGACCCCGCCTCGCGGCGGAGATGCAGGACTATATGGAGCGGCTCGATCGGAGGTGCGTCACGCCGTGGTTTATACGAGCGCTCACTTTCAGTGCCTCACTGTGACAGTCGTTCCGTTCTATGTGCGTCCTCTTCCTGTGAACGTCCTTCGCACGCCGACCTCGAGCGTACATGTGCCGCTTGTGCCGCTTGTGCCGCCAAAACGACACGTGTCGGCGCGGGGTTGGTGACGGGGTCGGGGCGGGGCCGAGTGCCCGCGCAGGCAGCCGTGAAAACACAGAACGAAAAATGACTGCTTGCATGCGTCTGCACTTTTCGGCACCCTTACAGGCGCCCACTGCAATTTCGTGGTTACGACTTGTGTCAGCCGGCTTGAAGGACGAGCGAGCGCGTCACGCAACACGCGGCGGGGCCCGCGCGGAGGTGGCAGTGCGCTGCGGGCAGGGGCGGTTGGATACCAAATACGAACAACTGACGCCGCCCCCATTTCCCTCCCCGCCAGGCGCTCGATGGTGGAGCAGACGGCGGCGAGCTACGACCCGAGCGCGGTGCGGCGCGCGGCGGCGGCGCCCGCGCCGCCCGCACACGCAAACGAAAGTGAAAACACCGCGCAGCCGCGAAGGCACTTGGGCGTGGGCGACACCACGGGACACCCCGCGCGCGCACCGCCGCAGCACCTCGGCCTTATGGCGGCCCTGATGGGCGGTGGCGGCGGCGGCGGCGGCAGCGGCGTCAGCGGCGTCGGAGGCGGGGGCGGAGGCGGCGGGGGGTACCACAACGGCAGAGCCTGACCCTGTGCCCCCATCAGCATCACTTCCAGCGTCTTCAGACTGTCAGGTAAAGGTGTGAAAACTTGAGTGGTGGTGGTGTGGAGTGGTTTGACAACAACGCCACAGAGCACACATGTGTGTAGCTGCGACAACTGGCCGTCGACCTGGAAATGGGGACGCCGTGTCAGGCCCTGCAGTCACAGCTCGCAGCTGCGACAGCTGGCAGTTGAGCTGGAAAGGGGGTTGCCGTGTCAGGCCCTGCACAGCGGGGGCAGCGAGATCCCCGAGTGGGCGGCAGGGGCTTACACTCGTTCACTTCTCAGCTCAACTTGAGCGCTTTTTATGGGATGGGGGGTGCGCGTAGGGGTTGTGCAGCCCATGTGAAGGGGGTGTTAGGGGGTGTTTAGGGTGTGTAGGGTGTTTTTGTGTGTCAGACACGGCTCAAGTTGAGCTGAGGAGTGGACGAGTGTAAGCCCCGAGTGGGCGGGCAACAGCACAGCCGGCGCCGGCGTCCTGACCGGCACCCACGTGCCCCGCCCCAAGTCAGCCATCTCGCAGATGCCCGGGCGCTTCCTGGGGCTGACCTCCACGGTGCACGGCCCGACGCTGCCCACCGCGCCCGCGGCGATCCTGGTAAGCTTAGACATCACACAAGTATATCCGGTTGGAGCGCTAAGCTTGAAAGCACCACCGCTGGCTTAGTGCTTTCCCGGTTGGAGCGTTGAGCTTGAAAGCTCCACCGCAGGCTTACTGCGGACGTTACTTCGCATTGCACCTCTGAAACAAACGTTCCGGTTGACTCACCAAACACAGCTTACGCCATACAGGCACCCGAAAGAATACGCCTATGCCAATATGGGCACCACACCAAACATGGATTCGCCAATATGGGCATCTGACCAAACGTGTCACTTGCGGCCGGCGGCCCTGGGTCCTGGCCGAGAAGCAGAAGCAGCTCATCCGGCTCATCGTAATCGGGTTCGGGGCAGGGGCTTACACTCGTCCACTTTTCGGCTCAACGTAAGCGCTTTCTGTGGGACAGAAGGTGCGTTTAGGGGTTGTTTAGGGGGTGTCTAGGTGGTGGTAGGAGGTGTTAGGGGGTGTTTGGGGTGGATTTTGTGTCAGAAACGGCTCAGGTGGAGCTGAAAAGCGGACGAGTGTAAGCCCCTGGTTCGGGGTGGTGACCATGGCGCTGCTGCTGGCGATGCACATCGTGCGGGCGGACAACACGACGGCGGCAGCGGCGGCGGCGGCAGGGGGTTTATTGTTGGGCACCTGACACCCCCATAACGGACACCTGACACCCTAATAATGGGCGCCTAATCCCCCTGTAATTGGCACCTGAACCCCCTGTAACAGGCAACTTTACCCCCTATACTGGGCTCTTGACCCTCCTATATTGGCCACGTGACTCCCCTATCACAGCCAACCGACCCCCCTCTAATTGGCACCTGACCCCCCTCGGCGGCGGCGGCGGCGGACCTGTACCCGGACCCAGTAGGGCCTGGCAGACACGTGGCCCCCATCATGTGGGAGCACGTCACCAACGCCGGGGCGGGGGCGGGCGAGCTGCCGGGCGGCCAGATCCCGGAAACGGCGTACGTCGCAGGCGTGGACGACGGCCGGTCGGAGAAGGATGCGTTCGTCCAGGACGCGGATATGTCCATGGAGACGTTGGCGGCCGGGGGAGTGTCCGCGTATTCCAAAGTAGGGCGGTGCAGGTTGACCCTATCAAACCCACGTTGAAAACGCCTAAAACTAAGCGCTTGAAACTCAGAAATGATGACTGATGTCAATTCTTGCTTTCAAATCAACTTGCGCCGCTAAACCAAGGCGGCGATGGCGGAGAGGGCGGGTCGGGAGAGTGTCGATCCGGAAGCAGCGCGGGCCAGGTGGTTCGCCGGGTATGGCCTGCCAGATACCGCTCGCCACGTCATAGGGTGTCATTACATCAAGAAACGAGGGCTCAACATATGCTGGATGACGTGGCGGGCAATATCTGCATCGCTTGCCACGTCATAGGATATCGTTTAACTCTAGAAACGAGGGCTCAAAACATGCTGTATGACGTGGCGGGCAATATCTGCCAGGCCCTATCGCGGGGACGAGCACTGCCGACGACGGGGTGTATGGACCCAGAGGCGGCGGCGGGGCGAGCATGGGCGACAGCAGCGGCATCGGCGGCAGGGGCTTACACTCGTCCACTTTTCAGCTCAACTTGAGCGCTTTGTATGGGATAGGGGGTGCGCGTAGGGACTCTATAGCCCGTGTTAAGGGGGTGTCAGGAGGTGTTTAGGGTGTGTAGGGTGCTTTCTTGTTTCAGACTCGGCTCAAGTTGAGCTGAGAAGTGGACGAGTGTAAGCCCCTGATCGGCGGGGTCGGCGGCGGGCGCTCGGGGAACTGGCAGGACATGCATGGGTGGGAGAAACGAGAAGCGATGGAAGCCGCGTTCGCTGCGAGGCGTGCGGGAACCCTGGTAGGGCGGTGCAGGTTGACCCAACGAAATCCGAGTTGAAATCACCCGGATATCTGCTCTTGAGACTGAGATATGATGGAAGGCTTTCAATCTTGCTTCAATTTGGCTTTCAAATTCAACTTCCGCCACTACACCCTGGCGCACCTCGCCGCCGTGCACTCGCCGCCGCCCGCGACGGAATCCTCCGCCGCTCACGAGCTGGTCGACGCGTTCAATGCGAGGGGAGAGGAGGAGGGGCAGGTGCAGCCCCCGGTCGTGGAGGAGCACACGTCGCGCTTCTCCCCGCTTTCCCCGCCGCCGCTGGACAGCCCCCCGGCAGGGGCTTACACTCATCCACTTTTCAGCTCAACCTGAGCCTATTCTGACACAACATACACCCTAAACAACCCGTAATATCCCCTGACTCCTCGTAAACACCCCCTAAATGTACCCCCTATCCCACAGAAAGCGCTGAGGTTGAGCCGAAAAGTGGACGAGTGTAAGCCCCTGCCCCCCGGCGCCGCAGCAGCAGCGGGCGGGACACAACCTGGACCCCGTAGCGAGGGCGGCGCTGGACGAGGCGGCGGCGGCCGACGACGCCGTCACGCAGGCGCTCTTCCTGGGTCTGCCGCAGGGCGGCGGGGGGCTGTCCGTCCCGGAGACCCGCAACAGTGTGGGGCCGTCCGGCCTGCTCCAGTGCAGCGCCCTGTACACTGGTGGGGCTTGGCACATTTTGCCCGTGAAAGCTCGCCGTGAAAGTCTTCAAGTCAAGACCAATTTCACGCACTTTGGCATATGACGTGTTGAGCATAATCCGTGTGGCCTTATACACCGGCAAAAAGTGTGAGCGGGTGAAGCGTTTACCGTCGTGTGTAGATGGGCCCTTCAACGGCGGGGCTGTGCCTCTCACTCAGACTGAATGACGTCCAGGGTTTAGGGTTAGGGAGTTTTTTAGGGTCAGGATTTAAACTCTAAACTCTAAACCCTAAACCCTAACCCCTCGCTCTCACTCACTCACTCACTCACTGACGCACTTGCACACTCACTTACTCGCTTACATAACTGGTTGTCCATTGAGCACCTCATCACTCACTCGCTTATTCAC
>Ga0307489_10002759_pt1 | contig 11761 bp, 14 predicted proteins | sample SB12metaG_FD_202247 | JGI IMG/M metagenome (GOLD analysis project Ga0307489, IMG submission 202247) | Sea-ice brine microbial communities from Beaufort Sea near Barrow, Alaska, United States - SB 1.2 | ecosystem: Environmental > Aquatic > Marine > Coastal | place: USA: Alaska | collected...
GCTGCTGCCGCCGCCCCCGCCGCTGCCGCCGCCCCCGCCGCCGCCACCGCCCCCCGCGCCGCCGACCCCGCCCCAACCGGCCCCTTCCTCTTCCATGCCCCTGCTCCTGCTCCTGCTCCCGCCGCCTACGCCTACACCCCCGCCCCCGACGGCCAGGCCTTGCACGTTCTCAGGCATGCCCGCTTCCAGGGCCTGCCGGATATTGCCCCCCGAGTCATTTCAACGCATTTTAAACCCTCGTATATTGAGTACAATGGCACCCTATGACGTGGCACGAAACATCCGCCAGGTCACATGCTCGCCGCGTCACTTCCGACGCACTTTGAACACTCGTCTCTTACACTCGGTGTCGGCCTGATCGGTCAGGTTTATCTCCGCGACATCGAGGGTCTACTTACTCAAGGATCGCGACCCGGTCGGACTTCCGGCGAGTGGGTCGGTGGAAGTTTCGAAATGGACAGTTCTGTTCGGTCGAACGGAATTCGACACCATATATTCGATACCAGACCCGACACTGAGCTTAAGTGAAATTGTACCCTGCCCATCTTGGGGTTCTCCGGGCTGAGCTTCCACATGGCCGCGCACTTGGCGAAGATCTCCTTCGGGTCCATGGCGGGCTCTTCCAACTTGACCTCCGCCACCGCCTTCTTCATGAACAGGTTGAACTGCGTCGGCGCCTGCGCCCGCGCCGCGCGCTTCTCTTGCACCCGCGCTTCTCCTGCACCCGATAATTTAAAGCCGAGAGTCGCGTTGGCCCATGCCGCGGCGTCAATGTCGCCTCCTCTCTCCTCGCGCGTCGCCATGCGCACGTCCATCACTCAGGGCCGCACGCTTGCACAATAGCAGAGTGACAAGATATCCCATATCGATATCCAAGATGACCATATCGATATTGTCATCTCCCCTATCATTAGCCCATATCCCACATCGATGTTCATATCGATATCTCATCGATGTACGATCTCCAATATCGATCTCCCATATCGATCCCCCATATCGATATCGGATCATATCTTGTCACTCTGAACGATAGTCGACTTCTCGGTGGTGTGCCGGTGCACATACCCACACACAGAGTATGTGCTGTACCGGTGCACATACCCACGCACTTCAACTGTACCGGTGCACAGTCACGCACACACTCTCCACTGATGCGCTTCTTAGCTCCACCTGAGCCGTTGTGTCACCATTTTGTCATTGAACAGTGAACACACACACACACACATATAGGGAAGTGAAGGACTCGGGAGTAGCTGAAAAGTTGACAAATAGTACCTATAGCGTCTTCGCAGTTTTCCAGCGCAGGGTACCTCAAATGGCAGTGAACGGTGCGCAAATTTGCGACCTTGAGTAAATAGACCGTCAGATTTGCCATACAATGGTACAATATGGCGATCGACCGTCTATTTCTGAAAAATTGGCGACCGCCATTTGAAGTAACCTGGAAAACTGCGAAGGTTCGGCCCTGCCGTCAGTATCCACACATATTCCTTATTCCAGTCGCAGCTCAGCTCCACGCGTTAAACCTCGCGATAGAGCCTGACGGACAATGTCTGCCAAGTCATCATCCACACTTCACACCCTCGTTTCTTGAGTTAGTTGGCATCCTATGACGTGGCGAACATTACCCGTCAGGCTCTACCTCGCGCGCGTCGTAGGGCATCAGCTTGGCGCCGAGTGCAGGGGCTTACACTCGTCCACTTCTCAGCTCAACCTGAGCCGTTTCTGACACAAAATGCAACCTCAACACCCCGTGATACCCCCTACACACTCCATGAACACCCCCAACACACCCCCTACACAACCCTGATTGCACCCCCTATCCCACAGAAAGCGCTTGGGTTGAGCCGAAAAGGGGACCACTGTAACTCCGCAGTTATCCAGGGTACCTCAAATGGCGGTCAACGGGTCTCGAATTTGAGACCTTGAGTAAATGGACGGTCAGATTTGCCATACAATGGTACAATATGGCGATTCGACCGTCTATGTTTTAAGAATTGGCGACCGCCATTTGATGTATCCCATTTGCCATACAATGGTACAATACGGCGGTTCAACTGTCTATTACTCAATAATTGGCGACCAGCAGTTGAGGTACCCTGGAAAACTGCGAAGTAAGCCCCTGCCGAGGTCGTAGAAGTCGAAGTTGACGCATGCGAGGCCGGGCACCAGGGGCTTACACTCGTCCAGTTTTCAGCTCAACTTGAGCCGTGTCTGACACAAGAGAACACCCTACACACCCTGAACACCCCCTAACACCCCCACGGGCTGCACAGCCGCTACGCGCACCCCCTATCCCACACAAAGCGCTCAAGTTGAGCTGAAGAATGAGCGAGTGTAAGCCCCTGCCGGTAACCTCTGTGCAGGGCCTGATGGATAATGCTTGCCACGTCATAGGATGCCAATTAACTCAATACACGAGGGTCTAAAATGTGGACGAAACGTGGCAGTCATTTCCGTCAGGTCTGACGGATGATGCTCGCCACATCATAGGATGCCAATTGACTCAGCAAACGAAGGTCTGAAATGTGGACGATAATATGGCAGGCATTTCCGTCAGGCCCGACCTTTGTGAAGTGACGGGCGCCGAACTCCGCCTCGTTGTAGCGTCGCACAAGTTGAAACTTAAATCAATGTTTGAAAGCGGTTCAGCATCATATTATCATAGTGTCAAGCGCTCACGTCAGTTCCAGGCGCTTTCGTCAGCATGGGTTTGATTGGGTCAACCTGCACCGCCTGACCTCGTGTTTCACGTCCCCGCAGCAGGGGCTCACACTCGTCCACTTTTCGGCTTTTCGCGAGCACTTTTGAGGGATATGCTGGGTAATTTCATGGAGTTTCGGTGACAAAAAAAGGCTCAGGATGAGCTGAGAAGTGAACGAGTGTACTTCCCTGCCCCGCAGCCGCACGGAAGGGCAGGGCAAGGCACGCCCAGCCCTCGGGTGACGCCCCGCCCTTCCACGAACGTCACCGTACTGGACATGCGAAACCACGTCATCTGCCCATGCCCCCCGTCCTCTGAGCCGACGCTCATCTGTACCTCCAGCCAGGGGCTTACACTCGTTCCCCGTTCAGCTCAACCTGAGCTCTTGTGTCCACCGTGTAACCCGAATTAGCTCATGAACGTGTCCCGGAGTTGCTCAAGTTGAGCTCTGACGTGAACTGTAAGCCCCTGCCTCCAGCCTTTGCCCAACTTTTGGTCGAATGCCCGTCCACAGAAAGGGCTTACCCTGCACAGGCGCACACATCTGTGCGAAGTCATCTTTCACAAAGCCGTGGTGCACGCCGTCACTGGCCAGGGCGCTGAGGCGCCGAGCGGTGTCGTCGGCGGCGGGTGGCGGAGCGTCAGTTGACTGCATGCTGGTGGTGCTCACGGGAGCTCAGCCACACTTTTGCTTGTGCCCACCCGCATTCCAGTCCTGTTTCTGACACGCGGCGCCGCAGTACCGGGCGGTCTTGCACTGCGAGCAAACTTTGAAGTCCTTCAGAAGGCCCACAACCTCGCACCCTTCGTTGCGGCAATACTCAGCCCCCTCCAGCGCCATTGTACGAGTTTGAGAGAGTTGCTCCGAGATTGGCGACCCAGTCAGTCCCGCTCTTCCGCAGTGGCCCAGCCTCCCCGCCTCAGGACGCCGCCTGCCCCCCGCGTCTATCGTGCCCCCTCTCCGCACAAGTGTTGAGTGGAGGGGGGAGAGTAGCACGTGCGAGCGGCGTGTATTTGCCGACGCGTGCCTTGTGGCGCCTATGAAATGGATAAGCGCACGAGGTCTGAGGGGGGGTTTTCATTTCGTGGTACTAAAAGCAACAACAAAATCAACGACCGACCATGGTAACCGTGCGGACACGCCGGACAGTGCCGTTGGGGGCTGGATCAAACCCCAAGGCGCCCGCCCGCCCACATCGTCACTTGGTGAGCATTAACCAACCCCCTTCGCCATTCTGCCATTACAAGCGGACAGAGCATGTATACTACTGCAGCTAGCACCGTCAGCATTTAGGGCGTACCAAGCTTGGGGATGCTAGTTTAAGGCTATTTAATTATAACAATTTTCTGCTCACCGGAGCAAACGGGTATGGTGCTTGCGCTGTTATCAAGATACCTCCTCGCCGCTGCCCGCGTGCGAGGGGTACAGCCAGGCGCCGAGCTCGGTCGGAACGAACACCCCCCGCCGCGCGTCGAACGACTCAAACGACTCCCCCAGTTTGGCCATCTCGCGGCTGCCCACGAATTCCTCAGAAAGAGTTTTGGAACTTTCAACAACCTCAACACAGGGCCCGGCGGATATTGCTCGCTACGTCACAACATGCGATTTAACTCAAGGAACGAGGGTTCAAATGCGTCGGATGACGTGGCGAGCGTTTCAGCGAGGCCCAGGTTTTGGGTTCAGGGTTTATGGTTTAGGGTCTGTAAACCCTAAACCCTGGTTGCGTTTCGATGAAGCCCTACCTCAACGTCGTCGTGTGGCACGTGGTGTAGCGGCGCAAGTTGAAACTGACAGTAAAGTTTGAAAGCAGTTTTTGATGTAGTAGTTTCGATCACGGATACCATGGGCGCGTTCAACACGGGTTTTGAAACTGTCAACCTGCACCGCCCTACCGTGGAAGATGTGGTGCAGCGGCAGTGAGTCGCTGTCGCCATGGAGCAGGGGCTTACACTCGTCCACTTTTCGGCTCAACGTAAGCACATTTTGTTGGATACGTTGGGTGCATAATGTTCCCCCAGTCTATTACACAGGGGGACACGGGGAGGTGTGACCAAAACGGCTTAGATTGAGCCGAAAAGTGGACGAGTGTAAGCCCCTGCCGTGGAGCGCCTGGCAGGAGGGTCATTGAGAACCAGCACTCGACCCGTTATCAGACGTGCCCGCATGACTCACCTTCAGGGTGAATGCTCATACAGGCACACGGAGCAGGAGGAGAAGATTCAAAGTCGGTCGAGAGCGCGTTCTCAATACACCCCCTAAGAGAAAGCGATCGAGAGATTGGGGGATATCGCGGGCGTTGAGGAAACAATGGTGCATAGGGGGGTTCGAACATTTATTATGGTGGGGAAAAAATGGTGCGTCTACGCGGTACGATCCCCTTTACTTTAAGTAACTGGGGGGTAAAATCACACTGATTTACAGTTGGGGGTTTAATAACTCGAGGTGGCACTAAAACCGGTCGGTCGGGTGTCTGTCGTAGTCCCAGAATCAGGTAGTTCACCACTGAACCCTCCAGTTTCTTAAAGTAGAGGGGCGCCGACCACGTAGAATTAGGGGGGCTCTATTCTCAATAACCCCCCTGCCAAGGCGTGGTACCGCACTTCCCTGCGCCAGCGTGATGTCCGGCCCGGTCGGTCGGCGGCTGACACCATATCATCCTCTAGGTCCCAGCCGGTGTGTTCCGCAGTGTGGCGCCGCAAGCACAATTTGAAAGCAAAGTCTGAAAGCGTTTTTTCCTACGACATTTAAAGACAACCCCACGCTCGAAAACAAACTGGTCTGTTATTCACCAAACTTTTACCACTGCGTTTTCGAACGTGGGCCTGTCTTTAAATGTCATATACTGTCGCTTCAAGCGCTGAAACCATAGGCGCAAGCAACACGGGTTTGCATGCTGTGTACCGGCACCAGCCTACCTCAGGGAGATCTCGGATGTAACCGTAGGATTTCTTATTCGGTACTTCCAGCGATTTTTCGGTGGCCCGTACGTCCCAGACCCATTTGTCATCCGTGGTGTAGCGGTGCAAGTTGGATTTGAAACCAAAGTCTGAAAGCGGTTCTTAATGTTACAGTATCAAGCGCTGAAAGCATAGGCGCTTTCAACACGGGTTCTGATACTGTCAACCTGCACCGCCCCACCGTGGCAGAGCGAGTAATGACGTCGTACACCGCCACCTCCCGGCAGGGGATTACACTCGTCCACTTCTCAGGTCAAATTAATGACTTTCTGTGGAATAGGGGGTGTGTTTGGAGGTTGTTCAGGGGTTTCTTTGGGGGTGTTTAGGGGTATTAGGGGGTGTTTAGGGTGTGCTTTTTGTGTCAGAAACGGCTCAGGTTGAGCTGAAAAGTGGACGAGTGCAAGCCCCTACCTCCCGGTGCACTACCACGTACAGCACATTCATCCTCCTCATCCTCCCAGTTTCCGTGTCGCAAACTTGCCGGTGGTTGTCCCGCTTGTGACAAAAGACCGTTCCAATCGGGAGAGCCGCGTCCTCCGGTTCCGAGAACATCATTGGAACGCCTGCATCCAGGGGCTTACACTCGTTCCGATTTCAGCTCAACTTGAGCTTTTCTGTCCACCTTGACTTGTAACCCACCTTGACTCATGAATGTACCCTGGGGTTGCTCAAGTTCAGCTCTGACGTGAACGAGTGTAAGCCCCTGCCTGCATCCCCTCCGTTTGCCGCCTCTGGCTCCGCGGGGTGCCCAGGATACCTGAAAATGTTCCGCAGGTTGACCGTCTCGGGATTTACCCTGGCCTCGACGATTTTCGCCGCGTCGTCGGATCCGAAAACCGCAGTGGCGTCCTCCATCGCTGCCGCCACATGCCCCAGCTTGAGGGGCTTACACTCGTTCTCATTTCCGCTCAACTTGAGCTAACTTTGCCGATTTCCGCTCAACTTGAGCTCACCTTGTCCTCCATACAACCCAAATTATCCGTGGACGTGGTGCGAAGGTGCTCAAGTTGAGCTCTAACGGGAGCAATGTGTTCCCGAAGGTCCTAAAGTTGAGCTCTGGAGTGAGCGAGTGTAAGCCCCTGCCCAGCTTGAGCGCCAGGGGCAGCCGGTTGCGGTGGAAATCTTTCAGCGGCCGCAGCGTGAGAATGGCGGACAGCACCGCGAAGCAGGGGCTTACACTCGTTCAGTTTTCAGCTCAACTTGAGCGCTTTGTATGGGATAGGGGGTGCGGGCAGGGGTTGTGTAGCCCGTGTTAAGGGGGTGTTAGGGGGTGTTCAGGGTGTGTAGGGTGTTTTCTTGTGTCGGACACGGCTCAAGTTGAGCCGAGAAGCAGACGAGAGTAAGCCCCTGCCGCGAAGCGCATGTTGACGGCGTCGCGCGCCAGGGTGTAGCGGCACAAGTTGATGAAACTGAAAGCAAAACTCGAAAGCAGTTCCTCAAATTACAGTTTAAACAGCTTCTTTCCAGGCGCGTCTAACACGGGTATCATCGGTTCAAGTTGTAGCGTCCTACCAGGGTGAAAACCTCGCTGTCGGGGCCGGCGCCGGCGGCGCCGGCGCCGGCGGCGCCGGCCGCGGCCTCGCCGAAGATGCTCTGCAGGTTGTTGAGCACCCGCAGGCACACGTCCCGCGCTGACGGCGCCGGCGACGGATTTGTCGCGTCGATGACGCCGATCGCGTGTTAGGGCCCGACAGAAACTGGGTTCCACACATCAGGCGGGCGGCATTCAACCTAAGAAACGAGGGTTGGCAAACGTGTTGAAGGACGGACATTTGCAGGACATCTTGAGCGACTAGGCCGATATCGGTATATGGCCTGGGTGAAATGCCCATACAGAGTTGCGGGCAAAGCGTCAGAGCTCCGGGCGGGAAAGCGGGCGTCAGGTTGAATGCCCATATAGAGTTGCGGGCAAAGCGTCAGCGCTCGGCGCGGGAAGCGATATACCGAAATCGGTCGATTTGTGGCGGGCCCTACCACGTCACCGCCGTGAAAGACGTCCACGACGTGCGACCTGCGCGCGCCGGGCGAGGCGCCCGCGCCCTGCACCATGCTGTAACGGCGCAAGTTGAAACTGAAAGCAAATTTGAAGGCGATTCATCATCATATTTTAGCTTCAAGCGCTGAAACCATAGGCGCTTTCAACACGGGTCTTCATACTGTCGGCCTGCAGGTCTAGGCTTTCCTAAACCCTGAACCCTAAACCCTGGAATCCTGAACCTTCAACCCGCCCTACCATGCACACGAAGTGCCCCGGCGCGTTCAGGAAGTGCACGGTGAGCCCCGCCCGCCGCGCCACGATGTAGCAACGCAAGTTGAATTTGAAAGCAAAACTTGAAACTACTTCGTCCATGTTCTAGTTTCAAGCGCTGAGTTGCAGGCGATTTCTAGTTTCAACTGGATGTTCAACCTTTCAACCAGCACCGCCCTACCACAGCTGCGTACATGATAGTCATGGTGATGGGAATGCCCTTGCTATAGCGGCGCAAGTTGAAATTGAAAGCACAATTTCGAAGCAGTTTATCACATTTCAGCTTCAAGCTCTTAGTTCCAGGCGCTTCAATCTTTCAACATGGGTTCCATCGGTTCAACCTGCACCGCCTGACCTTGCGGCGCGCAAGCAGGTGCGCGATGGAGCTGTTGAGGGGGTCGTAGTAGTCCCCCGCGTTCAGGGGCTAAGACTCGCCCACTTTTCGGCTCAACGTGAGTGCTTTCTGTGGGATAGGGGGTTGCCAACAGGGGTTGTTGATGGGGCGAACAGGGGGTGTTAGGGGGTAGCAGGATATGTCTAGGGTGTAGTTCGTGTCAGAAACGGCTCAGGTTGAGCTGGAAAGTGGACGAGTGTAAGCCCCTGCCCGCGTTGCCCTGCAGCGCCACCCCGCCCTCTGTAGGCGCCTCGAAACCCGGGTCCAGCAGCGACTGCCGGCGCAATAGGGCGGCGAGGGCGGCGTCCTCCTCGTCCAAGGTAGCCGAGACGGCGGGGGCGGCGGGGAGGAAGAGGAGGGCGTTGAGGATGGCCACAGCTGGCAGCGGGTCGTCCGCCAGGATGCGGCCCGTGTGCGCCGCATAGCTCCCGCTGGCCTCCGGGCCGCAGGGCCATTGATATGACAAAGTGCGCCCAACCACTAAGACACTGGGCAACAAGTAGAGCTAAGTCGTCCCGCTCGACCAATCAGAACGCTCCATTTGGACGCCTTAGTACTACTTCTTGCTAAGTGTCTAAGTGGTTCCACGCACTTTGTCATAGCAGGCACTTCGCAACTCGCACCATGCACTTCGCACTCGGACCGAGTTTGGATGTGCCGCATGACTTACGTCCACGACGAACGCTCAAACAGACGTGTAGCATCGGTTTGTTGATTCACCATCGATCGAGCGCTTGTTCTGAAGGACCCCCGTGCCAGGCGGCGCCTGAACTCCGCACCGAGCTTGTCCAGCGTGGCAGTGACCGACCGACCGTCCAGCTCATCATCCAGCAGCCAGGGGCTTACACTCGTCCACTTTTTGGCTCAACGTAAGCGCTTTCTGCAGGATTGGGGGTGCATTCAGCGGTTATGTAGGGGGTGTTTAGAGGGTGTTGGGGGGCATTAGGGGGGATGGTAGGGTGTATTTTGTGTCAGAAACGGCTCAGGTTAAGCTGAAAAGTGGACGAGTGTGAGCCCCTGCCAGCAGCCGCGCGATGAGCGTCGCGCCCCTGTCTAAGGACACGCAAATTGTGCACGCCACGTCATCGACGCGCATTTGAACCCTCGTTTCTTGCCTGACAGTGCCATTCGTCGTGGCGAGCAATATCCGCCAGGCCTGTCATCTATCGGATTTTGAACCCTCGTTTCTTGAGTTGGGTGGTATTTTATGAGGTGGCGAACAATATCTGCCAGGCCCTACCTCTCTCGCACAGCTGTGCATTGCGCTCGGGGGTGGTAGCAACGGCAAAACCAGGACTATCAGGTTCGGTACCGTCCGCGGCAATCTCTGCGAGGCCGTCACAGACCTCCCACTCCGCCAGGTGCAGCAAGGCCCCCGCCGCGTGGTAGCCGCGGCTCAGCAGCTTCGCGCCGCGCCATCCCACGCGGTGCTTGATGGCGAAGCGGGCGACGTCTACGTTGGCCAGGGCTCGCAGGCGGGCACGCGCAAGGGGACGACGCGTGGGCCACACCATGTCGTCCAGGATGCAGGGGCTTATACTCGTCCACTTTTCAGCTTAACCTGAGCCGTCTCTGACACAAAATACACCCAACTCACCACTCAATATCCAGGATACCTCCTAAACACCACCTAAACAACCCTTGAATGCACCCCCTATCCCACGGAAAGCGCTCAAGTTGAGCCGAAAAGTGGACGAGTGTCAGCCCTGCCAGGATGCCAACCACGCTGAGTTCCTCGCGCCCACGGAACATCGCCGCTTTCCGCCACCCACCGCCCCCGTCTAACCCCAGCCACGCGAGTTCGTCGTCGGCGGGGGTATGTGTGGTGGGGGCGTCCACGGCATCGGCGTCCGCAGCGGCGGCGGCCGCGGCGGGGGGCGCGGGGGCGAGGGGGGCCGTGTTCACAGCTCCCCAGCGCAATCGGTAGAGTGTCTCGAAGACGTGTCCGTGGCTCACCGCGCGGTGCCACGAGCGCGAGACCGCGGAGCACTGGAGCAGGTGGGCCGGGTCGTCGAGGAGCGCGAAGATGCGCTGCAGCACCTCGTCGGGGAGCTCGGGCACCTCCAGCTCCTCCACCACGCCGTCGTCGGCGTCGCCATGCCCCTCCAGTGTCGCAGATGCCTCAGGCTCCTCCGTGCAGGAGCTTACACTCGTCCACTTCTCAGCTCAACTTGAGCCGTGTCTGACACGCAGAAATATCCTACACACCCTAAACACCCCTCAACACCCCCTTAACACGGGCTACCCAATCCCGACGCGCACCCCCTATTCCATACAAAGCGCGCAAGTTGAGCTGAAAAGTGGACGAGTGTAGCCCCTGCCTCCGTGCCGTCTTCGTCGGCATGCCTCTCCAGTGTCTCAGGCGCCTGCGGCTCCCCCACGCCGGCGTCTCTCTGCACCTCCATCGTCTCAGGCGTCCCCAGCGTCTTGCTCGCAAGCGTATCCAGCGTCTCCAGCCGCCGTGACCTGCAGAACGCAGCGTTACTATAAGCAAATGCGCATGATCCCTTGAAAACGAAGTGCCCGTCGCGTCGCGCGCTCGCTGACGTGGCAATGACGATGATGACGTGAGACACATCGGATTCTCGCACCGCCACGTACACAGAGACCGTTATATAAACATGGGCAGGCCAGGTGACATGCCCTTTTCCCCCGACGGCGGCCCCTTGCGGCGGCGGCGGCGGCGGCGGATCCGTTCGCGGCGACCCAGGAAACAAGCTGACGGGCCGCATCCCAGCGCGCGGCGTCACGTGTCGTCCGTCGTGTGCGGCGGCCGTCGTTAAAACACAGAAACAATATTCAATCTCCGCCACCGCACCTTATCCTTTTTCATAGGGGGGTTGCGACGCGCGCCGCTTCGTCTTGGCGGCGCTTGACTTGCGCGGCAGCGGCGACGGAAGATACGACAGCGCCGCACACTTGAAAGGGAGTGATAGAGAAGCAGATAGAGCTAGCGGCGAGAGACTTCGGCATCCTTGTTCTTTACGTGGGTGGGTGAGCATCGTGTTCCGGCGGTCGCACCTCGCACGCGCTTGAGCGACGCGCTTGAGAGCACCCCTCCGCCGTCGCCATCTCCGAGTCCACCGCCTAGCCCGCACCGCCCTATCCGAGTCCGCCGCTTAGCCCGCCTAGGGAGAGAGGAAGAGCCGAAGGGAGAGGGAGAAGAGATGGCTTGCTGCGGGACGCGGTCGCGCGTGTGCGGACCCGACATGTGCACCGTGTGCATCGAGCCGCTCCCCCTGCCCGGCCCGGGCGCCGACGCCGTGCTTGTGCTGCAGGCATGCGGGCAGGGCTTAAGGGCCGGAGGCCCGTGCTCAACGCAAGCCGTTTTCTCCTCCTCCTCCTCCTCCTCCTCCTCCTCCTCCTTCTCCTCCTCCTCCTCCTCCTCCTCCTCCTTCTCCTCCTCCTCCTCCTCCTTCTCCTCCTCCTCCTCCTCCTCCTCCTCCTCCTCCTCCTC
>Ga0307489_10002760_pt1 | contig 11760 bp, 13 predicted proteins | sample SB12metaG_FD_202247 | JGI IMG/M metagenome (GOLD analysis project Ga0307489, IMG submission 202247) | Sea-ice brine microbial communities from Beaufort Sea near Barrow, Alaska, United States - SB 1.2 | ecosystem: Environmental > Aquatic > Marine > Coastal | place: USA: Alaska | collected...
CCCGCCTCGCGCCGCCCCACTCACCCACACCACGCCGGCGTTGCCACGCCCGTGAAGTACCCGTACATACAGCTTAGCTATTACTCGTTTGGATCTTCGAGTCACCAAGGGCGCGGGTACACTTGTACACTTTGAGCAAACCGTCAGGGAACGAGTGTAAGTGGCCCTGACAGCGGGCCTCGACGTGAGAGTGTTCGAGCAGCGAGAAACGTTCCGGGGGGGCGCGATATCCATCTGGCCTTACGGATTGAACCATCTCAAGTCAATGGACCCGTCGGCTTACAAGCTCGTTGCGGCCGCCGGCGCCACCAATCAAAACGACACCGTCGCGATGCGCGCGGCGCTGCCGAAGAACTCCATTCGGCTGGTGAGGCCCTGCAGATACTGCTCGCCACGTCATAGATTGCAGTTTAACTTAAACTCAGTGTCGGCGTGACATGTCACGCTTTTCTACTCGAGATCAAGGGTCTATTTACCCAAGGATCACGACCTGGTCGGACTGTAGGCGAGTCGGTCGGTGGGATTCTCGAAACGGGCAGCTCTGATTGGTCGAACGGGATTCTTTACCGTATCTTCGTTATCAGACCGGAAACTGAGTTTAAGAAAAAAGGGCTCAAAATTGCGATAGGGCCTGGCAGATATTGCCCACCTCGTGCGCAAGGCCCATACGCAGTCTGAACCGTCGTGTCATGTGTGAATCGGCACCCGATGACGTGGTGGGTAACATCTGCCAGGCCCTGTGGGCTGGGACACACGCTGGAGGGGTTGGAGGAGAGGGAGGTTCGTGATGTGGCGGGGTTGGCCACGGCGGGCAGCGGGGTGGTGTTGACATTCGCCGCTCCAAGGTAATGAGGTGCAAATTCAAACCCGTGTCGAATGCGCCTGGTGCCGTCTGTGAGTTTACTGTGGGTAGATCTCGTACTGTACACATTATTTGGCTCGTTTGGCCATTGGCCAAAAGTCAAATCTTTATTTTGGTGATACACCAAAGAAGTCACTTTACACTTGAACTTACTTACTCACAGACCAGGCACTGGGTTCAGCGCTTGGAACTAATTAAGATGCGCTGCTGTCAAGTTATTGCTTCCGATTGCACATTGCGCCACTACACGAAGGTCGGGAGATGCCGCGCCCGCACCAGTGCTGGCGCGAAGATGCGTGGTTGGCGCCGACGGGCGCAACTCGCGGGTCCGGGAGCTCGTTGGTCCGAAGTGGTGGGTGGCTGTGGGTGGCCGGGTGACTCTGGTGGGCGATGCCGCACACCGCAAAAACCCCACGCTGGGAATCACCACAGCCTTCGGTATGGCCTGATAGATTACGCCCGCCACGTCACAGGATGCTGTCCTCGTTGAACCCAGTCTCTACATCCGGAGAAGGATGGTATGAAGGCCCTCATATGATTGGGCGACAGGACACCGGTACGCTCTCGACCAATCATATGAGGGCCTTCTGCCCTTCGTTTTCCAAAGCGGAGACTGGGTTTAAGAATCAAGAGTTCGAACCGCATTGGATGACGCGGCGAGCATTCTCTGCCAGGCTCTAATCTTCGGAGACGCGGTGGAGCTAGCCTGGTGCCTGGTCGGCGAGGAGCAGGCGGCGTGGGCGGCGAGCGGGGTAGGGCGGTACAGGTTGACCCCATCAAACCCAGCGCCTGGAACCGAGCGCTTGAACCTAAAACATAAGGAACTGCTTACAAATTTTGCTTCAATCTCAACTTGCGCCGCTACAGCGGGGACTCCCAATATGTGAACTACGACGTGCCTGTCCCCGCCCGTTTGGAGCAGTACGCACGGCGGCGTATTCCCATCACGTGGGCCCTGCAGACTCTCGGGTTGTAAACAATGTTCTGGCGGCGACGGCTCTGTACTCGTTTCGTTATGTTGCTATATTTGGGAACGTCTAAATATTGCACCCTCAGAAATACAGATCACTATTCAGCGAAGAGTCCCGCGATACGTTGGCCTGACTCACCCACAATCACCGCCGCTGCGAACGTAAACAGTCCCCCCAACACAATCTTACCGCCGGGCACGATGGGTTCCAACACCCCGACCGCCCTGCCCGCCCCGCCTCCGGCCATCATATCCCGCCTCATCTCCTCGATGCACCGGCGCAACTTGAAATTGAAACCAAAGCTTGAAAGCGGTCCGTCATATCTTAGTATCAAGCGCTTAGTTCCTGGCGCTTTCAACGTGCGTCTAACAGGGTCAACCTGCACCGCCTTACCTCGAGCCCACCCGCCCCGTACCGTGTGTTAGGGCCCAGCGCAACATCATGCTCGCCACGTCACAGGGTTTCACTTTAAGCCACGATGTGGCGAGTCTCGCATCAAAGAGTGCCACTTCATCAACTCAAGAAACCAAGAGTTGACGACGAGCTGAATGTCGGGGCATGCATGAAATGGCATAGCTGACGTGGCAGGCATGACAATGAAGTCGTGATGTGGCAGGTATGACGTGTCAGGTGTGCCGTGGAATGCATGACGTGGCAGCTGCAGGCTTGACCGAGCCCCACCGGTTGCTCCACGCCATGAGCGGCGGCATGCACCCAAACAACGTCAGCACGCCGAACGTACCGGCGGAGTCAAGCGCCGACAGAAATATGTCGGGGTATGATACCGCGAATATGGTAGGAGGCACCAGCGTGAGGACGAAGGGCAGGGGGCTGCTCTTGCCCGAGGGCTACGGCATGCATGCGATTGCTCGCCACGTCATAGGATGCCATTTAACAGAATGTTCTCGAAGCGCGCAGCGCGTTCTAAAGCGAAGCTTTTGATAGCGCGTAGCGTGTCGAAATTTTCCGTTCTCTCTCGCCTACAAAAGATAGCAGTGCCGCAAACGCGTCGGTCTGTTGCGCACTGTTTACTCAAGAAACGAGGGTACAAAAGGCATACTGATGGCGTGGCGGACAATAACTGCCAAACTGTACCGAGGGTAACCGCAACCCATCCGCCGTGGAGTAAGGCCTGGTCATCCACGCCAATGTGGTGAGAATATTACATATCGGGCCTTCGAATACCGTGTCTTAGGGATACTGGATCTCAGGGAGAAGGGGCGGGCGATGAGAGAGAGAACCAGTTGGAGGTACACTATGGGCTAAAAGACAGCACGAAACCAAGGTTAGCGGCGAGGAGATACCTCTAGAGGAACAGTAGGCGGTGAACGTGCACAGCTATACTGATAGGTCCGAGCAAGGCCGGTACAGTGACCCCAGAATTTACCAGGCAAGAGGGGTTTGATTTAAGGGGGATTTTAGGGGGATATCAGGGGGGTAGCCTCGTCATCATAAAACCCTAAGACCCAAACCCTAAACCCTAAAGCACTTTTACAGTCTGTCAACTGGTAAACTGTGGGGGCAGTTTACCGGCCCTTGCTCGGACCTAACTGAGGGCATGATACCAGATCTTACCAGGAAGTCGGTGAGACCCAGCACGAAACCGAGGAAAGAGGTGCTTATTGCAAAGAATGAAAACGCCTGGACCAACGCCGCCGCCGCCGGCGACGATCCCTTCAGCGTCGCCGAGGTGTAGCGGCGCAAGTTGAATTGGAAAGCAAAACTTGAAAGCGGTTCATAAAGTTCCAGTTTCAAGCGTTGTTCCAGGCGCTTTCGATGAGGGTTTGATAGGGTCAATCTGCACCGCCTTACTAAGGGATCCAACACTCCGCTCCCGCCCGCCGCCAAGTTGTAGCGGCGCAGGTTAAATTTGAAAGCAAAGTTTGAAAGCAGTGTATCATATTTCAGTTTCAAGCGCTTAGTTCCAGGCGCTGTCAACATGAGTTTGATAGAGTCAACCTGCACCGCCCTACCAAGTCCGCTGCCACCGCCGCCGCTGAATCACCCGCAGACACTCCCCCGAGCTGTAGCGGCGCAAGTTGAATTTGAAAGCAGAAGTTGAAAGCAGAATATCACACTTTAGTTTCAAGCAATTAGCTCCAGGCGGTTTCAAGTTGGGTTTGATAGGGTCAACCTGCACCGCCCTACCGAGCACCGCCGCATCCCACAGAATGAACATGGCGAACGGAATCGCCGTCCCCGCGAAAATCGCTGTTCGAATCTTCGTCCGATCTCCCTCCAGCTATGGTCAGGCAGACTTGCCAGCCATATCATTTTATTTATCAACGGTCATTGAAACCCAAGGTGCTTCACGTGGTGAACATTACGGACATTACGAATAACCACACGCCTCCGCCATGTCAAGCGGACAATACCTAAATCTGTAAGGGTTTAAGGCCGTGTATGATATCATTTCCCTCCACGAAACGAGTGTTCAAAATACGTGTCGATGACGTGGTGGGCAATTCGAGTACACTCTTTAAATAATGTTCCGAGCCAGGTGCGCACCATAGTTGTTCTGGAGGTTCCGGGCTCTGTACGAGGGAATTTTGGGTGCTTTCAGCGTGAATACGCTCCCAAAACACGCCAAGTCTCCAAGTTCCTGGGTTGGTACGGAACATCATTTGAAGAGTGCACTCGTATCCGCCAGGCTGTACCTCCAGAGTCCCGGCAATGACGGGAATGACGTTTTGGAACACGAACGCCAACGCGATGACCGGAATGCAGGGGCGTACACTCGTCCACTTTTCTGCTCAACTTAATCGATTTCTGCGGGATAGGGGGTACTACATTTAGGGGTTGTCTGATGCGTGTGTAGGGTGTGTTAGGGGGTATTAGGGGGTGTCTAGGGTGTATTTTGTGTCAGAAGCGGCTCAGGTTGAGCTGAACAGTGGACGAGTGTAAGCCCCTGCCGGGATGGTGTTCGGCACTGCCGACCAATCGGCACTTTCTACTAAGTTGCTCAACTGCAAATCACCCCCCGCGATAACTAGCAGCGGCAAGAAAGTCCCCGGCTGCAGAGGCGCAACTTAAACTTGAAAGCAACACGTGAAAGCAGTTCACCATATTTTAGTTCACGAAAGCGGTGGAATCAGGCAGTTTCAATACGGCTTTCGAATATAGTTCACGTGCAGTGCCCCACCCAACACCAGCAGCACCAGCCCATTGTTGAACGTTTCTAGGATCGCAGACGGAGCGGCGTATATAATGCCTCCGAGCAGGGGCTTACACTCGTTCATTTCTCAGCTCAGCTTCAGCGCTGTTTGTGGGATAGGGGGTGCGCGTAGGGATTGTGTAGCCCATGTTAATGGGGTGTTAGGGGGTGTTTACGGTGTGTAGGGTGTTTTTGTGTGTGAGACACGGCTCAAGTTGAGCTGAAAAGTGAACGAGCGTGAGCCCCTGCCTCCGAGTAATACGGCGTAGGATGCCCCCGTTGTTCATGGCCCGGCAGATATTGCGTGATGCCAAATCATCTAATGCATTATAAACCCTCAATCCTAGTGCCTAGTGCCTGGTCTGCTCCGTAGTACGGATCTCAATTTGTAGTACCGTCTGCTTTTTGGCCAAATCACCGCAACACATTTGGGTTTTGGCCAGATCACCAAACTCCGACCGTACTACATGTAGTACGAAGTACTACATCTAGTACGGAGTACAGACCAGGCACTAGGCCGTAAAGCATACTATTAAGTATCTCGTACTACCCGTAGTAGGTAGGCGTTTGGTGAATTTGACCAAAAGTCATTTGACTTTTGGCCAAATCACCAAACTCCAGCTTACTGGAAGTTACTAGCCCACAGACTAGCACAAGACTTGGATGACATACTACAAGGTAGCGAGCAATGTTTGCAGGACCTACCGCGACTGGCACAGGGATCCCCAGCTGTAGTGGCGCGAGTTGAATTCGAAAGCAAACTTTGAAAGCGGTCCATCATATCTTAGTGTCAAGAGCAAAGATTCGGGTGCCTTCAACACGTGGTTCATCGGTTAAACATGCACAACCCTACCAAACGCTTCACCCGTAATCTCTCCAACCTTTGAGATGTATGCGACGAGGAGCGTGTAGTGGATGAACACATTGTAGCGGCGCAAGATGATTTTGAAAGCAAAACTTGAAAGCGGTACATCATGTCTCACTTTCAAGCGCTTGGTTCCAGACGCTTTCAACGTGGGTTTGATAGTGGCAACCTGCACCGCCTTACCACGTACGCGCACCACGCAAACCGGGTGCCGGGCTTGCCCAGCGTCCGCTCCGCCATTGATATGATGGAGACCCCGCCCGAGCCGAGCTCGCACATGGTCGATAAATTCACCTCGAGGATGAGCAGCCCCGTGGCGACCATTTGTTAGGGCCTGGCAGATGTAGCTCGACTCGTCACAGGGTGTATATAACTTCACTCAAGAAAAATAACTGTAAAACAGCTTTGGATGACGTCGCGAGCTACATCTGCTGGGCCCTACCATGTACAGCCAGCACCCAGTGAGAGTGACGGTGCTGGGGATGAAGCCGCTGGCCTGCGTCACGGCGGGGAGCGCCAGCATCCCCGCGCCGACGGTTGTGCCGGCCACGAGGCAGGGGCTTACACAGTTACACTCGTCCACTTTTCATCTCAACTTGAGCTGTTTCTGACAATAAATACATTCTAGACACCCCCTACTACCCCCTAACACTCCCTGTGCAACCCCAGAAGAAGCCCTGAACGCACCCCCTCTCCCAAACAAAGCGCTCATGTTGAGCTGAAAGGTGGACCAGTCTAAGCCCCTGCCACGAGGGCGATGGCGCCGGGCAAGGAGCCGGGCTCGTGTCGGAACGTGCCTTGTGTCACATTCACATTACTCCACAGCCGTGCCCCTTTGCCGGTAGCGCCGTCGCCGCCGCTCGCGCTGACGGCAGGTCGAGCCGCATCCGGTGTCTCATCCGGCGACTCCACGCTGACGCCGGCGGCGGGGTCGTCATCGCGCGAGTCGGCGCGTGCCCCGCACGGCAGGGGCTTACACTCGCCCACCTCTCAGCTCAACTTGAGCCGCGCAAGAAATCACCCTGCACACCATTGACACCCCTAACACCCCCTAGACACGGGCTACATAACCCATGCGCGTACCCCCTATCCCATACAAAGCGCTCACGTTGAGCTGAGACGTGGACGAGTGTGAGCCCCTGCCGCACGGCCGCGCTCTTCTGCGGCGATGCCAGAACCCTCCCCATCCGAACGAGATGACACGAGCCGCAGCGCTCTTGCTCTTGAGGGTGTTCGCGTTCGCGCTCGCGCCGCCGGTAAGCTGCGAGTACGCCACAGCTGGCGGCGTCATCCTCGGCGAATTGTGCCGCGCGTGACTCATGGCGCGCGGCACCGCGGTGGCGCCCCTCGCCACCCCTCTCGTGCTCGCCGCTGACGGTTTGCTGGTTCTACAGAATTTTGATACCGGCACCACCGCCGAAAGCTGCATCGCAACAGCCTCTCGAGGCGCGTACCCGCGCGCTGAGCGAGGCGAGGAGTGGTGAACGCCGAACGCCGAACGCCTTTAACCGAATCTGGAACCGATGTACACGGCGCGAGGCGCCCCGGGTGTCGCAGGCGCTGGAAGATGGACGTGTGGATATGATGGCTTCGGCCCGTGCCCACCACGTGCGTGGTTTATAGTAGCCACGTGTTCAAAGAGGAAACCTAAAGCAACGTGCGTGGAGGGCTGGAAAGTTTTGTTGCCCGCCTCCGCGCTCAATTGCGCACAGCGACGGCGGCTGCGACGATGGCTTCGACGCGTGGCGCGGTGCGCGAGGAGGCGATCCCCGGGCGCGGGCAGGGGCTGGTGGCGGCGCGCGACATCGCCGCGGGGGAGAGCGTTGTCATAGAATGCGCGCTGCTCACGGGCAGGGGCTTACACTTGTCCACTTCTCAGCTCAACTCGAGCCGTGTCTGTCACAAGACAACACCCAACACACCCTTAACGCCCCCTAGCACCTCCTTAACACAGGCTACACAACCCCTACGCGCACCCCCTATCCCATACAAAGCGCTCAAGTTGAGCTGAAAGTGGACGAGTGTAAGCCCCTGCTCACGGGGGTCACGGAGGAGTTTCGCGATCAGGTGTGCGCATGCTGCCTTCGGGGGCCGCCCACGCCGCTCGCGTGGTGCACGGGGTGTTCGCAGGTGCTCCTGTGCGGTAGGGCATGGTGAATATTGCTCGCCACATCATCTACCAGTAACCCTCGTTTCGTATCAAATAGCATCCTGCCTTCTCAGCATCCTGCTCGTACGAGTACTACGAGCATCACATTGGCTCTGACATCACATGGCTCTGACTGGCGAGCTAGAACAAAGTGTCTGCCGGGCCCTTTTTAGCGGTGACGCTAACATCGATGTAGACGACCCCTGCGGCGGCGGCGGCAATTGTCAGTGGACGCCTGGCGGGCACGGGCCCGTACAGTGCGCTGCTGAGAAAATCGGAGTGGGCGTTTTGGCTAAGGCAAGGCCTGGCTGATATTGATATTGCTCGCCGCGCCGTGCCACAAGATGCACTGTCACTCAAGAAACGAGGGTCCAACACGCGTTGCATGACGTGGCGAGCAATGTCTACATGGCTCGCCGCGCCGTGTCACAAGAAGCCGTGTCACTCAAGAAACAAGGGGTCGTAACGCGTTGGATGACGTGGCGAGCAATGTCAGCCAGACCCTCGGTCAAGGCGGACCGCGAGCGCCTGCGCTTCCTGGTAAGGCGCGGCAGATGTTGCCTGCCACGCCATGCAACGCATGATGAACCCTCATTTCTCGAGTTGAATACTCGTATAGCATCCTATGACGAGTCGAGCAGTCGAGCGATATCTGCCAGGCCCATTGCCCGCCACGCCATCCAACGCATGATGAACCCTCGTTTCTCGAGTTGAATAGCATCCTATAACGTGTCGAGCGATATCTGCCAGGCCCATTGCCCGCCACGCCATCCAGCGCATATTAAACCCGCATGCCTTGAGTGAAATAACATCCTATGACGTGTTGAGCGATACTGCCACGCCCGTTGCCCGCCACGCCATCCAGCGCATGTTCAACCCTCGTTCCTTGCGGTAAATAGCATTCTATGACGTGTTGAGCAATATCTGCCGGGCCGTGTTTCCTGGCCGCGATCGCGGACCTACGGTAAGGCCTAAACCCTAAACACTAAACCCTGAACCCTGAACCCTAAACCTGGCAGACGGTGCCCGCCACCTCATCAACACGCATTTTGAATCCTCGTTTCTTGACTCTTGAGTCAAGTGACAACCGTTGACGCCGTGAGCAACATCTGCCAGGCTCGTTGCCCGCCACGTCTTCGACACGTATTCCATTGAACCTTCGTATCTTGCGTTAAATGGCCATCTGTGACGTGGCGAGGGATATGTAGCAGACCCTAACCTGCGGCTAACCAACTTGCGCAGAATCAACGGTGACATCAGCGTGGACCCGGCGGACTCCATGGCAGGCCGGTGCAGGTTGACCCTTTCAAACCTAAGTTGAATGCACCTGACTAAGCGCTTGAGACCATAACATGATGAACTGCTTTCAGATTTTGCTTTCAAATTCAACTTGCGCCGCTAAACCACGGAGGCGCTGATGGCGGTATGGGGGTTGTGCCCAGCGGCGTCAGAGGCGTTGGACGGTGAGTTGAGCGAGGAGAGCGGCGTCGGCGACGGCGAGGCAGGACCTTTCAGTATTCCCTGTTCCCCTTTTCAGTGTTACTTCGGCCCCTTTGAGCCGTTGTGTGGGATATCTTCAGCGGTTGCAGTGACCAAACGGCTCACGTTAAGCTCCAACGGTGACCAAACGGCTCAAGCTGAGCTCAAACGGTGACCAAACGGCTTAAGATGAGTACAAACGCGGACCAGATGATGGAATTTGAGCTTGAAGAGGGTATATTGTGAGGTCCTGTGGGGAGGTGGCCGCGGCGCGGCGGCTGCAGCCGCTGCTGGAGAGCGCGGCGAAGGAGGTCGGCGGCAGGGGCTTACACTCGTTCAGCTTGAGCAACTCCAGGACAAATTCACGAGTTAAGTTGGGCTATACGGCGGACGGAACAGCTCAAGTTGAGCTGAAATGGGAACGAGCTTAAGCCCCTGGGCGGCGGGGGCGCGAAGTGGAAAAGGGCGGGGTTGGTGGCAGGCAACGGCAGGGACAATCAAACGTTTAGGGTTTAGGGTTTAACCCTTAAAACCTTAACCATAAAGCCTAAACCTAAAGCCTAAAGCCTTAAGCCTGAAGCAAACATTGCTTAGCCACATCACTTAGCCACGTCATCGACACATTCATTTGAAACCCTCCTTCGTTGGGTCAGACTGCATCTTGTGACGTGGCGAGCAATGTCTACCAGGTCCGTTGCCCGCCACGTCATCGACACGCATTATGGATCCTGATGTGTAAAGTTAGAGGCATCTTCTACGGGGCTCAGGCCCCTGTGTCGTAAAAAATTAACCATACGGCAGTCCAAATGGCCTGATTTGTATGGCGCAAGGACAGCACACTGGTATCGACCCTCCATTTCGTCCCATCGCCGACCGGTTTCGGCAGCGTGAAGTTTCCACACTTGGGACCGGCCGACCAGAGCGCCATTTTTTACGACACAGGGGTCCAGGTCCCGTAGTTGTGATGTTGGCGAGAAAAATCTGACAGATCCTTGGCATCCTGTGATGTGTTGAACAGTATCTGCCAGCTGGGTTAGTGACTTTCATATTTAGGGTCCAGGAATCCGTCCGAATCAGTCCGAATCCGACTCTCTACAGAGTCCGTCCGCATCCGGAATCTATTTCTGTGGGGTCAAAATGCCCATACACCCATACAGATTATGGAGTACCGCAAAAGAATGCCCTGCGGGACTGTTCGGAATCCACCCGAATCCACCCGAATCCGACCCTCTACCTAATCCGTCCGCATCCGAAAACGTCATCCCAGTCTACCAGACCCTAGGAAGCGTGGCTGTGACCGCAGCGCTGCTGGCCAAGGAGGCATGCAACGCCTTCGGTGTCATGGTCGGGGCTTACACTCGTCCACTTTTCGGCTCAGCGTAAGCGCTTTCTGTGGGATAGGGGGTGCATGCAGGGGTTGTTCAGGGGGTGTTTAGGGAAGTGTCGGGGGTTGTTTAGGGAGGTGCCAGGGGTTGTCAGGTGCGATTTAGGGTGTATTTTGTGTCAGAAACGACTCAGGTTGAGCTGGAAAACGGACGAGTGTAAGCCCCTGTGAAATGGCCGCGACATCCGACGACAGCAGCGACGACATCAGGGAGCGGCAAGTGAGGGGCGGAGCAATCTACAACTTCGCCTCGCGCGTCAACCACGGGTGCTTCCCGAACGTGGTTGGGCGCTGCACGTGGCACTCTTGTTTATACTTGTCGCCCCTAACCAACCCACTAAGCACTAGCCCCTGACCTAGCTTAAGCTAGCGCAGTTCAAACCCCCCTATTCTACTAACCCCACTGTAGTCCCCAATACTAATCCACTAACCCACTAACCACTAGCCCCTAAACTAGCTTATATAAGCTTAGTTTAACGCCCCCCCTCGCCAGCACTAGCTTAGTTCGGCAAGTACAGTTGGGACGCGCCTGGTATCAGCGCTTGAAAATATCACATGATGAACTGCTTTCAAGTTTTGCTTTCAATTCCAACATGCGACCCTAAGACAAGGCACGCTTCGACAACTTCGACGGCGGCGACGGCGGTTGCGGTTCATCTCCCTTCGTCGCCGGTACCGCCGCTTCGGCTTCATCTCTGGCGCCGCCCTCGGAGCTGCGCCTGGTGGCAGGGGCTTACACTCTCGTCCACTTTTCGGCTCAACTTAAGCGCTCTCTGTGGGATAGGGGGTGCCCTTAGGGATTGGTTAGGGGGTGTTCAGGCATTGACAGGGGTTTTTAGGGGGTCTTTAGGGTGTATTTTGTTTCATAAACGGCTCAGGTTGAGCGGAGAAGAAGA
>Ga0307489_10002761_pt1 | contig 11759 bp, 12 predicted proteins | sample SB12metaG_FD_202247 | JGI IMG/M metagenome (GOLD analysis project Ga0307489, IMG submission 202247) | Sea-ice brine microbial communities from Beaufort Sea near Barrow, Alaska, United States - SB 1.2 | ecosystem: Environmental > Aquatic > Marine > Coastal | place: USA: Alaska | collected...
TAAAACAGCACGCGATCACGATCGCCATCACAATAATAAAAAATTAAAATAAAATGACTTTTATAGAGAAAACAAAACAACCGCTTTTTTGGAACAACGTTGCAAAAGTTGCAATTCCTTTTTTTATGATGGTAGTTTTAATTAGTTTACTATGGAATAGTTGGAATGCTATTTTTGCCGGAGATTTTGATACAGTAAATGAGTTGAATTTTGCAGACGGAAAATGGAAAAACTTTTGGATATCAAAAGTTTTTATTTGTTTTTTTTACGGGATATATACGACCAACAAGAAAATGAAATAATAAAAAAAGCGGCTGAAAAGTCGCTTTTTTTATTGTGATATAAATTCTAATCCAATTGAATCAACGCAATATCACTCGCTTTTACCTTTCTATTTAATTCTTTTATGCCATTTGTAAATAAGGCATTTAGTTTTACCAATTCAGTATCAATTTTTTTTGTAATTTCATTTTAAAATTGATTGCTTGTTGGGTAGGAGCATAGATGCCTATTCTAGTTAAAGAGTTTAAATGCGCTAACTTGTGAGTCAATCTAATTGGAAAGTTCAAAGGATCTTGTCCACTTTTAGATTTTATTTGATATAAGGTTTCTTCTATTAAAGCTGATACAATATCAAAATTTAAAGGAGAAACGGTTACACCGCTAATTCCTCAGATTCCTTCTGGTAAGCCATTGTTTTTGGATATATTTGTCCAAGTTTCTTCTTCATTGGTGCTTTTCCAAAGTGCAGAACCATCTCCACCTGAAGATAAACTGTAAGGAGTTGTTCGAGCATTTCAAGTAGTGGCATACAAAATTTTAGGATTATTTGGGTTCATTATTAAATCTACAACCCCTGCATTTTCATTTGAAAATAACACTTTTTTCCAGTTTTCGCCACCATCAATAGATTTGTAAACACCTCTTTTGTGAGTTGGTTTGTACAAGTCTCCCAGAACTCCCGCAAAAACAATGTTAGGATTTTTAGGATGAATTCTCATTCTTGGAAAGGGACGATTTTTTTTTAAACCAATATGTTTCTAAGTTTTGCCCGCATGTGTAGATTTCTAAATTCCATCTCCAGAAGAAACATTTCCACGAACAGTTTTTTATCCCATTTCAAGATACATCACATTATTGTCTGATTTAGAAACTGGTACAGATCCTACAAATCCTACAGATCCTCTAAAAAATCCGTCAGATATATTTTGCCAAGTATGACCAGTATCTGTTGTTTTCCAAATGCCACCACCTGTAGAACCCATGTAAAAAAGAGTTGGTTTATTAGAAACGCCAGTAACTGCTGTGCTTCTTCCTCCCCCAAATAGACCGATGTTTCGCCAGGCTGCAGCACTAAAATATTCGTTAGAAACTTTGGTAGCAGTTATTTGTGCAGTAACTTTGACATTTGCGTATAGAAGTACGCAAATAGCCAAAAAAAGAGATTGTCTCATATTAATTGGATAGAGTTATCAATTTAAAAGTAAGAATTAAAATCAAATTTTAGAATGGACATCTTGTTACATGTTTTAAAAGATCGTAAAATACAGAAAGAAATTATTATTTCTGGTTCTAAAAGCGAATCGAATCGGTTGTTGATTTTACAAAACTTGTTTCCAGAGATAGCAATTGGAAATTTGTCAGATTCAGACGATGCTATACACATGCAACATGCACTTTTTACGAATGCTGAAATTATAGATATTGGGCACGCAGGCACGGCAATGCGTTTTTTAACCTCTTATTTTGCTGTAAAAAGAGGAAGAGAAGTTGTGCTTACGGGTTCTGAGAGAATGCAAAACAGACCTATTGAAATTTTAGTAGCTGCATTAAGAAATTTAGGTGCAGAAATTTCTTATGAAGACAAAGTTGGGTATCCGCCAATTAGAATCAAAGGAAAACAAATTACAAAAGGAAAAGTACACATTAATGGAAATGTAAGCAGTCAATACATCTCTTCTTTATTGCTAATTGCTTCTAAATTAGAAAATGGGTTAGAAATTGAATTGCTTGGTAAAGTTACTTCGATTCCGTATATTAAGATGACCCTTAGTTTATTGAATCAACTAGGAATTGAAACCAGTTTTGTAGGAAATGTTTTAAAAGTGCTGCCAAGGAAATCCTTGCAGAAACAAAGCGTTGTGGTAGAATCTGATTGGTCTTCAGCTAGTTATTTTTATTCCATTATAGCTTCCTCAGAAATTGGTGCATCCATTCAATTATCTGCTTATAAAAAAGAAAGTCTACAAGGCGATTCTTGTTTGGCAGAAATATACATGCACTTCGGAGTAGCAACTGTTTTTGGTCAGGATTTTATTACTTTAAAAAAAGAGAAAGCATCGCATTTAGAAGCTTTAGAAATCGATCTTAAAGATGCACCAGATATTGCACAAACAATCGCAGTAACTTGTTTTTCTGAAGGAGTTTCATGCAACTTAACGGGTTTACATACTTTAAAAATTAAAGAAACAGATCGATTAGAAGCCTTAAAAGAAGAGTTGACAAAACTAGGTGCCTCAATATCAGTGACAAACGAAAGTTTACATTTAGAGAGCTCCACAGAAATAAACCAAAATATTTCAATTAAAACATACAATGATCATCGAATGGCAATGGCTTTTGCACCTTTAGCATTGAAAGTTCCTATTAAAATTTTAAATGCTGAAGTAGTTACAAAATCGTACCAAAAATTCTGGGAGGATATGCAACAAATTGGTATTGAGGTAGCAAAACTTTAAATTATATTGCGAAACACTTGACAACGCCTATGCCGATATCGTATCTTTGCAGCTTTTATAAGATATATATATGAAATTATCCCAATTTGAATTTGAGTTACCAGAAGAATTGTTAGCAATTTACCCTGCTGAGCATAGAGACGAATCTCGCTTAATGGTATTGAATAAAGCAGCAGGAACCATAGAACATAAGCAGTTCAAAGACGTAATAAATTACTTTGAAGAAGGTGATGTAATGATGTTAAATAACACCAAGGTGTTTCCTGCAAGAATGTTTGGGAATAAAGAGAAAACTGGCGCTAGGATAGAAGTCTTCTTACTAAGAGAACTAAATGCAGAAAATAGATTGTGGGATGTTTTAGTAGATCCTGCAAGAAAAATTAGAATTGGAAACAAATTGTTTTTTGGAGAAGATGATAGTTTAATCGCAGAAGTAATAGACAACACCACATCTAGAGGGAGAACTTTACGCTTTTTATTTGATGGTTCTTATGAGGCATTTAGAGAGAAATTATTAGAATTGGGGCAAACACCATTGCCAAAAGCAATTGCTAGAGAAGTAGAGGATTCAGATAAAGAAAGATATCAAACTATTTTTGCGAAGCATGAAGGTGCTGTAGCTGCACCAAGTTCTGGTTTGCATTTTTCTAAACATTTATTAAAGCGTTTAGAAATTAAAGGGATTGATTTTGCAGAAATGACTTTACATATTGGTCTAGGAACTTTTAGCGCGGTAGAAGTGGAAGATTTATCGAAGCATAAAATGGATTCTGAACAAATTGTGATTCCGAAAGCTTCGGCTACAATGATTAACAAAGCTAAGAAAGAAAAAAGAAGAATTTGCGCGGTTGGTACCACAGTAATGAGAACTGTAGAATCTTCAGTTTCTTCTAAGCAAGAGCTAAAAGAGTTTGAAGGTTGGACAAATAAATTTCTTTTTCCTCCTCATGATTTTAGTATTGCCAATGCGATGATTACTAATTTCCACCCACCAAAATCTACTTTGTTAATGCAAGCAGCGGCTTTTGGAGGCTATGATTTTATAATGGAAGCGTATAAAGTAGCCATTAAAGAGGGGTATAAATTCTCTACTTATGGAGACGCAATGCTAATTATATAACACATTTAAGAATTGAAAAATTAAAGGCTGACAGTTATTTTATGTCAGTCTTTTTTTTGGATTTATAAAAAACAGTCCTGTTTTTTATGATCTCTTTTTAAGCATACTTAAACGCAAGAGGTGTTCTCTGAATTAAAGAAAGTAATAGGAGTACGTACAGCAACAAAAAGAGGCCATTTAAATACAACTACATACCTACTTGCAAAACGCGTTCATAAGCTCAAATTATATACGTATTTTTGCAGTCATCAATTTTTACTCATTAAATTGTTGAATTTTTAAATAATTTCATTTTGAATAAAAAGAAAGACATACGAGCATTAACTAAAGAAGAATTAAGATTTTTTTTTGTTGAGAATAACGAGCAAGCTTTTCGAGGAAATCAAGTTTATGAATGGCTCTGGAGCAAGTCTTTACATACTTTTGAAGACATGACAAATATCTCTAAAGAAACTAGAGAAATGTTAGAAGCTAACTTTGTGATCAATCATATTAAAGTAGATTCCATGCAGAAAAGTAAGGATGGAACTATTAAAAACGGAATTAAATTACATGATGGTTTAATTGTTGAATCTGTCTTAATTCCTACGGAAAAAAGAACAACAGCTTGCGTTTCCAGTCAAGTAGGGTGTAGTTTAGATTGTAAATTTTGTGCAACTTCTCGTTTGAAAAGAATGCGGAATTTAAATCCGGATGAAATTTATGATCAAGTTGTAATTATTGACAAGCAAAGTAGGTTATACTACAATCATAAATTGTCAAATATTGTTTTTATGGGAATGGGGGAGCCCCTAATGAACTATAAAAACATGATGAAGTCCATAGAAATGATTACGTCTCCTGAAGGTTTAGGAATGTCTTCAAAAAGAATTACTGTTTCTACTTCTGGGGTGCCAAAGATGATAAAAATGATGGCGGATGAAGATGCTAAATTTAATTTAGCAGTTTCTTTACATTCTGCAATAGATGAAGTTAGAACGTCAATAATGCCGTTTAATGCCAGTTTTCCGCTGAAAGATTTAAAAGAATCTTTAGAGTATTGGTATGAAAAAACACAACGAGCAATTACCTATGAGTATATTGTTTGGGATGGCATTAATGACAGAAAAGAAGATATAAAAGCGTTGGTAGCATTTTGTAAAGCGGTGCCTTGTAAAATAAATTTAATAGAATACAACCCTATTGATGATGGTGATTTTCAGCAGGCAAATTCTTCGGTAATCAATAATTATATTTCCAACCTTGAAATGCACGATATTACTGTAAACGTAAGAAGAAGCAGAGGTAAAGATATTGATGCTGCTTGTGGACAGTTGGCAAATAAATCTTAAATTGAAAAGGGAAAGACTTAAGACAAATGAAAATAAATATTTTAATATTATTGATGTTCAGTTCGCTCGCTTTAAAATCCCAAGATAAAAAGAAAACTATTTGGGAGACAGTTAAGGGTAAAGAATTAGAAACATCAATAACATTTTCACCTGTTGGAAGTCATACAAAAGACTTTAATTTTTTAGATGTTTGGTATACTGGCTATAATTATAAAAGTATAGAATTAGCTGTTTTTAAAAATTCATATGACGACTTAACGGCAGCCATTATTTACAAAAGACAGATTGAAATAATTAAAAAGCTTAATTTTATTTATGGTTTAGGAATTATGTATGGATATGGAGGAAAACTCGAAGATGTCCCCGGCATCCCTTTTAGAAACTCTTTTTTATTCAAGGGTAACATAAATGCCACAGGGGGTGTTAGTTTAGACTATAGAATTGCGAAAAAGATTAGTGTTCAACTAAATGTTACTCCCGTAGTTTTGGTATATGGAGTTCGTTTTATACTCTAATTTTTTTATAAAAAAATCAGGATGAAACCAGTAGAACTTATAAAACTTCCTATTAAGAATGAAATGGAACTCTTTGAAGAAAAGTTCAAAGATTCTATGCTTTCTAAAGTCCCACTTTTAAACAGAATTACCTATTATATTGTTCGTAGAAAAGGAAAACAAATGCGACCAATGTTTGTTTTTTTAGTTGCAAAAATGGTTTCTAATGGCGGTTTTGATGAGAGAACATACAGAGGTGCTGCTGTTGTAGAACTAATTCATACAGCAACTTTAGTGCATGATGATGTGGTAGACGATAGCAACATGCGCAGAGACTTTTTCTCTATAAATGCACTTTGGAAAAATAAAATTTCTGTTTTAGTAGGTGATTTTTTATTATCTAAAGGATTGTTATTGTCTATTGATAACAATGATTTTGATTTACTTAAGTTAATTTCTATTGCCGTTCGTGAAATGAGCGAAGGCGAGTTACTTCAAATAGAAAAAGCGAGAAAATTAGACATTACAGAAGCAATTTATTTTGAGATTATTAGAAAGAAAACAGCTACATTAATTGCTGCTTGCTGTGGTATTGGAGCAGCGTCTGTGGGGGCAAATCAAGATTGTATACGTAAAATGCGAAAATTTGGCGAGTATATTGGTATCGCTTTTCAAATTAAAGATGATTTGTTTGATTATTCTGAAGCCAAAATAGGAAAGCCAACAGGAATTGATATCAAAGAGCAAAAAATGACTTTGCCTTTGATTCATACTTTAAATACCTGTTCTAAAAAAGAGAAAGCGTGGTTGATCAATTCTATAAAAAAGCATAATAAAGATAAAAAAAGAGTAAAAGAGATTATTGATTTTGTAAAAGAAAATGGCGGCATCGAATACACAATTATCAAAATGAACGATTATAAAAACAAAGCTTTGGATATCTTAAAAGATTTTCCAGAATCTAAGTATAAGAGTTCTTTAGAGAAGATGATAGATTATGTTGTAGAACGTAAAATCTAAAGAGGACAAGACTTATAACATGAGATGATTTTATAGACACTTATTGTAAAATTATTCAAAGAGGAAAAAGTTTTGTTTTTTCTAAATTTACGCTTAATAATCTCAATAGGACTAAAAGCGCTTTTGACAATACAGCTGTAAACTCCTCTAATTGGTGGATGATTCCTAAAGTGAGACAACGGTGGAACTTTCTGATTTCTGGAGATGAAAAAATTAATTATAAACAGTATGTAGTCTCTAAATAGTTAATAAATAAAAAAAAATTAAAAGTATTATCTTTAGGTTCTGGTGCCTGCTGTCATGAACTGGAGTTAGCCCATTACAAAGTAGTATTCAAAAAAATCACATGTGTAGCTATTGCAAATAACGTATTAGAAATAGCTAATAAAATAGCAAAATCTAAGCATCTGAGTAATATAGAGTTCGTTTGCAAAAGTATATATGAATTTGATTTCAAAGAAGAGGAATACGATCTGGTGCTATTTAATTCTTCTCTCCATCATTTTGATAATGTGGAAGCATTATTATTAAAAAATTAAATTTACACTAAAGCCAAAAGGAAATTTAATTATTAACGAATTTGTAGGAGCTAAAAGACATCAATTTTCAAAACAACAACTTTTAGAGATAACTAAGACGCTTAAAATTATTCCTAAAAAATATAGAAAAAGGTTTAAGACAAAGCTCTATAAGAATTCATTTAGAGGACCTGGTCTACTTAGGAGGATCATATCCGATCCTTCAGAATGTATCGATGCAAGTACTATAATTCCTGCGGTTCTCAAACATTTTAAAGTCATAGAAGAAAAACCATTTGGTGGAAATCTTATAGCCAACGTATTCCGGGATAGTTCGCATCATTTTGTAGATTTAAATGAAGAAAAACAACAAGTATTAGAAAATATTTTTAAAATAGAAGATAAATTTCTAGTAACAAATCCTTCCGGCTTTATGGTAGGGTTTTATGAAAATGTAAATTAGAATTTCAATAATTCTTCTACAAATTCTCTAGAATTAGACAATCTTGGTACTTTATGTTGGCCGCCTAATTTTTTCTTTTTCTTTAACCAACTATAAAATAAACCCTCTTTTGCTTGGTGCACTTTTGGGGCCATTAAAGTGATATTTAGATACCGTTTTGCTTCATAATCTGAATTGATAGATTTTAATCCATTGTCTAAAACCTCAGAAAAATATCCGATAGAAGTGGGTTTTTTACTAAATTCTATGATCCATTCATGGCCACCTTTTTCCTTTCCTTGCATAAAAATAGGGCCAACGGTGTAATCTGAAATTGTGGCTGCTGTTTTTTCACAAGCTAATTTTAAAGCATCTTCAACATTTTCTATATTTAACTCTTCACCAAATACATTTATATAATGTTTTGTTCTGCCAGTAATTTTAATGCGATGTGGTTTTAATGAAGTAAAACGAATGGTGTCTCCAATTAAATAGCGCCACAAACCAGCATTTGTAGTAATAATTAATGCATAATTAACACCGGTTTTAACTTTGGCAAGTGTTATGGTTTTAGAGTTTTCTCCGTTATATTCTGTCATTGGAATAAATTCATAGAAAATTCCATAATCTAACATTAGCAAGAGTTCTTTTGAATGATTTTTATCTTGAATTGCGAAAAAACCTTCAGAAGCATTATAGATTTCATAGTATTTAAAACTTCCTTTCGGAATCAGTTTTTTATACTGTTCTCTGTATGGATTAAAGTTTACGCCACCGTGAAAATAGACTTCCAAGTTTGGCCAAACTTCTAAGATATTCTCTTTTCCAGAACGTTCTAAAACACGGTTTAGTAAAACCAACATCCAACTTGGTACACCAGCTAAACTTGTAATATTTTCATTGATAGTTTCATCAATAATTGCATCCATTTTTGTCTCCCAATCGCTCATTAAGGCAACTTCCTGACTAGGAGCAGAGCTAAAATCTGCCCAAAAAGGCATGTTTTCGATAATAATTGCAGACAAATCTCCAAAATAAGAACCATTGTCTTGGTATACTTCAGAGCTTCCGCCTAGACGCAACCCTTTTCCTGTAAAAAGCTGTGCGTCTTCATTGTCGTGCACATACCAACACAACATGTCTTTGCCAGCTTTCAAGTGGCAATATTCTAAAGCGTCATCAGAAACAGGAATAAATTTACTTTTTGCATTGGTAGTTCCGCTAGATTTTGCAAACCATTTTATTTCTGAAGGCCAAAATAAATTCTGCTCTCCTTGTCTACACCGCTCAATCAAAGGCTCAAAAGTTTCATATTTTTGAATCGGAACATTTGCTGCAAAATCCTCATGATTTTTTATAATAGCAAAGTTTTTTTCTTTTCCGAATTCGGTATTTTTAGCAGTAGATACTAATTCTAACAGCAATTCATTTTGAACGTCTATTGGATATTTTAAAAACAAATCAATTTGATGTTTTCGTTTTCTCAAAAACCAAGAAATTATAGAATTGATAATCTGAAAAGCCATAGAAATTCGTAAATTTGTTTAGTACGGTTTCAGTATACATGTTGTTTTGAAATCGAACTTTAAAAATACTAAAATTTGTGACATGATATACCAAGGAGTCTTAAAAAAAATGATGACAGAAAATGCTGAAGAAATTCAGTATTATTTAGACATGAAAACCGATTTTTTAAACATGAATCAGATAATAAATAAAGAGGTTTCTTTAAATTTTATTAGCTACGAATGCTTAAACTGTCATTTAGATAAGCCAATTTACAGACAAGGATATTGTAAATCTTGTTTTTTTGATGCTCCAAATACAGGTGATTGGATCATGAGACCAGAATTAAGTAAAGCACATTTAGAGCAAGAAGACAGGGACTTAGCCTATGAAAAATCGGTGCAATTACAACCACATATTGTGTATTTAGCAAATTCTGGTAACGTAAAAGTGGGCGTTACAAGAAAGACACAGGTGCCAACACGTTGGATAGATCAAGGAGCGCACGAAGCCATTGAAATTGTAGAAGTACCAAATCGATATTTAGCAGGAATTACAGAAGTTGCTTTAAAAGATCATGTTGGTGATAAAACGAATTGGCGCAAAATGTTAAAGAATGATATTGAAGATGTGAGTTTAGTAGCGTGGCGGGAGAAGTTGAAAGAATTTATACCAGCAGAAGCCAGAGGGTACTTTATCGAAAATAATGCGGAAACGCATCTGAAGTTTCCCGTTTTACAGTATCCTGAGAAACCAAAAAGTTTAAACCTAATCAAAACACCAACTTACAAAGGAAAGTTAGTAGGTGTAAAAGGACAGTATTTAATATTTGAAGATCAAACCGTCTTTAATGTAAGAAGTAATGAAGGTTTGGTGGTTTCAATAGAGATTTAATTTTTTTGAGTGTTTTGGTTTTGAGATGCACAGAGAAATAATTCAATTTTATAAAAAAAAATTGATGCTGTTTGGCCAGGGAGCGATCACAATACCAAAGATATTACGCGGTTTATCGCACGAGAATCTCGTTCTTTTGTGATTCTTGTTTCTAGCTTAATTACAAAGTCTTATTTTCTAAGGGATGTTCCTCATGATGATAAAATTGTGAAAGACGCGCTAGAAACCTTAGCAAAAGGAGGGTCTTGTATTGGTTTTCCTGAAGTAGCGTGACTTGTTATGCCTGTATTGCAGGCAGTAGGTTTAATTATAGAGACCTTAGATTTTAACAGAGTTCTTGAGAAAAGACAAAATTTTAACGTTGTTGGAAACTATTTAAGACCAGATGTAACCAAATTACAAGTGAAATAGAGAACGACAAAGTATGGTTTCTTACGATGCTTAAGAATTAGCTTTCACTAATTTTTCTAAAATACGCTCTATGCCAAAATTGTTATTGCTTTTCGTTGCATAGTTTGCAACTTTTGTAAGGTCTTTATGAGCGTTTTCCATGGCAAAACTAAAAGTAGCTTCTTGCAACATTTCAATGTCATTAAGATAATCTCCAAAAACCATAGTTTCTTCTTTAGAAATATTTAAAAGTTTTTGAACTTCTCTTAAAGCATTTCCTTTGTTTGCTTTGTGGTCAGATATATCTAACCAATTTTGTCCAGAAACCTTCAGCAAGTAGTCCTCTTTTAAGTGTTTTATTGCTGGGTAAATAAAAGCTTCTGAAGATGAACTATGGTATACTGCAATTTTAAGAATTGATGTTGTTTTTGCAACTTCTATCAAATCATCTACAATGGTATAACTTTGATAATATTCTTGGAAATAGCTGATGAAAGCTGCGTCATTACTTTCTATAAAAGCAGTGTCTTCAGAACATAAAACAATATTTGCATCTTTAATATTTCTTAAAATAGGAATTACTTTTATTACTTTTTTAGTATTTAATTCTTTTAAAAGTAAAACCTCATCTCCTTTTTTAGCAATTCCTCCATTTTCTGCAATTACGTAAATGTCGTTTTTAATTACTGACAATTTATCTATTATGCTATCGTATTGTCTGCCACTAGCAGCGCAAAAAACTATATTTTGTAATTGGAGTTTTTTAAAAAGTTTAAAAAAAAGGGTACTCACTTCACCTTTAGAATTTAGTAGTGTTCCGTCCATATCAGAAACTACTAATTTAACAGTATTTAAATCCATATATTAAGACCTCTTAGTTGAGTTGCGTTCTACTAAATCTGTTTTTATAATTACAGTTTTGGCAGCTTCTTTTTCTTCAGATTTATTCTCTAGTCTTTCTATTAATAATTTTGCAGCAGTTGCGCCCATTTTTTCTCCATGTTGACTAACAGTGGTCATTTTAGGTTGAGAATGTCTTGCTAAAATTCCGTTAGAAAAACAAACTACAGAAAAATTTTCTGGTACTTTACGCCCTTTTTTCTGGGCTACTTTCATCGCAGCAATCGCAGAAGATTCATCCGTAGAAATAACTGCATCAATTTCATTTGCGTCGAAAATTGGAGCTAAAAGACTTTCATATTGTTTATAATCTTCTGTTACAATATTTATGATAAGCTTATTGTTTACCGGTAAATCTGCTTTTTCTAATCCTTTTAAATATCCTTGATGTCTTTTTTTACCAATT
>Ga0307489_10002762_pt1 | contig 11754 bp, 16 predicted proteins | sample SB12metaG_FD_202247 | JGI IMG/M metagenome (GOLD analysis project Ga0307489, IMG submission 202247) | Sea-ice brine microbial communities from Beaufort Sea near Barrow, Alaska, United States - SB 1.2 | ecosystem: Environmental > Aquatic > Marine > Coastal | place: USA: Alaska | collected...
AGCCTGGTGCCTCCTTACACAAGCAGAAGCATCTCTCTCACACATCCGGAAGCATCTCCCCGCGCATACGTATGAGCATGCACCCCGGAGATATGTATTGCTCCAAGCTCGGTCATTGTGCGTGTTGGAAGCGACTCTCACCCCAGGATGTGGAGGGTGTGCTACTCATCCATCGCCACCGACGACGAGGGACGCACGCAGGCCTCTTTCGCGGCAGGGGCCGCCGCGTCGCAAAGCACCCCAATATACACCCAGAGTGACAATATATGGAGGATCGATCTCCAGGATGACCATGAATCCTGTCATCCTGTCGGTTTGGAGATGACCTAAGGATCCTAATTTTAGCCTTAGAATCCTGAGGATGACCCCCAAAATCCGTTCATCCTGTCATCCTCTCGGTCAATCGGACAGTATGACCAGATCATATCTTGTCACTCTGTATACACCCCTAATACATCACTAAATAATGTTTCCCTCATACACCTCCAATACCCCCCTCGTGCACCCTGCCTCACACACCCCTAATGCACCCCTAAACATCACTAATACTTCTCTCATACACCTCCAACACGCCCCTCATGCACCCCTCATACACCCCTCCTCTTGCTTTTAAGAATGGCCGACCCCCTTTCACCGAGCCAGATCGGCGGAGCCAGTTTGGCCGATCCAGTTTCACCAGGCACCCTAAATTGACTCAGGAAACCACGGTTTACGATGAGCAGTTCGGCAGTAATCGGCCGATCCAGTTTGGCCGATCCAGTTTGGCGGATTGACCCCCTCACAGAGCTAATTAGTTTAGCTCTGTGAGGTCTTAAAAGTAAGAGGAACCCCTCATGCACTCATACACCCATCCTGCACCCATTCATACACCCCTACTCCGGCACGACCACCCATGAAGAGGGCCGCACGCAAGCTTCCTTCACGGCAGGTTCCATGTTATTTTCCGTGCTTGGACCACAACCTGGAAGATAGTACCATGTTTGAGCTATGAGTGACTGACTATCAACTGCACAGTCATTACGAGGCGGAGCGAAAGCCTGGTGCCTCCTTCTACCCTTAGAAGCCTTCGTCTCTCTCGACACAGTCTTATACATTCACAATAACTGCTACGGGGCTCGAATCAATTTTATTATGAGCATCTTAAGATGTTCCCTACACATGGGACGTCAACGATTGGTGGCGCACCGTGAAAGACTCCTACGTCGACGTCAAGGTGGGGCGATTTGGTCAGATGACCGCATCGGTGTCCGTGCCTTTGGTCAGATGACCGCATCGGTGTCCGTGCCTTTGGTCAGATGACCGCATCGGTGTCCGTGCCTTTGGTCAGATGACCGCATCGGTGTCCGTGCCTTTGGTCAGATGACCGCATCGGGGTAAATGAGTTTGGTTAGGTGATCATAGCGGTGTACCTGTGTTTGGTTAGGTGACCATATCGGTATACTTGTGTTCGGTCAGATGACGGGACGTCAACGACTGGTGGCGGACCGTGAAAGATTCGTACGTCGACGTCAAGATGGGGGTCCATTGGCGAGTGTCGCCGAAGTAGGCCTGTCCAGCTCTATCAGTTTTAAGTGTGCCTGTGTAGCTATGTGTAAGGACAGGAAGTTGTCCGATGCTCCACAATCTGCGAGCACCTCCACATTAATGTCCTGAACAGATGCCACATAACGCATCAGTGTGTGCCGCGTGCTTCTGTTGTGGTGGGCCACGGTTTCGCAGCGAAAGTGAGCAGATATCCTAATTCGATATCAAGGATGACATTATCGATACTGTCATCTCTCACATCGATATCCCATATCAATATTGGATCACATACTGTCACTATGTTCGCAGTGCCCATCGTTCACCTCGTGCTGTACCGGTGCTTGCCACGTCATCCATCAGCATCTCTGTTTGGCTGGCAACTTGACTCCCATAATTTGGGTATCATACACGGTCAACCTTTTTATTCTTTTACGTTCATGGGGCCCCAAGGCGCTTCACATGGTGAGCTTACCATGATCTGCCTCGCACACAATAATTACTTTGGCCCCACATGGAGGAACAGAACCAGTCGAATCACCCAATAAATGACACGTCAGTATGGTCAATTCACCCAATAGGTGACAATTCAGGATGGTCAAGTCACCCAATATATGATGTACTTAGGGCCCCACGTGTTGGAACGCAACCAGTACCTCAGCGATGGGTGCTCCAACTCTGTAGTCGAGTTCTACGGCCACATCTGGGTGAGGCTGACCCACTACCTGCCATTCCACCCCAGGCCCACTGCAAACCCCTACCATTCCACCTGCCCTAAACCCTAAACCCTAAAATTTAAACCCTAAACCCTAAACCCTAAACCCTAAACCCTAAACCCTAAACCCTAAACCCTAAACCCACTTCCTACCCTGTCGTTTTACCCAAGTCAACAACACCGTTCCACCCATGACAGCAGTACTGCAGCGAATGTTTCTCCAACCCGGTTGTCGAGTTATGCGGCCACATATGTGTGAGGCTGCCCCCCTGACTCCCCCGAACAGTGCCAGGGCGAACGCCTAATGACGCCTCATACACGCGGAAGCGTCTCTCTCTCTCACGAGCAGGATCAGGGCGAAATTCTGGTGCCTCCTTACGCGCGCTCTCTCAATCACTTTCTCACCGACTGTCCCCGCAGTCGCACCTGGTTTATCCGTTTTAGTTAGGTAATCTCACTCATACTGTTCATGTCGGGGGAGTCTACCAGGAGCCAGGGCCGCGAAATCATGGTCTGGCCGTTGCACCAAACTTGACTCTACTGCTTCGGTCATCTCACCCATACTGGTCGACGTGTAGGCTGAGCCTACCGCTGGGGACGCAACCGCATGCCTTGGCTGGAAATGATCCGCGCTTTCATCATCCTCTTCTTGTACATTGGCGTGCTCAAGGCAGGGTTCGGTGGAGAATGATAAGTATTTCCAGTTTCAAGTTTTCATACTCGGCAGACCTGGAACAGTGCTTGCAGGGCTGCCCTGCTGTGCCCCTGGATAATGATAAGCATAGGACAGTACTTCCAATGTCTGAGTTATTGACTTACACGGCGAGCGTCATCGAGATCATGACCCTGTATGGAGACCGTGGTGGTGATGCGCAACTACTACTTCGGCGGGGTCACCCTGCGACTTGTCCACATTTCAGCCCAACCTGAAGTTTTGCTCATAGCCTGCCATTGTCCCCGTACACACTCGTCGCACTCGCCGCATCCTCCCTGGCCTGGCCACTTGTTCCCGCTTCAGCTCAACCTAACTGTTTGCTCATAGCTCATGCTTAGAGTACCAGCGTACCAGCGCACCCATACGCACTCGCTGCATCTTCCTCCCTGGCCTCTGGCCTGCCCATCGAGAGAAAATTGAGTGTCAGGCCCTGCTCTCAGCGTCGCACTACCGGTGGCTGTCCTCCGGCCTGGCCGTGTTCATCTGACTGTTTGCTCATAGTGTACCAGTTGACCCTGCTCACGGCGTCACACTACCGGTGGCTGTCCTCCGGCCTCGCCGTATTCCTCGCCGTGCTTCAGATCCTGTTCGGCGAAGCGGCGTGGTTCTTGTTCCTCACAATCATCAAGCAAGCCGAGGAGGTGGGGCAAGGTGAAGCATGCCCGTTGACGTCGCACCTCATTCACCCACTCTTCCTTGACACACACACGTTTAGACAGCATTTCGGTACACACGGCCAGGGCGAAAGCCTAGTGCCTCCTCATTCATGCGGAGGCTTCATTTCTCAGGGGGCGCACGACGAAAGCCTGGCGCCTCCTTATACCCGTGGATGCGTCGCTGTTTCTGTCCCTCACGGGGGCCAGGGCGAGAGCCTGATGACTCCCTATTCACGCGGAAGCGTCTTACTCTATTTGCGGATTGCCCATTCCCGGCATGGGACAAAGTTGAGCTCACGAAACGGGAAGTATTTATGTGGTGGATGACGCGGCGAGCGTCATGAATCAGACCCTCCGTGCGGGACGCGCCCGGGTACCTGGATCGCGGCACCTTCTCGAACTACAGCGGTTACTCCTTCTGGCTCTTCTTCGCCGCCGTTCACTGGACGCTGCTCATCACCTCCATGTACCTCTTCATCGAGGTCGCGGCAGGGGCGTTCACTCGTCAGCCCAACCTGGGCCGTTCTCGTCGCTGAAATCCACTGAAGCTACTCGCTTTGTCGCTCAGAAACTGCTCACGTCAAGCCGGAAAGTGGACGAGCGCATGCCCCTGCTCCCACTCCGGCACCGTTCACCTCACCCTGAGCCATTTTCGTCACTGACATCCACGAAATCACCAAACTTGTCCCTCAAAATGTGCTTACGTTGAGCTGATAGGTGCACGAATGTAAGCTCCTGCTCCCACTCTTCGACTTCTCACCCCAACCTGAGCCGTTCTTATCACTGATATGCACAGAAACCACCCAACATGTCCGTAAAGAAATGCTCAAGGTGAGCCGGAGAAATAAATGTGTGTTAAGTCCCTGGTCGGCGGCGTGCTGCGGCGAGGACAGGCGCAAGCGCTACAACAACGTCATCGACGAGGGTGAAGAAGGCAGGACCCTTACTCTCCACAGCTGTGCCGGCTCAACTTTGACCCAATCTCCGACCCTGAGCAAGGCCTGAAGGCCTTAAGATGACTGGTCGAGAGTTTTTGACTGAGATGTGACTGAGTTAAACACTGAGATGTGTTGTGCTGAGATGTGTCCCATCTCAGCAAAGCATGTTTTATTGAGATGTAAGTCACTTCCCAGCAAATTACTCTCTCGACCATGTATATGAGGGCTTTAGGAAGGTTGGAATGGTCGAAATTGGGTTCCAAGCTAAGCCGCCACCGCTGTGGAGTGTAAGGGTTCTGCATTCTTCGACCCATTCTCCGCTCGAGCCAGTCGCTGACGCTCGAGCGGTCTGAAGGCCCTCATATGATTGGTCGAGAGAGTGGTTTACTGAGATGGCGCACGTCTCAGTAAAACACATCTCAGTGTTATGCTGAATCACATGTCAGTAAAACACTGACTCGATCGACGCAGCTTTGCCCACGGACACGAGAGCTGGATAGATTGGACCCCCCAAAGATGCAATGTGAGACTCTGGACAATGGACTCGACCATTCTGTCTCGATATCGAGAAGATAGACGCTACAAACGGAAAAAATCCGCAAACCCCGGCGAGTGTCACGTATTCATTCGACGCAGTTTTGCCTCGGACACTATATCGATTGGACTTCCCCCACCTGTCGTTGTGAAACCCTGTAACGTGGACTCAACAATGATTCGACATCGTGCACATGGACGGTGCAAATAGAAACCTTTTTTCTGCGCCGGCGATTTTCACGCATCCGTTGGTAAAACCCTCGGCGAAACACGTGACCACACGTGTTTGTACAAAATTCCGGAATTTGCACGCTGAATCTTAGGACGTGCGTGCGTAGCCCATCTAGTGTCGGAGCTCAAAACTGCGTAGATCATATGAGGTCCCTAAGATTCCGTGGGGGCGCGGAGACTGGGTTTGAGTTGAACTGAAACGGAAACGAGCGTGAGGCTCTGCAACAAGGCTACGTTCCAGAGACGCCCACGAAGTAGGCAAGGCCTTACCCTCCTCCACTTTTCAGTAGATCGTAAGCACTTTTTATGGGATCTATCGGGTGCTTCTCTGACGAAAACGGCTCAGGTTGAGCCGAGTGTGAGGCTCTGGCAGAAGGCTACGTTCCAGAGACGCCCACGAAGTCAACGGATTAGCCGGGTGGGGCAGTGCAACTTTAAACCGGTTGATACCGGTGTTGAAACCGCCTGCTTTCAGCGCTTGAAAAAGTAAAGAAAATGAACCGCTTTTAAAACTTTGCTTCCAATTTCAGCTTGTGCCGCTTAAGCTGGGTGCCTCCGCCCTGAGTCGACTTCGCGGCTCCAGACTCAAACCATGCTTCCTTGTACGAGCTCGAACGTTGTGCACCTGCTAGGTGAAGATAAGGCTCGGAACAAGTCTTGTACACATCACATACTACATGAATAACAGTTTTTTTGTGGTCTATTAACTCGCAAAAGCGAGAGACTAGCCTTACATTTTCAGATTTTTGGCGGTCTATTGATTCGCCAAACCGATAGACTCTTGCTACAGAACGAAGATCGGATTTCCGTTACTGTAAAGGCGGCTACGCCGAAAATGCACGCGCTAATGACACATATAGCCTCTGACTGTAAGTACTGCTTTACCAGCGTCCAACTTGAAATGAAATACCTTCTCAGCACTCGTCTCAGCGTCGTCGTTGACCAGTGGCCAACACTCGTCCACTTTTCTGTCCCACGTGAGCGCTTTACGTGGGACATGTCGGGTGGATTCATTACAAAAACAACTCAGGTGAACTGAGAAGTGGACGAGTCGGAAACCCATGGCACGCATTGCCCTCAGTCTCAGCGGCGATGGTCCGACTAGCTTAAAGGCGTGAGAGGCAAGCTTGAAGGGACCACCATACTTGCCAACGAGCTGGAATACTGGCTGTCATTATCCTATCCAATGTATTACCCGAGCGACCGCAGAGTAGTCATGTCGCGTGGTGCGTCGGTGATACATAGGCCTGGGGGTAATGATATGAACTACGTAGAGGGTAATGGACTAATGGGGTGTACATAGGGGGCACATCAGGGGCGGCGACTGCACCGGCGGGGGATGGGTCTTACGACGAGCCATAAATCCTAAACCCTAAAACCTTAATTTTAATAACCTAAACCGAGTCACGAGTTACAAACTGGGGTCAACGAGTCGTCAAAAGTCGGCACGTGTAAGACTCGTGCACACTTTGTATGAGCAATCGACCTCGAAGAGGTGGTTCAATCGTTGTTCTTCAATTCTCGTGATCCGAACAATAGATTCTCGACCCGAACTGGCCAAAAGAATCGGCACCTTATCGGCACTCACCGGTGCCACCGGCCAAACACTCGGCCAATCAGATCAAAGGAAAAGTTGCATATCCAGCCCAAACCCTAACCCTAAACCATAGAAATGTATTTTATCATACTCACCCTAAACCCACGCACGGCTGGTCTTGGCGAACTTCAAAGGCGTGCTTGAAAGGGCACCCAGCCCGGGCGAGCTCTATGCCCTTGAAGGCGAGCTTTCGCAGATATTGGACGCTTCAATTGGGCTCCCTCTGGGGGTCTAAATGGGGGGTCTACTGTAGGGTTTTGATCGTCAGACTTGAAATATAAGACGGACACATAGATATTGGAAGTTGCGTGGAGGACGGGGGACAGTGCCACGGCGCCGACATGAGTGCCAGCACTGCGCCGAGCATTTCTTGAATGGCGTTTGACAGCGACAGGTCACGGCCGTTACTCGGCGCACGTGTTTCGGCGCACGTGTTTCTCAAGACAAGCTGGAGCACGGCTGCCCGTGGGACCAGCGGAGCCTCTGTCGCCGCGGCCAGGGGGAGGGCACCTGGAGGTGTTGAAGTGGGCGAACACCACTGCCCGTGGGACGAAGTCACGTGCTCATATGCCGTTATGTTTGAGCACCTGGATGTGGTGAAGTGGGCGCGGGGGCACGACTGCCCGTGCACACCCGAGGACATCACTTCTCGGATCTGACACAACGAACAGAAACCACTGAGCTCGGCTGAAGGAATGCCTCGTACCTGGTTCTGCTCTATATCTCCTTACGGCACCTCGCGTAACTACGTATTCCTGTTCCTGTGATTTTTTTGGAGATGACTTCTTTCGTACGGAATGCAAGCCCGTGCCGTGTCGTTCGGCGAGATCGACCTGTCGGTTTTGTCGGGTTTCCACATGCGATGGGCAAAATGGGGCGAGGAATGATACTTGTAATCAACCCTCCCCGGACCGACCAGTTTCCTCCCGGCCGGACATTGGGACGAGTTACAACTCCCGGATCAGTTTCCCCTCTTGACGAGTCAGAACTGCCAAACTCATTTCGCTGAACGACACAGGGATGTTTTCATGTAGATAATACTACGCTTCTACCATAAAACCTTGATTAATTATCTACCTGAAATATCTACCCTAGAAACTTCGGCACGCGCTGGTTGATTGGCGAAGCAAGCCTGCGGAGCGGGTGAGGGCTCAGCGCCGCCGCCCTGACCACCGCCGACCGCCCGACCGCCCTGCCGACCAACCTGTCCGCCGACCTGCCCAGCGCCAGCGCCGAGTGCCGCACCTGCTCGGGCCGCGTGGCCGTGCCCCAGGGGCGTTACACCACTCCACTTCTCACCTTCAACTCAGTGTCGGATCTGGTATCGAAGGCATGGTGTCGAATCCCGTTCGACCAATCAGAACTGTCCATTTCGAGAATCCCACCGACCGACTTGCCGAAAGTCCGACCGGGTCGCGATCCTTGAGTCAATAGACCCTCGCTCTCGAGGAGATAAACAGGACATGTCCTTCCGACACTGAGTTTAACGTGAGCACTTCTCGCGGGATGCGTTGGGTAGTTTCAGTGACAGAAACGGCTCAGGTTGAGATGACATGTGGAGGAGTGAAAGCCCCTGCCTCGAACACACCGCCAGCGTAGTTTGGATAGTTTGGATAGTTTCCACGATAGTCTGGACCGCGCCCGCTTTCTCGACGACGAAAGTGAGTAAAATTAGCGTTTCTACAAAAACCGCGTCGGAAATCAATCCGACGAAGTTGACGGCCGTGACGAATTTCCAGTGCACCAGTGCCGACCGGAACCTAGGGCCTGGCGAACATTACTCGCCACGTCATCCAACGTATTACGAGCCCAGGCCTATTTAGTCATATGGCACCCTATGACGTGGCGAGCAATATCCGTCAGGCCCTGGGGGGGGCGCCGTGTCATCCAACGCACCTTAAACCCTCATCTCTTGACTCAGAAGGCATCCTATGACGTGGCGAGCATTATCCGGCGGAGGCTACCTGCACACGGCGGGGTACGATTGTGTACCTGACCGTCACACCGGCCGTCTCAGCCTTTGTCAGTACCTGACTTGGCCGGTTGCCAGGCACCAGGCAGGAGGGTCATTGAGAACAAGCACTCGCCTGACCTTCAGGGCAAATGCTCATATAGACGCGCGGGGGAAAAGGAAGAAATACATCGTCGGTCGAGTGCTTGTTCTCAATGAGCCCCCTCGGGCAGGGTCGTCGTTGAGAACAAGTACTCGACCGAAATCGCACCACGACTCACCTTCAGGGTGAATGCTAACACAGACAATATGACTCGGTACGTCGATTCAACATCGGTCGAGTGCTTGTTCTCAATACCCCCTCCCACCATGTACCAGAAGCTTGACCCGAACTTGCACTGCCTCAAGCCAAGACCCTACATAAGCGCTCTACCCAGATTGACGTTCCGCCGCTGCCGCTTTGTCCCTGTCACCGCTTGATTTATCCATACCTCAAAATATATCAAGCTGTCAGTGCCTGGGTGTATTTTTAGAGGTGCTAGGGCTGTCTTGGCGCTGTGATAGGGGTGTATTAGGCATTTATGAGGAGCTTATTAGGGATGTAGCAGTGGTGTGCAGCAGGGGTACTTTAGGTCTATCAGGGGTGTACTCGTATTGGGGTCGTGGGGTGTTTTACGGGTGTATAAGAGCTGCATTAGGTCTTATGTGAGGCCCTGCTTGAATCCAAGGGGGGGGCAGGACCGGCAAACCTTCGCGTGGATGACGTGGCGGGCATGTGGTGAATGAAGTGGCGGACAACTAACTCGTGACATTTCGGTCATGTGGTGGATGACGTGGCGGTCAGGTGGTGACGTGGCGGGCATGAGGTGGCTGACGTGGCTGGCAAGTGGTGACATGGCGGGCATGTGGTGGATGAGGAGCAGGCTCGATTTCGGTTTGTAGCACGTGGCGGATCCGGTCCGGCGGTTTTGTGGGAACGCCGGATATGCCGGATGCCGGACGAATTTTTGGGCGACTTGGTACAATTTTGGGGCAATTTGGCGCGACTTTTTGCAGGTGCGGCGCGTTGGGGCGGCGCGCGTGCGGAGCCGGTCCGGCAGTTCCGGCCGGCTCCGGCCGGATCCGGCCGGATCCGGCGGCCGGATCCGCCAGATCCGGCCCAGATCGAGCCCTGAGGAGGAGGCGGGCAAGCGTGAGGCCCTGCCTGAAGCCCACGCGGGCCCATGACCGGCACACCTTGGCTATTCGCCCATACAATTCCACTTCATCGTCCGCCTTCTCCTAGGGCGTGCGCCTAACTGGCGTGTCGGAATCGTCGCCCGGTTCTCAAAGGCTTACACTCGTCCACTCTCCAGCTCAACGTAAGCGCTTGTAGGATATGTTGGGTGGTTTCTGTAACAGTTGGTTGCACGCTTTCATCAGATAGGTCTGCGCCACAGCCTCACGACACGTGGCACTCGCGAGATGGGCCCGCGGACATGGCCGAGGCTCTGATGTTCAGGTACGTCATCACCGAGACGATTCAATTTGAGCAGAGAGTTGGACGGGTACGAGTCCGGGCCCCTGCCGGTTGCGGCATGAGGCCGGGCCATATGGCGGCGAAGGTCCACTTCAACTCCGGCCACCACGTAGTGCCGCAAGCTGACATCACAAGCAAAACTTGAGAGCAGTGTATCACACTGTGGTTACAAGCGCTGAAACATTCAGCACGAATTTCGATTGAGTTTAATCTAATCTGCACTGCCCTGCCACGACAGCAGGGTGTGCACCATCCGCGGCCCGACGCCCTGACCTCAGAGCCTCACACGCTGTAGCGGCGCACTTGAAACTTAAGGCAAAACTTCAGATCGGTTGAAAGTGTACGGGAGGGTAGCCTCCCTGCCGTGCCGCGGTGTTGAGCTTCGATCTGCACCCGCTCGACGTGCACAAAGTCGCCATGGCGTAGAGTGGTGCAAGTTGAATGAGAAACCAAAACTTGAAGGCAATTTATCATATGACATTTAAAGACAAGCCCACGTTCGAAAATTTATATAAATTTTCCGGACATTTGAAATCAAGACGTGTTGAGTGGACATATATTTTCGAGTGTGGGCTTGTCTTTAAATGTCATATTCAAGCTTCAGTCGCTGAAACCAAGCGCGGTGAGGTCAACCCAGGGTGGACATGCAGCGCCCTGCCGTGGCTGCTGGCGCGGTCGCGGCGTCGGTCGAGGCCGGGCAGATCCCCGAAGCGCAGCGTGCCATCGTCGTTGCAGCACGCTTCCGCGATTTCATCTAGCTCGCTTGCTGGGTTTGCCAACACGACTGCATCGCACACCCTGTGAAACCCGTTGTACCTGTCGTCGCGCACGATGCGGTTGCCGAGCAGCCAGCCCACCATGACCCATCCGCTGGCGCCCGAGTCACAGCTGGGTGGTTGATCCTGTTCTTGCACCATAAGCACACCGGGCGCGGACGAGTGTCAGTTACGTGCTGAAGGGAGGAGGCTGCGGCATGTGAGAGTGCACAGGCAGTCAGAACGCGTGTTATCGGCAGTACTGGTACAGCCTGTATCTAGATAGGAGCTACGCCCCTGTCTGCTCCTCAATCCAGGAAAGCAGGCAGGATGAGGCGAGGGAAAAGCATGCAGCAAGTGAGTTTGTGAGGGTACACACCTGCTCCTGGTACAGCACCACGCCCTTAATGTGGTTGTGCTCCGGCGGGCCATCCAACGTCGTTTGAAGCTCGAATCTATACTTGTACCGGCCATCGGCTAGGGCCCGGCGGATACTCTGCTCGCCGCGTCATAGGATGCCAACCAACTCAAGAAACGACGTTCCCTCCAGGGTGCCTACGATGCCTGGCCTGATGCTCGTTGTGCCTGCGATCGAGGTACTTGCAAGTAAGTACGCACGCTT
>Ga0307489_10002763_pt1 | contig 11753 bp, 19 predicted proteins | sample SB12metaG_FD_202247 | JGI IMG/M metagenome (GOLD analysis project Ga0307489, IMG submission 202247) | Sea-ice brine microbial communities from Beaufort Sea near Barrow, Alaska, United States - SB 1.2 | ecosystem: Environmental > Aquatic > Marine > Coastal | place: USA: Alaska | collected...
GTGACCCGCGTCCAGCGACTCTCGCGGATCGCCCCTTGAGCGGAACCGGTGCGACGGAGCGGCCGTGGCATGCGCGCCGTCCTTTATGACAACCAATGCGTGGGGGGTGCGCGCGAACGTTTTTTACACAAGACACACAGAGAGATGAGAGAGGGGTGTGTGAGAAACTTATACGTTTTGAAAGTTTGTTGAATCCTTCCCTCTCGAATCCTCCCCTATAGTAAGTTGTCACGTATGTCGAAAAGGCGTGATTCTCCCGAACCCTTGTGCTAGAGCACACCCTCTCCATTCGAACTCCCAAGGGATAGATACCACCCACATTTTTCGTGAAAACCTGAAATGCCTCAATTTATCTCACGCCACACACGTCAGTGAAACGCGTTCCTGTGTCCGGGGAGGTGGAGGTGTTTGACCGGCGCTCGCGCGCTTGACGCATCTGCGGCTGTGATGGAGGGTGTGCTGCTGAGCCCCGGCGGGAAGGGAAAGTACGGCCTATCATCGCACGCCACGTCGATGGTGCGTCGCGCCGCCACCCCATTCCATCCAACACTTGCCTCCCGCCGGGACGGGAATGCTCCCAGCCCACTCCAAGGAAACATATTGGAGGGCTCACTTCCGCGGCGGCGGGCGCGCGCAGGACCATGGAAAGCGGGGTTCCCATCGCCGTGGCTTGCTTTCGCGCGGCGCTCCGGCGGCGCTCCCGGACGAGGGGCGCACAAGTAACCCGCGCCCGCCGGCTGTTGAAGGCCTGCGAGTGTTTTCATTTTCTTGTTTTCCTTGTTTGCGCGGCGGTGTTGCGAGAGGGTATTTCGTTTTGTCCGTCGCGCCGCGTACCGACGCTCGTCGCACACCACCGCTCGGCGTCTCTGCGATGCTGACGTCGCGTGCTCGCCGAACGTGGTGCCGCCTCCGTTCTTTCGTTTGATCCAACCCAGATCTCTCACACGCCTCTCTCCCTTGTTTCAACCCTCCTACCCCGCGCCTCTCCCGTCCCTCAGGCGTTGGGAGTGGCGTCGATAGCCGTGGAGGTGGACAAGCTGGACCTCGGGAGAGGAGGGTCATGCGGGGGAAGCGGGGCCGCCGCTGACGCTTCCTTGGAGCGACGCGGCAGCTTTGGCAGGGCCGGACGCGGCTTCCCAATTTTAGCTGAACCTGACTGCTTGCTCATAGTGTAGCAGTGTACCCGTACACACTACTGCCTCCTCCCTGGCCTGACACGGCGTCCCCCTTCCAGCTCACCTGCCCCGCCTCCCGCATCCCGCTTCATATGCCCATCTTCCAGCTCAGCTGCCATCTTTCTCCCCCATTCTCTCGCACGACTCTCCTAGTCTCTCTCCCACGTTCCAGTCTCTCTCCTGCCTCAACAGCCAGTCAGGGAAGCGTTGCCACGGCCATGGGCTTGGGCGCCAGTGGCAGCGGCGCGTCGGACTACGGCAGAGAACGGTGGGAGAGCAATGGCAAGAGCGATGTCAACGAAGGCGCATACGATGTCTGCACCTCGGACGGGCCGCGGAGCAACACCGAAAAAGACAATTGTGAGGGCGCCAGCAGCGGCAGGGCGTAAGTGCCAAATCATAGGCTGTACGCAACGCAGTGCCTGTGATGTGATGGATGACGATGAATGATGCTCAGCACGGCAAAGGATGCCACGTTACTCAAGACATGAGGATGCAGACTCTGCAGTGTGGTGGATGACGAGGGGAGCATTATTTACCTGGCTCTACTCAGCGGGCTGCCAGCCATGGTGGGTGCGTTTGGGTCTGGGTCGCGGCGCGCGCGGCGGCACAGTGAGGAAGACGAAGGCAGCGGCAGTGCCCGGGGGCGGGGCGACGCGGCAGTGCTGAGGGTGCCGGGCCTGGCGGGCACCGCCCGGGATGCACGGGGCGCGCCGTCGCTCCCGCCGCGGCACCCCGGCTCGGAGCAGCCCGCTGCGGAGCAGCCCGCTGCGGAGCAGCCGTCCAGCTGCAGGGGCAGCCGAGCACGCGGCGCCCCGGCTGGGGGGATGCCGCCGCCGCCGCCCATTCCTGTCATCGGGGGGCTCGACGGGGCAACGGCGATCATACAACGCGCGATATACGAGTCTGGTGGGTCAGTGGGTTCTTCAGCGTCTTGGGCGGATAGCGACCACGGCGGCGGCAGCGGCGGCGGCGGCGGCGTTGACTCCGTGTATGAGCAAACAGTCAGAGGGAGTCGCCCCGCCTCCAGGCCCTCCCCCAAGCCGCTGCTGCCCCCGCCGTCGCTGTTTGACTTCTTCAAGCCCGCCGACTCCAGTGAAGGCAACCCATTGCTCGACGCCCTAGGTCGGCTCATCCCTGGCCTGCCTGCCAAAACTGGCAGGGCCTTCCCTCAGTACATATTTTCAGCTGGCACTTTAAACCCAGTCTCTGCCCCCGGTGGGTCAGAAGGCCCTGATATCATTGGTCGAGAAAGCGGTTGGTCGAATTCATGGCTGTTCGCTCTGCATGATTTGGGCGATCCCTGATGGGTCAAAAGGCGTGTTTCGGGGGGGGCAGGGGGTAAGTCACAGCGGAGATTGGGTGTAAGCGGTTTGTTCCTGAACCGCCTGAGTTATCCCGCACCTGATCATTCCACCGAACACTCAAAGGAGTTTCAAGGATAAGTATCCCACTCAAGACTAAGTATCCCACTCAAGACTAAGTATCCCACGCATCACTCCAAGGATACTCGAAGATAACCAAGATGAGCTAAGAAACGTACCTCAGGCCGGAAGTTACAGGGGGATTCCCAAGTAGATTCTTGCCACAGGCGGGTATTTGGAGAAGTCCGCCAATTAAAAAGTCGTCCATTAAAAAAAATGGAAACCACGTTGCATGGGGATTCCTCGGACCACCTGGCAGCCTGAGAGGTGCCAATCTGCCTGATCCTTCAGTAAGTCAGGGGCGTCGCACCGTGCATCATCGCGAGGTCGAGGCTCATGCGGCTCGTGTGAGGGACGTCGCCTCGAATCGTGACCTGACTAATCCACCACACACCTGCAATGATCGCCCACCGCCCTCCTTCTAGCGCAGATCGTCGGCAGCGGCCCTTGGTCCGAAACTGCCGAATGGTATGTACACGCGCGCAGGGCGGCGCTGCCGACGATCTGTGCCAGACAAAGGGCGGTGAGCGATCATCACAGGTGTTTCACGGACTCGTCAGGACAATCCCGGCGGCGGTACGTCCACCACACGAGTCTTCGGACCCTCCATCTCTCGCGATGGTGCATGGTACGACGTGCCAGTCGAAACCCACGTGTCACTCGTTCGGAATGCGCACGCAATCGCCAGCTGGCACACGCGAAAAGATACGGTGAAGACTCGTAAATCACAGTCCGGAAGTGTGCATAATCTCCATTTCAGAAAATCAGAGAAAAGTTGATTCTGCCAATCTACTTTCCGCAAAGGAGACGATTGCTTTTAATTTCGACCCGGTCTCCGGGTTTCTTGAGATCCTCAAGGCTCTAGACAGCGATTCACTGAGATTTGATTGGTTGGATTTTCTTGCATGTTTCTCGCCAATTCTGAACTCAATCGTGTATGGTCCCTGGTTTGTCAAGGGGCAGTCCATCATTTCCCCGCGTCCCAGATTGGTCGAGAGGCAGTATTCGGAGGAGTCAGGAGGTAGTCATACTCTGGGTCCGCCTCATCACAGGCACGCCACGCACTTTGCGTGCCCCTCGCCTTGACTCTCGAGTTTTTGCCGCATCAAAACAAAAAGAACTCAGTGCGAAAGCGCTCGGCGAGGGATTTTCAAGGCACTAGGTTAGAGGTTCAGCGGACCAAAACCCAGAAAGGAGATGCGTTTCCACCATGCAAAACATACCCCGATCAACGCCGACCCACCACTGATATAACCCGATCAACGCCGACCGACCACACACGCGATCCAGCCTGTCCGTACATGGTTGGTCGGCTGATTTCAGTATTTCAGATGCGCGGAATAGGCGGACCCAGACATACAGTACCGGAGACCGGGTTGAAGAGTTTTTGAACGTAGGAATCTGCATGTGGTTTTGCCTGTTTTGGCTTGAAGCTGTCCAACGGGATCCTAGTTTCTAGGAATCCCCATGTAGGCTTCAGCCTAAATGAGGCCCTGAGATCTGGCACCGGTCTCCCGGTGACCCCCATCCACCCGAGGCTCACGGCGGAGCCGGCCGTGCTGCCCGGGCTGGAGTCGCTGCAACCCGTGCAAGAGGCAGGGTGTCTAACCTGAGTACCAACAGTTTGCTTTCATTGCACCAATACACAACTGCAGCCGCCGCCGCCCTGCTTGTTGCTGCCCTGGGCCTTTTCCGCTGGCACACCTCAAAGATGCTCAAGTTGAGCTGGAAACGTGCTGCCTCTGAGACCCGTACGAGAGGATCTGGTTTCGCGGATGTTGATGCACGACGCCGAGCGCATGGTAGGCGCAGATCAATGATGTTCGCTACGTCACACGATGCCATTGAACTCAAGAACCGCGGGCTTCAAAGCGGGGGTCAGTTGAATATTATTCGCCACGTCATCGGATGCGTTTATAAGTGTCATAATGGTGCTCTCCACGTCATCAATGGCTGTTCAACACTCGTTACTTGAGTTGGACGGCATCCTACCATATAGCGAGCGTTGTTCGTCTGACCCTGGCGTGCGGCGAACCCGCACACCGTGATGAACCGGGTGGTGTACGACGCGATCGAGCCCAACCCGGCGCAGTCTGTAGCGGCGGCACGGTAGCGCCTGGCGAATATTGTATGCCACGTCATAGGATGCCATCTTACTCAAAATACGAGGGTTCAAAGTGCGTGCCGGTGACGCTTCCAGCAACATCTGCCCGGCCATACGGCACGAAGAGCGTTGGAAGCGGCGGAGACGATGGGGCGCGCGTTCCGCGACTCCAGCGCCGCCGCCGCCGCCGCCATTGGGCCACCTGCGCCTATGACCACCAAGGAGCACATCCTCGCCGCGCAGGCAGGGCGTCGGAATCCTAGTATCCTGACTGTTCGCTCGTAGTGCACCATTGTACCCGTGCATATCCTTGGCCAGGGTGCCAGACTCCCTCAACTTTGGTCAGGTGACAGTACCGACACATCTAGCTTTGGTCAGGTGACCGTACGAACACGTCTAACTATGGAGACTCTGCGTGCCGGAGCCCCTGGTGCCTTACTACGATCTGCAGTCGGAGCACGACACCTCGCTGGTAGGGCCTGGCAGATATTGCCTGCCTCGTCATCGACACGCATTTTGGACCCTTGTTTCTTGAGTTACATGATTTTCTATGACGTGGCGAGCAATATCTGCCAGGCCCTACCCGCTGGTGTTTGAGAGCCGCATGGAGAGTGGTAACTTGAGGAGGGCCATCCAGGTCTACCCTCACGAGTACGATTTGATTCTCCGCCCCGACATCAACACACGCGGGCACACGCAGTGGTTCTACTTCTCCATCTCCAACACGCGAAGAAACGTGCCGTACAAGCTCAACATCATCAACCTCGTCAAAGGCGGGGCCTCACACTAGTGACTGTCTGCTCATACTGCACCAGTGTACCCGTCCACACTCGCCTCATCCTCCCCCTCGGCCTGGCCACTGGTTCCCTGTTTAGCTCCGTTCTAATCCTAGTCAGGTTGATCTGAAAAGCGAGTGAGTGCTGAGTGTGGCTCTGATGACAGGTGACTCATTGTATTTGGATGGCATGCAGCCGTTGGTTTTCAGCGAGAAGGAGTCCACGGCAGTGGGCTCCGGGTGGCTCCGCAGCGGGGAGAGCATCTGCTACTACCAGAACAACATCAAGCGCCGCAATGGGCAGTACTACTACACCGCCACGTTCACTCTCCGCTTCGATCACAACCACGACAGTGCTCACGTGGCCTACTGCTATCCATATACGTACACGGACCTGCAGCGGTACTTGAAAACTCTGGAGGACGACCCGCAGCGGCGCCAGCGGTTCCGCCGGCGGCAGCTGTGCCAGACGCTGGCGGGCAACAGCTGCGACTTGCTCACCATCACCAGGTTGGGCTCGGCGGATAAAGCGACACTCGTTATTCGTCTTGTTGTTTACCTAGCTCGGTACCACTCAGCGTGGTTGTTTCACCGAAGAGAAGGCCCGGTACCATCCACAACAGTGTGGTCACTCCAACTGTCTCAAACCATCTGATACTGTATTTTCGCTGGAGAGGAGCCTCGGTATGATCCTTTATTTGAGATCTTGCATCCCTAATGTTTGGAATTGACGACTTTCCGCCGAATTTTCGTACGAACAAAAATTCAACTCATGATTTTTGAGTTGAATTCTCGTATATCAGCAAAAATATAACACGCTGTCACAATGGCCGCGCGCACTGCGCCGCGCCGCTGCGCCCACGGCCCTGTAACTTTGGACAGCTGCCAGACTGCCAGCTGCCTACCTGCTCCCCGAGTGTTGAGATTTGTCAGTCGTAGGCAGCGTGCCTACTAGTGTGTGCTTTAGCCAGAATATCGCCGCGATGGCAGAAAGTCGTCATTTCCAATGATTAGGGGTGCACGACCTTAAGGTCACGCCCCCCCTATGTCCGGATTTCTACCAAATTACTTTACGAACGAAAATTTAACTCATGATTCTTGAGTTGAATTTCCGTTTTTTTTTGTTCTGGTCCTCTCACGGCAAGGGGAAATAGCTTTTGCAAAAACATTTTTTATGCATTTCTTTTTTATATTCCGGCGGCTCGTCGCGCGAATCTACGTTCTGTTGGGACAGAATTCTCGAGTTCGTATTTGATTTGACATAGGCGCAGCTGCAGCGCGGAAAAATAAAAAGGCGCCTCCACGCCCTCATGCGTTGTTGTGGCATGAAATCGAAAATTGTGTCCCTACAGAAAGTAGATTCGCGCGACGAGACGCTGGAAAAAAATTATAAAAATATAAAAAAATGATTTTGCAAAAGCTGTTTCCCCTAGCCGTGAGAGGACCAAAACAAAAATAAACGATAAATTAACTCATGAATCATGAGTTAAATTTTCGGTCGTAAAATAATTTGGTAGAAATCCGGACATAGGGGGGGCGTGACCTTAAGGTCACGCTCCCCCTAATTCGGCACCTGCAATTACTGGATTTACGATTTTCTGCCAATATATGTTCCATCATCATTTTGACTCTGGCTTCTTGAGTTGAATTTACATAAGCTCAGCCAGAATACAGCGCGCAGCAGCGACGGCCTCACGCGTACTGCGTCGCCGCCTCGCCTCCGATGGCGCTGAAGCTTTGGGAGCCTGCTGCAGCGCCACGGGTCCTTGACCTCCCCGAGCAACTCATAACTGATCGGCCCTGACGGCGCGTCGAGGGGCGCGCCAAGCTGGATGTGCAAAGTGACTAATCACGCCCCTCGACGCGCCGTCAGCGCCGATCAATCATGAGTTGCTCCGGGAGGTCATGGACCCGTGGCGCAACAGTAGGTTCACAAAGTTTCAGCGCCATCTGAGGCGCGGCGGCCGCGTGCGGCCGTTGTCACAGCGCGGTTTGTTGCGAAAGAACAATTCTTGAATCCTGAATTCAAATAATTGTGTAAATGTTCTTCGCAGAAACTCGCACCTTTCGATTAATTATAGGTGCATGTCTTAAATGCCATCGTGTAACGAGGCGAGCATGATCTGCCAGGCCATATCACGAGCTTCAACGGTGACCCGGAGGTGTTGCGGGGGCGGCGGGGCGTGGTGCTGAGCAGCCGCGTGCACCCGGGCGAGAGCAACAGCTCGTGGATGATGAAGGGCGCCATCGATTTTTTGACGGGGAACTCGCTGGACGCCAAGATCCTGCGCGACAACTTCGTGTTCAAGGTGCGAGCCAGGAAATTAGATCAATTCAAAGCCACCCAGATTGTCAACACCTCGGCAACACCTTTTCAACACTCTCACCTCTCTGACCTCTCTCACCTTGCCTCACACTTTTTCAGCCTACTAGTAACCCAAATCTCTCGCCTACCCAAACGGAGGGGTCGGCCAAATCACGTCTCATTTGGTTAAAATCGACCCCCTAAAATCTAAAATCGAGACAAGAATAGCTGCACGGATCAGGGTAATTTGCGCACCCGCAGGCATTTGTGTACCAGTACGCGGAATTGGTAGATGGAATAGCTGTGCGGGGAAATGTAGATGACATCTCCGGGTGCCGAAGGGCAGGCCGTTGAACGCCACCTGCGAGCGCCCTTCGTGCACTCTGGTCGGACACGGACGCTTCCGCTGTGCGCGCCTCGTGCCTGACCCTGGGCGAGTCTTCCCCGCGCCGTTGATTTCAGTCTCTGTAAGGGTTTCTTTTGGTGTTCCCCCTTCACCTTTCAGCCTCGCCTTTCAGGCCAACCCGCCCAGAAATAATCTACGCGCTTTGGTGCTATACTCCACGCCGCTCGGTGTCCTTGTCCTCACATGTGAGTGTCGAATCCCTCGCACGTGCTACAGCCGCGAATGGACCACGCCGTCACGCGGGTATGGAGACCCACCAAAAAGAAAGACGGAAAACAAGCATTCGTCACGGTTGGCGCCATCCGCAAGCTGCTCCGCCTGCTCGGGGGTGATGGTCCGCGGCGCTCCCACCACCACCCACGTCTATGGAGGCGACAGACATACGCAAAACGGACCTGGCCACCCGGAATTATATTCAGCGCTTGGGACGCTCCCTTGTTACTTGACGGTGGCGATGGCGCGAATTCTCCGTGGCACCGCAACGCTGCCGCTGTCGCTGATGACCGATTGCCTGCGCGGTTTGTGCACCAGTACGAGTATAGTTCACAGCCCGTTGTCAAGAACTAATTGTGGAGAACGTTTCTCTTTGCCAAAATTAGCCCTAACTAGCCCAATATTGACGCTTGAAAACAGGCGTTAATGCGGAAGTAAATAGTTCCCGAAAACGGGTCATGAGCTGTACTTGTACACACTCTCTCATCGTTCTGTGAGCAGTTACAACGCGACTCAGGCCCTTGTCTTGTAAAGAAGGTGTATGGCACAAGGACAGAGATCTGGTATCGAATGGTCCATTCCAGTGTGGACCATTCGAGACCAGATCACTGCGGGATTTTAATTCCTAGTCCGCCTAGATCAGGCGGCCTTTTCCTTGAGTCATAACCAGGGGAATCTCTCGTATAAACCAGAAGTCTGTACGTTTCTGGCACCATCGCCGCGATGTCGCGACAGCTCCGTACTGTGCGCAATTTGTTCGCAGCGCGAGCGACGGATCGAATGGAACTGTCACGCTCGATAATCGCGCAGCTTGAAGAAGCATGGAGCTGTCGCGGCATCGCGGCTATGGTACCTACTCTGGTTTGTCGAGCTCGGTTTTTTTTGCCCGTCTTGGAAGGAGCACCTGGAATTCGGCTGGCACAGCCATGGCGCCGTTGTGCTCAGCTTTTCAATGGCGCATTGGTGAGCAATGTCAGTCGGAGCGACGTCGTGGACGGAACTATCTCCTAGGAAATGCGCACTACAGCAAAAAGTACAGAGCTATCGTGGCATCACGGCGATGGTACCAGAAATGTGCGAGTTTCTGGTTTATACGAGAGATTCCCCTGGTTATGACGCAAGGAAAAGGCCGCCTAGATTCTAGGCGGACTAGTAATTAACATCCCAAGATCTCTGTCCACGCGCCATCATACACAACCTGTTCTGAATGGTTTTACGACACAGGGGCCTGAGTCGCGTGGTACTCTGTTTTCTTCAGCTACCTCTGTGTTTTCGTTTGGTTAGATCGCCATCGATTTAGCTGTTTTTACACCAAACTAGCTATCCCAAAAGACGTGGTGTGGACTAACTAACCCCCTGCCCAACTCTCTTGCCACTCAACATTCTCTCTCACCTCTCCTCACACGGTTGAACGCACCCTTCTCTCCTGCTCCTGGGTGCGGCTTGATATGCTAGCTGGCCTTTTCGATACACACGCATACTCAACGCACTCACCCACTCACCCCTTCCTCTCACCCACTCACCCCTTCCTCTCACCCACTCACGCAGGTGGTGCCCATGCTGAATCCAGACGGAGTCATCAACGGCAACTACCGGTGTTCACTGGCGGGCGTGGATCTGAACCGCGTGTGGAACGACCCGAACAAGAAGATCCACCCCACAATCTTCCACACCAAGCAGATGATCAAGCGCCTGATGGAGGACCGCGAGACGCTGCTCTTCTGCGACATGCACGGCAGGGCCGGCGCCACTCGTCCCCTTTTCCGGTTTAACTTGAGCCTATTTACCTCTGAAACTACATGATTATCATTGGCAGTGTGATTAGTTGGCTCCAGTCTGCTCCCCTTTCTAACCCCTGTGAAGCTGAGCCGAAAAGGGAACCAGTGGTCAGTTCCTGATGCACGGCCACAGCCGCAAAAAGAACATCTTCATGTACGGGTGTGAAAACAAGCGCGCCCGGAACCTGGTACTGTACGACCGCGATGGATACAATCACGGGATGGTGCTGCAAGGCAGGGGGTCATTCAGAACAATCACTCGACCGACGTTGCATCTCCTACTCATCCGCTGCGCGTCGGTGTGAGCATTCACCCTGAAGGTAAGCCCGATCTCGGTCCGAGTGCTTGTTCTCGATGACCCTCCTGCAAGGGCGGCTACAGGAAAAGGTGTTTCCGCGGATACTGTCGGTAAATTACCCCGAGGCTTTTTGCTTTCAGGAGTGCAACTTCAAGGTGCAGCGCAGCAAGGAAAACACCGCACGGGTGGCAGGGCCGTGATTTAAGTATTTTGCTCCACCTCTACTTGAGTGTCTTTGAGGCATGAAGTTGGACGACTTAAGTAATTCCAGGGGTGAATGGCTTACATAGTTGAGATGGAAAAAGTGCTTCTCCGTCACGGCCCTAGCGGTTGGTGGTGTGGCGGGACTGCGGGCTGGCCAACAGCTTCACGCTGGAGGTAGGGCCTTGCACTCGTCCCCTGAATGTTTGTTCATAGTGTACCAGTGAACCCGTTCACACTTGCCGCATACTCCTCGCTGGCCATACTACACTCGTTTCCATGGTAGGATAAGTACGCTTCCTTGCAGGGTACCTTGAGTGGTTCTGGGGACGGACAAAACGGCTTGCGTTGAGTTGAAAACGGGAACGAGTGGATGGCCCTGGGTGGATGCGAGCTTCGCGGGGCCCTCGGAGGGGGCACACGCGGGTGCTCACTTCTCCATCGCCCACCTGGAAGGAACAGGGCGCGCGTTCTGCGAGGCTGTGCTGGACTACTGCGACCCGGACCAGGTGGAGTGTTGCAAGTTGAAACTCGTGTTGAATGCAACTGCTTTCAGTGCTTGAAACTAAAATATGATAGACTGCTTTCAAGGTTACTTTTACTTTCTATTTCAATTTGCGCCCATATAGCCTGGTGATGGTGTCAGAGATCTACCGGGAGCTGGAGACATTGCAACTGGCGAGGAACCGGTTGGTCGGCGGCACGGGGGTCCTCATGGGCGCCCGGGGCTTCGAGTGGGACGAGAGCCTAGCGGCGGGGCTGGGACGGGAGCGGGCCGCGCCGCCGGTGTCACTCGGCGGTATGACAGGTGTGGGGAGCAGCGGCGGGCCCGTGACACCTGTTCCCTTTCAAGCTCAATCTGATTGCTCGCGCATGGTGTGCACGTGTACCCGTGTATCCGTACACGCTGGCCGCATCCTCCTCCCTGGTCTGGCAACTCCATCCCTTGCCAGATCAACCTGACTGTTTGCTCATAGTGTGCCAATGTAACCGTACACACTCACAGCATCCTCCTCCCTACAAGGCCCTGCACGGCGGTGGCATTGGGTACGAGCGGTCCGGTATCGGCTGGGG
>Ga0307489_10002764_pt1 | contig 11749 bp, 22 predicted proteins | sample SB12metaG_FD_202247 | JGI IMG/M metagenome (GOLD analysis project Ga0307489, IMG submission 202247) | Sea-ice brine microbial communities from Beaufort Sea near Barrow, Alaska, United States - SB 1.2 | ecosystem: Environmental > Aquatic > Marine > Coastal | place: USA: Alaska | collected...
CGAGGGCGCGTAGTGACGAATGCGAGTGACAGTTTTTCTGACGAGTCAAGGCGAGTGAGTGACGAACGTGAGTGGCAAGAGTGACGAACGTGAGTGGCAATCGTAGTCGGAATGTATCGTGTCATGCGTCATGTTGTTTCGTTGAGAGCCCTAGGATAAGATTGCGGCTGCGATGGCGAAGCAGCCCGAGCTCATCGCCGCGCACCGCGCGAAGAAAACCTTTAAGGATAAGGCGTCGGCAGGGGTTTACACTCGTCCACTTCTCGAATCAACGTAAGCGCCTTTCGTGGGATAGGGGGTGCATCAAAGGGTTGTTTAGGGGGTGTTTATGGGGTGTCTAGGGGGTGTCAGGGGGTGTTTTTATGGCAGGAACGGCTCAGGTTGACCTGAAATGTGGGCGGGTGTAAGCCCCTGCGCGTCGGCCTTCGACCTCCTCACTCTGACGAGCAGAGAGCTCAGGCTCAAGCACCGCCTCGGGACAACCCAGGGCAAGAAAAAAGGAAACTAGGGCCGCCATTTTCCCTTCGGTATGACGTGGCGAGCACTGTCTGACATGTCAGTCCCTCTTGCGATCACGACTATCACATGACTCACGTCATATGCCTCACGTCATGTGACTCACATCCTATGACTCACGACGTGGCGAGCGATATCTGCCTGGCCAGTGTCATCAAACGAATTTTGAACCCTCGCTTCGTGTCTTTAGAATTAACTGCCAAAACGCCATCCTATGACTTGGTGAGCACTGTTTGTCAGGCTCCACCACAAGGACCATCGCGGATCCCGTTTACAATACCCCCCTCCGCTCTACACACATCGCTGCCGGACACATAGTAGCATACCGGTACACATGATGCTAGCACCCCGTACAGCTGTAATTCTAGCGGGATGAAGCGCCGCTCAACACACAGTGGAGGACTGGTACACTATGAGCGAACAGTCAGGACCGCCAGCACGGCCGCTGCCACCAGAGCCCGCGGGATAGGGAGGGAAGCTATACGATGATTAGACATGATTAGAGCTATGTACAAGTCGACATGTGCTACACTAATAAGAAGTGTGTCCAATGTAATTCAGTTTATAAAGTGAAAGCAACTCAATTGTTGCCACATGCTGCGGCTACGTCTCACTCGGAGTTCTGTCCTCACACGGCACGCAGCATCTGCAACACCTCAAAGCAGAGACTCACAAACTCGTCATTTTTTTCTCAGCGGGAGATTAAGTATGCTTGAAGTCGTTGTGGGATAACCCAAGTGGGTTCAGGGACAGACGGCTTACTTTTACTGTTTGAGCTGAAATTGATAATTCGTGTGTGGCGGCGGCAGAGGTGTACTGGTACACTACGAGCAAACCGTCAGCACTTAGCTCGCGGCCCTGCCGCAAAGTCATCCAGCTCGTGCGCCTTGGCGTGGCTCTCCAACCTAGTGAAGAACGTGTTCCCAATGTTCACTGCCTCCTCCGCCATTAGCACGTCGTTCGGGTCCTCCATCCAGGGGCGTACACTCGTGCACTTTTCAGCTCAACATAAGCGCTTTTGGTGGGATACTGTGGGTGGTTTCAGTGGCAGCAATCGCTCAGGTTGAGCTGAGAAGTGGGTGTTTGGAAGCCCCTGCCTCCATCTTGACTCGAAGAATCGACCTCATCTCCTTCACGCACTCTGCCATCCACCGCACAATCTCCTCCCCCAACACAGTGTCCATGTCGGCGCACGCCTCGGCAGTCCGGTGGCTTCGGTCCAACACCTTCGCCTAGGGCCTGGCAGCTATTGCTCGCCACGTCAGGGGGTGCCGTTTAACTCAAGAGACGAAGGTTCAGAGAGCGTTGCATGACGTGCCGAGCAATGTCCGACAGGCCCAAGTTGCTCGCAACGTCATAGGGTGCCGTTTGACTCAAGACACGAGGGTTGAAAGTGCGTTGGATGACATGGCAAGCAACCCACCAAGCCTCATTATCCGCCAGGCCCCACTTTCGCCTGGTGCATGGGAACTGCGCCGTCGCGCTTCTGCTCGTCCATGCTCACGCCTGCATTGACACCCGCCACGCGGTGCAGCAACTCCTGGAACAACACTGCAGCGTGCACACCCCCTCATAGGGCCTGGTAGACATCTCTCGCCACATCATCCAACGCACTTGCACCTTCGACTCTTGAGTCAACCGTCACTCTAAGACGTGGCAAGCAATACCCGCCAGGTCCTGATATCGAACGCACTTTGAACCGTCGACTGTTGAGTCATATGGCACCCTGTGACGTGGCGGCCAATTCCCGTCATGCCCTGAAATTCAACGCACATTGAACCTTCGACTCTGGAGTCAAATGGCACCCTATGACGTGGCGAGCATATCCGCCAGGCCCTACCCCCCTCCCCCAGCTTCTTAGAAGAGGAATGCAACTCTACGAAGAACTCTGCCAGCTTTGTAAACGTGCCACGCACTTGAATGACGTCGGGCTGGGAGTTGAGGTGGGAGCCGCGTAAGGACATCTCGACCTGGAGCCAGGGGCAAACACCCATTTCACTTACAGCTCATCTGCCATCCGTCACAGCTCTCATTTCGACCAACCTGAGGATTTCAACACTACAAATGAAAACGAATATGATAGCTGTACTGGTACTAGTAGTTCAGTCCCTGAACCCACGACTGAACCCACTCAAGTTTCCACTCCAGTTATCAGCAGCTCGGAGCAGAAGGGAACTCGTGTTGCGGCTCCACCTCGATTTGGCGCTGCAGCAGCCAGTCGAAGGTCGGCCCGCTGGACCCGCTCGGGCCCGCCGGCTTGGGGGCAGGCGGCGCGGGGCAGGGCCGCAGTAACCATGCCTGTGTCGGGTTAGGTTGAGCAGCAAAGGGGCGCCGTGTCAGGGAGGAGGAGGCGGCGAGTGTGCACGGGTGCAGTATGGGATGGAGGAGGAGGAGGAGGCCGCGAGTGTGCACTTCGGGATAAACGGAGGAGGAGGAGGCAAAGGAAGAGGTGCGCAGTGCGTACATATGCACTATGAGACGGAGGAGGTGGAGGAGGTGGAGGAGGTGGAGGCGAGCGTGTTCTAGACTATGCGCGCACAGTCACAGTCAGGGGAACGCCGTGTCAACAAGCCCTGCCTCGGGTTCGGCCACCAGAGCTACCTTCTTCGGCTTGAACGGCTGCGAAAACGGGCTGGTGCTTTGCTTCACAGTGCTAGAGCTAGACACAACCTTGGCCGCGGGATAGGGCCTGTTAGATACTGATCGCCGCGTTGTCAAACGCAATATGAACTCTTTTGAGTTGAATTCCGTTCTATGACGTGGCGAGCAACATCATTTGTCAAACGCATTTGCCATCCTTACGTGGCGAGACACATCTGTCAGGCCCTACCGCGGGGGCCACCGCGACGGCCCTTATGGACTTACGCTCGGACAGCTTCCCTCCTGCGTTCCCGAGCGGTCGTCCAGCCGGTTCTGCCGCGCCCCCGCTGCGGACCGCAACCGTCGCCGTCGCAGGCTTGTCGGGCCGCCCCGCGCCTCTGACTCGGGCCTCACACTCGTCCCCTTTTCGCTCAACATGAATGTTTGCTCATTGACTCATAATGTACTAGTGTACCCGTAGTCATACACCTCGCCACATCCACCGGTGCTCTGTTACACTATGAGCAACCACTCGGGGGACGAGTGTAAGGTGCCGTCCGCCTTTCCTCTCCCCCACCGCCCACCCGCGTCCCTTTCCCGCTCAGCTTGACTGTACACATGCTCATTCAACCCATCATAATGTACCATTGTACCCGTGCACACTCGCCGCATCCACCGATGCACCCGTACACTATGAGCAAGCAGGCATGTAACGAGTGCCGAGTGTAAGGCTCCGCCTGCGCCGTCGCTCTCTCCCCCTGCCGCGCCCGCGAGGTTCAGTTCGGACATCGGCTCGCGCAACGTCGCAGTCGCACTTGTCTTGACTTCGGTGCCCGCGGGGCTGCCTCGCGAGCGGCTCTTAAGCCGGGCGAGAGCCGCCCGCCGCTTATCCCGCGCGCTGCCTCCCGTGCTCGAGAGGTCGGGGGGCGACTCAGCAGACGCCATCTCCCTGCCGATACAGCGCTGCCCGGCGCGGCGCCGTGCGTCGGACAGTGGAGACAATAACGACGTCGATATTGTAGACCGAACAGAATAGTCCTCCATCTTTCTGAGCGCGGCAATCGGACATAAAACGCCGCGTTCTGCAACAGTCCGCAGAAGCTGTGACTGTTTGCCCATATATCATCGTACACATTATGAAAATATTAAAACGGAAACGTGCATTTACCTCGGGCGCGCGCCGCCGATTGTGGAGGAGAGGGATTTTGAACCGCGCGGCTGCCCAACTCCAACGGATATTAGTCACGTGAATCAATCAGGGCTGAAGGGCGCGTGAAAGGCGGCGTTGCGCAAGTCAGGCAGCGCACAAGTCGACGGCGCTCGCTCGCAGGGATATCGCCGAGGTCGTCTCCGGCCTGCGGCCTGTGGCGGCACGCCATCCGGTGGCGCTGCCGTTGGTTGCATCCGCCGTCCTAATTTGAAGGGCACCAAGGGCACCTTTCCCGCGTACGGGTGAGGTGCCCTTGCTGAGCTGGCTTGCACATCGGGGAAGCTTAGCTCTGCAGTGGGGGGAGTGGCGAGGGGCGTGAGCGTAGCGATTTGCGCCGGCCGCCGCCATGGAGAAGCTCCTCGCCAGCCTCGCGTCGGACACCGTCAAGCAGCGGGCGGCGGCGGTCGACGAGCTCGAGGTGAGAGGGCTGCCGCGTGAAAATGAGAACTCTCTCCCTTTTTATCGCCCTCGTGTTCAAATGCAAAAATAAGTGCGTGGGGTACAGTACCGCCGCGGGGTGCCGCCGCCGATATCGACAGCAGGCTGCGGGCCCATGAGGTCAGAATGCGGTTCACAGCGGCGTGGGGTCGACCGCCGCAACCTTGGCGGCGGAGCGAGCGCAGACGATGCACTGGGGGTTCGGGAAGCTATGGAGCGATGTTGCCCCGACAACGTACAGGTGCTCAAAAACCTCACGCTTGCTTGACACCCCTTCCCCGTTCCCGGTTCTCGCCTCAGGTTTACCTCGGAAAGCATGAGGTTCGGGATCGCGACGAGGCAGGGAAGCTGGCGGACGCGGTGGCGTCGCTGCTCAAGGAGAACAACTTCAAGGTAGAGCCTGGTGGTAGATATTGCTCGCAGCGTCACGCAATGCATTTTGAACCCTTGTTCCTTGAGAGGAGGAGGAGGAGGAGGAGGGAGGAGGGGAAGTAGCAACAGGAGGAGGAGGAGGAGGAGGGGGAGGAGGAGGAGTCATAACGTGGCGAGCAACATTGGCCAGGCCCTACTTGATGGTGTGCGTTGCTGCGTTGAACGCAGCATCGTTGGCCGTGATGGGCGCGCCAGAGCATTTCAAACACCACTGGCCGCTGTTCCTGCCAGCTGTGATCGATCGCCTTGGGGACTTGAAGCAACCGGTGCGGGACGCCGGGCGCAAGCTGCTCCTTGCGCTCATGGCGTACCAGGTAGCAAACCCGGCGGACCTCATCGGGAAGAACTCGAACGGGTGGAAACACAAGGCAGGGCCAGGAGGATATTGCCTGCTACCTCTCGCAACGCACTTTGGACCCTCGTCTCTTGAGTTGCCAGCAGCGGCAAGGTTGGAGCGGTGGCAGTGGAAGCGGGAGCGGCGGCATATGGAGTTCCTATGACGTGGAGAGCGATATCCGTCAGGCCCTGACACAAGAACTGGCGCGTGCGGGAGGAGCTGCTGCGGACGGTGGCGGCGGCGTTTTCAGAGCTGCAGCTGGAGAAGGTCGAGGTGAAGGGCACTCTGCCGCATTGCATTACGGGGCTGGAGGACCGCGAGGCGGCGGTAGGGGTTCTTACTCTTGTGCAATGTGTACCCGTACACGTTCGCCAGGTCCGCCTGCCTGGCTTGACACGGCGACCTGACTGTTTGCTTATGGAGTACTCGTACACGGATAATGGGGAACTACTTTGTGCACCTTTCAATTGTTGAACATGCTGATCCCTGGCAAAGTGCAAACGGAGACGTGGCAATTTATCACCTGAAGACGCATCGTATTACTGGTTGTGACCCTGAGCAAAGGTGCGCGAGGCGGCGGTGGGCGCGGTAGTGGCGATGGCGCCGGCGGCAGGCAACGACATTCACGGCATGCTTGCGCGGCACACCATCCGCCCGGGGCAGCTCAAGGAAATTACCGCGCGCCTCGCGGGCATGGACCTGGGGTCTGGGCTTGGGAGCAGCCTCGGTGCTAGCACAGGACGGGGAACGGGCGGGCACAACTCTTCGTTGACTCGGCCGGGCTCGCCGGGCGCGGGAAAATCCCTGTCGCGGCAAAACTCGGATGAGCGGCCGGGCGGTGGCGGCAGGGGCGGCAAGGGCGGCGGCGGGGGCGGCGGCGCAGGAAACACGTCCGCCCGTACGTCGCCCAATGGCGGCAGCTCCCTACGCCCCGCCACCACGGGAGGCGCCGGCCGAAGCAAAAACCTTGGCGGCAGTTTACCGACTCCCAGCAACGACAATTCTATGGCACCCGTGCCCTACGGCGCCGCCACCGGTAGGGCCTGACTGTGGCTCATAGTGTACCACTGTGCCCGTGCACACTCGCCTCATTGTCCTCTCTGGCCTGGCCAGTCGTCCCCTGATTGTTAAAGCATAATATACCTGTGATAGGCCAGGGATGAGGATGCGACGTATGCGTACCGATACATCGGTACACCGGTACACTAGGAGCAAACAATTAGGTTGAGCTGAACATGGAACGGGTGTGCGGCCCTGGGCACCGGCATGATCCCGCGCCTGGCCGACCCCACCGCCGCGCCCCCCAAGCCGGTCCACATGGACTCAGAGCGCGAGCTCGCTACCGAGTTTGACTCCCTCGCGGCGAAGCTGAGTCCACCTATCAGCGAGAAGGAGTGGACCGACCGCCTTGCAGCCATGGTAGGGCGATGCAGGTTGACCCATGGTTGATCCCAGGTTGACCCCAGGTTGGCCTCAGGTTGAAGCCAGGTTGACCCCAGGTTGATCCCATTCCCAGGTGACCCCTGGTTGATCCTGGGTTGACTGCGCTTGGTGTCAACGCTTGAAGCTAAAACTTGATGAGCCGCTTCCAAACCTTGCTTTCCATTTAAATTGCGCCCCTACAGCATGGTCCGAATCGAAGCACTGCTACTCGGAGGTGCAGCGGAGTGGGATTCGTTCCCAGCGCTGCTCAAGAAACTGCGCGGGCCGCTGACCACGCAGGTGGAAGACCGCCGTAGCGCCATCGTGCGCCAGGCGGCCCATCTACTGGTAGGGGACTAGCGCTCATGGGGCTCGAGTGTACCTGACTCTTCGCTCATATTGTACCAGTGCACCCGTAAACACTCGCATCGTGCTCCTTCCTAGCCTGGCGGCTCGTTCAACCTGACAGTTTGCTCATCGTAACCAGTGTACGTGTGCACACTCGCCGCATCCACCTCCTTCAGCAAACAGAGACGCGCCGATCATGATCACTCGCCACATCCTCCTCCAGCTGACCAAATCAACTGTGTATGCGGTCGCACGCTCTTTGCAGGTGGTGCTGGCTGCGGAGCTCGGCGCAGAGTTTGAGAAGGACGCGCTACACTTCGTCCCCGAGCTGTTCAAGTGCGTGGTCATCACCGTGCAGATCATCGCGGAGAGCGGCGACGCGGGCGTGCGCGGCATCCTCCACAACTGTCACTCGCCGCGCCTGCTGCCCCGAGTCATCGAGGCCACTGGCAAAGATAAGGTGGAGCGGTGCAGGTTGAGACCTGTGTTTGCGTGCACGGAATAAGACGTCGCTGGCATGTATGACTCAATGCCTGTCTGTGATGTTCAGCGTCCTGACCACGTGCTGCCATATTGTCAGCGCCTGGTTGCAGCGCTTGAAAGTAAAACCGCTACAGACCTTGCTTTCAATATAAGTTGCGCCGCTACATTACGGGCGTCAAGCTCCGTGCGATGGCCGCTGGGTGGTTGAATGTGGTGATCAGGGAGTGGGAGCTCGGCGAGCGCAGCCGGGAGCACTTGGAGGACTGTCTATTGTTGATGGTCGCTGATGGCAACGCAGAGGTACGCAGCGGTGGGCGGCGGTGCTTTTCGTGCTTCGCGCAGCGCTGGCCCGAGGTAGGGCGGTGCAGGTTGACCCGAGGTGCACCCCATGTTGACCCCAGGTAGACCACAGGTCGACCCCGGGTTGACCCCATGTTGAACCCAGGTTGGCCCCTGGTTGACTCTAGGTTGAGCCCGGGTTGACCCCATGTTGATCCTTGGTTGACCCCAGGTTGACCCCGGATTGACCGCGCTTGGTCTCACCGCTTAAAGCTAAAATGTGAGAGACAGCTTCCAAACGATGCTTGCAATTTCAACTTGCGCCGCTACACCGAGGCGGCGAACCGGTTGCACGCGCGCTTCGATATGAACGCTCAGCGGCTTATTGCCAACGAGGCCGCCGGGGGTTACGACCTGGTGGGGCTGGGTGCATAATGATAACGCTCGCCACATCTTTATACAACGTCATTAGCTGTATCCAAAACACTCGCCACCACCCGAGTCCCTTGAGTTGGGGTGTCCTTGCCCGGGTCTGTTGTTCGGACAGGAGGAATCCGACATCTGCAACTCCAAGGGTGCCTTCACAACACAGCTCTCCGTACTGAAGTTGAGCGAGACCTTTTGACGCGGCGAGTGCTGTGTATCTGACCGTGCGACTTGGATAGCTATGGGGGTGGCGCGGGAACTCTACTGGCGAAGCCTGCCATGGTTGGCATCAGCGGCGCACACGTGGGGAACACCGGTCGGACGGAGGGGCGCCGGCCGGGCACCACCGGTGGTGGCGGTGGCGCAGCCGCGGTGGCGCGGCGCGGCACCACTGGCGGGGGGGGCGGCGCGGGGTAAGGACTGATGAATAGTGCTCGCCACGTCATCGGACGCATTTTCAGCCCTCGTTTCATAAGTGATATGGCATCCTTTGACGTGGCTAGCACTATCGCTCGCCACGTCATCAAACGCATTCTGAACCCTCGTTTATTGAATTATATGGCATCCTATGATGTGGCGAGCTCTGTCAATCAGTCTCTACCGCCGGGGGGGTCGGCGACCAGTGGAAGGAGAAGTACGCGACAGCGCCGGCGCCAACATCGGCACCGACGTCGCCCGTGGACCGATACGGGGGAGCGGACGCGTACGGCGCTGTGCAGATCCAGCGGCACGAGAGCCTGCCATCCGGCGCAGGCACTGGGGCAGGGGGCAGATCCACCACATAGTGTACTCATGCTCGCCACGTCATCCACCACATGTTGGACTGGTACCCGCCACGTCACCCACCTCACAGTCAAGCCATTCTCGCCCGGCCGTCCACCCACCACACAGTATACTGGTTCTCGCCACGACATCCTCCGCATGCACAGCCTCATTTATTGAGTCAACTTGCATCATATGATGCGGCACGCATGATTCATTGTCCCTGCACTGAGGCGAGCTCGCGGCGAGCGGTCGGGAGTAGCAGCGGGTACGGCCAACAGAGCAGTAGCGGGTACGGGCAGAGTAGCGGGGGTAGAGCAGCCGGGAACAACGGCGGCGGCGGGGGGAGCGCCCCTCAGGGTGCTCCTCAGCGGGTGGCTATGGGTGGAGGGATTGAATATGATAATCGACCAGTGGGTGGTGGTAGCGGCGGCGGGGCCGAAAGGGGGGGCGGCGGTGGGAGCGGGGGGGTGGCGGGCGGTGCGGGCAGGCTCGGCGGGGCCAGCCGAGTAGCGGTGACCCCAGGGAAAGGCGGCGGTGCCGCGTCGCGCGGGGGCTCGGCCAGCGCGCGAGACAACCCCAACCACTCCGCCGCCGCAGCCTCTGCTGCTGAGCGTTACGCCGAGCGTTATGGCGGTGGCGGCGGCGGAGGCACGGACCGTGGCGGCGGTCACGGGCATGGTGGCGAGCCCTCGTCGATACACTCTGTGCTCGCGGCAGCGGCGGCGCTGGGGGGATCCAGCGGGGGCGCCGGCGGCATGGGAGCGCCGTCCAAGGGGTTCGAATCGCACACGTACAGCAGTAGCCACCTGCCGGCTACGTGGGAGGACAAGGCAAGGGGGTTAGTGAGAACAAACACTCGACCGACACCGAGTCTCCTCCTCCTCCGCCTCCTCCTGCTCCTCCTCCTCCTGCTCCTACTCCTCCGCCTCCGCCTCCGCCTCCTCCTCCGCCTCCTCCTCCTCCTCCTCCTCCTCCTCCTCCTCCTCCTCCTCCTCCTCCACGCGTCTGTATGAGCATTCACACTAAAGGTAAGTCATGCTCCGATCTCGGTCGAGTGCTTGTTCTCAATGACCCTACTGATAGGTTGAGGTGTTTGACTCCCTGGCGCGCACAATTCGCGCGGGCGGCTCACGCGCCGCCTCCGAGGCCACCGCTAATGTTGGGAGACTCGCGGAGTTGTTCGCGAACCACCTGGGAGATGCACACCACCGCGTGGCGCAGGCGGCGCTGGAGGCTGTGGTGGAGATCGTGCCAGCTGTGGGCAGGGCTTCAACTCCTCCACGTCTCATCTCAGCTTAAGGCGGTTTCGATATTGAAACCACTCAACGTATCCCACCAAAAGTGCTCAGGTGAAGCCGAAAAGTGGACGAGGGTAAGCAGATTTCCACTCGTCCACTTCTCAGCTCAACCTGAGCCGTTTTTTTCACACTGTCACACTGAAACCACACAGCGTATACCACAAAATGTGCTTACCTTAAGCCAAAAAGTGGACAAGTGTGAGCCCCTGGATGTGGGGGGCGCGCTGGAGCCATACCTCGACCGGTTATGCCCCGTGCTGTTCCCAAGGTTGGTTGACGCGAAGGAGGCCGTGAGGGGGCTGGCGTCTGCGGCGCTCGCGGCAGTGGGCGATGCACATGCCGCTGATGCGTTGCTTCCGGCGCTTCTGAGGTCATTGGACTTTGCGAAGGCACCGCGGGCGAAGACGGGGGTGTTAGAGTTCGCGCTGTACGTGCTGTCCGGGCAAGGCGGAGGGTAGGGCCCGGCAGATATCGCGGGCCCTCGCAGATGTTGCCCGCCACGTCATCCTCCGCATTATAAACCCATGTTGCTCGAATCATCTGACTGTCGAGTATATACTGCTCGCCAAGTCATCACGGGGGCCAGGGCGAAAGCCTGGTGCCTCCTTAAACACGCGAAAGCGTCTCTCTCTCGCCAAGTCATCCACCGTATTCGAACCCTTGTTTCTTGTGTTCAATGGCATCCTATGACGTGGCGAGCATTATCTACCTGACCCTATTTGCGGGACGGACCCGGCGGGGCTGGGGCGGTCGGCGGCCAGCGCGGGAACGGCGAGCCTCAGCGCATGGGTCAACCGCGTGGCGCCGCTCACGGCGGACCGCCACGCACCGCTTCGTGCGGCGGCGGCGGCGGGTCTCGCGGCAGTGCACACGCGCGCTGACGCCCAAGTGGTGGGGCCAGACACGTAATACCCTTCCAAGCCATCCACCTCATATCAAACAAGACCCCGCTACGTTATCCAACCATTTTGTACAACGTGTAGACCCTATTTTCTTGACTTGAATGACATCCTTTGACTGAAAGGGTTCATTATCTGACCCCTCCGCGTCATCCACTCCATATATAACCTGTGTATTGAGTCAAATGGCATCCTTTGACTGGAAGCGTCCTTCAAATGACCCTAGATGGAGGTGCTGGCGCATCTTTTGACGCTGCCCGCTGCGGACGCCGCCGCGGTATGCCGGGCCGTGGCGCCCCACGCACCGTCCATCGAA
>Ga0307489_10002765_pt1 | contig 11741 bp, 20 predicted proteins | sample SB12metaG_FD_202247 | JGI IMG/M metagenome (GOLD analysis project Ga0307489, IMG submission 202247) | Sea-ice brine microbial communities from Beaufort Sea near Barrow, Alaska, United States - SB 1.2 | ecosystem: Environmental > Aquatic > Marine > Coastal | place: USA: Alaska | collected...
CCCAATAGTATGTAGTGTCCGTAATGTCCCTACTCGCTGGCCCACACTACGCACCGCGGCGGCGCGTCATCCGCCCCGGTGCCCAAAGTGCCGAATAAGCCCAAAGTCGGGCGCGAGCGACTGGACGTGCTCACCATCACGAACTATCCCGAATTCAGCAAGACCGTGGTAGGGACCGGTGTCCGCCAGGGGCTCACGGTCTTGGTGTTCGCCAGGGGCACATTCGGCGAGAAGTAAGCACGTTTTGTAGGACGCTTCAGGTGAATAGGCCGATTTCGGTATATCGCTTCCCGCGCTGAGCGCTGACGCTTTGCTCGCAACTCTGTGTGGGCATTCAACCTGGCGCCCGCTTTCCCGCGGGGAGCGCTGACACTCTGTCCGCAACTCTGTATGGGGATTTGACCCAGGCGATATACCGAAATCGGCCTGTTGGGAAGACGGCTCGGGTTGAGCTGTCATGTGGACGAGTGGGAGCCCCTGCTGTCCGGTCCAAGCGTGGATCATGAACGGCAAGGTGTTAGTCGACGGACAGCCGGTGACGAAATCGGGCACCAAGTTGAAGACCACGGCGAAGATTGAAATCATCGCCAAAGCTCCAAAGTACGTGTGCCGCGGGGGGCTCAAGCTGGAGAAGGCGCTGGAGGAGTTTGGGATCAGCTGCGAGGGGAAAGTGGCACTGGACTCGGGGCTGTCCACGGTAGGGGGACTGTTGAGAACAAGGACTCGACCGACGTTGAGTATCCTCCTCCTCCTGCGTATGCTCTGCGCGTCCGTATGAGCGGGGGTTTATTGAGAACAAGCACTCCACCGGCTTTAAATCGACGAACCTCCTCTGCGCGTCTGTATGAGCTTTCACACTCAATGTAAGCCGTGCTCCGAGCTCGGTCGAGTGCTTGTTTCGATGACCCTCCTCGCGTACGTATGAGCATTCACCCTGAAGGTAAGTCAAGCTCTCATGTCGGTCGAGTGCTTGTTATCAAGGACCCTTCTACACGGGCGGGTTCACTGACTGCATGCTGCAAGGGGGAGCTATCAAGGTGTACGGGGTGGATGTGGGGTACGGGCAGGTGGCGGAGAGGGTGCGCGTGGATCCGCGCTTGGTCAACATGGAGCGCACCAACATCAGGTATCTGCAGCCTCTGCCGGAGCAAGTCGACCTGGCCACTCTGGACCTGAGTTTCATCAGCGTGCTTAAGGTTTTGCCCGCGGTGGCGGCGGCCATGAAACCGGGCGGGCAGCTGGTGGTTCTAATCAAGCCGCAGTTTGAGGCCACGCGGCAGGGGCTTACACTCGTCCACTTTCCAGCTCGATTTGAGCGTTTTTTGTGGGATATGTAGGTGATTCCACTAACCGAAAACGGCTCAGGTTGAGCTGAGATGTGGACGATTGTCAGCCCCTGCCGCGCGGGGTCAAATCGGGTCCAAGGGGGTGGTGCGTGACACCAAGGTGCACCAGGAGGTGATCGCAAATGTGATAACGGGCGCGGGTAGGGACTGATGGACAATGCCCACCACCTCGTCAAACCCATTTTGAATCCTCGCTTCCTGCGTTGAACCGCATCCTGTGACGAGGCGTGCACTGTCCATCAGTCCCTAGGCGCGGAGGAATTGGGATTCAAGTACGTGCAGCATACGGAGTCGCCCATCAAGGGCCAGAAGGAGGGCAATACCGAATTCCTAGCGCTGTTCACCCGCACCGATTTGGAAATGCCCTGGCCGCTGCCGAAAGTTGTTGAGTGAATAGCGCCTGTGACATAACCCTCCGTAGTGTAGACCCGTCCTCTGTTTCATAATTTCGAAAAGTCTCGTAATTGCAAGTGTTTGCTGTTGATCCGCTGTGTTTTGCGCGTCGCTATCGCGCACTATCGCGTTTCTATACTATATCCCGACAGCGGTCGGCAAGCTCGCCGTCAGCTTCACTTCACCGCCCCATCAGCCGCGCCGCTCTATGAGCTGCCAGACCTATGCCCCCAACGCGCTCGCCTTACCCTCCTGCGCCTCCCTCGCCTCCGCCTCCGAGCCCGCCTCCGCGGAGCCCGCCGCCGCCTCCGGCCCATCCCCGCCCCAGAGCCCCCCTTCCGCACGAGAGCTACGCACCGACGGCATTGGCCTGACCCTTCTGCGCCTCCATGGCCTGCATCTTCTGCTGGAACGACGCGTTCACCTGCTGCCAGGGGCTTACACTCGATGCGTTTCCAGCTCAATTTCAGCACCTTTCAGTGGTTTCAGAGAGGAAACGGGCTCAAGATGAGCTGAACGAGGGATGATTAGAAGGCCAACAACGTAAATTCAGCGGTTTAATGTGGTCTCTGTTAGGAAACCGGCTCAAGTGGAGCTGAAGAAGGGACGACTGGAAGGTCCTCACCTGCTGCACCTGCTTGCGCTTCTGGCTGATGACCTCGATCAACTTCTCCATGTTGTTGCGCAGCAGATTCACCTTCCGCTTGCTGTACTCCACGCCGTCCATGGGGCTCTTCTCCAGGTAGTACCCGGAAGCAGGGTCGATGAGAACAAGCACTCCGACGAGATTGGATCATGACTTTATACCAGTGCCCAGTGCGTTCAGGGTGGATGCTGATACTGACTCATGTTGTAACTGGCAAGTGTCAGTAGTGGAATTCACGTCGACCGAGTGCTTGTTCTCATCACCCCCCCTGTATGGTTGTGAAAGTCAGGCGCCTGGGGGGCAAGATACACCACAAGAGAGGCCTCAGGCCTGGTAACGTCTGAGCGCTTGCTCATAGTGCATATGCTTTCAGTGCCATTGGAGTGCTTGTTGTCAACAACCCCCCTGCCCGGTGCCCACGTCGATGAGTACCGTCTTAGTGCTACCCATCTTGCCCGGCACGTACAGGCTCGAGGTGAGCGGCACCAGCATGTCCTTGCCCTCTGTCTCTTGCGACAACTGCTCCATCGCGCGGCCGCTGGTGTGGAAGCGGCCGACGGCCTTCTGGAGGCTGGACAGCGACTCGGTCAGCTGCTGGATGTCCTGCTCCAGCTGCTCGTTCAGGTTCTGCAGTCATCGGAATATAGCGAGGACAACGGAGCGTCAGTCGAGGGGCGCGGGTCGGACAACGGTGCGGCAATATCAGGCACGTTATTGTGGTGGACGCGGTGGGCGGTGGGCGGTGGGGTGGGTGGGGACGGGTGGGCATCCCGAGAATACCCCCCCCCACACCCTTCCTACAACGCCTACGACGCGGCGAGCAGTATTCATTCGACCCCCATCCATAGCCCGGGGCGGGGGCGAAGGCACTGGTCAGCCGCCCGGGGATCAACGCGGAGGGGGTCGTGATCGAGTGCGGGGACGACGGCGCGGTGCTCTTCCCGCGCGGCGGCGATCGAGTGGGCCCGCGGGAAACAAATATTAGAGGGAGTACTTAATGGGCACCCAGTTCCAACGGGGGAGCCGCTGCGGCATCCGCATCGCCAGCCAAGCCAGCCTAGCCATCCAAAACATCCAATACACCCAACTGGGAACACGGAGCACACGCCCCCGCCGCCGCCGCCGCCATCACCGTGGAGATCCTCAAGTGCCTGCTGCGTCTTTGTAGTCTCCCCTTCCGGACTTTAGATGGGCGCGGCGGGAGTGGGGGGTGGGGGAGGACGCGCCTGAAGCTGCTGCGGGGACAGGTTGTTAAGCTGCTGGGGGGACGACATCGTGGGCGGGTGAGGCGTAGGCCGGTGATCGGCGGCGAGGCGCGCGTCGTTTGTGTCTTGTGAGCGCTTCACAGCGGGGATGGGGGAAAGGAGAGCTTTTCCTTCCACGAATCAGTCAACGAAAATGAACCCTAAACCCGAGCCCTAAACCCTAACTGATAAACCCTAAACAGCCCGGCTGTCCCCTCAGTTGATATCGGTTGTTGAGCTGTCGCGTCAAACAGCAACGCTAGACCAGAGTCTGAGATGACGTCTCCTGTCACGTCTGGCGCCCGTCACTTCGGCGAGCGCATCACACCGCCTCCTGCTCCTTCTCCGCCGCCGCCGCCATCTCGAGCTCTACCTCACTCGCTGTGTGCCCTCGTTGCCTAACTCCCGCGGGCACCCTGGCTTGGGCATAGTCTGCGGCGTCGACAGTCGCCGCGTCCAGTCTCTCGAGCTCCGTGTTACGGGTGCCGTCGCTCTCCACTTCCACCTCCTCGCCTCCACCTCTGCCTTGCCTCCGCCTCCGCAAGGATGCGCCTCCTGTCCCTCCTCCTGCTCCTGACGTTGCCTGCCCTCGCTGCGCTCGCCCCGCCCCCGTCCCCACCCCCGCCCCCGCGAGGGCCCCTGCCCCCACCCGAGCTCCCACCCCCGCCCCTCTCCAGACCTGTCCCAACCACTTCGCCGGTCTCCCAACTCGGTCCACTCTCTCCACTTTCGACCCCGCTCGTCAACCCCCCGCTGCTCGGGGCAGCCAGCCCCGCCACCGCCGCCACCACCACCACCCCCGCTACCACCACCACCGCCGCCGCTGATGCCTCCGCCCCCACCGCAACCTCCGCCACCTCCGCCACCTCCGCCACCTCCGCCACCGCACCCGCCGACGCAGACACCCCCCCTACCGCCGCCGAGTGGGTGGTGCGGCTGGCTGCGGCGGCTGCCGCGGCAAGCCAGGACGAGGAGGCTGCCGCCACCTTCACCGCCGCCGCCACAGCCGGAGCTCCTGCGGGCGAGAACGACACGACGGAGGATGCCGCCGCCGCCACCGCCGCCACCGCCGCTCCCGCGAGCACGGACGACAAGACGGTGACGGCGCAGGGCGACGCCACCACCACCACCACCACCGCCACCGCCGCCGCCGCCACCACCACCACCGCCGCCACTACCACCACCGCCGCCACCCCCACTACCACCACCGCCGCCTCCATCACCAAATCCGCCGCCTTCGAGGCTGCCGCTGCTGCTGCTGCGGCTCGCAAGCAGAAGGCTTCCGATGCCGCTGCCGTCGCCTTCGCCGCTTCTTTCGCTGATGCCACCACGGGCAAGAACGCGACCACCTCCGCATCCGACGCGCTTGCCGCTGACGACACGATACCGCTGGACGACTCCGGCGAGCGCTTCACGTTGTTCGGAGGCTTCACTCCCAATCCCGCGGTAGGGACTCCAACTTGTCCACAGTCTGAGCCGTCTTCGTCACTGAAACCACGCAAGACACCCCAAAGTATCCCCCAGAATTTGCTCACGTCAAGCCAAAAGGTGGACGAGTGTCAGCCCCTGCGGCGAGGAGGCCCCGGTGACATGCGAGCGCAGCTACGATGCCACCGTCAGCGGTAGAAGCGCGGGCGAGGGCAGCGCGGCAGACTGCACAGTCATCACGGGCACACTGGAGCTGTCAGGCGGGCTCCCGGAGGGCAGGGGAATCATTGGAGGCACTCGACCGACAATGAATCGACCGACTGTATGACCATTCACCCTGATGGTAAGTTGTGCTCCGAACTCGGTTGGATTGCTTGTTCCCAATGACCCTCCTGCCGGGGACGTTTTCCAGTACCTCCAGCCGCCTCGAACGAGTGGACGGCGACTTTATCATGCGCAACAACGCTGTCGAAACTTCGCTGCGGGTAGGATTTGACTCGCCACGTCATATTGTGTCATCAATAAACAAGTCTTTGCGATGTGGCGCGCAACATCTGGTATGTCCTCGCCGACATGTCATGTTATTTACATTAAGAAACATGGCTTCAAATTACGTTAGATGAAGTGGCGAGCAATGTCTGTCAGGCCCCTGCTCGCCACGTCGTATCATATGATCCTACCGAAGAGTGAGTTGGATGACTTGGCGACTGGCGAGCTATATCTGCCAGTCCCTAACGGCCGGGGGCGTTCCCGTACCTGACCGAGATCGGCGGAGACCTAGTGATCGAGAGCACGCGCTTGGTGTACCTCTCCATCTTCCCGGCGTTGCAGACGGTCAAGGGCAGCATCCGAATCGTCGGAAACAACCGCCTGTTGGACTTCCACGACTCCTCCACTGCGGCGTTTCCCGCGTTGCACTCCATCGGGGGCAGGGGCCTCCACTCGTCCACTCCTCATCTCAACCTGAGCGACGGGTGTCAGGGCGAAAGCTTGGTTACTCTTTATACACGTGTACGCGTCTCCTTCGCTATTGCATTTCAACCTGTGCCGTGTTTGTAACTGAAATTCCATGATAGGGCTCCACGCATCCCACAAAGAGTGCTCAAGTCAAGCTGGCAATTGTACGAGGGAAAGCCCCTGATCAACGGTGACCTGCGGATCGAAGGCAACGCCGCGAAGGAGATTGAGGGTTTCTACAATCTGCTGTATATTGGAGAAGGGCCCGGGGGCGGCAGCTTGATCATCACCGACTCGCCGTCCGCCGAGGCACTGTCACGGACGGTCGGCCCGTTCCAGAAGGCTGCGCCCTCCACGTTTCAATCGCTGGAATCAGTGAAGGGCAATCTGGAGATAACTCGCAACGGCTTTCTGGCAGGGGGCTTATTGAGAACAGCACTCGACGAACGTTGAATCTCCTCCTCCTCCTCCTCATACTCCGTGCGTATGTATGAGCATCCACACTGAAGGTTAGCCGTGCTCCGATCTCGGCCGAGTGCTTGTTCTCATCAACCCTACTTGCCCTAGCAGGGGGATTACTGAGAACAAGCACTCGACTGACGCTGACTCTCATCTCCCTCGTATGCGCGTTTGTATGTTGAGCACTCACACCGACTGTGAGTCATGCTTCACATTTTGGTCGATTACATGTTCTGAATGCCCCTCTGTTCTGGTGGTGTACAACGTGTTCCGCAACCTGTTGTTCGTCCGCGGGGAGCTCATCATCGCCGACAACCTGTACCTCGCCGTGCTCAGCGAGAGCTTCAATTTCCTGGACTCCATCGGATTAAAACTCAGCATCGTCAATAATCCGTCTCTGGTGAAAATCACCAAGTCGTTTGTGTCGCTTCGCGCAGTGGGCGCACTGGGCGGTAACCTGGAGATTGCAGGCAACGTGGCGTTGACTCTGGTGGAAAAAGGGTCGCTGAACGGGTTAATACAGGTGGGCGGGACGCTGCAAATTTCGTCATCAAGGTAAGGCACGCAAGTTGAACTGTTAAAGTTCATGTTGAAAGCGCCTAAAACTAAGCGCGGAGACACAATTATGATGAACAGCATTCACAATTTGGTTTCAATTCCAAGCTTCAACAATGAAGTCGGCATTGGGCTCGCCTGAAGTTGTGAGCTTGAAACGAACTTGTGATGAACGGCTGCTGATGAACGGTGTTGCGTTCAATTTCAACTTGCGCCCCTACATCGCGGCTCGTCAGCTTTTCGTTTCTGTTCAGCCTGGCGAGCGTCATCGGCGATATCATGTTCACGAGTAACCCGAGCCTGATCAATCTCGACGGACTGCAAAACATACGCTACGTTGGGGGCGGGTTGACCATGCAAGGCCTGGAAGGGAATTATGGCAGGGCGTAACCGGTGATTGACCCCCTCCATGAAGCATCCGACCCTCCTATAATGCATCTGATCCCCGTATAACGGGCAACTGTCCCCCCATTAATGGGAGCCTTACCTCCTTATGATCGGCATCTGATTCCCATATAATAAGCACCTGAACCCCTTACAATGGGCACCTGGATTCCACACAAGGAGCACCTGAACCCCCACTGATGGGAGCCTTGACCCCCTTTGACGTGCACCTGACTCCCCCATAATGCATCTGACCCTGGACACGGGCCGGTGCGGGCTGCTGTCGGAGAAGTTCGGCGTGACACACCGGTGCTACGACCGGTCCTACCGCTTCTGTCAGCCGCTCTTCGACAACCAGAAGTTGGTAGGCCCTGATGGATAAAGCACATAAACAAGCGCCCGTGATGCCGTTGCCTAAAACGCCCGAAAATTGCCGAAAAGGGGAAATACCTGACAGCGCCTGCAGAACACTTTCGAAGTGGACTGTTTTCCTGGAAACTTTCCTCTGTGCCTAGAAAGTGCCTAGAATGCCGGGGAATTCCGAATGCTGGCCCCACACTTGAATTGCCAACAGAAATGCAGGCGTGTTCCATCTGGCCCTAGCAGTTGGCCTCCGGCGCCTCCTCTAACATTCCCGGGTTCTACCGATGCGTGGACAGCATGATGACCGTGCTGCTGCAGACGCCGGAGCTCAAGTCCACGTCCACCCTTGTGATCGCTGCCGGCAGGGTCTGATGGATAGTGCCCGCCACGTCATCAAACGCATGTTAAACCCTCGTTTATTGAGTCAAATGACATCGTATGATGTGGCGAGAACAATCCATCCGTCCGTCCCTTGATAGCCCCGATCATCATCAGCACCTCGTCCCCCGGCTCTAGGAACCGATGGATATTGCTCACAACGTCATCAAACGCATCTTACAGCCTCGTTTGTTGAGCTACATGGCATTCTATGACGTGGCGAGCACTACCCGTCAGACCCTAGCCTCCGGCCTGGCGGATGCGCTCCAGACGCCGCAGGCCGCGCTGACGGTGTTCGCTCCAACTGACGTCGCGTGGTTGCGGTCGTACGGCCGACTCAACAGCATTATCACCCGTGCGGCAGGGACTTACACCCGTCCACTGATCAGCTCAACGTGAGCATCTTCTGGTCTCGGTGACAAAATCAGCTCGGGTCGAGCTGATAAGTGTACGAGTGTAAGACCCTGCCCAGCGGGAGACGCGCTGCAGAACCTCATATTTTCACACATTGTCCGGGGCGCTCGCCCGCTGATGCTTCTCCAGAAGGGGCAATCGATTCACACGCTCTTACTCGGCCGCATCCTGAAGATCCACGTGGCCGGCATCACGCCGCTTTCGCCGCTCAAGATCACCCGCTGCAAAGCGCAGCCGGGTATATCAGAAAACTGCGCGGCGGATTATCACAGGAAGGTGGAGCTGGAGCCACTGCAGTGGCTGCCTCAGGCGGGGGGGGCATTGGGAACCAGCATTCCACCAACGTTCAATTTCCTCCTCCTCCTCAATATCAGCGTGTGTGGATAAGCAGGTGAGTCATGCAGGGGGTTTGTCGACAACAACGTCTCAACCGACGTTGAATGGATGACAAAGCGAGGTAAGCTGGACATGGGTAAATGTTTATGGTCGGTCGACCAGTACAAACGGTGTCCGCGCGTCTGTATGAGCATTTCCCTTGAACTTAAGCCATGATTCGATCGCCGTTGAGACGTTGGTTTCATTAACCCCCGTGTCGTCCTCCAATATCAGTCGGTTGCTTGTGCTCAACGACCCTGCTGCCTGGCGTTAGTGGACCCCGTCGCCGCATCCACCCTGTCAACCGAGCAGCTTTACGCGGCGTACCAAAAGAGCCTTACCGCGGATTTCTACACGCCGGAACCCGATGCTACAACGGAAGAGGAAGAGACTGTTGGCACTGGTAGGGTCTAGCAGCTAGTGTCCGACACATCAACAACCGCAGTTTGAACCCTCGTCATAGATAGCACGCGTGACTCTGGGAACGAGTCTATGACTTTCTCTCCCAGCCCTTAGACCCTCAAGGTATGTACAAAATTTGACTTGAGGTCCCCAGTCACATCCAGAGTGACAAGATATGTCATATCCCATATCGATACCCAGAATGCTCGTGGACATCCGATCTCCCATATCGATATCCCATGTCGATCTCCCATATCGATATCGGATCATATCTTGTCACTCTGGTCACATCCGCAATATGTTGGTGGAGAGTGCTCCAAAGTCCACCTCTATCCTTTCCGGAAAGTGACCACTGTCATGAACGGCATCCTGTGACGTGGCGTGCAATATCAGCCAGGCCCTCGTAGCAGGAAAAGCGGGTGACAATTTAGACCTGGACGAGGTGCTGAAGTTGGAGGCGGAGGTGGCGGTGGCGTGGGGGTTGGCGGAATACCAATACCCCCGCGTGTTGCTCGGCAACCTCAAAGCTGGCAGGGCCTGGCCACCGGCTCCATGCCACCCATTCAAACCGCCGGCTGGACTCTCACGCAGCCCTCCCACCCAATCAAACCGCCAGCCGGACTCACACCCAGCCTGCCACCCAAGCATACCGCCACACCCGTGGCTGAACAAGAACGTGAAGGGATGTCGCTGGGCCCTGCATGCTGGCAATGGGTACGTCCACGTGATCGACGCCGCCCTGGCTCCGCCCGAGATATTCGCGCCTGCTGCTCCTCCGGCACCAACAGCCCCGGGCACATTCGGCCAGCTCAGCACAATCAACCCACTGCTGGTGACGTCACCTCCGCCCCGCCCCGCCGTGTACACCAACGCGCCACCGCCCATACTCACACCGCTGGCCGCCTACTACACGGCACCACCGCCGCCCCCCTCCCCCCCTTGGAACGGATATCCGCTCGGGTTCGCCCCTCCGCCCGGCACCGTCGGCGGGAACCCCGGCCAAACCTCCGGGAGGGGCTCGTGCCGCGCCAAGCCGCCCGACATCTGCGGCCTGTGTGACTACACGTACCAGGCATGGGCTTCACTCGTCACGATTTCATCTCAAGCTGACCCGTTTGTGTCACTGAAGCCCTGAAACCATCAAACGAACCCCCATTAAAAGTGCTGACGGTCATGCCGGAATGTGCACGAGTGTGACTCCTTGGCAACCCGTCCACTTCTCAGCTCAACCTGAATCGTCTTCGTTACCCAAACAAGCCAACACACCCAACTCATCCCACGAAAAGTGCTGAGGTCAAGCCCGAAGGTGGACGAGTGGATGCCCTTGTTACCAGGACAGCGGCGGCGTGTGCTGCTGCGACGCCACCTGCCTGTTGCCCGAGAACAACGACTGCTGCGGCGACTACCAGGCAAGACCAGCAACAGTTTTAATGCTGAAATTGTATGCTACTCGATAACGTATTTGATCCATAAGGACAGAGTGAGGAACGCCCATCGATCATTTTGGGGGCCGACGTGACGGGTGTGCTTTATTGGCCCTACACCTAGGCCACGTGCGTTGCGACGTTGAGGACTGCAGACCCGACTGACCAGTCCATGGCAGGGGCTCACACTTGTCCAGGTCACCTTTCAGCTTGACCTGAGCACTTTTCTAGGATGTGGTACTCGTAGTGAATCCATACAGTGGATTAAACGGCTCAGCCTTAGCTGAAACGTGGCTGAGTGTAAGTAGTTGACACATTGGATAAATCGGCTCAGGCTGAGCTGAAAAGTGGACGAGAGACACACGTCAGCGTGTATGAGGAGGCACCGATCTTCCGCCTGGCCCCCCGTGAGCTGAAAGGTGGACGATTGTAAGCCCCTGGGCAACGTTGAGGACTTCATATCCGACCGACCAGACGGACCTGACCGACATGCCCTTGACGCCTGCCGCGCCGCCGCCGCCTGTGTCGGTAGCGAGCCGACGCTCATTCTACATAAGTAAATAATTCAACATGTTACACGGAGAATAATAAAAATCGGCTCGTGTGACGTAAAACTAGTCGCTAGTGCCTGGTCTGTATCGTAGTATTTTCTAGTATATGTAGTCCCGTCCGCCACGCCGCCGCCGCCTGTGTCGGTAGAGAGCAGACGCTCATTCTACATAAGTAAATAAATAGATGAAATATGAGGAGGCTTGTAAACGCCTCGCGTGACGTAGAACTAGCTAGCAATGACGCCACCCAGCATATCCCGCAAAACTTGTGTAACGTTGAGCCAAAGATTGGATCGATGCTGTCACCTAACAGACTGATGACGACACGACCAAGCGCATCCCGCAGAAAAGCGTGTAACGTTGAGCCGAAAAGTGGACGAGTGTGTCCGCCCCTGGCGTCTGGCCCGAGGACCGCCTGCGGT
>Ga0307489_10002766_pt1 | contig 11741 bp, 15 predicted proteins | sample SB12metaG_FD_202247 | JGI IMG/M metagenome (GOLD analysis project Ga0307489, IMG submission 202247) | Sea-ice brine microbial communities from Beaufort Sea near Barrow, Alaska, United States - SB 1.2 | ecosystem: Environmental > Aquatic > Marine > Coastal | place: USA: Alaska | collected...
ATACCCTGCTGTGATTGGCCGAGGAAAAAAACAGTTGAGCTGTCGACCAATCACAGCAGGGTATATCGTTTTCGTTTTCGTTTCGTTTTCGTTTCGTTTCGTTTTCGTCGCAGACTTTCCGTCACTTTGTCATAAAATGGTTCAGATTGAACCATGTTTGTACGCGCGACTTGTTGTTCATATCATGATTTACTCGATTTCGACGGTCTAATAAACCATCAAGGTGGGAAATAAAAACGTGCGGCGCTCTGAATCGGAGAGGTTGCGCCGCACGAGAGCTTCGTGGAAATCGACGAGTTAACCCAAGGAAAAGGGACAAAGAGCAAATGTGCCCATTTGGTACGGGGACTGAACTGCGTAGACAGGTCTTTGTCCGTTTTCTTTGGGTTGACTCGTCGATTTCCATAGAGCTCTCGTGCGGCGCAACCTCTCCGTTTCAGAACGCCGCACGTTTTTATTTCCTACCTCATGGTTTATTAGACCGTCGAAATCGAGAAAAACATGATATAAGAAGCAAGTCGCGCGTACAAACATGGTTCAATCTGAACCATTTTAGCGAGGAGCAAATGTGACCATTTGGTACGGGGCCTGAACTGAGTAGGTATCTAGATAGTAGCTACGCTACTGTCTGCTTAACTCCCTCTTCTTCAGTCCACGCTCAAAAAAAATCTGCTCATCTGATTGGTCCCTCACAGATTAGAGTGAGGGAGCCCTGTGCCCCTGTATGTCCAACTTTTTTGAGAGTCCCCAATCCGTGCGACATTCGTCCGGAACGGACCCTAACTACCCCGCCGTATTGTCGGGAACAACTCTAATAGTACCCCGCCTCACTAAGATTGGGTCGTTTTACGCCGTATTGACACCTCAACGCCCGTTTCTTTGGGCGACTCGAAAAAAGCAGGGAGCCCTGAGTGTCCAACTTGTTTAAGTCACGATGACCGTCTAATCTGTACGTTTTGACTCCGCGCGGGTGCCGCCGCCGCGAGAAACGAGCAGCGGCGCCGCGGCGACCCAAGCCGCGCAGTCTAAACACGCACATTCCGCGACGATAGTACCGACAAAAGAACCAGCGTCTCGCCCCGACCGCCTCATTTCATTTCATTTCATATAATTGTCATCACAGTCAAAGACATGGCCTTCCATACAAGTACAGTCCAGGTAAGAATATGGCCTCCCATACAAGTGCGCTGTAAAGAGGCACTCCAGGGAAGAACCGGACAAATATGGCCTTCCATACAAGTACACTCCAGGCAGGGCGGGCAAGGAGAAAAGGAAGTGGTCTTGGAGTAGAAGATCGCTCATATTGAGGTAACGGGTCATTTTGCCCATACGCCACAGCGACACTTCCATATTGAGGTGGCGACGTTTCCGTATTGAGGTAGAATCCGCGCACCGGTGAACAGGACAAGTGCTTTCAACAACTGCTTTCAAATAATGACGTGGGGGGTTGCCCAGCTGACGTGGCACCCTGCCAGATCGGCGCGATCTCAAAATCAGTTCGAAAAAACGGCTGATGAGCGAAGGCCCACAGTCGAGACGCCCGACGGTCTGTGAACTCCCAATCACGAATGGACGATTGAACCTTTCAGTCGATTGCAGCCGTTACGCGCGGATTCCACCTCAATACGGAAACGTCATCACCTCAATATGAAGGTATCGCTATGGGCAAAATGACCAGCTACTCAATATGGAAGCGTCGATAGCTCAATATTCGCTTCCTTTTCTCCTTGCCCGCCCTGCCTGCCCTGCCAGGTAAGAATGTGGCCTTCCATACAAGTGCGCTGTAAAGAGGCACCCCAGGGAAGAACCGACAAATTATCTGCCGCCAAAAAAGGAGAACACGCCGGTGCGGTGTCGCTTGGAGGGCGACGGCTCGGTGGATGGAGGAGCATCGTGCCTCTTGCGCCACGCTCGGAGCGCCGTGAAGTCCATCCCAACCCCGCCCTTCTTCAACGCGCGACTGTGCGTATCCATCGAAACAGCTTTCAGATGCCCAAGTTGTTTGTCATCGTTATTGACCAGCAGCTACCTGGGCCACGGCTGCTTCGCCTCCGTGTACGCCTCCCGAAGCCGCGCTTTCACCAACTTGCGAAGGTGTTGCACCACTAGCTTGCACGCGCCTCCGTCCAGCTTGGCGCCGAGCATTGCATGCTCCTCCTTGGTCGCCATGGTGTCGAATCAAAGGCACACAATCTTCGCCCTCGACTCGTCCGCGGGCTTGAGGTTGGGTAAACTGCGTGCCTCCATCGCCTCCAGGTACACCGCCGTCGCGTTCATTCCGCCCAGCTTCCCGGCAGGGCCCGAGTCGATGTCAGTGTCTGGCGAGAGCCCTCCCCACCGCCCTCCGTCGTCGCCAACGTTGTGGGCAGTCGCCGTCGCCGTCCCCGTCGCCGTCCCTGTCACTGAGTTTATCGTCCCCGCCCCCGCCCCCGTCATTGACAATTTTGTCCCCGCCCCCGACCGTTGCTGCACCCGAGCCCAGGGACTTCCACAAGTATACCAACCTCCCCGCCCTCTGTCTCCCCCGATTCCACGGGATTATCGACGGTTCCACATGCCCCCTTCGCCGCCGCACCGCCCTACCAGTGCCCCGGCGTCCCCCCCCCCAGGTCGACCCCGACCCTGGCTCCCTCTTCAGCCGCGGCGACCTGCCGTCGCGGCGCCTCTCCAGCGCCCCTTGTGTCACCCGCCACCGCGCCGCCTCGGACGCGTCGCGGCGCCTGCCCCTCCTGCGCGCCTCGCGCCGCGACGCACCAGCAACTTCCCTCCTCCAGCGTGCCGCGCCCCGCCGCGCACCGGCATCAGCAGCTTCACCTCTTCCAGCGTGCCGAACCCTGCGGCGTACCAGGACCAGACGCTTCACCTCTTCCAGCGTGCCGCATTGCCACGCTGTCCCGGCGCCGTACATTCGGTGTTGTTAGGGGTGGAATCGGGCTGTCGCATCAGCACACTTCCGTCAGACATTCTGCCATTGTGCTGTGCCTGTGCCACGAGGCTTTGGATCGACGAGTTCATTAGAGCGTCGACTTCGCGATTTAAAAGCGACCTCCCAGGTAGACACTTTTCGAACCGTCATCCCCGGAGGCGGGGGCTAGCCAGGGTCGGCCAGTCGGCTCACGCTAAGTACCACACCGAAACACCATCTTCGCGGGATGATCGCAAACGCCAACGCCATTGCGCTCCGTAAAGCTCGGTGACGCACCATATTACTAGGCGGAGTTTGGTCCAGTTATGACGTTGCGGGCATTCCATTTGCGGACGCGGTGCCCTAGAAGCGCCGTGCAAGGCCACCTGGCGCCCTACATAGGCGGTGTCGGCGCATTCTGCGTCTCCGAACTTATAGTCTGTCAGTTTCAGAAATCACAGTCTTTGCGGCATCTTCGCCCACGCCGACGCCATTGCGCTCCGTGATGTTCGGTGACAGGCCACATTATTAGGCGGTGATTGGTCGCGCGAAAACGTTGCGGGCATTTCATTTGCGGACGCGGTGCCTCAGAAGCGCCGTGCAAGGCCGCCTGGCACCGACATAGGCGGTACCGCGAAGGTGATGTGCCTTCATCAGGGCCTGCAAACATTCACCGCACAATAATATGGCGCGTCACCGCACTTTACGGTACGCAATGACCGACAGCCCCCGCGGGACCCAAAGGGGAATGCGCCATCCGACGGATAGATGGGAGAGACGCAGCAGGCGCGCGTGATTTATTGGAACGGTACGAGTACGAATGAACGCTCCCCCGGCTGCAGCTGAGGCATACTTTAAGGCGGCAAACATCAGGTACGAAAACACGTCTTCCTTCCGACACGAGGCGCATTGCACACGCCGTGTCTGATGCGCGACGCGTACATTGCATCTTCATTTCAGCTTTGTATATCCCATCGACAGTGCGGCGAGTTTGCATAGTCCGTCCAACTCTGCACAATACACCTACTTCGGTAAAGATTTGGATTAATAGACGGTCGATTAGCCATACTGGTAAATCCTCCCCTCCGACAATCTTTGGTGGGGGCACACAGCACGCCAAAAACCGGAAACGTGGTTCAAGGGCTTATAGCTCTACGCGCAGCAAAATTTCTGCAGAATGGATACACGCACGGGGCGCACCACAGGTGCGCGGCAATGCCATGATGCGGCGCCGCGCTTCGACAAATAATACACAGCTTACCTAGCGTAGCCATTTCTCGCTCAGGCGTGTCGTCAAACGCGCCGACGCCGCGCATCGTGACGCGTTCAGGCCAGCAATGCTCTTTTTAGCCGAATTCGAGCCTTTCATAAAGACCGAGTACCGGCCAGCGCGCGTCGCAATGCGCGGCGTCGGCGCGTTTGACGACACGCCTGACAGAGAAATACCTTCATGTGGTAGATGGCGTCGAGTTTCTCGCTGCGTGACGCCGTCGGATCGCGTCGCCGCGCACCTGTGGTGCGCCCCGTGCGTGACAATAGCAAATAGACGTGCTTTTGGGTGCCGAAATCAAAATGAGTCGGAGCCCATTATTCAGACCGTCATCGAGGGTCTGGAGGTGGAAAATGCGTAGAAATGCGCGTTCGTGCACCCGCGGAAGTCATGCCCCATCAGCTGCGTCGCAGGTCGTTACGAAAAGAAGTGCCTTTCTTTGGTTGGCCCATTCAGCCAGATCGCCCAAATTCCGCGAATTCACCTCGACATCCCGTAAATCTGTGCATCTGCACTCGTCATGCATTCCATCTTTGGGTGCTTTCGACGCTAATTTGTTTTGTTCGCTTGGGTCGTTCAGCAGTTGGGCGCGTTCTTGGCAAATATGACCGGAACCGCGAGTCGATAATGCTCTGACCCGTCCGAGATTAAGAATGGCGGAATACCATAAACACACTTTTACACTGCTCGCCTATACAAACCGCGAGTACGGCTCAACTTTGGCGCAAGAGTGCGGAACACTCCAAACTTTAGTTTGTGCACAATGGCAGGAGCCCCCCCACCCCGCGCTGGAGTTTCCCGCACTGAAGCAGCGCGGCGGCGCAATGACTAAGGTCACGCTCCCCTAACTCGATTTTTTACTATTCGCACTGTTGTATCGAAAAGTTCTTGGAGTAAAATCTATTCGACAACATTTCTTTTGCAAATCTTTTCTTGATTTTCCTGCGTCAAATTTTCGATCGCAAGTTTCGGTAGAAATCCGGAATTACGGGGGGCGTGACCTTATATATAAAATTCATATGGATATGGCGACGTGGTCAGGAATTTGAAAGGCTATTTTGGTCATTTTGGAAATGATTACGAGCTTTGAAAGGCAGATGTAAAAAACTTTCAAAACTCAAACCCATCGTGAGTCAAAACATGATCGACTCGCGGTTCCGATCATGTGTGCAAGCCCAAACGTATTCCGTTTTTCATAATGGTTCGCGCACGGGGCGCACCACAGGTGCCCGGAGACGCGATCCGACGGCGCCACGCGCTGCGAGAAACGCGATATCGACTACCATGAAAAGGTGTTTCTCTCTCGGTCGTGTCTGCAAGTGCGCTGACGCCGCCCACTGTGACGCGCGCAGGCTCGAGATCGTTTTTTCTTCTGCTCGTGAACCTTTCGCTTTTGAGCGTGCTGCGAAGGCATCAAAACGAAGAAAACGCCCATGTAGTCGGCAACCTGCATGGCGGAGCGCCGCGCTGACAGCGGCGGTACTTCCGCTGGTACGAAGGCGTTGTTTCGCTCACGGGACGACGCTCCTCTGGCCGCGGCGGCAAATTCGGCGCGAAGGCGTTGGCGGCGCACACTGCGTTTCCCCTTATAAATAATCAAAGAAGGAACCTTTAAACGCCATGCGCGCAGTCAACGCCGTCGCCGATATTACAGCCGCCGCCAGAGGAGCGTCGTCCCGTAAGCGAAACAAAGCGCTTTTTTGAATGTGTTCGCTAAGCTGTCTACCTAGGTCGGTGCCACAGAGGCGTTCCAGCTCCTTCTGCCGCGCCTTCTTCGTCTCAGTGCTACACTCCGAAGTCGGCTTGGGCTTTCTATCCGATGCCTGGCGCGGCTCCCCGAAGCAAGTGACCCGGGCGCCGCCGAAGAAGTCGTGGAAGGTTTCATGCCGCGAAATAAACGCCGGCGAGAACACAACGTCGGGCTGGCTGTGTAATCTGTAAAAAACCTACCTGCAACTGAATCTGCATCGTCGGGTTTATTTGCCTTCCGGGAGGCGAGCATCTCGCTGGCCTGTGCCGAGCCCGCCGCAAGTCGTGCCTTCCCGGGGGTTTGCGTCGCTTTAATCTTCAATGTAGCTACCGCCGCAGCGCCCCTTGGAGGGCGCCCGTCCGCTGGGGCGTCGCGTCAAGTGGCCTATGCCGTGCGTCCTGCACATTATAGTTGTTTTATCTTTACCCTATTTGCACGTTTTCTGGCACGTTTTTACTGAAGTCGAATGTGAGCCGCCGGGCCCACCCAGCGCCAGCCAATACACCCATTTCGGTAAAGGTTTTGATTAATAGACCGTCGATTTGCCATGTATCGTCCCGCTCGGAGATGCTTGGTGGGGCAGGGACGCCAAACGAGTAAAACGCCACTACGAACCGCAATCTGTATCGCGGCGGGGCGGAGTGCCGCGCCGGCGGCAGCGACACTCCGAGCGTGCCAGAGGCTTGATATGCCACACGGGAAGACGCTCCTCTGGCGGTGCAGATTCGGCATGACGACGTGTGCGGCGCTCATTGTGTGTTCCCACATATGACCCATGAGTTAACTTGTCAAACGCCACTCGGGCCGCTGACGCCATCGCGCCGAACCTGGCGTATCCGCCAGAGGAGCGTCTACCCACAACCGATATTAAGCCCCTAGCACGCTCGAAGTGTCGCCGTCGCCGCCGCGGCGCTCCAACATGCCGCCATCATGCTCGAAACGGGGGGCGTTTTCCTGTCCTGGTGCAGGTGTGTGCGCGCAACCGGTTATGGTTCGGCCCCACCAAGCTTTCCGAGTGGGTCGATACATGGCGAATCGACGACCTATTAACTCAAAACGTTTACCAAAATGGGTGTATCCGCGCCGCGCCGGCGTTCCCTCACACTAAGGTTATAATGAAGACAATGCCGGAGGGGATTCCTCAGGCGTTGAGTGCCGGTGCCGTGGCGCCGTATACGTCGTGTTCTGTGAACTACCCAGAAGCTTCCAGCAAATACGCAAAAACGACCCAGAATGCGCGCTCTTTGCGTGGCTTTTTGCGCTTCGGAGTGTGCCTCAACGCGCTCATTGGCTCGTGCGCGGGGGATCAAAGGTCTCAAACTATGCAGCTTTTCTATAGTACACCGAATGGCGGTGAATGCTCTTCAAATTTCAAGAGGGCATTTCGGGCACAGTTGAAACGGGGTTTCGACTTGAACACGTGGATATCGCAAGAAGCACTGAGCAATAAAACCGGAAACCCCGAAAGCCAAGAATGAAAATAGAAGACAGTAAGTGTGCTCACGTCCACAACGGTTTCGACTATTTCGAAAACATATGTGCCGTGTGAGCATGCTGCCTTGCGAGGTGTGTGAGGACACCGAACTCGGTACATCTTCGGAGGGACTTTGATTGTGCCCCCACCAAAGTTTGGTGTCCTCACACCCTCGCAAGGCAGGCGTCAAGGCCGCACGGCAAAGGTAGGCGGGCGGGGCTTCCGAAACCCTAAACCCAAAAAGCCAAAATCAGTGGCAGAATCAGAGCGAAACCCAAAAATCAGGGCACGTGATCGAAAATTTGTCTCAAGACATTTTTGCAAGTCATGAACGGTCGATCGGGGGGGGACACTGACTGGTTGTGGACGTGAGACACATGTGGCTGGTCGGGCTTTCCCTCTCTGTCACGATCAAGCCTGGTCGCTGATATTCATTTTGGCCAGCGTTGACCGTCATTTGTGGGAGGGGCTCAGCACTGCCTGCCACGGCCAAAACACGGATAAATCACTGCCTCCCTTTGTCTCGATGCGAAGGTATGTATTCGGCCTCCTGCTTGGTCGACGGGCAGTGGTCGACACTGCCCAAACACTGCCGCGCGGGGCGCCGCGGGCCGTGATGTGCACTGCCTCTAGGCGACGCGCGCGGCCGCGGCGTCACTGCCTCGCGCGGCGATGCAACACTGCTTGTTCCGATCCCCGGCGTTTTGGGCACTGCTTGCGCGCACGCATCGCGGCGTGAATGTCGGTGCGGCGACAGCCCCGAGTGACTCATTCAGACGATGCTCTTGCGATTCCGCTTGACACTGTTCACGCGGGTGGCGCGCCGGAGGGAGGCGCGGGGGCTGACGCGGGCGGCGGAACGATCATCGCGGGCATCTCTGGCGGCGGGGGAGGTCGACGGGGGAGGGTGCGGAGTCATGGGGGGGGGTGGTCGATCAGCCGCAGGGGTTGCTCACATCTACGTGGGAACAGGCGCGCGAGCGGAATGGTTGCGCGCAGAGCCCGCCATCATCCGATCGCAGTGACCGTCGTCCGGGGGCGCACGCCTCCATTTGGTTTCCAACAGCCAGCACTGCCCCCACGCCGTTTCCAACACTGCCCCCCTTCACGGCGAAGATACTGCCCAGCACGGCCCACGGAGGTGTACCAGGACACTGCCTGCCAGTTGGTCACAGGACACTCTTGACCAATCAGGAGGCCGGATAATTACCTTCGCATCGAGACGGAGGGAGGCAGTGATTTCGCAGTGTTTTGGCGGTGCAGGCAGTGTTGAGCCCCTCCCACATTTGGTGTACCCAAAAAACTGCGAAGATTGAAGACTCAGAAAATGCTTCAGAAGTTTGCCCCAGTGCCCTTTCACAACAGAACCCACAACATATTTTTTCACCAAGAACTGATCCGAGTTACCGAGCGACACCGCGGTGCTGCCAGGACCAGAGCCGGTTCTACAGAACTAGTTCCGCGGTGAGGTCGGCAGAACATCTGTGGAAAGTTGTGTTTGGCCGTAGTTCTGTCTGGAGTGCATCTGTCTGGAGTTCCTATGCAGTTCTATGAGGGGGGGAAATAGGGCATCTCAGATTTAGACTGTGATCCTCGAGTCAAATCGTTTTGGAGCCCAAATTCATCTGTGGGCGCGAATCTGTGTGAGACGACGTCGTCTTGCCAGTCCAAAAAAAGCTCGTTGAAAACGTGCCTCCACGAGGGTTCTTTGGCGCGAGATCGACGCCCGGGGTCGTCGCCCGGCGGCTCGGAGGCGACGCCCCCGGCTCGAGGGATGGTTCAAAAGGCGCTTGCGGCGGCGACGGAGGCTCGACAGCTCACATCGTGCGCTCAAGGAACGAGTACCACCGCAACCCGCTGCTGGACATTGCCAAACCTGGGGCGATCTGGAGCTCGGGTTCGAAACGAGCAAACCGCGCAGACTCCGGCGCCTCCCAGCAGTCGCTGGGTACGCCGCGGGCGAGCGCTGGCGCTGCCGATTCAGCTCTCTCCGAGGGGCCTCGAGCACCGCCGGACTGCGACCCTCGCGCCGGCGCTGGCTCCAGGGTGAGATGGCGTGACTCATCCTTGATCCTTCCCTCGAAAACGACGGGTCGAGCTGACGTGGCGCTTACTTACGTGGCACCGTCGTTTTCGAGAGGTTGGAGTTCTCGCGGAACGGCCGACCAATCGTTCGTCCGGCAATTACAGTAATGATTTCGTGAGGGTTCAAGACCAGTGGATTCTCCTCGATCACCAGCGCGTTCCGGCTGAGAACATCTTCTCACGGTTGAGATGCCCTATTTCCCTACCTTCCAGAACTGCATAGTCAGTTCAGCTCTGAAGTTATATCGTAGAGTTCCGCCGTTACTTCTCCAGTTAGTTCTGTAGATCTGTAGGTTTGATATGTCTCGACGTGGAATGACAAAATTTTCCCACCAATCACACGCGCGTATGGAAGGACCCCACCCAATCAGAGACCTGGGAGCTCGTGGCGGCGGCGGAACTTGTCTCATATCTCAGCCATTGCATTCCGTAGAGCGCACTCGACGGCTGCGCTCGCGGCCATGATACCCCTATCCCCTATAGGACGCGCCACGGCTTCGTCGGCACTGGCTACCTACCCCAAACGGCGAGGGGGGACGGACCGCCAGACAGAGAAGGCGAGTGAATCATGCATTGAGCGGTGGCATGTTGAGTGGCGACAGCGCCGTTGAGGGCGCCAGGGCGCGGTGTTTTGGGGTTGGGATTGGTTGGGGCTTGGTTTGGGTATGGGGCCGACGGCGGCGAGCGAAGCGGCTCGAGGTCGGGCTGCGGGGAGGGAGGGCGGATGCATGTGTTACATAACTTACGCCGTAAATTCTGCCACAACTCCACTGAACTCCACTGAACTACTGCATAGACCCGCGCCATAACTCCACCGAACCGCTCGCACAACTCCACAGAACCGCTCCAAAAACTCCTCAGAACCGCTCCACAGAACCCCGCGCCACAACTCCACAGAACCTTGCCAGACCCGTCCACAGAACTAGTTCTGTAGAACTCCCCCGCGCGAGCGAAGCGGTGCAGTACAGCCCAGAACCAGTTCTGTTCTGGTGGTTCTGCCGGAACTTATTCGCGAAGAAAAGTTCTGTTGGACACGCGTTTGCACCCAAATGCGTCGGAAATGTGTCGCACTAGACCATCTCGATACCATTCAAATCACCTCAGCCAATCAGAAGGCACGACAGTCAGTCTCTGCAACTACATTACGTAGTGTCGTTGCCTCCCCGAGGGTCATTTCTACCAGATCTTGAGTTAATAGACGGTCAACCCTCTCGACTCGAATCTCTGAGCTAACAGACGGTCAAATCGGGAGGGACTCAGGGAGGACTTTTGAAAAGCGGCGTCGCACCGTGCACCATCGCGAGAGTTCGGCGGGCGTTTGTCACCGGTGGTCGATGGATCGCCGCCAAAATTGCTGCGACGAGTCCGCAACAGACCTGCCACGATCACCTCCGTCCTTTACCCCGCGCAGAGCGACGGCCGCGGTCACCTGGGCGCGCTTCCAGAGCATCTTCCGTTTTCCGGACCAGGTGACCGCGGCCGACGCTCTGCGCGGGGTAAAGGACGGCAGGTGATCGTGGCAGGTCTGTTGCGGACTCGTCGCAGCAATTTTGGCGGCGATCCATCGACCACCGGTGACAAACGCCCGCCGAACTCTCGCGATGGTGCACGGTGCGACGCCGCTTTTCAAAAGTCCTCCCTGAGTCCCTCCCGATTTGACCGTCTATTAGCTCAGAGATTCGAGTCGAGAGGGTTGACCGTCTATTAACTCAAGATCTGGTAGAAATGACCCTCGGGGAGGCAACGACACTACGTAACGTAGTTGCAGAGACTGACAGTGCGAGGAAGTTAACATCAGAAAGATCCGCCATTGTATCCAGTAGCATCTTTGAGGGGACGACTTAAGTTGAATCGACGGTCTATTGACTCAAGATCTTTAACGAATGGGTGTATTGCGACGGAGTGTGCATAGTTGGCCACTGTTCACATGGGAGGCCATGCTCACAGCGAAGGAGACCTGAACGGAACCGCGAGTCAATAATGATTTTACTGACAATGGGTTTGAATTTTGATTATTTATCAGATCTGCCTGTCAAAACCTCACCACGTCGCCGTACGAATCTTAGCTTACACCCCGGCGCGCTGCTTTAGTGCGGAAAACTCCGGCTCCGGCGGCGAAGGGTTTCGTGCCAGGCGAGAATGAGGGGGGAACAAGAATTGGAGTTTTCCGCACAATAGGCCGATTCCTGCGCCGGGTGCTGACGTCTTGCCTGCAACTCTGTATGGGCATTCAACCAGACGCCCGCTTTCCCGCGCG
>Ga0307489_10002768_pt1 | contig 11736 bp, 18 predicted proteins | sample SB12metaG_FD_202247 | JGI IMG/M metagenome (GOLD analysis project Ga0307489, IMG submission 202247) | Sea-ice brine microbial communities from Beaufort Sea near Barrow, Alaska, United States - SB 1.2 | ecosystem: Environmental > Aquatic > Marine > Coastal | place: USA: Alaska | collected...
AGGAGCGTCGTCCCGTGAGGGGTATCAAGCCTCTGGAACGCTCGAAGTATCACCGCCGCCGGCTTGGCACTCCGCCCCGCCGCGATGCAGGTTGCGGATCTCAGTGGCGTTTTCCTCGTTTTCGTGCGTGCGCCCGACCAAGGATTCTCGGAGGGGACGATGTATGGCGAATCGACGGTCTATTAACTCCCAAACTTTACCGCAATGGGTGTATTGTCAATAAAATCACTATCGACTCGCGGATCTGGTCATATATCAACCCATTCGCGATTGCTTTGGTGGGGCGCATCAGGCACGAAAATCAAAGAAAACGCCACTGTGATCCGCAACCTGCATCGCGGCGGGGCAGAGTGCCGCGCCGGCGGCAGCGACACTTCGAGTGTCCGATAGGCTTGATAACCTTCACGGGGAGACGCTCCTTTGGCGGCGGCGGCAGATTTGGCGCGACGGCGTGTGCGGCGCGCATTGTGTTTTCACATATAACTATAGGTAACTCAATACCTAACTCGTCAAACGCCATGCGCGCCGCCGACGCCGTCGCGCCGAACCTGGCGTATCCGCCAGAGGAGCGTCTGCCCACAACCGATATTGAGCCCCTGGCAAGCTCGGAGTGTCGTCGTCGCCGCCGCGGCGCTCCTCCATGCCGCCATCATGCTCGCGGCGGGGGCCGTTTTCCTGACCTGTTGCCTTTGCGTGCGCGCAACAGGTTATGGTTTGGCCCAACCATGCATTTCCGAGTGGGTGGATATATGGCGAATCGACGGTCTATTAACTCTCAAACTTCAGAAATGGGTGCATTCGATTGAAGCAATGTTAGACTTTGAAATATAAGACGGACACATATATGAAGCAAATCTGCGATGCAAAGTTGGAACCAACACAGCTGCGTTTTCCGGTGGTGGTCACAGGAACAGCGGACACCGCCGGAGTATGCACCGACCCCCGCCGGCACCGGGTCTGCGGCGGCCACCGGCGAACGCCACCGGCGAGGACGAGAGCTGGGACGGCGTCAGCCCGATAGTCCGCAAGGCGTTCGCGGCGCTCCACTCCGCGCTCGAGGCGCAGTCATATACAATGCAGGCACTGCAAGCCGAGGTTCACCAGCTTCGCTTTCTGGGCAACAACGACGTCGACGACGTCGTCCAACCTAGCGGTGGCGATGGCGGCGGCGGCGGCGGCGGCGGCGGTGGCGACGCGTGGATGGCGGCGCGGTAGGGCCTGGCACGTATCACCCGCATGCTGAACCTCATTTCTTGTTTTAAATGCCATCCTATGAGTGGCGAGCGTTGTCCACCAGGCCCTACGGCGCGGCGCCTCGCTCCGGACGGCGGGCAGAGCGACGACGCGCGGTGCTTGCGGCGATTCGCGGTGGTGGAGGAGCGGCTGGGGCGCCTGGAGGGTCGCGCCGAGGAGGTGCGGCGGCAGGGCCTTTACTCGTGCGTAAGCATTCTTGATTTCAGCTCAACTTCAAACCTCAGACCTGTTTGTTCCTGAAACCACTTGGGTTACTAGTGCTCATCGAGTAGAGCACTATTACCCACGTTTAATACCTGAAATATGCTTCTCAAGTTAAGCTGGAGAACATTCTGTGATGCGAGGCCCTGCGCGGCGGCAGAGCGTGGACGAGCTCGAGGCGCGAATGGATAGGGTGGAGGTGGAAGTAACGTCGACGCTACGCGGACAGGTGGCGATTGTCCAGAGGGAGCTCTCGGCGACGCTTCAACAACAGATGGAGAGTGCGCAGGAGGAGCTATCATCGACGCTGCAACGACATATGGCGGCGGGCGCGACGGCGGGCGCGACAGCGCCGAAGGGCGCGGGTGCGGCCGCCGTGGAGGAGCTGCGGGCGGCGGTGGAGGCGTCGCGCCAGGCGCTCGGGTCGGGCCTGCAGGTGCTGTCGCGGCGGGCTGACGGACTCAAAGCTCAGCTCACGCAACAAGCGGGCAGGGGCGGCGCCGGCGGTGCCTTGCCCGAATGGCACTTTGAGCCGTTTGCCCCTGATGCCACTTGCATTATCCCACTTTTGACACCTCAACGATGCTCAAGTGCAATCTGAAAGCAAATTTTACTTGTATAACTTTGAGCCGTTTGTGCCTGAAACTGAGCAGTGTGTCCCTGAAGCCACTCGGGTTATCCCACTCGATACCTCAAAGAAACTCGAGTGCCAGCTGAAGAGAATGACGAATGTGAGGCCCTACACGCGGGCGTGTACGACGGGAGACTGCAGGCGGCGGAGCAGCAGCTGGGGAGGCAGATGAAGCAAGGGTACTCGCTGCGCTTGGAGGACCGCGTGAACGACGCCGAGGACGCGGCGAGGCTTGCAGGGGAGGCAGACGTTGAGCTACGGGGACGCGTGGGCACACTTGAAGGGGAGGCGAGCGCCAGGCCCCCAGCGTCGGACGTGGAGCGCGCGTTGACGTCCAAGGCAAACGCGCTTTCGGTCGACGCGGAACTACTAAAGCTCAGAACGAGCTGTGAAGCGAGGTGGCAGCAACTCGAAACAAGCTCCGCAAAAGGGCTTTCCGAGCTGTGGCTCGAGACCAAAAGGGGGCTGGCGGCAGTTTGGGACGGGATGGAGCGTCACAGCACGGCATTGAAGCAGGCGCAGCTCGAAACCAAAAGTGGACTCTCGGGAGCGAGAGAGGAAATAGAGCGGCAGAGCACTATACTTGAGCAATCGCAGCACCAAACCATGGCGTCGCTGAGGAAGCTGCAGGAATCGCAAGGAGACTTGCTCGGGTAGGGCCTGGCTGAGATGCTCGAAACGTCCTTCAGCTCATTCACCAACCCTCGTTTCTTGAATTAATACCACCCTGTGATGCTTTGAGCATTTTCTACCGGGCTGTACGCTGGGGCTGGCGGAATCGCAGGGCGAACGGCAGGGCCTTACATAGCTCTCTTTCAGCTGGTACCTCAGCACCTTTGCGTGATAATCTAAGTGGGGTCTAAGTCAAAACGGCTCAAGTGCCAGCTGATTCAGGGAACGGGTGTCAGGCCCAGCAGAACAGGGAACGAGTGTTAGGCCCAGCTGTGAAAGGGAATGAGTGACAGACCCTGGTGAGTGGCTGAAGAACGTGGCGGCGGCGGAGCGCTCGGCGTTGCACACGTTCCAAGCAGAGGTGGACATACGCCTGACTCGCTTGGAGGAATTAGTGTAGTGCGTGAGAACCCGCCCGCCGCAGCGTAGTGTGTGGGCAACCGCCCCCCGCAGAGCAGTGTGCGGGCAATCGCCTGCTACAGTGCAATGCGAGGTGGAATCGTCCGCCTTCTCAAGATGTCAGAGGGATTAGTGTGATACAAATACGGTGAATCGCGCGCCGCGCGAAGATGACCGGGACCGCGAGCGGATAGTGATTTTACTGTCTTGGTTTGAATCTTGAATGATTTTTAGATCAGCCTTTCAAAACTCGGAATCATTTCCAAAATCATCTAATCAGCCTTTCAAATTCCTCACTACGTCGCCGTACGAATCTCCGTTTCGCGCCTACGCGCCGCCGTGCTGCTTTAGTACGGAAAATTCCAGCGCCGGCGGCGACGGCTTTTCTCACAGTGAGGAAAAGGGGTGAAACAGGAATTGGAGTTTCCGCACAATTGCAAGGAAGTTGAGGCGTGTTCGCGGTCTGCATACACATATAGTGTAAAAGTGTGTGTATAGGATTCCGCCGTTGTTGGTCTTGGACGGGCCAAATCATTATCGACTCGCGGTTCCGGTCAGATGTTACTGTGACAAGTTGCATATCAGCTCGTAGGTTTAATTTAAACAAATGTTTAGTACGCAGTACAATTGCTCTAGGACTATTTATTGAAGTAATATGGTGGCGTCTGGAAGGAGTATGGTGGCGTCTGGCAGGTCGACGGGTACACGATGCCCTGGCGCAGCCCGTTGTCGTACCACACCGACGCCGATATGATGTTGCCCTTGAACGGCAAGAATATTTGCGGCGGATTTCGCCCAGCCTGCAGTGAGGAAAGGTTCAGAGGTGTCCATGTGAATGTGTTCCATGAAAGAGACGTTCATCGAGCCCCGAGGTGCTCATGTGGCGAGCATTCACCGACCCCATCCGCCGTTTCAAGCGGACAGACCAAACGGTCTGGCGGGCTTGTGGTGTCCACAAACGTGTAAACATTTTATGAACACCTCTGTTGTAACAGAGTGACCCGGTACACATGGATGCGTGGAAGCATGCGCGTATTCAAACGTGTGTTGCGTGCACGTGTTCTCACCAGCACTGGGTCCGCCGGGTACGTGGCAAACTGCCCGGCAGCAGGTAGCGAAAGGTCCTTCGTAACGTAAAGGCTCGGGTACAACTCTTCCGTGGCATTTCCGCCGACGCCGCCATTTGCGTTGTCGAAAGCTTGCTGCGTGGTGGTTTGGTTATTGTTTCCCACGACTTGGCGCGAGTGAACGCTATTTCCGAGCGTGATTGTCTCGTACAGGTTATCCGTCATTAGGGTCGGCAGCCGAGGAGGATGATGCGGCGTGTGTGCGGGTACGCTGTCACACTATGAGCAAGCACCCCGGGAACGAGTGTCAGGATGGGTAGGAGCATTCTGCCACTGCGAATGCATTGCTCGGGCAGGTGCCCGCGTCGGGCCACGTTCGCAGGTACGTTCTTCGTATGACCGTTATGACGTGGACAACACCGGTGCAAAGTGCTGCCATACCATGAATGTTCGCAAATGGTTGGAACACGTATTGCCCCACATTTAGGGCCGGGTGACTCATGCTTGTCACGTCATATGATGACGTGTTACGCAGTCAACGAGGGTCGGATGTGTGAGGGATGACGTGGCGTTATGATTCACCGCACCATCGCGACGTACGTCACGTCATAGGATAACGTTTAACTCAATCAAAGAGGGTCGAAAATGTGGAGGATGACTTGGCGGAAAAACCTGCTGCACTGTCGCCACGTACGCCACGTCATAGGATCGCGTTTAAAGCAATCAATGTGGGTATAGATTTAAGGAGATGACATGAAGGATCAATATGATAACCCGCCCTACCTATGTCGAACGGGTCGGCGATGCCGCGAAGTTTGTCATTGATGTATATCTTGGTGCAGTTACACAGCCCGTCGTAGGAGGCGAGCACCTTGAACGTCTGCCCGTCCTTCGCCTTGAAACCTTTCGCTGGAACCGAGACGTCGACGACTGCAAGAACGAGATACATATATCAAATGATTCCCCTCGTTCGATCGGGAGCGGCGTCCAAATATCAAATATCCTTTCATCGGGAACGAAAACCAAAACAGCACAAAATAGAAAGAGAGTGTGGCATTCATAACGTAGATTTACCTCGCATGCCACCTCCAGCGAAGATAGGAAGAAGCGAAAAGCTTTCAACAAACGTCTGGACGCCGAAGTGGACCTCGCCGGCATCCGTGACCCAGATGCTGAGGGAGCCGCCGCACTGGCCCTCCAGCTGGTAGGGGGCGCACCCCCCGATGGTCATGATGGTCTGCGCGTAGATGCCGGTGCACGGGATGCACCACCACCACGCCGTCGGCGAGCACCTGGGCCAAATAATGAGGCAGCGTCAACAGCAATAGAGCAAATTCAGTTTCGGGGGCCAGGGCGAAAGCCTGGTGCCTCCTTAAACACACGGAAGCGTCTCTCTCATTTGATTCATGATGATACAAGACACAGTGAAAAAGCAAATGCACGCACCATGGGTCGCACAACGGCAGGACGGATTTGTACTGCACGGTGACCTCGATTGACAGACGAAAGCCCACTCGGCCGTACAGCCCTGGGATGTCATAAGAGCAAGGCAGCCGCTCACAGAAGGCGTACGCAAGAGCCCTGGCGGGAGGGTCATTGAGAACAAGCACTTGAATCGACATCGGAGCACGACTTACCTTCAGTGTGAATGCTCACACGCGCAGGAGGAGGGAAGATCAAACATCGGTCGAGTGCTTGATCTCAATGACCCCCCTGCCTGGGGACGATGTCAGTGAGTATCGCGCCCGTCGCGTCCACCTGCGATAGGACCAGGCTGGAAAAGCCAAAGCCTCGGAAAAACTCGAAGTCGGCCGCGCGGCACAGGGCCCTCGAGCTCGGCAAGATCACCTTGTCAACCTGCAAAAGAGAATAGAGGAAGCACCGATCAGCATTCTACTAGGTCGACACTCATAATATAAGGCATGTGAAGGCCTGAATGGCGTAATGGCACGTCATATGACGGGTTTCAGCTTCATATGATAGCACAAGACACGAGGGCTTGAATTTTTGAGCTGAAAACACGAGAAGCAGGCGCACCACGTGGAGGTCGCCGTTCAAGGCGAGCTGTCCGGTCCGAGCTGTAGTGCCACAAGATGAATTTGAAACCAAAACTTGAAAGCAGTTCATCACATTCAATTCTCAAGAGCTGAAACAATGCGGTCTCAACTCGGGTACTGACCGGTTTCAACCTGCACCGCCCCACCGTGCTTCCGGAGGTATAACCTGGGCGACGTTCGGGAGGAATCCCGGCCACGGAGGGACCCCGGCCACCCCGGCCACTGGAACGCCCGTTTCGTTCCTGCCAGAAAATAGAGTCAGGTGTGTGTAAAAAGGTGGTTTTCCCCATGGAAATCGGTTGTGCGCGTACCCGAAATACCCGCTTGCCTGTCCTCCTGACACGAACACCTGTGTGATCAGCGCTCCGTGTGCTCCCAGGGTGTAGAGGCGCAAGTTGAAATTGAAAGCAAAACCTGAGAGCAGTTAGTCATATTTTGGTTTCAATCACTGAAATCAAGCGCGGTCAACCCAGGGTCAGCCTGCATCGCCCCACCAAGGCAGTGGTGTCGTGGCGGAGGAACGTCAAGGCGGCCGGGGTCTGCCAATACCGAGCCAGGGTCGTGGGTAGCACTTCCCCGTTGGAAAGGAATTGAGGCTCGAGCGGCGGAGTGACCAAATCTTGTAGCGTCGGCGCCTGCGGCAAAGTATTTGTTCAGTAATTTCAGAGAGGCAAGCAGAACAAATCAGGATGCTGTGAATGCAGCTGACGAACGCAGAGGCACGGGCGACAGGCTGGTGCCTCCTGAAACACGCGGACGCATCTCACACTTTAAGTGCAGGTAAGGAGCGCACCGCGGTGATTGGCGCTACATCGGGTCGCTCAGTGATGGTGGAGAAGAGGATAATATCGTACAGCAGCGCGGTGTAGCTCTCCAGCACCGCGTCGCGGCTCAACGTCAGCTTCGCAAAGAACTTCAACCTCGCTGTACAGGCGCATGTTGAAGTTGAACCCAAATCTTGAAGGCAGTTTTTCACATGCTAGTTTCAAACGCTGACACCAAGCGTGGTGAACCCGGGGTCAACCTCGGGTCAACCTGCACCACCCTACCATGCAAGGTCGACGGGCGCGAACACGCTGACGTCGCCTGGCGGAAGACCTTGCCCTCGGAACTCGTATTGGAGCCCCAGGACGAGAACGATCTCCTCGTACACCTTTAAATACGGGGTGCCTGCGATAAAATATGTTTTCAGAGATGAGGGGGAAATACACAATGTGGTGGATGACGTGGTGAGCTCCGGCACACTACGTGTTGGACGGCGTGGCGAGCACCGTCACACCGCGTGTTGAATGACGTGGCGAGCACCGGCACACTATGTGGTGGGTGACGCACGTTGAATGCGGTCGAGGACGAACAGGCCGAGCTCCGCCGTGGGCGGTATGAGCATTGTGTCCACCACCTGCAGCACGCCGTTGGTCGATACCGCGCACCAGGGTCATTCCGAACAAGAAACCGAGCGAGATCATAGCATGTCGCATCTTGAGTGTGATTGCTCATGCAGTCGCGCGGGGGAGGAAGAAGAGGAAGTGGAGGAGGAGGAGGAGGAGGAGAATATGCAACGTCGGTTGAGTGCTTGTTCACAATAAGGCCAACCCGATTTGATCTCGAGATCCGGTCAACATTTTGGGTGGGATTGCAGTGGGGCGGGAGACGAGTCGCATCGGCGAGTCGGTCTACATCGTATGGGCCAAATGATTCGTGACAATAAACATTAAACTCACGAGCAACACTAAACCCACAATAGACCGCGTCGTGTGGACAAAATGACCCAACAATCGATCCGACTCGTCCGAAATCGCCCAAAATCGAGGGGGCGGATTGACCGAATCTCAAGATTAAATCGGATCGGGCTAAGCCCCCTGCCAGGTCCGGCACGATGACCTTGGCACTGTTCAACCTCCCCTCCACGAACACGGCTCGCGCCGGGTCGGGCAGCGCGCGCGGCAGGGCCCCGCACAACTTATTAAAAACACATTCTCAAGTCGCTCCCCCTATGCGGAGATTATGATGCTCTATAGCTTACGCTCTATCCAAGTAATCCGTTGTTGGTCTCCCTTCTGGGCCTCGCACTATTTGGTGTTTCCCTGCTCAACTTGAGCCGATTTCACCTTCAACTGCTCAAGACGTCCCACTTAGTGGCTCCAATATGCTTAAGTTGGAGCGGAGAGGGGAATAGGGAACACGAGCCCTGCCAGGCGGCACCCGCGACGTCAGTGAGCGGACGCCCTGCACCCGGATCCCCACTTGCCGCAAAATGCTGATGCCCTGCATTGTTCACAACACCGTCCAATGTCAATACATTGAGAGCGGAATCATGCAAGCAACGTGGGTTCCATGCAATAGCTAGAGCGTACATTAGCAGGGGTCTACGGTAGTTAGAAGTTTATGGTAATAAGGGAACGGGGGCTAGGGCGAAAGCATGGTGCCACCTCATGCACGCAGAATCGTCTCTCTCTGTGGTAATAAGGGAATACATTAGGGAGTAGGATGCAATGGTCTTACAGCCCCCTCTTGCTTGAGAGCTGCAACATTGTAGGGGCTTGCGGAACATGAAGTGAATGGAACGAACCAGGAAGATGTTGCAGGGCTTGGCGAGGCGCGGGTACGCGAGCCGCGTGTCAAACACATCGGTGGAGGCGAGGAGGCATAGCCGGAAATCCTCCTGCGGGATCACCCCCCCCCGCGGCACCACGGCGAGCACCTGTCGATGGAGTGAAAGCATCAATCTCAGGCGCGTCAACACCCACAATAGTTGTGATTGACAAACGAAGTAAAAGTGTCGCACGCACCAGATGATATTGCGCAATCTGTGTTCGTATCAAGAATGCGATGAAGGGATCAATCAGCGGCTTCAAGATGTCCTCCGGCGTGTAGCCCTGCGATCCACGTCACATTCAGTATCCAGGCTAATGGTTTGAGACGGATTGAACGAACCAAATAAGCTAGAGTCCCCGCGATCGCCAAATTCGTTGGAGCGAAGATCGCAATCCCGCTGACAAGTCGCCCAGCAGTCCCGACGGTGTCCAAGTCAAGTGCCAGAGCCTCGTTTCCAGGGCTCGTGACGATTTGCGTGAAGAGCGAAAGTTCCGGCCTGTTTCAATCATCATCAGAAAAAGAGAGACAAAGAGTGAGACACAAGTTCGCGTGTATTAGGAGGCACCAGGCTCCCGCCCCGCTGGCCCCGTCTGAATTTCCCATAATTTCCCATCAGAAAATGCTGTGTTCTTTGGTTGCGGCGGAAAATGAAAAGCTTGCCTCAGGATCATCTGGCGGAGGGTGGTCAACCCCGGGGTGATGAGCACGCTGTCGACAATGTGGATGAGGCCGTCGCACGCGACGACGTCCGGCACGAGGACCACAGCTTGGTTGCTTCCGAGCACGGCAAAACGTTGGCCCTTCACGGTGATGAACCGTTTGTTTCCCACGCACGTGATGTCCACCACTAGGTCAAAGAAACTAACAATGCCCCCGAGCCCGGAGCCTGGAAGCACGAACAACAGCTCAGGCTGAATGTTGGACTGTAACACCTCCAGCGGGTACAGGTTGTACGTGAAGAACCGGCTCCCGGCCACAGGGCCGGGCAGAGAATGCTCAGAATCTCGCTCAACACATTTGCCAGCCATTGTGTCATGAGTTTAATGCGGCCTGCCTGATGTTTGATCATTTTCTGCCGGGCCCTACCCCGCGAGCACTCCGTCAGCCCCTATGGGCGGCACCGCGGCTGTCGCCAGAGTCTCGGAGTACTGCAGGATCGACAACAGCAGCTCTTGGTCCGAGAATATTTGCTCTTTGCTCAGACCGACGCGGGCATAGAGCAGCTCCCAGGCTTTGTTCGTCGGCGCGAATATCGTCCGTATGCCCGCGGACAGGGTCAAACCAAATCGGATCAAGGTTCAGTCACAGGCGCCAGGGAGGGCCAAATCACATGTCTCCATGTATTCAATCCAATATTTAATTCAAATTCAATTCAATTTATGGGTCTCAAATCAAAGCGGCGAGTCGTGGGTGCTTGGGTGTATGCGATAGACAGATTGAGAAGTGTTGGATGGGTTTGGGGTTATGGATTGTGGTTGTTGCTTGTGGTATGTGGTGCGCAGGATTCCAGTCAACGTGCTTGTGTTTCCCTGCTTCCACTCGCAATAGGCAGCCCGGGAACGCACATTCCGGGGTCCGGGAGTACCGGATTGGGCAGCAGTCCGCCCAATGTTGGTGGGATGATGATAGCCTGCAACGTTAAATTGAGAACGTAAAACAGAGACGCTTTCGCGCGTATGAGGAGGTAGAAGGCATCCGCCCTGGACCCCGTGCAACTGTAAATTAGGTACCTGCTGCAACAACTTCCTTTTCCCGGCGACTGGCAGGACCGGCGCAACCGGCTGGGCGAAGGACTCGCGCAGCTGGCGCGTGAGGAAATACGCCTCAGCCGTGGTGCTCAACTCGGGCGATGAGGCGATAAGGGCGTCCACGGAGGAGTAGAACGCCGCGGCGGGCACCAGCACGGTGGACACAACGTGCACCGCCAAGCTTCCCTGTGGAAATAAAATATACAATCAGTTCCCAAATGAAACATAAAATGGGGTGATAAGTTTCGGGATTCTTTCGAATCATTCAAGTTCGCTTGATTGATTTCGAGGTGAACGCGCTGGGTTTGAGTTGAGTGCCACTCACGCAGAGAATGATGTTTGGTACCACAATGTCGGCTCCTCGTTTCAGATAACCATCTAGCCGGACCTGCGTTCGACACATTAAGCGAGGAAACTAAGATGTTAGAAGAGAGAGAGAGACGATTCCGCGTACGTGATGAGACGCTAGGCTTTCGCCCTGTACCCCGTAAGCAAACACATTGAATTGCTGCGTGGCGAGAGGTATGAGCGGTAGGTAACATGACAGCGGCGCACCTTTCTCAGCGATACCTCCTGCGAAATCTGCGTATACAACAAACTGGAAGCGGTGCCGGCGCCGGAGAATCCAAGGCCGGCTTCCAACGTCGGGTCGTTGAACAAAGTTTCCAATGCCTGCGATGTGACACACGTCATACTCCGTCAGCGTGTTACAAATCATGACGTCAACTGTATCCAAACAGCCAGGGAGGAGAATGCGGCGAGTGTGTATGTGTGTGTGTGTGTCGTGTACACCGGTACAATATGCACAAACAGTTAGGTTGAGCGGAAACAGAAAAGGGAACGAGTGGCCAGGCCCAGGAGGAAGAATCGGCGAGCGCGTACGTACAGGTACACGGGTACACTATGAGCAAACAGTCAGGCTGAGCGCCATGGAAAAGCTGGCTCTCACGCGTCACTGGCCGTCGACGAACCTCAGGTCTTGGCTAAGCAAGGACCCGTGCGGGTACACTGGTACACATGCATGGACAGTTCGAAAAGGCGGGTGTGATACACGCGTGGCGCACCTGGCCGTCGATGAGGTCCTGGGTGAGCAGGAACCCGCACGACCTCTC
>Ga0307489_10002770_pt1 | contig 11735 bp, 16 predicted proteins | sample SB12metaG_FD_202247 | JGI IMG/M metagenome (GOLD analysis project Ga0307489, IMG submission 202247) | Sea-ice brine microbial communities from Beaufort Sea near Barrow, Alaska, United States - SB 1.2 | ecosystem: Environmental > Aquatic > Marine > Coastal | place: USA: Alaska | collected...
CAGCGCAGCAGCTGGCGAGCAGGCGCAAGTGGCAGCAGCTTGCGAGCTTACAGAGGCAGCTCGGTAGCTGGTGAGCGCGCTGGGGCAGCGCGCAGCGAGCAAGCTTAGGCGGGGCGTTGGTCAGCAGCTTGGGCAAAGCATCAGCTAGCGAGCAAGTAGAAGCAGTGCGGCCGCTGGCGAGTTGACTGAAGCAGCACAACAGCTGGCGATCAGGAAAAGCTAGCAGCAGCTAGCGAGCGCATGGAGGCAGCGTAGTAGCTACTGAGTCGATGCAAGGCGGCGGCATGCGCATTCAGGCAACACAGCGAGAACTCAGAGGCAGTGCGCCCGCGAGCATGCTGAGGTCGTTCAGCAGCTGGCGAGCAGATAGAGGCGGCGCGTCGGCTGGCGAGCGAGCCGGGGCTGGGTGCCGGCGAGCATGCTTATGCAGTCAGCAGCTGGCGAGCATGCTGAGGCAGCGCAGCATCATGCGGGTATGCGGAGGTGGCGCGGCAGCTAGCGAGGCGGCTGAGTGGCGGAGCACCTGTGAGCATTGCCAGCGAGCAGGTAGGAGCAGCGCGGCAGGTAGCGGGCAGGCTGAGGGAGCGTAGCTGCTAGCGAGCAGGCAAACGCAGAAGCCAGCGCGGAGGCAAGGCGTCGGCGAGCAGGCCGAGGTAGCGCTGGCAGCAGTTGGCGGCATGCTGCTGAGGCGCGTCGGCCGGCGAGCAAGTTCAGGCACGGCGTTGGCGAGCAAGCTGGGGTGGCGTAGCAGCTAGCTAGCGTGTTGAGGTAGCGCAGCAGCGGTCGAGCCGGCGGAGGCGGCACAGCAGCCAGCGAGCAAGCTCAGGCGGGGCGCTGGTGAGCAGGTTGAGGCAGCGCTTCAGCTAGCGAGCAGGTAGGAGCAGTGCGGCCGCTGACGAGCAGGTTGAGGCCGAAAAATAGCTAGCGTGCAAGCAGCAGCTAGCGAGCGTGCGGAGGCGGCGCAAGTGGCTGGCGAGCAAGTTGAGGCAGGGTGTCGGCGAGCGTGCTGAGGCGGCACAGTGAGCACGCTCAGGTAGTGCGTCGCTGCGCCAGCGAGCAGGCAGAGGCGTCGCAGCGGCTAGCGAGTCAGCTGACGAGCTCAGGCAGGGTGCTAGTGACCCGTTATGCTGCACAGCAGCCGGCGAGCATGCTGAGGCAGCGTCGCGGCTAGCGAGCAGGCAGAGGCAGCGCGGCAGCTAGCGGGCAGGCTGATGAGGGAGCGTAGCTGCTAGCGAGCAGGCAGACGCAGCTGCGAGCGCGGAGGCAAGGCGCCGGCGAGCAGGCCGATGCATCGCTGGCAGCAATCGGCGAGCACGCTGAGGCGGCGCGTCGGTCGGCAGGCGAGTTGAGGTGAGGCATAGCGCTGGCGAGCAAGCTGGGGTTGCGTGGTAGCTAGCGAGCGTTCCGAGGTAGCGCAACGGCTGTCGAGCCGGCGGAGGCCGCACAGCAGCTAGCGAGCAAGCTGTGGTGAGACGCTGATGAGCAGGTTCAGGTAGCGCTTCAGCTAGCGAGCAGGTAGGAGCAGTGCGGCGGCTTGCGAGCAGGTTGAGGCAGCACAGTAGATGGCGCGCAGGCAGCAGCTAGCTGGCGTGCAGAGGCGGCGCAAGTGGCTGGCGCGCGGGTTGAGGCAGCGCCGGCGAGGGTGCTGATGTGGCACAGTGAGCACACTGAGGTAGCGCGCCGCGGCGCCAGCGTGCAGGCAGAGGAGGCACAGCGGCTGGCGAGTCAGCTGAGGCACGGTGTTAGTGATCCGTTATGCAGCGCGGCAGCTGGCGAGCATGCTGAGGCAGCGCCGCAGCTAGCGACCGAGCAGAGGCAGCGCGGTGGCCAGCGAGGCGGCTGAGGCAGAGCGCCGTCGCTGAGCAGGATCAGGCATCGCATTAGCTAGCGAGTAGGTCTGAGCAAAGCGGCGGCTGGAGAGCAGGCTGAGGTTGCGTAGCGGCTGGCCAGCGGGTTATGCAGCGCGACAGCTAGCGAGCAGGGCGCTGGCGGGCAGGCTGAGGCCCAGCAGCAACCGGCGAGCAGGGGCCGTGCGGTAGCTAGCAAGCATGCCGGGAAAGTGGGAAAGGCCTCGGCGCCGTCGAGCAAACTGAATCACCTAGGCGCCGCGCCGGGGAGGAGGAGCTTACGATTGGCTTGCTGGCAAAGCAGAAGGCACGACTGGCGCCGGAGGCCTTTCCCGACCTGTGTATGTTGTGCGGTGCTTGACGAGCGCGTCCGCATGACCGGCGAGAGTGCGTGCTGTGGCAGTGTGCGCGTGCGGCAGGCAGTCCGGGCGTTAGCGTAGCGGCGTAGCGTATGCGCGTGTTGTGTAAGCGTTTGATGCGCAGCAGGCGAAGCGAGTGACAACGATAGCGCCGGCAGCGGTACGTGCTCTGGAAGCGTGCGGTCAGCGGTGCGAGTGGTAATGTTGGCAGCTCAGCGTGCTCTGTGAGCGTGCAGTGCATGGCAGGTAATGCGAGCGCCGATGAATATGGCTACGCGAATTGTGTAAGCGTGCTGTATGCGGTATGCGTGGTAGGCAGTGCGAGCGATAGCATTGGCATCGTTGCGTGCTTTGTAAGCGTGCGGTGCGCCGTAGGCAGAACGAGCTTTAGCGCTGGCAGCGTAGCGTTCTTCGTGAGCATGCGGTGCGCGTATGGCAGAGCCAGTGACAGCGTTGGCAGTGTAGCGTGCTCTCGAGGCGTGCGGTGCTCCGCAGGCAGATCGAGCGATGGCGCTGGCGGTGTCGCGTGCTTTGTAAGCTTGCGATGTGTGATAAGCGGAGCAAGCGATTGCGATGGCTGCGTAACGTGCAGTGTCAGCGTTCGTCGGTGAGTGGAACGCGCGATAGCGTTGGCAGCGTAGCGTACTGTGTGTACGTGCGCTGCGCGGCAGGTAGGACTGCCGATGGCGCGCTGGCAGCGTAGCATGCGTCGATGGCGTGTGTCACGCTTGGCGGGTGCGTCAACCGTTTCTCAGGGAAACGGTTATTTTGTGATTTTGAAGGGAGGCAAATCGGTTAACCCTAAACCCTGAACCCTAATCTCAAATTTGAGATTCGGAAATCATTGAATGATGCGACGTTTGACTGCGTTCGACACTGGTTCGATGGCAATGGGGAGACGGCGGAGCGCTGCTTCGCGGGCGGTGCAGCGGGGCCGGCCGTCTGGTCTTTTCCCGTGCTCATGAGCGATGCGCCGAAGTGCGGCGGTCCCTGTGCGGTATGGGTCGCTCTGTTCTGCGTTGCTCGCGTAGCTTCCGTTGCGAGTAGGGTGCAATGTGCGTAGCAGCAACAGGAGCGTTTCCCGTTTGAGCACATTTCTTTAGCTTGCATTGCGAGAGCGTGCGTGGGGAGCAGGGCTGCCGGATAGGCTGCGTTGTGTTGCGTTGGGTTGCGTGTAGCTCGCGTTTAGTCAGACTTATGCATCAGCTCGCGTTTAGTCAGGACTTATGCGTAAGCTCGCGTTTAGTTAGGCCTGCTGCTTGGCATAAGCTCGCGTTTAGTTAGGCCTGCTGCTTGGCATAAGCTCGCGTTTAGTTAGGCCTGCTGCTTTGCTTGTGTTGCTTGCGTTGCTTGCGTTTGCGTGGTGGCGTTGCTGAGTTGCGTGGTTGCATGCGTGCTATTACATGCTGCTGGTGTTGGGTTGCAAGCGGGTAGGCTAAAGGCGAGTGGTGTCGAACTCCGGGTTGGAGTTGTGGAGCGGGATAAATGAGAGGGAGGAAGCGTAGAAAAGCTTCGGCGCCGTCGAGTGAACTGAGTCACCCGGGCGCCGCGTGCCGGGTGTGAGCGCACCGGCATAAAGAAAAATGAGGATCGAGCGGCGAGCGGCGCCGAACGCCTTTCTGGTCGAGGCGTGCGCGCGTGCTTGGTGGACGTGTGGTGGAGCAGCCGCCGTGAGGAGAGTGAGAGCGTGACAGGACTGCGAGGTCGGAGTCCATGCAGGACCGAGTGGCAGGGCCGGTGCGGATCCGGCTGGGGGGCGTCCCTCAGGATCCGCTCATCATATCCCTCAGGTACTGGTGACAGTACCTCCAAAAACCGCCACCGACGTGGCACACGCACCCTCACATACTTCCCTCCACACGCGCCGACCATGGACATGGTTGTGGTGCACCAGATGATGGCATCCGCGCTGGGCGCCAACTACCTCGCCGTGCTCCTCGCGCTCGTCGTTGGCTACCTCGTGGCCAGCTACGCCAGCGGCGGCTTCTCTCGCGCCGTGAAGAGGGAAGTGAAGGAGGAAGTGGAGGAGGCAGGGGCTCGCCCTCGTCCACTTTTCAGCTCAACTTGAGCGCTCTGTACGGGATAGAGGGTGCGCGTAGGGATTGTGTAGCCCGTGTTGAAGGGGTGTGAGGGGGTAGTTAGGGTGTGTAGGGTGTGTAGGGTGTGTAGGGTGTTTTCGTGTGTCAGACACGGCTCAAGTTGAGCTGAGAAGCGGACGAGTGTAAGCCCCTGGGAGGAGGTCTTCCCGGAGCCCATGCCGCTGGGGGACATGACCGTGGCGCAACTCAAGGCAGGGCCTGACGATGACGTTACCCGACTGTTTGCTCACAGCGTACCAGTGCATCCGTACACACTCGCTGTCGCCGCATCCTCCTATCTGGCCTGGCCCCTCGTTCCCTGATGAAGACCACGGCACTCGAAGTTTCTATGCGTTTAAAACGCGACCCTGGTTGTAAACAATTTATACTAGTTAGTCGCCCCTCTCCCCAAACTCGGGAGGGCGCAAACGACGGTGTGGTAACTCTAGTCTGACTAGGTGACCTTTAACTCGGGTATTCCACAGAGAGCTACCTGGCATGATAGCTCTTTATATCTCCTTAGCTTTGATCTAAAAATAAAAAAGTGTGGCGGGCCTTAGTGCGCGAAGTACGACGGCAGCGACGCCGCGCTGCCGGTGCTGGTGGCGGCGAAGGGGCGGGTGTTCGACATGACGCGCGGGCGTGACTTCTACGGCAAGGGCGGGCCGTACAACTGCTTCGCGGGGGCGGATGTGTCCCGCGCCTTGGCCAAGGTGAGCCCCATAATGTAGGCAGTACGAGTAGTACAGCATGTATCACGAACCAGATGGGACGCCTATCAAGACACGCGGAACAGGAGTCTAGCCTGCAACACTGTGCTCAAAAGAATGGACAGTGTTGGCTCATCCTGGTTCCGGCAGGATTGTTCCAACACGAACGGCACCGCGCAGGAGGGAGGAATATGTAGGTTGCTCTTGTTCCAGTCGCTCCCTCTGAGACCGTTGGTTGCTCATAGTGTACATGTGGCTGTACCCCACTATCATACAGCGCCGCCCGGCACTCGTTTCCTAAATCGTGTTCCACTCCTGGTCCCACCCACGGTGGTCACATGGCCGCGCCAGCACATGACCCTCACCTCCTGTAAACTTGTCCAGGGCCGCGCACATGACCCTGACCTCCTATCAACTTGACCCCGGGCCGCACACATGACCCTGACCTGCTATCAACTTGACCCCGGGCCGCGCAGGTGAGCCTGGACGCGGAGCACTTGAACGCCAACGTGTCAGACCTGCACGCCAGTGAGCGGCAGGGCCGCCCACAAAAGGCCGATTTTGATTTATCGCCTCGGTGAAATGCCCATACAGAGTAGCGGACAAACGATCAGCACTCCGCGCGAGAGACCGGGCGCCAGGTTGAATGCCCATACAGAGTTGCGGACAAAGCGTCAGCGCTCGGCGCGGGAAGCAATGTACCGAAATCGGCCTATTGCCCGCCACGCCATAGGATGTCATTCGGCTCAATACACGAGGGATTAGATGCATGCCGAAGACGCGGCGGGCAATGAGCCTATCAGAACATCGCTTACCGTGTCATGGAATGCCAATGAACTCAAGCAACGAGGGTTCAGGACAGATGTCGATAACACGGCGGGCAGTTTCAGGCAGGCCCTAGCGAGCGGGACGTGCTGAACGACTGGGTGGTGAGGCCTGCCGGATATTGCCCTCCACGTCATCCAACACATGTTAGACCTCAGCTTCTTTAGTTGAATTCGGTGTCGGATCTGGTATCGAGGGGATGGCGTCGAATCACGTTCGACCAATCAGAAATGTCCATTTAGAAAATCCCACCGACCGACTCGCCGACCTTCCGACCGGGTCGCGAACCATCAGTAAACAGACCCTCGATTTCGAGGAGATAAGCGTTTCCGGGAACGCCGACGCTGAGTTTGAATGGTATCACATGACGTGGCAAGAATGATCTGTCAGGCCCTACTGAGCGGCCAAGTTCGACGACAAATACCCGTGCGTGGTAGGGCGGTGCAGGTTGACCCTATCAAACCCTCGTTGAAACCGCCTGAAATTAAGCGCTTGAAACTAAACGATGATGAACCGCTTCCAAACTTTGGTTTCAAATTCAACTTGCGCCGCTGCAGCGTGGGGCGCCTTACGGACGGCGGCTACAATGGCAAGTTCTGAATTCTCACACCGGAAGTGGATTGCATGCCTGGCGCTAGATGAGGGCCTAGATTGTGGCTTCGCTGCCGCCAAGCCACACAATAATTAAACGAAGTTTCCGACCTAACATGTTTTGTTTGTATTTAATACTCTAGCCTAACGAACGTTGGTTTGAAAGAAACCAAGCTTTGTTTATACAGTCAATCACGCGCAGTACCACCTGGCGCCGCAGCGCCGGAACGCGCTCCCCCCCCCCTCGCCCCCCTTCTCCTCCTCCCCCCCTTCCCCCGCCTCGCCCCCTGTGGACACCCCCGCGCCCAGCGCTGCTAGCGGCACCGGCGCGCCGCCACCGCCGGTGCCTCCGCTGTTTATGTAAGGGATCGGATACTGCGACAGCGGCGGGGGTGTGAGTGGCGGCGGTGAGGGGGGCGCATCCTGCGGCTGCGGCGGGAGCGGCGGCGGCGGGAGCGGCGGCGGCAAGGGGAGCACACTCTGCGGTGGCGCTGTGAGCGGCGGCATGAGCAGCGTGAGCGGCGGTGGCGGCCGCGGCAGCACATACACATCCTTGACAGCCCAAGCCGCCGGTATCGCCACGACGCCGTCGTCTCCTCCGCCACCGCCGCCGGCGGCGCTCTGGAACATGGACTCCGCTGCCTTGGTGTAGCAGCGCAAGTTGAATTCGAAAGAAAAGTTTGAAAGCGGTTCATCGCATTTTAGCTCCAAACGCTGATACCACAGGCGCTTTCAACATGGGTTTTGATACGGTCAACCTACACCGCCCTACCTTGGTGACGGCCGCCGCCGCCGCCGTCGCCAGCGCTTCGTCCGGCGACACGAAGAGGAAGTAGAGGTTGACGCCCAGGTGTAGCGGCGCAAGTTGAATTTGAAAGCAAAGTTTGAAGGCGGTTCATCATATTATAGTCTCAAGCGCTTAGTTCCAGGCGCTGTCAACTTGCGTATCAAAGGGTCAACCTGCACCGCCCTACCCAGGGCCACCAGGATGGCGAGGCCGATGAGCAGCGAGCGGATGGTGGCGTTGATGTCCCGTCCGTCCCCCCGCCCGTGCCCCACCCCGTGCCCCCCTCCGTGCCCCCCTCCGTGCCCCCCTCCGTGCCCACCCCCGTGCCCCCCTCCGTGCCCCCCTCTGGTCTCACCCGCCGCCCCCCTGTTAGAGCCCCAGCCACCCTCCACCCCACCCCCACCACCCCTCTCACCCCGGCCACCCCAGCCACCCCCGCCGCCATCGCCGCCACCGCTTCCGCCGCCGCCATCACCACCAAGCAAAGGTATCCCCTCGGCCGTCTTCCCCCCGCCCCCTAACCCTGCCCCTCCCCCGCCCCCTAAAACCCTAACCCCACCCCCCGCTCCTACTTGAGCCCCATTTTTACTACCCTCGTCGTCCTCCCCCAATCTGTTAACACAATAAATGAAGGACGCCACACACGCCAAGCTGTAGCGGCGCAAGTTGAATTTGAAAGCAGAAGTTGAAACTAGTATATCCACAATTCAGTTTCAAGAGCTTAATTTCAGGCGGTTTCAACTTGAGTTTGATAGGGTCGACCTGCACCGCCCTGCCAAGCTGTAGCCGAAGACGGTGCGGCGGCTCTCGTGGCGCGGCATAGCGGCGCAAGTTGAAATTGAAAGCAAAGTTTGAAGGTGGCTCATCAGATTGAAGTTTCAAGTGCTTACTTCCAGGCGGTTTCAACTTGGGTTTGATAGGGTCAACCTGCACCGCCCTACCGCGGCTCAACGAACAGGTCGGACAGCACAATGGTGGTCACGTCCTTGATGTAGCGGCGCGAGTAGAATTTGACAGCAAAGTTTGAGAGCAGTTTATCGAATTTCAGTTTCACGCCCTGAGGACCAGGCGCTTTCAAAGTGGTTTGATAGGGTCAACCTGCACCGCCCTACCTTGAAGGGCGCGGAGCACGCGGCGAGCAGGGCGGAGGACACCTGCACAAAGCAGTAGGTGGTTATGTTGGTGCCCAACGCCAGGGGCTTACACTCGTGACTTTCCGGCTCAACGTAAGCGCTTTCTGAAGGATAGGGGGTGATTTCAGGGGTTGTTTGAGGGGTGTGTAGGAGATGTCAGGGGGGTATTAGGGGGTGCTTAGGGTGTAATTTGTGTCAGAAACGGCTCAGGTTGAGCTGAAAAGTGGAGGAGTGTAAGCCCCTGCCCAGCGCCCACAGCGTGTTCAGCGCCAGCAGACCCCAGAACCCCGCGTCGAACCTGGCCATCTCCCCCACGATCCAGGGCAGTTCGAACACCGCGGCGCCGATGGCCAGGATGCCGATCTCCATGGGTGCCGTGTACACGAGCAGGCCGGACACGGTGACCCCCAGGTTCTTGAGCAGGTGCTGCAGCAGCAGCAGGCGACCGACCTCCATCAGTATGCTGACCAGCGCCAGCGTGGTGCCCACTGTGCTGCTGTACACCTCTCCGATGGCGGTGAGTGTGATGCCGAACGTGGCCACGATAATGAGCACCAGCGTGTTCCACCGGAACCGCTCCCACCCGATGGCCATGCAGGCGATGCACACCAGCACGGGCGTCACCCCGTACAGCATGGACAGGAACGCGGGCGACAGCATCTCCAGTGCCTTGTTCTGCAGGTAGAGCTTCATGGAATGGCACACGGCGAGCGGGAGGCAGTAGCGCACGATCTGCCCGAAGCGGAGCTGCGCGCGCTGGCGCTCCTCCGGGACGTTGGCCACCACGGCGAACCCCACGGCGCCGCACACGGCGTTGTGCACGGCCAACAGCGTGAACTGGCAGCGGAACCCGCGCAGGAACAGGATGTCGTTGAAGAGTCCCTGCGTGCTGGCGAAGAGAGTGTGTAGCACGAAGAAGAAGAATATAGTCGACAGCCGCGGCGCCGCCTTCGCCGTGTCACCCGGCCCGCGGCCGGCCGGCAGGTACGCGCCTCCATCACCTCCTACTCTGTCGCCGCCGCCGCCGCTCAGGGCCTGGCACTCGTTCCCTTTCAGCTCAACTGCGCATCTTCGAGGTATTATGAAAGCATACTCGTAGGCGACGCGGCGGGCATCTCGCGATAAAGGAGCTGCTGCGGCGGGACACGGAGCATTATGACGCGGCGGACAATGAGCTCGCTGAGGGGATTCGCCCGCGGCGGCGGCAGAGCGCCCCGCGCCTCGCCTACGAGTTGATATTGGCAGTGGAAAGCGGTTAACTGGCGGTGAACTGGTATAAGAGTACTCGTCGAGCCTTTGGGATAACTGCCAGTGGTTTCAGTCCAGGAACAGAACGGCAGGTGGAAAGGGGATGGCGTGTAAGGCCCCACCACCACCGCCGCCGCCGCCACCGCCCCCGCCGCCGCCGCTGAAGAGGGAGCCGGTGGCGCCAAATCGGAACGATGGCGAGCGCGCACCCACCTCAAGGGCCCGGCACATATTAATATTGACATTACTCGTCAACTCGGCACGACAGGTCGGCCCATGCATTCAGAGCCCTCTATGGTCTGTAAGATTGAAGAGGATGACGTAGCGAGCAATGTCTGGCAGGCCAGGCACTACCGAACTCCTCGCGGCGCCCCGGGGAGGTCACCACGAACTGCTCTATCGGCATCGCAGCATCCACTTCTGAGTTGTGAAGGGTCCTTCCTTGCTGAAGCTTTCTCCTCTCGGCCTCTCTTCCAAAGACCCGAGTTTTGTGTTAGTTGCTGTCAGAGTTGCCGGTGTGATATGTTCCTCGACCCCCCGTCGGGAGGGTTTGGGTTGAGCCTATGGGGTAAGAGGCCGGCCCGCCGCGTGGGTTGGAGTGTCAGCGCGTGCATCCGCGGGTTGCTCAGAAATTTGATAGTCGAACGCGCTGACCGAATCCGACATTGCTCGAGCGGATCCAAACTAATCGCGAAACCCTAAAAACCCTAAACCCTAAACCCTAAACCCTAAACCCTAAACGCTGAACCCTAGGCGGAGACCCCGACCATTTTCTGGCGAGGCTCGTACCCGACGCGCCGACTGTCTCCCCACGATTTCCTTGGACGCGCCCGGACTTCGTCGTGGCGTCCAGTGGCGGTGGAATGTCCGTGAGCGCGCTACGTGGAGGCACGGCGTCCCCATATCACACGTAGCTGGACCGTCATGCCTCCACGTTGCGCCATGCCTCCACGTAGCGCCGCCATGCCTCGTACCAATATCACACGTAGCTGGACACCTGCCATCACAACCTCCTCCACCCCCTCCTCCTCCTCCTCCTACTCCTCGTCTTCCTCCTCCTCCGCCCCCTCCTCCTCCTCCTCCTCCTCCTCCTCCTCCGCCTCCTCCACCTCCACCTCCCCCTCCCCCTTCCCACCTCCTCCTCATCCTCCACTCCTCTCCTCCCTCCTTCATATGCATCTGGTACTTCTCTGCCTGCTTCAGCCCCTTGCTTTCATCGTCGTCGTATACGTCGCCGTCGCAACCGGCATATGCTCATCGGGCGGTCCCTACCGCGCGCCTGCGCGTCCGCGGTAATCAAAGGGACCAGCTGCCTCGCCTCGCGCCCCGGCGCCTGCCTCGCTTCGCGCCCCGGCGCCGCGCTACCCGTGCGCACCCGCCGTCTCCCTCTCCCTCCGCCGTCTCGGAGGTGGGCACTAGCGGTGGGGCCTGACAGATGTTGTTTGCTCGTCTCGTCACAGGTTGCTACTTCACTCAAGCGACGAGGCCTCGCGAGGGTTCACACAGTTTGCGTGTTGACGACGCGGCAGTCAACTGCTTGTCCCTGGCTTGCGACGGCAATCTTCGCCGCCGCGGCGTCGTCGTCGGCAGCCGGCATGGCGTCCGCCTCCGTGTCCTACCCCAAGCCCATTGTCGTGCCCCCCCCCAAGGGCGGCAGGCAGGGGCTTACACTCGTCCACTTCTCAACTTGAGCCGTGTCTGTCACAAGAAACCACCCCACACACCCTAAACACCCCTTAAACACGGGCTCCGGAACCCCAACGCGCACCCCCTATCCCATACAAAGCGCTCAAGTTGAGCTGAACCGTGGACGAGTGTAAGGCCCTGGCGGCAGTACCTCCGCGGTGTGCATCTTCCTGCACGGCTTGGGTGACACCGGCGACGGCTGGGCAGGGCCGTAACGCTGGGTCGCTCTTCAGCTGGGACTGGATCCCTTCTGATCCCTGTCCTCGTCATCCTCCTTGTCGTCCTCCTCCTCCTCCTCCTCCTCCTCCTCCTCCTCCTCCACCTCCTCCACCTTCTCCTCCTCCTACTTGTCCTCCTCGTTGACCTCCTCCTCCTCCTCCTCCTCCTCCTCCGTCACCACCTCCACCGCCCCCAACAGCGCCACCACAGCCCCCACCCCCGCCGCCACCACCACCACCCCCCCCCACAACC
>Ga0307489_10002771_pt1 | contig 11734 bp, 11 predicted proteins | sample SB12metaG_FD_202247 | JGI IMG/M metagenome (GOLD analysis project Ga0307489, IMG submission 202247) | Sea-ice brine microbial communities from Beaufort Sea near Barrow, Alaska, United States - SB 1.2 | ecosystem: Environmental > Aquatic > Marine > Coastal | place: USA: Alaska | collected...
TACTGAGGGGGTACTGAGGGGGTACTGAGGGGGTACTGAGGGGGTACTGAGGGGGTACTGAGGGGGTACTGAGGGGGTACTGAGGGGGTGCTCAGGGGGCTCTCAGGGGGTACCGAGGGGGTACTCAGGGGGTACACAGGGGGCAATGAGGGGGCCCGTGGCCCTGCCTTCTTGTCGGCGTCCTGCTTCGCCTTCATGGTCTTGGTGTAGCGGCGCAAGTTGAAATTGAAGCAGACTTTGAAAGCGGTCCATGGTATTGTAGCTTCAAGCGGTGAAAGCATACGCATTCTGAAACCACAGGCGCCGCTTTCAAGTTTCAACACGGGTTTTGATACTTTCAACCTGCACTGCCCTACCGCGGTGCGCGCGTTCCTGTCGACGGTCTTGCCGGGGCCGCCGAACAGGGGCTTACACTCGCTCACTTCAGAGCTCAACTTGAGGACCTTCGGGAACACATCGCTCCCGTTAGAGCTCAACTTGAGCACCTTCAGGCCACATCCGCGGGTAATTTTGGTTAGATGGGGGACAAAGTTTGCTTAAGTTGAGCGGACAGGGGCAAAGTAAGCTCAAGTTGAGCGGAAATGGGGACGAGGTAAGCCCCTGCCGCCGAACGCCGCCGACACCTTGACCGTCGCCTGGCGCTGGCTCTTGAAGGCCAGGGGGTAGGGCCAAGGGCTTACACTCGTTCAAGTTAGAGCTCAACTTGAGCAACTACAGGACACGCTCATGAGCTAAATCGGGTTATACAGTGGACAGAAGAGCTCGAGTTGAGCTGAACTGGGAACGAGTTTAAGCCCCTGGGTAGGGCCGCGTCCACCGCGCTTCACACCTCAGCCTGACCGTTTGCTCATGGTGTACCAGTACTTCTGCTAGTGTGTCCGCACGACACACTCGCCTGACTGGTTGCTGGAAATGTACCAGTGTACCCGCGCACACTCGCCGCGCACACTCGCCACATCCTCTCTGGCCGCGTCCATTACACAGCGTAGCTGTCAGACACTGGGGGGGCGCGTCAGTCACCTCGCCACGCCCCGCTTACACTCTCGTCACACTATACACATCACATCCGTGGGGTGTCTGTGACGGTGGTGGTGGCTGCTGGGTTCTGGAATATTACAGAGTATGAGACACCGGATCACACGCCGCGAAGAGGCAGCCCGCCCTCCGCCCCCTCGGTGCTCAGCGCCCGACGGCGATGACGCGGTCGACACCCGCCGCGCGCCGCAGCCGGGGTTCCCAAGACGCGCCGGCGCCGATCACCCCCCCCGCCCCCCCTCGCCGCCGAAGCGAGCCGAACGTTCCGAGGCGGCAGCAGCAGTGTCATCGGATATGGGAACCCTGTTCCGTTACGCTGAGTGTCTGCGGAGGGGCGGAGGAGCAATACGGTGCGACAACCTCGTAGCTCGAACCAGCGCGGAGGACAGAGCCGAGAGCGACCGACACATGCCGACGCCCATGCTCCCCCATACCCCTGTCACGGCCTCTGTTTTCTAGCGAGCGTGCATTAGACCATTTCACGGGTATTGAATAAAAGGGTAAAGAGACGGATTTTGGTTTGCTTCGGGAGCCCGTCCGCCCTACCGACTGGCGCAGCGCCGCGGGCGCCGCAATCTGGGAGGTGAGCATAGAGGCGGACATGGTGGTTGATATGTGGGGGTGTGTGTGTAGGAATGGCCGCCGGTTGGGCCCCCTCGACCTCACAGTCGGAACGACGCGTTCACGCCGACACCTGGAACACTCTAAAATCCGTTTTGAGCGTCTCGACCAATCCCGAAAGGGCATGAGACATCCATGTCAGAGTTATGGTTGATCCACGTCGGCGTATCTTGCCTGTCAAGATTCGTCGTTTCTATCTCGGGATAGTAAAGCATGAGGTAGCGCGAAGCGCGACTGCTGACACGAAAAGATCAAAAGAAAGAAACCGAAGAGACACGCCGATTCCTTCAAGTCCCTCAGTACCCACTGAACACCCCCGCCCCGCACACGTTCACACGTCAAATTGCGGTGTGTCGCTCTGTTTCAAATTATCTCCACGGGCAGCCAAGCGGGCGGGGGGCGTGGGCGAAAGCCTGGCGCCTGCTCATATGAAATTGAAACTGCAATTAAAATTGAAACTGAATTGAAACAGAAACAGAAAGCAGCTAGATACATCAGGCTGTACGAGTAGCTAGTTCTGCCTAGAAGCAGCTCGTGAGGAGGATGCGACGTGACAGCGTGTGAGGCCACTGTGCGAGCCAAGGGTCAGGCCCAGTGACGCTTAGAGGAATAATGTTATTCAGGAACAAGGAATAAGTATGTACTGAATTGATAAAGTTGAGCAAAAGTATATACTGAATTGATAAAGTTGAGCGAAAGTTGAGCAAACGTATATACTGAATTGATGAAGTTGAGCGAAAGTTGAGCAAAAGATCCACTGTTCCTGGATTATGCAAATCTTGTAGCCAAATAAACTCGCGAGCCGTCTAGAAGCTAGCGAGCCAGCCAGTGAGGAACAACGAGGGCAGAACAGCGCCGAGCATGTCCCAGAAGTGAACCACGGTAGCCAGGGGCTTACACTCGTCCACATCTTTGCTCAACCTGAGCCGTCTACGCAGTTCAGTCCACGTACCAAATGGGCACATTTGCTCCTTGTCCCTTTTCTTGAGTCAACTCGTCGATTCCCGAAAAGCTCTCGTGTGGTGCAACCTCTCTGTTTCAGAACGCTGCACGTTTTAATTTCCCACCTCAGGGTTTATTAGACCGTCGACATCGAGGAAATGGAAATATGAAAGACAAGTCGCGCGTACAAACATGTCCCAATCTGGGACACTTTAGCGAGGAGCAAATGTGCCCATTTGGTACGGGGACTGAACTGCGTAGGTCTTTGTCGCTGAAACCAGCAAAGCACCCCAATCACATGGGACAAAAAGTGCTCATGTTGAGCTGAAAAGTGGACGAGTGTAAGACCCTGCCGGTAGCGGCCGCCCCGGAGACGGAGACGTCGGGCTCAGGCCATTCACAGCCGAAGTGCTCCTCAGCCGCCGCGCGGTAACGGCGCAAATTGAACTTGAAAGCAAAGTTTGAAACCGGTCCATCACATTATGGCTTCGAGCGCTTCGTTCCAAGCGCTTTCAACATGGGTTTCATAGGTTCAACCTGCACCGCCTTACCGCGTTGTCGTCCAGCCAGCCTTGCTGTACTGGCGCAAATCGAATTTGAAAGCAACGTTTGAAAGCGGTTCATCAGACAGAGACTTTCATCTCGCTTCCGCGTGTACGAGGAGGCACCAGGCTTCCGCTCAGGTCCCCGGGAAAGCGGTTCATCACATTTTAGTTTCAAGCATTGAAACTGGGCGCGCTTTCAACTCACTTTTTGATACTGTCAAGCTGCAGCGCCCCACCTTGCATCTCCTGGATCTGCATGTTCTGGCCGGCGATGATGTCCATCAGCAATCCTTCCACGAATCCTTCGCCGTTGGCGTCGTACCCGGGCGCGGCCTGGGCGAAGATCAGCGTGGTCTTGGCCATGTTGACCGCGTTCTGGTGGTGTGGGATCATCTGTTTCATCATGTAGCGGCACACGTTGAATTTGAACGCAAAGTTAGAAAGCAGTTCATCACATTTGAGTTTCAAGCGCTGATTGCAAACACCAGGCGCGCTTTCAACTTGGCTTTTGATAGTGTGAGGGTGCAGCGCCTGACCATGAATGTGACGAGGGGGTTGGAGCTCTCCTGCACGCGCATCTCGCGGTCCATCTTGCAGCGGCGCACGCTTAAATCGAAAGGAAAGCTTGAAGGCGGTTCATGACATTCTAGTTTCAAGCGCCGAAACCAGGCGCGCTTTCAACTCGGGTTCTGATACTATCAACCTGCACCGCCCCACCATCTTGCAGTCGAGCGCCTGCATGCACATGCTGAAGTTGTCGTTCTTGGGCGCGCACATGATGTAGCGGCGTAGATTGGAATTGAAAGCAAAGTTTGAAGGCGTTTCAACATATTATAGTTTCAAGCGCTTAGTTGCAGGCGCTTTCAACGCGGGTTTCATCGGGTCAACCTGCACCGCCCTGCCATGAACATGTCGTGCGGGCACATCGCCTTCAGTCCCGCACCGCAGGGCCATACCGGTGTTTGTGCGTTCAGAATGGCGCGTGGGTTCAGCAGCGCTTGGGTCTATAACTCGTCAAAATGACGCAGTGTTGGACCATCTAAGCACCAGGTGCACTACCTTCGCGCGGGGTGTTACAGCTTGGAGATGTGGTCACTGCCGTCGGAAAGAATATACGGGTTGACGATGACGGGTAGAGCTACAGCGCTATGAGCAAAACAGCAGATGCCGTCATACATAGAAAGATGAAGACGCGCCCGCGCGTATGAGGAGGCATCAGGGTTCTGACCTGGCCCCCGTGTTGCCCATCTTACAGGCAGACGCCGTCGGTGGAGACAGTGGCGTTGTAAACAAGGAACGGGCTGAGGGGTACAGCGCTACGCCATGAGCAAACAGTGAGATGCTGTCGGTGCCTACCGCGCCGCCGTAGGCGCCGACGCCGAAGGTGCCGCAGGCGGCGTCGAAGGTGGACACGTTGGCGTAGTACTGCTCGGTGTAGCGGCGCAAGTTGAATTTGAAAGCAAAGTTGAAGGCGGTTCATCTTCATCTTATTATGGTTTCGAGCGCTTAGTTATTGGCGCTTGCAACGTGGGTTTGATGGGGTCAACCTGCACCGCGTTACCTTGGGCTCGAACGGGATCGCCAGCGTGTTGAGGGCGGAGGCGGCGAGGGTTGATCCCGTGTCGTCGACCACGATGCGGCCGGCCATCACGTACTGGCTCAAGTTGAATCTGAAGCACAGCTCGAAAGCGGTTCATCATATTATAGCACGAAGCGCTGAAACCGGGCGCGTGGGTGCAACAGGCCTTGGGTCTATCACTCGTCAAAGTGACGCAGTGTTGAACCATCTGAGCACCCGGTCATTTTGACGAGTGATAGACCAAAGCCCCGTTGAACTCGGGTTTGATACTGGCAACCTACACCGCCCCTACCATGAACTTGTGGATGTGGCAGAAGTAGAAGAGCTCGGTGGTGGCCGAGTTGTAGCGGCGCAACTTAAATTTGAAAGCAGAAATTGAAAGCAGCATATCACACCGTAGTTTCTAGCGCTTAGTTCCGGGCAGTTTCAACTCGGGTTTGATAGGGTCAACCTGCAGCGCCCTGTCGAGTCGAGCGGGACGGTCAGCTTCACAGAGTACATGCCATCGCCGCCCTTTGTGTCATGCCGCAAGTTGAATTTGAAAGCAAAGTGAGAAACCGGTCATCACATTTTATTTTCAAGCGCCGAAACCAGACGGAGAGAGAGAGAGCGAGAGCCTTCCGCGTGTATGAGGAGGCACCAGGCTTCCGCCCTGGCCCCCGTGCTTAACTCAGGCGAGTTTGCAACTCAATTTTTGATAGTGTCAGCCTGCGTTGGCCTACCTTAGCGGCCCACTGGTCGCGCGGGAGCTTGAACGCCGGCTCGTACACGTCCAGCCCGCTCGTTCAAGCGGCGCAAGTTGATTTTCAAAGCAAACGTTGAAAGCAGATTATCGTATGCAACCTTCAAGCGTTGACACCATAAGCGGTTTCAACACGGGTTTTGATAGGGTCAGCCAGCAGCGCCCCACCTCGTCACACCGTTGTTCCAGTCGCCGTACTTTAGCGGCGCAACTCGAATTTGAAAGCAAAACTTGAAAGCAGTCGGTCATCTTTCAGTTTCAATCGCTTGGTTCCAGGCGCTTTCAATGTGGGTTTGATAGGGTCAACCTGCACCGCCCTGCCGTAAGTCTCACACGCGCCGTCGATGCAGTACTGTTGGCGTGGAATCATAATGGATGGAGTTAGCGTGCATTAGAATAAGTATGAGTCTCGGACGGTAGAACCGGGTGAAGTCGGTTGACATTCACACCATGTCCGCGAGGTATTGAGTGAATGGGAGGCATAGGGGAGTTTGAGTCCTGCCTCGGCGGCGGCGGCGAAATTAATTAGAGCTAAGCAGGGTACATTTAAATAAAGAAAATATTGTATCGGATGGAATCTGTTTCTCCGGCGTCCGAAGGGGTGGTGAAGACTGGGTTTGTAAATATCACAAGTATTGTTATATCAGTGGTCTCAGCTTCTAGAGTTCCAAGAACCACACAGACAACAAAACACAGTCATTCTGAAAAGGGATACGAGGATAGGAAATATTATTATGGGTGTGGACATTGCGGGCACGCACGAGGGGCGCCTGGTTGACGCCGGCGCCGGGGTGTAGCGGCGCAAGTTAAATCCGAAAGCAACGTTAGACAGCACTTCATCATATTGTAGTTTCAAGCGCTTTACTTCAGGCGGTTTCAACGTGGATTTGATAGGGTCAACCTGCACCGCCCTACCGGGGTTGCACGCGAACGTCGGGTCGTCGCAGTCGCCGCGCTCCAGGGCCGCATGCTTGTGCTCATTATAGGGGGGTCAGGTGCCCATTAAAGGGGGGTCAGGTGCCCATTATAGGGGGGTCAGGTGCCCATTATAGGGGGGTCAGGTGCCCAGTAAAGGGGGGTCAGGTGCCCATCATAGGGGGGTCAGGTGCCCATTCTATGGGGGTCAGGTGCTCATGATAGGGGGGTCAGTTTCCCATTATAGGGGGGTCATGTGCCCATTGTAGGGAGGTCAGGTGCCCATTACAGGGGGGTCAGGTGCGCTGCAACACACCACTCACATCATCATCGTGTTCCGGAGGGTGCTCGGCCGCTCAGCCGCTCGCCACGTCATCCGGCGCAACGGTTTCTTATACCGGTCCGGCGCTCGCCACATGTTCATTGATTTATCCACCACATAATGAGTCTACCGGTGCAGAATATTCAGCAACCCGTCAGCAAGTTGAGCGGAAAAGGGACCAAGTGGGCCTTCCTTACTCGGGGTGGGGTGCTCCAGCTCTGGTACCTCAGCGTGCGTCAGGTATCCTCTTGCCAGGGGCAGCAGCCGGCAGCGCTGTCTACTTTTCAGCTGAACATTACACGGTATTTTGTGGTAAACGCTGGACAGGGGTGGGTACGTCGCGCGTTGACAAAAATCCGTCCACTTTTCAGCTGAACATTACACGTTGTTTTGTGGTAAAGGCTGGGTGGCGTGCGTCGGTCAGTGACAAAACACCGGCGCAGGTTGATGCTTACACTCAGTGCCGGGTCTGGTATTGAAAAAATGGTATCGAATCCCGTTCGACCACTCAGAACTGTGCATTTCCAACATCCCACCGACCGACTCGCCGAAAGTCCGACCGGGTCGTGATCCTTGAGTAAATAGACCCTCGATTTCGAGAAGATGCACCTGACATATCAGGCCGACATGAGTTTCAGAAGTGGAGGAGTGTAAGCCCCTGCCGTGAGCGCCATCGGGGTAGTACGCCAGGCCGAGGGGGTGCATCCTGCAGAAGAAGAGGTGGGGGGGCGAATCAAAGTCACACACTTCATTTGACTTTTTTGCGCTTTCAGATCATCTTCAGATCCCAGCGCAAATAGCACAAATTTTCAGATGAAGTCTGTTCGCTATCATCTTTATGCAAAACGGCTGATTTTTGGGGGTTTCGCAAATCGATGGGTTAGCTTGCGACACGCTTTCGTGTCTTCGGGGGACAGTGCGGGGCACCTCGGATCGCGCGGTGGACGCGTCGCCACCCGGATCGCCCAGGCGGGTTTCCGACTCGCCATTTCTGGTACGAGTGGACCGCCTCCGCTTCCATCCGGGAGTGGCCTGTCACGCGCGCATTCGGAGACTCGGGCAAATGCTAAATGTTTGTTGTGTTTTGCAAAAGTGTGCGGTTCCGTTTGTTTGGTGAGTGTCGGCGTCTTTCGGGCGCGCTACGGCCGCGGGATGCGCGTACCAGTTGGTGGCGTCCTTCTGAAGGAACGTGTACTCGATGCCGCGCATGACGCTGAGCACGGGGGATGAACCATCGCAGCCCTTGACGCGATACGCCCCCCACTCGCTCGCGTGAAAATCCTGTATGTAGCGGCGCAAGCAGTTGAAATCGAAAGCAAAGTTTAAAAGCGATTCATCAAGGAGGAGGAGGACGAGGACGAGGAGGACGAGGACGAGGAGAAGAAGGTCGAGGCGGAGGAGGATGGGGAGCAAGAGGAGGAGGAGGAGGAGGGGGAGCAAGAGGAGGAGGAGGAGGAGGAGGAGGAGGAGGAGGAGGAGGAGGAGGAGGAGGAGGAGGAGGAGGAGGCGAAGCAGGAGGAGGAGAATGAGCTACGCCCTACCAAGGAGAGCTCAAAGACGTCATCAGTGGCCGTGCAGAGGGCAGCGTCCGCCGCGGCGGCGCCGGGGAAACCGCGCGCCGCGCACGCCGCGATGAACAGAGCCGCGGTGACGTATCCCATCTGTGCGGGGTGGGTCGGGGGTGGGTGAGGGTTGCGGCTGACGGGCGGGAGTGCTGCTGGAGTGGCATGTTGAACGATGAGAAAGTCTGGACGGCATTTCTCGGTTTATGAAGCGGCTCGCGCGTGGCGTGTGCCACACACGTAAGCCAGACATATAGGGGGGGGTGTATTTTATGGGCGGGGGTATATTTAACCGCCCAAACTCGGAGGCAGGGCGCTCGACGGTCTGAAATCCTCAATGCCTCCTGCCTCCAAGGTTGCACGGTTAAATACTACCCCCCCCCCCATTTTACATACCCCCTATATCACTGGCTTACGTGTGTGGCACACGCCACGCACGCGCCGCTTCATAACCAAGAAATTGCTCACAGTCCCCGTTCAACAGGCCACTACGACAGCACACGCCCGCCCATCAGCCGCAACCCTCACCCACCCCTCACCCAACCCTCACCCACCCCTCACCCACCCCGCACAGATGGGATACTTCACCGCGGCTCTGTTCATCGCGGCGTGCGCGGCGCTTCGTCTCCCCGACGCCGCCGCGGCGGGGGCTTACACTCGTCGACTTTTCAGCTCAACTCGAGCGTTTTTCACAAGAGAACACCCTACTCACCCAAACACCCCCTCACACCGCCTTAACACGGGCTACACGATCCCTACGCGCACCCCCTATCCCATATAAAACGTTCAAGTTGAGCTGAGAAGTGAACGAGTGTAGGCCCCTGGTGCGCGGCGCGCGTTTTCCCCGGCGGCGCCGCCGCGGCGGACGCGGGCCTCTGCACGGCCACCGATAACGTCTTTGAGCTCTCCTTGGCAGGGGCTTACTCTCTTCCACTTTTCAGCTCAACTTGAGCGCTTTGTATGGGATAGGGGGTGCGCGTATGGGGTCGTGTAGCCCGTGTTAAGGGGGTGTGAGGGGGTGTTTAGGGTGTGTCGGGTGTTTTCTTGTGTCGGACACGGCTCAAGTTGAGCTGAGAAGTGGACCAGAGTAAGCCCCTGAGGTTGACCCTATAGAACCCGAATTGAAACCGCGCCTGGTTTCGGCGCTTGAAACCAAAATGTCATGAACCGCTTTCAAACTTTGCTTTCGATCTCAACTGCTTGCGTGCTACGCTACACCCAGGATTTTCACGCGAGCGAGTGGGGGGCGTATCGCGTCAAGGTAGGGCGGTGCAGGTTGCCAGTATCAAAACCGGTGTTGAAAGCGCCCATGGTTTCAGCGCTTGAGACTGGACTATCATTAACTGCTTTCAAATGTTGCTTTCAAAGTCAATTTGCGCCGCTGCATCAAGGGCTGCAATGGTTCATCTCCCGTGCTCAGCGTCATGCGCGGCAGGGGCTTACACTCGTTCACTTTTCAGCTCAACCTCAGCCGTTTTCATCACACCTCCCCGTGTCCCCCTGTCTAACAGACTGGCGGAAAATCATGCACCCAACGTATCCCACAAAATGTGCATACGTTGAGCCGAAAAGTGGACGAGTGTCAGCCCCTGATGTGCGGCATCGAGTACACGTTCCTCCAGAAGGACGCCACCAACTGGTACGCGCATCCCGCGCCCGAAACACGCCGACACTCACCAAACAAACGGAACCGCACATTTTTGCAAAACATTATAATAATGCGCAAAGCATTTTCCCGAGTCTCCGAACATGCGCGTGACAGGTAGGTCCGAGCAGGACCCGATGGGAGGTACCCGCACAATACCACTTTAAATCACATAGTTACAGTGACGCATAACGTTCAAGGTGACTTTTCAAGGTTTGTGAGTATGCGGGGATAACGTTTGGAAATGATAAATTAAGGCTTGAACGTTGTGCGTCACTGTAACTTAACTGGTATTATCCGGGTACATCCCATCGGGTCTTGCCCGGACCTAACAGGCCGCTCCCGGATGGGATGGAAGCCGGGGCGGTGTACTCGTACCGGAATCGGTGAGTCATAAACCCGCCTGGGCGATCCGGGTGGTGATGCGGTTTAGGGTTTAGGGTTTAGGGTTTAGGGCCTAAACCCTAAACCTGGGAAATCCTCCGCGCGATCCGAGGTGGCCCGCACTGTCTCCAGGGGCTTACACTCGTCCACTCTTCAGCTCAACTCAAGCGCCTTCTGTGTGACAGGGGGTGCAGTTAGGGGTTGTTTCGTGGGTGTTTAGGAGGTGGTAAGGGGTATTAAGGGAGTTTAGGGTGTGCTTTTGTGTCAGAAACGGCACAAGTTGAGCTGAATAGTGGACGAGTGTAAGCCCCAGACTGTCTCCCGAAGTCACGAAGTCAAATAAAGTGGTCTCACTTGCATCCCACCCGCCCCCCACCTCTTCTTCTGCAGGATGCACCCCTTCGGCCTGGCGTACTACCCCGATGGCGCTCACGGCAGGGTCTGTCACTCGTCCACTGTTTTTTGGATCAACCTACGTCGGTTGTTCGCAACTGACCGACGCACGCGACCCAGCGTTTACCACAAAACAACGACAGTGGTGCACTGCGAGCAAACAGTCAGGCACTGGGGTATACTGGCACACCATGAGCAAACAGTCAGGTGATAAATCGTCAGGACGAGGTGCTGGGTGCACTGGTACAATACGAGCAAACAGTCATGCATTTGGTGTATACTGGCACACCATGAGCTCGTACTCATGCGGTAGTAAGGTTCAGCTGAAAAGTGGACAGCGCTGCCAGAAACCCTGGACCCCAAACCCTAAACCCGGAAACCATAAACCCGGAAACCCTAAACCTGCTGTCCCTGGCAAACGGGTACCTGACGCACGCTGAGGTACCGGAGCTGGAGCACCCCACCCCGAGTAAGGCCCACTTGGTCCCTTTTCAGCTCAACCTGACTCACTGGTTGCTCAATGTCTGCACCGGTTGATTCGTTATGTGGTGGATAAACGTGTTTCGCGAGCGCCGCACCGGTATAATAAACTGTTGCACCGGATGACGTGGCAGCGGCCGAGCGGCCGAGCACCCTCCGGAACACGATGATGATGTGAGTGGTGCGTTGCAGCGTGCGGCAGAGTGACAAGACATCCCATATCGATATGGGAGATGACCGTATTCATGCTGTCATCTCCCATGTCATTAGCCCATGTCCCATATCGATATCCAGGATGACCATATCGATATGGTAGATGACCGTATCGGTATACCATATCCCATACTGATATACCATATTCCATATCGATAACCCTATCGATATCTCGTTGATGTCTGATCTCCCATATCGATCTCCCATATCAATCTCCCATATCGATATCGGATCATATCGTGTCACTCTGGTGCGGCCCCTGGCGTGCGGCGACTGCGACGACCCGACGTTCGCGTGCAACCCCGGCGCCGGCGTCAACCAGGCAGGGGCTTACACTCATCCACTTTTTAGCTCAA
>Ga0307489_10002772_pt1 | contig 11733 bp, 18 predicted proteins | sample SB12metaG_FD_202247 | JGI IMG/M metagenome (GOLD analysis project Ga0307489, IMG submission 202247) | Sea-ice brine microbial communities from Beaufort Sea near Barrow, Alaska, United States - SB 1.2 | ecosystem: Environmental > Aquatic > Marine > Coastal | place: USA: Alaska | collected...
GATGGCACGCATGAGCCCTACCTGCTCCCTACACGGGTGGATTAATGAACCAAATTCCTTGTTTGGCATCGCGCAATTAGAGGCCGTATGGCAGAATCTGGCGCCCCCGAGACCGTCATCGTGTGGCAGACGTTCATGGGTATCTATGGTTCCAATCCAGGCGTCGAGCAACCGATTTGCGGCGACGAAACCGCCCGCGCCGCGGTCGCTATGCGCAGTTACCCAAGAGGTTCTTTTTCCGCTTCCCGGATAAAGCCCGGATAAGAATAGGATAACGATACCGACATGTTTGCGCGCGACCACACTGGGACGCTGAACCTGGGACCGAGTGCGTTGAAACCGGGCTTTCGTGGGCTTTCCGGTCGAATCGTCCCTGTGGTCTGAAGCTCAAAGGCGGCTTCTAATTGAATCTATTCTACATTACTTTTCAAAGGAGGAAGGTAGGTCTCTAGAAGCGAAGGTACACACAAATTTTCCCGAGTGTCCTTCAGCACACCATGAGTCGTGAGCAGCTCTCTCGCCACGTCAGCTGCGATCGCACGTTTCTCCTGAATTTATCCCAGCAATTGACGATCTTTCGCCAATCAGAACACAGCAGCTCGCTTGGCGCACAATTAGGGTGTACGTCGGATGACATGACACACCGGTGAATAACGCTTCAGTGTGACAGCTGACACATTCACAACTCCAGCAGGGCGCGAGGGACGTTAGCCCCCCCTCCCCGGCATGCCGCCGGACAGGCCTGGAGGCGGCGGCGGCGGCTACGGCGGCGGACCGCTCTTGGTTCACCGCGGCAAGAAAGTAGGGGGCGGTGACAAGGTGTCATTCAACGTGGCGTCGCTGCGATGGAGGGAGGTGCCAGGCGAAGCCATCGGCGGGAACCTCGGAGGCGACGACAGGGACGGAGCGGGGAGTGGTGGCGCGCCGCCGCCGCCGCCGCCGGACCTTCCCGAGGCCGTGATCGCGTCCATCCTGCGCCGCGTCGCGCGCCTGCCCGGCGGCGGCATCCCCTCAGTCTTGGCCGCCGGCGCGGTCTGCCGAGGTGGGGTCGTGCATCCATTGTTGACAAGTTTTTTGTGCAGCCTGACCCCACCCCATTCAACGAATCTTCAACCGTCGGAAGTGTCTCACTGCGTTCGCGACGAGACGGCCGTCGTGGCGGGGTGGACCCTGGTACATCGCTAGCAAACCGTTAGACGGCACGGGGGCTTCGTGGGGGGCACTGGAACACTATGAGCACACAGTCAGACGTTGCAACGACAGTCGTTAGAAAGTCGGCCTCTACGTGTATTACTCATCCTGCCGGTATCGCCACACTATTATGAGCAAACAATGAGATGGTACCGGGCCTTGGCGGCAGGGTGGCGGCACGCGGCGCACGCGCCGGACCTGTGGCGCGAGGCAGGAGCTTACACTCTGCCACTTCTCAGCCCAACCTAAGCCGTTTTGGTCAGTGAGCCGATGTGTGTCCAGTTTGTGATAAGTTATGAACCATACTTCTGCTGAAGGTACCCAAAGTAACCCACAAATAGTGCTTACGTTGAGCTGAGAAGTGGACGAGTGTGAGCCCCTGCCGCGAGGTGATGGGCAAACGGTTCGGGCCGTTCGATGTGGACATCAACGACGAGCACAACCGCGAGGCGTGCCGGCAGGGGCTGACACTCGTCCACTTTTCTGCTCAACGTCAGCCACGTTTTGTCCAATACGCCATGTGAAGTCAGTGAGTCAGTGATATAAACGGCTCAGGTTGAGCTGAAAAGTGGACAAGTGCAATCCCCGCCCATTTTTCAGCTCAACGTTGACCATTTGTTGTCCGATGCGCCATGTGAAGACAGTGAGTCAGTGATATAAACGGCTCAGGTTGAGCTGAAAAGTGTACACGTTCAATCCCGCCCATTTTTCAGCTCAACGTTGACCATGTGTTGTCCGATGCGCCATGTGAAGTCAGTGAGTCAGTGATATAAACGGCTCAGGTTGAGCTGAAAAATGGACGGGGATAACGTTGACCATGTGTTGTCCGATGCGCTATGTGAAGTCAGTGAGTCAGTGACATAAACGGCTTAGGTTGAGCTGAAAAGTGGACGAGTGTAAGGCCCTGGGTGCCGGCAGCTGGTGTGCTCCGCGCTGGCGCCCTTCTTCTACACGCGCGGGCAGGGGCTTACACTCGTCCACTTTTCGGCTCAACCTGAGCCATTTCGTCATCGAAACCACTCTGCGTATCCGGCAAAAAGTGCTCACGTTGAGGTGAACAGTGGACGAGTGTAAGCCCCTGCGTGCGGGCGCTGGTGGGAGGCGCTACGGAAGATTAAATCCTACCGCGTGACGCTGCACTCGCCGGACGAGCCCGAGGCGGAGCGGGGTTCGGGGGCGGGGCCTTACAATTGTTCCCGAAACCTTTTTCAGCTCAACAGGGTTCGTGCCTTCAGATGTCGCTCGCCGGATTACCGTTAACTCATGAATTGGGGTTTGACTTCAAACGCAAGCTCTTAATCTGAAGGCACTAATATGGCAGAGGCCCTGGTCGGGGGCGATGAGCGGGGCGCAGGCGGAAGCGGAGGCCGCCGCCGCCGCCGCGTGGGGGTTGGGTCCCACCGCCGTGGACCCCGCCAACCTGGGATTCGTGCCGCCCACGGGGAGCTATCGGGGTCCCGCCTCCGGGTGCCCGCTGCCCGCGGCACCGCCGCCGCCCCCGCCGCCGCCGGCTTACGTAGACACCGATGCTGATGTCTACTCGGACGGAGACCACTCCGAGGGCGACGGGGACGATCACCTGGAGGAGGCGGCGGGGGCGGGGGCGGGGGCAGGGGCGGGGGCGGCAGCGGGGGGGGCGGAGGGGGCGGCGGCGGGGGGGGCAGGGGAAGAGGACGAGGATGACGAGGGGTTGGAGCAGGAGGGATACGCGGATGATGGCATGGTGCTACCTTTCGAAGTCGACATTCCGATAGGTCGGTCGGTCAACATCACGGAGCACCTGCTGGTGCTGAGCCTGGCCGGCCTGTCGCGGCGGCGGCTGCAACAGCTTGCCACCGTGAAGGGCGGCACGCCGGCCGTGCGCGTCACGGTGCGCGCCCGAACCGCCTCCGCCAGGACCGGAGTCGGTGGCGGTGACGGTAGCGGAAATGGTGGTAGCGGTAGCGGGGGTGGCGGTAGCGGGGGCGGCGGTAGTGGTAGTGGTAAGAATAGCAAACAACGGCAGGACCGCTTGGAGGGTAACGGGAAGGCGACGGCGGGGGAGGAGGAGGAGGAGGACGACGGCGACGGGTACTTTGTGCTCTGCGAATTTTGGGCGCCGCTGGGGCGGCTGCTATTGCCCCCCGCCGCCAAGCCCACGGTAGGGCGGTGCAGGTTGAAAGCATCTGAAACCCGAGTTGAAAGCGCGTTGCTTTTGTAAATGGGGTTGGCCCCTTATGGACCATTATTTTTTCTCTCTGATAAATGGGGGAGGCCCCCTACGCACCAATTTCCTCTTGAAAGCAACATGTAATGCAGCGCCTTCAGCCTTTGCTTTCAACTTCGACCTGCGCCGCTACACGACGGAGCGGCAGTCCTGGCCAGGCGCGGTCGGGGGGCTCAAGACGGCGACGCTGCTCGTGGACGGCTTTGTGCACGTGCTGCCCCGCGGTGCGCCCACCTTCTGCCGAGAGGTCTTCGGAGGCGGCGGCGGCCAATCAGAGAGCGGGAGGGTGCCCGGCCGCGGCCCGTGGGGCTGGGGCAGCGCAGCCAACTACGCCTCCCTCGCCACCGGGGCAGGGGCTTACACTCGTCCACTTTTCGGCCCAATGTAAGCAATGCTTCATCCACAATATGTTTGAACACCATGAGTTGCAGTTTACGCTGGGCGGCATGAGTGACAGAAACGTCTCAGATTGAGCTGAACAGTGGACGAGTGTAAGCCCCTGCACCGAGGAGCCGCCCAGCGCCCGGTCCACCTCTGGCGGCGGCGGCGGCGGCGGCGGTATGATCGGCCTCAACGGCGGCGGCGACAACAGCGTATTTCAGACCCCGGCGGCTGCGTGGGCGGACGGCGGCGCCGGCTCAATGATCAGAGGGATGCAGCACAACGGGTTCACCGAGTCCACGTCGACGCTGACCCAGGTGATGCAGGAGTGGGCAGGGGCTGACACTCGTCCACTTATCAGCTCAACCTAAGCCGGCTTGGTCAATGAGCCGTTTTGTGACCAGTTTGTGACGATTTATGACCCATATATCTAATGAAGGTAGCCATCGTATTCCAGAAAGAGTGCTTACGATGAGCTGAGAAGTGCACGAGTGTAAGCCCCTCAAGGTGGGTGATGTCGCTGACATTCACGTCGGACTTCGAGCTGGGCGCCGCGGCGGCGGGCGGCGAGATCAACGTGGCCATGGCGGTGCTGCACTCCATCTCCCTGTCGCCGTCTGTCACGTCCAACTGCCTCCCCCTGGTAAGCCAGTGCAGGTTGACCCTATCAAACTCACGTTGAAACCGCCTGTGACTAAGCAGTTGAAACTATGATATGATGAAACGCCTTCGAACTTTGCTTTCAATTTCAACTTGCGCCGCTACACCCTGCCGCGCCGCAGCGCCGGGCACTCGCTGGGAACCTTCAAATTCGGCGACGGCGCCTCGGCCGCGGTCATGTCCGTGCTCGAGCGATGCCCGCCCGAGCACCTCGGCGGCGTTCGCTGCAACATAGCGTTCACGCATAAGAGCGGCCGCGCACATGTAGGTGCGATCGGCAGGGGCTTACACTCGTCCACTTTTCAGCTCAACGTAAGCACTTCTCGTGGGATGCGTTGGGTACCTTCAGTAGATAGATGGGTCACAACTCGTCACAAACTGGACAGAATACGGCTCACTGACCAAAACGGCTGAGGTTGAGCTGATACGTGGGCGAGTGTGAGCCCCTGGCGATCGGCCTGACGAACGAAGCCGCAGAGGAGGACGGGGGGGGCATGTCGGAGGCGTCACACGCTCGCTTCAGCCGGGGCGTCCAGGGTCTCAGCTTTCGCATCCCGGGCGCGGACGGCAGCTCATATTACCACGCGGGCGACGGCAACGCGGGCGACTCGAGGGTAGGGAGGGAAGGATTATTCCTCTGACATTGCCTATATTCCTATTCCGAATTCCCGAGCTTTCTGCCTAATTCCCGGGAATTTCTGACAAGTGCCTGATGATTGCTGTCAATCGCCTGAAAAAACGTCAAAAGCGGCAACATTTCCTAGCAACCACCCAAAATCATCCTTCTTTCCCTACTTGCGGGACCTGGTGGCCACGCCCATCCGCGCGGAGGTGGAGTTTATCATCGTGACGGTGGGCCACTCGCTGCTGGTCACCATGCCGCTCACGCCGTTAACGGACGTCAGCCGCGCGCTCCAGGGGGTCACCGCGCGCGACTGACCGCGCCGCGCAGCGTTGTCACGTAATGACACCTCGATAATACCTATTCATTAAGTTGAACTAGACGAATTGAACTGCACATTGTGCTATCGCTTATCGAAATTGATAGACTAATACAGCGCTTTCATTCCACACACGCGCGCGCGCGCACACACGCCACACACACGCCGCGAGCCAGGCGCGAATAGGGCTAGTGCCTGGTCTGTACTCCGTACTAGATGTAGTACTTCGTACTACATGTAGTACGGTCGGAGTTTGGTGATCTGGCCAAAAGTCAAATGTGTTGCGGTGATTTGGCCAAAAGTCAGATGGTACTACAAATTGAAATCCGTACTACGGAGCAGACCAGGCACTAGGCACTGAAGCCACCGGTGTGGGGGGGCACATGTACACTACGAGCAAACAGTCTGACAGTAAACCTATTTGCCGGAGCCACCGGCGTCGTCCTGGTCCCCAATGAAGGGCCAAAGTAAAGTATTGGGGGGTGTTTATCAAAAGGTGACGGGTCTAATGATTGGAGCTGTCGGTAAATCATAAATTGAATCAAGGGCTCTGGTGCGCCATTCTCTCACTCAAAATGGGAGAGAAGGGCCAAGTAATCATGCCCGCCGTCACTAGTATGCCACGTCACTGTGATGTCACGTCACTAGGATGCCAGGTCAATAACATGCCACGTCACAAGAATGCCACGTCACTGTGATATCACGTCACTAGGATGCCACGTCAATGGCATGCCACGTCACTAGGATGCCATTACTCGACAAACGAGGGCTCGCGGCGTGGTGGAACCGATGACGTGGAGAGCACCATCTCAGGAGAGCACCATCTCATTGACGGCAGGTGTCCTGCCTCTATGAAGTTTTTGCCCCACGGCGGCGCCGCCAGTCCCTTCTCCTTAGACGGCAGTGAGGACACCACCAGTAGCCCCGTGATGCAGTGGCGCAAATTGGATTCGAAAGCAAACTTCCAAAGCGACTCTTCATATTTCAGCTTCAAGCGCTTTGCTCCAGGCGCCTTCAACGTGGGTTTCATATGGTCAACCTGCACCGCCTTACCGCGATGAGCAACAGGTTCATGAAGACGAACACGTCCGCGAACCAGTACCCGGTTATCTCGCCGCAACTCAAGGCCCGCCACCATTCATGCCGTCGTCGTCTGTTGGCCGTGTTGCCGAATACACTGGCACTCACCGGTGGCACAAATATTGCATTCTACCAAAGAGCCAGTCGAGCTCCCTTCAAGATTCAGATGTGATCCTTGGCCGAGGCTTGCACACGTCCACTGCTCAGCTCAACCTGAGCCGTTCTTGTCACTGAAATCCACTGAAACACACCCAACGTGTCCCTCAAAAGGGTCTAACGTCCAGCCGAAGAGCGGAGGAGTGTAAGCCCGTGATCCTTGGCCTTGCCAGTGACTCCCGGGATGGGCGAGGCGCCGTCCAGTAGGGCTCACAACCTCAGATGCAACGCGTCGTCAGGTGCCTACTATCGCCAAGCTGGAACACTTGAACACTGCACGCAGCTCTGTTTGGTACGAGTACATATGTTCTTTCTACGTCTCTCGAGCCCCGAAGCACTCAGAAGGTGGGCATCAAGCAACCCCCAACGCCATTTCAGCAAGTGGACAGACTCTAGGTCTGTCAAGGGTGTGGGCCCATCGATGGGCACCGATTTTCTGCGGTGCGACGTTGAGTTATTAATGTAGACTAAGATCAATATCCTGAGTGTGCACAGTGCGAGCGACCGTGCCGCCGAAGAACCCCTCAAGGGGGTTGCTGCCGTCTGTAAATGCGTACACTCCCACGTCCGCCGCCCCCCCCGCCGCCGCCGCGCCGTCGACGTCCCCCAGGCCCGCCGCCGCGACCCCGCGCGAGTGCCCACGATGTGTGCCAGGTGTGCCAACTCCTGGGGCTCGCGATTGTGTTGGACGGACCGGCACCACGGCGGAGCGGCGCGGGGTGGAGCGGCAGCGCGAGAGCGGGAGGGGCAGTGCCGACGATGCGAGGGGGGCTGCGAGTGCCGTCATGGGTGATGCGTGTGTGTGTTGTGCGTGTATGTTGGCCAGCGCCGCTCCGTTCGTTTGTGTCGCGTGTCACCTCCACCCTGCCAAGAAACTCACAGCTGTCAGTGCGTTCGGGTGACAAAATGTCACGTCATCCCAGCATTTGCACGCTGAGGTAGCCGCCGCCCAAGCGCCACACCCGTACGCGCACCATGTCGATGTCCCTCCTCACCGTGACCCCCGCGGCGCCGGCCCTCCGCGTACGCGGCGCCCCCCGCCGCCGCGTCACGGCCACCCGGGTGTGCTCGGCGGCGGCGGCGCCGGGCCCGCTGCGACTGTCCCCCATGACGGGAGGCGCCAAAGGCGGCACCCACATGAAAGGCCCGGTGGAGGCGGGGCCTACTTCTGACGTGCACCGTATGTTTCCAGTTTCCCTACTCGTAAGCATTGAATATGTGTTCACAGTGCACCGGTACACCACTGCCACCGCCGCCGCCGCCGCCGCCGCCCTGCTTGTTGCCGCCATGGGCCTTACCAAATTATGACGGAAGGCCCTGGATGGAGGTCCCCGGCACCGGCGCCATCTTGGGCAGCGGTGCGGCCGCGGACGTGGTGGTTACCGCTCCCGGCGTGGACACGGCGCACGTCAAGGTGGAGGTACGGCCACGGCAGCGGCCCTCCAATCGTTCCCTCCTCAGCGTGTAACTTCAGCACCTTCGAGGATAACTGCACAGGTTTCAATTCACGGACACATGGGCCCTGTTCCTCTTCCTCCTCCTCCTTCTCCTCCCCCTCCTCCTGCTCATCCTTCTCCTCCTTCCCCTCCTCCTCCTCCTCCTCCTCCTCCGCACCATCCTCCTCCTCCTCCTCCTCACCGTTCTCCTCCTTCTCCTCCTCCTCCTCCTCCCTCAAGTTGAGCTGAAAAGGAAACGATTGTAATGAGTGCGGCTCTGGGTGCAGGTGAAGCAGGGCCGCATCTTTGTGACCGCGTTGTCGGACACCGCCGGCACGTTCCTCGACGGCACCCGCCTGTCCATGCCGGACGTCGGGTACGTCGCGGAAGAGGGAGTCGTCATCACGTTCGGGCAGGGCCTGCAACACCTGACATTTTTCTATGTAATAACGTTCATCTAGCCCCAAGGCGCTTCACATGGTAAGCTTATAAACCAACCCTCACCCTTTCGGTGCAACACCTGACAGCAGATTTGCCAGTTTACCTCAGTGTCGGGTTCGGTATCCAAGTAGTGGCGATGGCGTACGGCGTTCGCCCAACAGAACCTCAAACTGTATCAAACGTACTTAACTTGAGCTGGAAAATACCGATGTAAGACCCTGTTTTGAGGGGCGACTCGGGGGGTGCGGGAGTGATGGTTGAGCAGGTGGACGGCGGGGCGGGGCCCGGCACGCAGGGCGAGGACTTGATGACCCAGATAGGGCCGGGCTCGTGTTCCTCGCCACGTTGTAGGATGCCATCCAACTCAAGATGCATCTGATGACGTGGCAAGCAATATCTGGCGTGCCCTGTCCGGCGCCGCTGTTACTCAATACACGAGGGTTCAATATGCGTGTCGATGACGTGGCGGGCGATATATGCCAGGCCTTCGTCGAAGGCGATGAAAATGCAGTTTGAGGCGATGATGACCCCGGAGGTGAGGGCCGCGCTGGAGCGGGACGACGGCGGCGGCGGGGGCGCCGGTATGGCCTGTCGCACATTGCTCGCCACGTCTGCCAACGCATTGTGAACCCTCGCTTCTTGAGTCGAAAGGAAATCCTCTGACATGGCGAGCAACATCTGCCAGGCTCTAGATGGCGGCGGCGGCGGCGGTGACAAGATGCCGACGATGAATGCGTCAGTCCGCGAGGCGGCGGAGGAGGTGGCGGTACGGCCTGCCAGATACGAGTATAGCTCATAACCCGTTTTCATGAACTCTTCTATTCGCAGATACTCCCGTTTTCTAGCGTCACCTTATAAATGAGGGCTATTCTGGGCGATTCTGGCAAATTTTGGGCGAAAATAAACGTTTTCAACAACTGATTCTTTTCACTGGTATGAGCAATACTCGTATTGCCTGCCAGGTCGCGTCGTCTGCCCACATTTTGACCCCTCGTTGCTTGAGTTGAATGGCATCCAATGACGTGGCAAGTAATACCCACCTGGCCCTAGGTGGCGGCCGGCGCGGCGTCCCAACTGCGGAGGGCAGAAATAAAAAAACAGTACGCTGAGAGCGAGAAACGGAAGTGAGTCTTCGTTGCGTTATTTTCGCCTTGTCTTCAGCTTATTGCTACAGCTAGTGCTATGAACTCCACCTTTGTAACTATGGAAGATGGTTTATTTCTGTTGACCAGTCTGCATTATGGTTTCGTCAGCGTATCGTATATTTATTCGTGTCTATGTGTCATCATTGTTCCGCCGCGGCCGCCGCTGCCGCAGCCGCCGCTGCCGCCGCCGCCGCTGCGGCTGCTGCCGCCGCTGCCGCCGCTGCCGCCACCGCCGCCGCCGCTGCTGTCCTCCTCTGCCTCTGTCTAAGTATCCTCCTCTGCCTCTGCCTCTGACGACTCGGCGGCTTTTGGCGGATCGGTCTCCGGCTCAGGTTCAACCTCGGGCTCGTCCGGTTTGAACGGCTCGGGCGCAGGCTCAACTTCGGGTTCATCGGGCTGCGGCGCGGGTTCAAGCTCCGGTTCAGGCTCCTCCTCCGGCACCTCTGGGTCCGGCTCCGTCTCCGATGAGGGCCGGCCAAACCAAGGGATTAAGGGTTGTGGGTTTAGGGTTTAAGCTAGACAACAGGTGCAGAGGGGTCTCTCCATGGACGCTTCAATTTGGCTCCCTCTGGAAGTTTAAATGGGGGTTTAAATGGGGGGTTTCATTAGGGTTTTTGATCATTTGACTGGAAACATGAGACGGAAATATGTTCTTAAGGTAGACAATGCCCGCCATGTCATGAGATGTCATTCAATTCAAGACAACAGAAAGAGGGTCTACAATGCGATACATTTGATGCCGGCCACGTTTGAATACGAGTGTTGTTGTTTTTGCTCGTCCCGTCCTACCTCGGGTGGCTCGTCCGGCGGGTCGGGAGTCTCGGGCTCAGGCTCCGGAGCAGGCTCCGTCGCCTCAGGATCGGTCGCGGCTTCAGGCTCGGTCACCTCATCGGTCGCGGCCTCAGGCTCGGTCGTCTCGGGCTCGGGCTCGATCGTCTCAGGCTCGGTCGTCTCAGGCTCGGTCTCAGGCTCGGGCTCAAGCTCGGGCTCAGGCTCGGTTGTCTCAGGCTCGGGCTCAGGCTCGGTCGTCTCAAGCTCAGGCACGGGCTCAGGCTCGGTCGTCTCAGGCTCGGGCTCGGTCGTATCAGTTTCGGGCTCGATCGTTGGCTCCTCGGTTGTGCCTTCAGCTTCGGTCCGCTCCTGCCCCTTCCCCTCCCACTCCCCCTCAGCCTCCCCCTCCCCCTCTGCCTCCTCCCCCTCTGCCTCGACAGCTGCCTTACTCCCTTCGGCAGCGGCTTCAGTACCTTCAGTGGCAGCTTCAGAGGCGGCTTCAGTGGATTGAGGCTCGGTAGCGACTTCGGCTAAAAGCTCGGGCGCCGGCTCGAGTGCGTCGTCAGGCTCCCCAGTAGCATCCGCCTCCGCCTCTGCCTCCGCCTCCACCCCCGCCTCTGCCTCTGCCTCTGCCTCCATAGGCGCCTCCGCCGCTGTGGGTGTGAACATCCTGCCCGCCTCTGCCTCGACCTTGATGTAGCGGTGCAAGTTGAACTTGACAGCAAAACTTGAAAGCAGTTCATCATACTTTAGTTTCAGCGCTTAGTTCCTGGAGCTTTCAACGTGGGTTTGATAGGGTCAAGCTGCACCGCCCTACCGTGATGACAGCCAGCGGCGCTGCCTCGGACTCCACCGCGGCGGCTCCCTTGCTGGCGACTTCGGTGGCTTCAGTAGCTTCGTTGGCTTCAGTGGCTTCAGAGGCATCCGCGGCATCAGTGGCTTCAGCGTTTTCAGTGGCTTCAGTGGCTTCAATGGCTCCGGTGGCTGCAGTGGCTTCAGTGGCTCCAGTGGCTTCAGTGGCCTCAGTGGCCTCAGTGGCGGCCTCAGTAGCTCGAGGCTCGGTAGTGACCTCGGCTTCTAGCTCATGTGCCGGCTCGAGTGCGTCGTCAGCCTCGGGTTGCTCGGCGGCGGAGGCAACGTCGGCGTCGTCGGCGGCGGCGGTCGCGGCAGCTTCGGCGTCAGCGCCGGCGTCGGCGGCGGCTGCAGCGTCGGCGTCGGTGGCGGCGGCGTTGGCGGCATCGGCGTCGGCGTCGGCGTCGGCGGCAGTGGCAGCGTCGGCGTCTGCGGCGGCGGCGGCGGCGGCGGCGGCGGCGGCAGCGGCGGCG
>Ga0307489_10002773_pt1 | contig 11733 bp, 6 predicted proteins | sample SB12metaG_FD_202247 | JGI IMG/M metagenome (GOLD analysis project Ga0307489, IMG submission 202247) | Sea-ice brine microbial communities from Beaufort Sea near Barrow, Alaska, United States - SB 1.2 | ecosystem: Environmental > Aquatic > Marine > Coastal | place: USA: Alaska | collected 2017-05-06
ATTATGATGATTGCATTGATATCACCTTTGAAGTTAATATGCCCACAAAATATTTACAATATTTTTCTATTGTGAAATGGGAAGATAATAGCATCACTTTTACCGATGATGTAAAAGTAGCTGTAGACTCAGGAACAAGAATTATTACAAAAGATGAGAAGGTCTTATTAAATGGGACTACGTATTTGTTGCCGTGGAATCCTAGAACGGAAGAAAAATTATATCATTGGAATGATACAGGAGGAAGTACATCATGGGACTTGCCCACTTCTTGGGAAAATATCTCTACCGTCTATATGTATCAATTAACTGATCTAGGGCGGGTAAACGAGGAGGAAGTTTCAATAGTGAACAATCAAGTCCAACTCGCAGCCAAAGCCAAAACACCGTATGTGATATTTAAAAAGAAGCAGCAAAAAGAAACCATGGTTTGGGGAGAAGGCTCGCTGGTAAAAAACGCAGGTTTTAATAGTGGAGATTTAAGCGATTGGGAAGTTAGTGGGGCAAATGCATCGGTACTAAGAAATGAAAATGGACAATACGAATTGTCAATAGATAAGGGAGAAGAGGCACAAGTAAGTCAAACTCTGGAAAGATTACCTAAAGGGCATTATTACGCTTCTGTGTATGTGAATGCGCAAAATAAAAAAGCAACTTTAGGGGTAAAAACAAAAAATAAATCAACATCAAAATATGCGACGAACTCTTTATGGGAGAATTATATCGCGGCAGATAGCAAGCATGGTTCAAACATGCAAAGAATGTATGTGCACTTTGATGTAGAAGAGAATCATGAAGATGTTGAATTGTTTCTAAAAGCAGATCAAGGGGATGGTAAAGTATTGTTTGACAACATTAGAGTAAAAGCGATTAATCAAACAAAGAAAGCAGACAACATCTATTTTGCAGAAAACTTTGAACATGTGCCTTCGGGAATTTATCCTTTTGTTAAAGGGCCTGCTGGAGGAGCAAATGACCCAAGAATTCATTTAGCTGAATTGCATTCTCCATATACCCAACAAGGTTGGAATGGTAAAAAGATTGATGATGTTATTGAGGGGAAATGGTCTTTAAAATTACACGAAGATATAAAAGGATTAGTCGTACAAACCATACCTCAAAATGTGCGTTTTAAAGCAGGAATAAAATACACAGTTAATTTTTTATATCAATCTGAATCGAATGATTATTCATTTGTTTTAGGAGATGATACTGAAATAGTAACAGAAAGTATTATTGCGACTCAGGTAGAAACACAAAAATACTCAGTAACTTTTATTGGATCTAAATCTGGTAATTCTTGGTTTGGTTTTGTAAAGAATAATAAAAATGAATCTGATTTTATAATTGATAAAATTGAAATAATAGAAAATAAAACCAATAACTGGACAATTACTGAATCTTCATCTGAAGAAACTTCTGGACAAGGTGCGCAGAATGGCCATGCAAAACATGCGATTGATGTCAATAGTGAAACATATTGGCATTCAGCCTGGTCTGCTTCACAACCAAGCTATCCACACTCTTTTAATGTTAACTTAAATACAGAGCAAATAATTAAGGGGTTTACCTTTTTACATAGAACAGATAAATACAACGGCAGACCAAAAGACATTACAATTGAAACAAGTACAGATGGTGTAAATTTTGAAAGTCTTGGTGTTTTTAAATTGGCAGATGGTACCACAAAGCAATTTATAGAATTGACGGATCCAATAACTATTCAATATTTTAAAGTTACCATTACAAGTGTTTATAATGATAATTCAGGAGAAGACGTGTTTTTTACACATTTAGCAGAAGTAGGTTTGTATTAAATGAATACAAAGTAGGATTTGTAGTGAGTGAAAACTCCAAAAATCATTAAAATAAAGTATAGGATAAGGTTCTTAATGCTTAGGAGCTAATCGTTTGCTTTTTGTTATTCGCCTCCTAAATAAAATTAATAAACCTCTAAAAATAGATAGAATTTTAACTCAAATATTTTAAGAATGAAGTTTAAATGTAAAATGAGAAGTAAATTATTAATGATTTGCTTATCAATATCTGTAACAGGTTTGATATATAGCCAAGAAAAGGATATCTCGCATTATATTGAAAACGAAGAGGTGATTAGTGAGAATAAATTAGAGGCCCATGCGTCATTTTCTTCTTATGCTCCTAATGAAGATGCTTTGAGTTTTAATCCTACTAATGTTAACTTTTATCAAAGTTTAGACGGAGAGTGGAAATTTAAATGGGTACGGTCTTCAAAAGATAGACCTACTATATTTATGAATCCGTCTGAAAATATAGAAGCTTGGGACACTATTAAAGTACCATCAAACTGGGAGGTAGAAGGTTTTGGAATTCCTATTTACGTAAATCACCAATATGAATTTGCAGATTATAAAGCACCAGTCGCAGATGATATGGAATTTATTACAGATTCATCTGGAAGCTATGTAAGAACTGTTCCTAAAAATCCAGGAAAAGTACCTTCAGAATATAATCCTGTTGGGTCATATAGACGCGACTTTAACATAAATGCTGATTGGGATGGCAATGAGATTTTTCTTCATATAGGCGCGATGAAATCAGGTGGCTTTGTTTGGTTAAATGGTGAGTATGTTGGCTATTCTCAAGGTAGTAAATTACCATCTGAATTTGATATAACTCAATTTGCTAAATTGGGTAAGAACACTATTGCGATTCAAATTTTTAGATGGACGGATGGTTCTTACTTAGAGTGTCAAGATTTTTGGAGAATTAGTGGAATTGAGCGTAGTGTTTATGTCTATGCACAACCAAAATTAAGAGTAAAGGATTTTGAGGTCGTTTCAAATTTGGATGGAGCTTATAAAAATGGATTGTTAGATTTAGATATTGTTATCAAAAATCACCTTGCTAAAAATCAAAAATCTCAAGTAACCTTTAAATTATATGATTCTAATAACAAACTAATTGTTTCAAAATCTTCTGAATTGACGGTTCTTGGAAATAATGAAAATCAGATAAATTTTCAAGCAACGATTGAGAATGCTAAACAATGGAGTGCGGAACATCCGAATTTGTACAATTTAGTTATAGAGCTGAAAGACAAAAAAGGAAATCTTATAGAATCTACCGCTTCTAAAATCGGGTTTAGATCCATAGAGATTAAAAATGGACTTCTTTTAGTTAACGGTCAAAGAATTACATTAAAAGGTGTGAATGCACAAGAAACAGACCCAGAAACAGGTCATGTTATGTCTGAAGAAATGAACATGAAAGACATTCGTTTGTGGAAAGAAAATAATATTAACGCGGTTAGATTAAGTCATTATCCAAGAGGGCGACGATTTTATGAATTGTGTGATATTTATGGAATATACGTGGTAGATGAGGCGAATATTGAATCTCATGGCATGTATTATGGTGAACGTTCATTGGCAAAAAAAGATAGCTGGGGAAAGGCACATGTAGATAGAATGGTACGCTTGGTAGAGCGAGATAAAAATCATCCATCTGTCATTATTTGGTCAATGGGAAATGAGGCGGGAAATGGTGTAAATTTTTATAAAGGATATAAAGCAATAAAGGCAAACGACAAATCAAAAAGACCTGTACAATACGAAAGACCTTATAAAGATGAAGACGGTAGCTTGTATGACATGGATTGGAATACAGATATTATCGTCCCACAATATCCAACACCTGCATTGTTTCAAGAGGTTGGAATGTCTAAAACAGACCGGCCTTTTATACCTAGTGAATATGCACACGCAATGGGTAATAGTACTGGTAATTTTCAAGATTATTGGGATATTATTGAGCAATATGACAACTTACAGGGTGGATTTATTTGGGATTGGGTGGATCAGTCTATCTGGAAAACAGCCGAGAACGGTGAGCGTTATTATGCTTATGGTGGAGATTATGGAAAAGATAAACCATCAGATGGTACGTTTTTGAACAATGGAATTGTTTTTCCAGACCGCACGCCGCAACCTGCATTATATGAAGTAAAGAAGGCACATGAGTTTATTAATTTTAAAGAAAAAGGAATCAATAAAAGCGACGAAATTAGAATTTTAGTAGAGAATTTATACGATTTTACAGACCTCAAAATTTTTGATATCACAGCTAAAATAAAAGCAGATGGGAAGGTGTTAAAGACCATAATGCTAGAGACAATTTCAGTAGAAACGCATACGGGGAAATTAATTAGAATCCCTTTAGGAGATGTTACTTACAAAGCAAATACAGAATATTTTGTTGAAATTTCTGCAACTACTAAAAATACTTGGGGCTTATTACCCGAAGGATTCGAAGTTGCCCATGAGCAAATACGATTAGATTCTAAATACAAGAAAGCGCCGGTAAGATTAGAGAACGGCACAGATTTATCAGTAAAGAAAGAAGGTTTAAATACGATAGTTTCAAATGCAGATTTAGAACTCGTATTTAATTCAAAAGAGGGGCGTTTGACGTCTTACAAATTCAAAAATAACGAATTATTGAAAGATGGTAAAGGACCTAAACCAAATTTCTGGAGAGCAGTTACTGACAATGATTTTGGGAACGAAATGCAAATTAAGAACATTGAGTGGAAGAAAGCATCTTTATTTTCTGAAGTTACAGAGGTTATATCAAACCAAGTATCTGGTAACGAAGTTCAATTAAAAATAACCTATCAATTACCAGGCGTAGAAACTCAATTCACAAGTATTTACAAAATTACTGGAAATGGTGTTGTTCGCATAGAAAACACATTAGGGACGACCAATTATAAAGGCGATATTCCCAGAATTGGTATGCGTATGCAATTGCGAAAGCAATATAACAAGATGACTTACTTTGGCAGAGGCCCCTGGGAGAATTATCAAGACAGAATGCATTCTGCATTTGTTGATTTATATACGTCTTCCGTTTCAGATCAATACGTGCCATATATTCGACCTTCAGAAAATGGTTATAAAACAGAGGTAAGATGGGTGTCTCTAATTAATAAGAGCGGAAACGGATTAATGGTTGTTTCAGAAGACAGGAAAAACGGATTAGGAATTGCTGCATTACATATGCCAAACGAAGATTTTGATACAACTCTCGGACTTGATTATACCGGTTCTACAGTTGTTGATAGAAAATATCAAATTGATGGAATTCCTGAAGTGAATAATGCAAAACATACAACAGATATTAAAGCACAAGATTTAGTGCAATTAAACATTGACCTTGTTCAACGTGGTGTTGCTGGCGATGATAGTTGGTACTCAAAACCACAAGAAAAATATCTTATAAATGGGGATGTTGAGCACAACTATTCTTTTTATTTAATTCCAATTGAGAATGGCTCTAAAGAATTATTTGTGGAGTTAAGTAAGCAGTTTGGAAATTGATTTACTCTTATAGGTGAATGCTTAGCAGAAATTATTTTAAATAATCAATTCGCCCAAGACAAAAACCCTAATGGACTAATTCTTAGAAAATCATTATAAAGATTTGTACACACTAATAGAAATAGAAATACAAGGATTATGTTACTTAGAGCTCGCAAGCTCTGATGGATTGTCTAAAGTACAAATCTGTCTTAATCAAGGCGGTCGATTGAGTGATCTTATGTTTGAAGATATTCAAATTCTCCACAGTATTGATCCTTCAACCTATAAAGACAATTATGCGTCTGCTGTTCTATTCCCGTTTGCCAACAGAGTTAAAGATGGCGAATACACTTTTAAGGATTCAAAATATAAACTATACTGCAACGAAGTTGATCAGAATAATGCACTACATGGATTAGTTTATGATAAGATATTTACTTCTATTAATAAATCAATAACCACTGATTATGCCTCTGTTACCTTGCAATATAAGAATGACGGCAAGCATAAGGGATTTCCGTTTAAATTCAATATTGAACTGACTTATACATTATGTAAAAGTGGCATTACTTTATCAGTTGAAGTGCTAAATAAAGGTAGAAAAACCTTTCCCTTTACGCTAGGATGGCATCCTTATTTTAATAGTTCGAATTTGAACAAGAGCGCTATAAATTTTAAGAGTAGTAAAAAATATTTATTTGATAGTCGGCAAATTATTTCAGGAAATACTGATCTAGATATTAAAATGCCTTTTATGCTAAAGGACGTAAAATTAGATGATTGTTACCCTCTAGAAACAAATGAAATTGATTTTTCAACACCAGAATATTATTTAAATATAAAATCGACGTCAAAAGATAGTTTTCTGCAACTATACACACCAGACCAACCCAATATTATAGCGATTGAACCTATGACTGGTGTTGCAGATAATTTAAATAATAAAATAGGTCTGCAAACGCTCGAGCCTAATCAAACTTACAATTTGAAATGGAATGTTACTATTGAAACGCTTAACACTAAACTGCAAACTAAAAACTAATCAACTAATCAGGAAACTATGCAATTCTTAATATTTATTGGATTTACGGCGCTGGTAGCTATCATATCTTATTACAAAACAAGAGGCTCTGAAGAAGCCTCGTTAGATGGTTACTTTTTAGGGGGTCGGAGCTTAACAGCTGGAGTCATTGCAGGATCATTATTATTGACCAACTTATCTACAGAACAGATTGTTGGATTAAATGGTTCGTCTTACCAAAGTGGTTTATCTGTTATGGTGTGGGAAACACTTGCAGCAATAGCTATGGTGGTAACTGCAATATTTTTGTTGCCAAGGTATTTGAAAGGTGGTTTTACAACAGTGCCTGGGTTTTTGGTCAAACGTTTTGATGTGGCCACAAAAACATTAACCTCTGTTTTATTTCTAACAGGTTATGTCGTGGTTTTATTGCCTGTGATTTTATATTCTGGTTCTGTAGCTATTAGTGGCATGTTTGATGTGCCAGAACTACTAGGTGTGACGCATACCCAATCCATATGGATTTGTGTATGGGGAATAGGAATCATTGGCTCTATTTATGCTGTTTTTGGGGGGCTAAAAGCCGTGGCGGTTTCAGATTCTATAAATGCTATAGGTTTATTGATTGGTGGTGTTTTAATTCCAATTTTCGGATTAATGATGATTGGTGACGGAAATCTTTTAGATGGAATTTCGATATTAACAACTGAAAATCCTGATAAATTTAAATCACTTGGAAGTCCAACAGACCCAGTGCCATTTCATACCATTTTTACGGGTATGATGTTGGTCCAATTATTTTATTGGGGAACGAACCAGCAAATTATTCAAAGAGCACTTGGTGCTAAAGATTTAAAAGAAGGACAAAAAGGATTACTATTGGCGTCGTTTATAAAAATACTAGGACCGTTAATTGTTGTGCTACCTGGTATCATTGCTTATCATTTATTTCAAGGAAATCTGGAAAGTGCAGATAGTGCTTATCCGATGTTAGTAAAAAAGGTTTTGCCTAGTGCCTTGGTTGGTTTTTTTGCTGCTGTATTGTTTGGAGCAATTTTAAGTTCATTTAATAGTGTCTTAAATAGTTCTGTAACCTTATTTGGAATTGACGTTTACAAACAACATATCAATAAAGACGCAGATGAAAAGACCGTTGTAAAATATGGCAAAACTTTTGGTGTTTTTTTAGCAATAGCTTCTATGTTTATTGCGCCACTTATTGCTAATGCTGGAAGTTTATTTGACTATCTACAAGAAATAAACGGGATTTACAGTATACCTATTTTAACAATTATTGTTGTTGGGTTTTTAACAAAACGTGTGCCAGCAATTGCGGCAAAAGTTGGACTAATATCTGGATGTTTTTTATATATCCTAAGCCAGTTTATCCTGCAACCTTATTTTGTCGATAAGGCGCTGGAGAACGCAAAAGCAGCAGGTGTTTTTGATGAAATCTCATTAGCGCATACGGAAGCTCAGGCTTATCCTCACTTCTTAGATGTTATGGCGGTTTTATTTGTTCTTAACATAGCCATAATGTTACTCATAGGAAGACTAAAACCAAGAGATGAACCTTTTGTCCAAGAATACACAAAAAAAGTAAGTATTACACCTTGGAAGTATGTTAAGCAAACAAGTATTGCGATCTGTATAATTGTAATTTTTGTCTATATGTATTTTGCATAATTATTATGAATAAGAAATTAGTTAAAGAAGTAAATAAAAGTTTTAAAGATCAATTTAAGGCTAAGCCGTTGCTTGTGTTTTCACCGGGTAGAATTAATCTTATTGGTGAGCATACCGATTATAATGATGGATTTGTGTTTCCTGCAGCTATTAATAGAGGTATTGTACTTGCTATTAGTAAGAGTGATTCTAATGTTAGTAAAACGTATGCTTTAAACAAGAATGAAATCTACGAATTCAACACAAAAAGCATCAAACCTTTAAAAGATGGAGGTTGGAGGAATTATATCCTTGGTGTTGTTTCAGAATTACAAGTACTTGGAAAACACTTTGGTAATTTCAATAGTGTTTTTGCTGGTAATATTCCTGGAGGAGCTGGCATGTCGTCTTCTGCAGCCTTAGAGAATAGTTTTGTATTTGGACTCAATAAGCTGTTTAATTTAGGCTTATCCAAAACCGAAATGATTTTAGTCTCTCAAAAAGCCGAACATAATTTTGTAGGTGTTGAGTGCGGAATAATGGATCAGTACGCAAGTATGTTTGGTGTTAAAAACAGTGCACTTCTATTAGATTGTAGAACCGTAAAATCTAAGCCTTATAAAATAGATTTTAAAGATTACAAATTGATGCTTATTAATACCAATGTTAAGCATAATTTGTCTGAAAGCGAATACAACGACAGACGCAAAGTATGCGAAAATGTATCTGAGCTAATGCACATTGATGCTCTTAGAGACGCTACCAAATATGATCTTGATAAGATTAAAGAAGCTATTTCAGAAGATAATTATCAAAAAGCACTCTATGTGATCAATGAAAATAATCGTGTAAAACTGTTTTCGGAAGCCATTAAAAGAGATGATATCGAAGCTTTAGGTGATTTGTTATACCGTTCTCATGAAGGACTCAGCAAAAACTATAAAGTAAGTTGTGTAGAATTAGACTTTCTTGTCGATATAGCAAAGGAAAATCCAAATGTACTGGGTTCCAGAATGATGGGAGGAGGCTTTGGAGGCTGTACTATTAGCCTAGTTAAGAAAGACACCTATAAAACGTTTGAAAAAGAGGTTTCTAAAAAGTTTAAAAAAGAGTTTAAGAAGGAGTGTTCAGTTTACAGTGTGAAACTATCGCAAGGAACAAGATTCATTAAATAATAAAAACAAATAACATGGATACAAACTTGCAAGACAATTCACATAAGCGATTCAATATATTAACAGGGGAATGGGTATTAGTATCTCCTCATAGAGCAAAACGACCTTGGCAAGGACAGAACGAAGCTATTTCTAATGAGAAACGTCCTTCACACGATCCAAGTTGTTTCTTATGCGCAGGTAATACCAGAATTAACGGAGAACTAAATCCTGATTACCAAGATGTTTTTGTGTTTACAAACGATTTTGCAGCCTTACAAACCAAAACACCAAAGTTTTCTATAAGTAATGGCTTATTTAAAGCAGAAAGTGAACAGGGCATTTGTAAAGTAATCTGCTTTAGCCCAGATCACTCAAAAAGCTTGGCAGATATGGAGGTTGCAGATATTGATAAAGTAGTTAAGACTTGGCAAAAGGAATACAGAGAATTAGGTTCTATTGACACGATTAATTATGTGCAGATTTTTGAAAACAAAGGGTCAGTAATGGGTTGTAGTAATCCGCATCCACACGGACAGATATGGAGTCAATCTACACTACCAAATGAAGTTGATAAAAAAGACCAATACCAAAATAGATACTACAGGAAAAATAAAAGTACTTTGCTAGGAGATTATTTAAAACAAGAATTAGAAGTTAACGACCGAATCATTTATCAGAATAATGATTTTGTGGTGCTTACTCCTTTTTGGGCGATTTGGCCTTTTGAGACAATGATTGTTCCAAAAGTGCAAAAGCAAAATATTAGTGAGATTTCAGAAGAAGAAAGCTTAAGTTTTGCCGATGCGATTTCTAAAATTACGAAGGCTTACGATAAATTATTTGAATGTTCATTTCCTTATTCTAGCGGAATTCATCAGTCACCAACAAATGGAGAAAACAACAAGCATTGGCATTGGCATATGAGTTTTTATCCACCTTTATTGAGAAGTGCAACGGTCAAGAAATTTATGGTAGGATACGAAATGTTTGGTTCTCCACAAAGAGATATTACTGCTGAGCAAGCTGCGGATAGACTTAAAGCATTAGTGATTTAAACTCTGTTGAGTGCTGAATTATTTTAGTTCTATAGCATTTGTCAAATTTTCATCTAAATCAGAAAAATGTTTTAATATCATGCGATCAATTTAATTGTGATACTACTTTCTTGGTTCTGCCGCATCTGTCCATCCCTTGCACTAATATTCAACAAATAATAGAACTTTATCTATTGATATTCAGATAATTTTATCTTTCAAGTTTCCATAAAATGTTATAAAATAGTCCCAATTATAACAGATGCGACAGAACCTTTATCACCTCTTCACAAATTTTAAAAGCAATTACAGTTAAAATGAAAGAATAAGTATGGAATAATTTCATTTTGTGATTATACACCTCTTTATTGCTCAAAAACTCGACTCTAATCTATACGGACGTTCAATACATTTGTTTTAATGAGTAATATAAAGCCAACATTGGTGATTTTAGCAGCAGGAATGGGCAGCCGTTATGGTGGGTTAAAACAAATTGACACATTTACACCAGAGGGCGACACCATCATTGATTTTTCACTTTATGATGCGCTTCAAGCAGGTTTTGGAAAATTCGTGTTTATCATAAGAAAAAAATTCGAAAAGGAATTTAAAGAAATTTTCAACAAAAAAATGGAAGGTAAAGCTGAGGTTGCTTATGTATTTCAAGAGCTGGAAAATGTTCCTGAAAAGTACATAAACGCTGAAAGAACAAAGCCTTGGGGTACTGGACATGCACTCCTAATGGCAAAAGATGTGGTTAGGGAGAATTTTGCCATTATAAATGGAGATGACTTTTATGGTAAGGAAGCATTTGAAGTTATGGCAAAATTCTTGGTGAAAAAAGATAAAGATTCCTATGATTTTAACACCATGGCGTATTTGTTAAAAAATACAGTTTCAGACCATGGTTTTGTGTCAAGAGGCGAGTGTCTGGTAAATGATAAAGGCTATTTGGTAGATGTTACAGAGCGAACGCATATTGAAAAAATAGATGGGAAATTAGTACGGAAAAATAAGGAGGGTGAATTTATCCCTATGGATGAAAACACCGTAGTTTCCATGAATTTTTGGGGTTTTACTCCAAAGTGTTTTGAGTTTGGAGGCAAGTTATTCGAAGAATTTTTAGAATCTAATAAGGAAAACTTAAAAGCAGAATTTTATCTACCATCTATAGTCAATGATATATTAAAGTCAGGAAAAGCAAGTGTAGAAGTCCTAAAATCTGATGCAAAATGGTTTGGAGTCACATATAAAGAAGATAAAGTCATAGTCCAAAAGGCAATTGAACAATTAAAAGAGAATAATGATTATCCAAAAAACCTTTGGTAATATGATAGAAGAACAATTAAGATATGTGTTTAATCAATTTGACCACAATAGAAAATATAAATCCTTTAAGGAATTAGCGTCTGGTCATATCAACGACACCTATTTAATAAAAACTACTGAGAAACCATATTTTGTTTTGCAACGTATTAATCAGGGTGTTTTTAAGGACGTCCCAGGTCTTATTG
>Ga0307489_10002774_pt1 | contig 11728 bp, 23 predicted proteins | sample SB12metaG_FD_202247 | JGI IMG/M metagenome (GOLD analysis project Ga0307489, IMG submission 202247) | Sea-ice brine microbial communities from Beaufort Sea near Barrow, Alaska, United States - SB 1.2 | ecosystem: Environmental > Aquatic > Marine > Coastal | place: USA: Alaska | collected...
AGTCATGCTCCGATCTCGGTTCGAGTGCATGATCTCAATGACTCTCGTGCCTTGGCGGACCTGAAAGGGGGATCATTGAGAATAAGCACGCGAGACCTACGTTGAATAGACCAACCGAGTCCTCAAGTCCACGCGTGTGTATGAGCATTCACCCTGCAGGTACCCGGTAAGTCACGCGGGCATAGTCCGATCTCGGTTCGAGTGCTTGTTCACAACACAACGACCCTCTGCCCCGGGCTACATGTGCTTCTGCGCCTACTACAGCCTGTTCCGCCTCGGAATGTTCAGCTTCTACCAGCTGGTGCCGCGGCACACCGACTCGTTCTCCCTGCTGGTGAACGCGGCGCTGACGTGCCGGTACTCGGCAGGGGCTTACACTCGTTCACTTTTCAGCTCAACTTGAGCGCTTTGTATGGGATAGGGGGTGCGCGTGGGGGCTATGTAGCCCGTGTTGAGGGGGTGTTAGGGGGTGTTTGAGGTGTGTAGGGTGTTTTATTGTGTCAGACACGGCTCAAGTTGAGCTGAGAAGTGGACGAGTGTAAGCCCCTGGTACTCGGCGCCGCTGAGCCTCAACTTCCTCATGCTGGTGCCCTCCCTCAAAGCCACGGGGCGCAGCACCACCTTCACGCACAAGGCAGAGCCCACCCAATTCGATGTCGGGATCCGACCAACCTCCCCGCCGATGATGGGCGATTTCGGACGAGTCGAGTCGATTCTTCGGGTCATGTTGCTCAGACGATTTGGATTTAGGGTTTTCGAATATCCCGCCACCGACTCGAAGAAAATCCGACCGGGTGTGATTTAATAGTAAATAAATCCTCGGGTTCGAGGAGATAATCGTGACATGACATGTCTCCCCGACACCGATATGAACTCTAAAGACTAGGGTATAAACTGTCCCGATGACGTAGGGTGGTGAGATATGGCAGGCCCTGGCGGTGGATGGGTGAGAACGTGCCGGTGGCGGCGCAGCACTTCAACGCCGTGTTCCCCGCCATCCTGTCCGTCTACTGCGCCGCCATCGCCTTCAACTTCTTCGACAAGATGGTGGCGGCGTGCACCTTCGGCAGGGGCTTACACTCGTCCACTTTTCAGCTCAACTTGAGCGCTTTGTATGGGAGAGGGGGTGCGCGCAGGGGTTGTGTAGCCCGTGTTAAGGGGGTGTTAGGGGGTGTTTAGGGTGTGTTCTTTTGTCAGACACGGCTCTAGTTGAGCTGAGAAGTGGACGAGTGTAAGCCCCTGACCTTCGGCGGCCGATTCGGCTTCGGAGGCGACAAGTACAAGTTCGAGAGCGACGAGAAGGACGTGGACCGCGACATCCACACGGACGACGGGCGGCGCATCGTGGAGCGCGAGCGGGCGGCGCTGGAGGGCGGCGGGGCGCGGCGCATCGGCACCGCCTGCCCGTACTACTTCGAGCTGGGCGACCGCGAGATGGGGTCCGAGGCGGAGCAGGGGGAGCTGGCGGGCGGGGGGGCGGAGCAGCACGCGGGCGCGGGGCAGGGGCTTGCACTCGTCCACCTCTCAGCCCAACTTGAGCTGTGTCTGACGCAAGAAAACACCCTACACATCCTAGACACCCCCTAACACCCCCTTAACACGGGCTACCGAACCCCTTGCGCGCACCCCCTATCACATACAAAGCGCTCAAGTTGAGCTGAAAAGTGGACGAGTGTAAGCCCCTGGCGCGGGGCTGCTGTCGCGGCGGGGCGGGCGGTCGGACCACTCGCGCGCCGCACGCTGGGAGCGCACCAAGGAGCGACTGGGGAGCGCCCTGGGGAGTGCGGGGCGGGGCGGCGGTGCAGGGGCGGGGGCGGGTCTTGGCGGCGGCGGCGGCGGTGGTGGAGGCGGGGGCTCCGCCGTTGGGGGCCCCATGCGGGGGTTCGCCTCGTCTCTGGGACTCACCAGCGGGCCCAAGCCGGCCACGATGAGTGGGGGTAGTGGCGTTGGGAACGGGAGCAGTCCCGCTGCTTCTTCCAGTGGCGGTGGCGGTGGCGGCGGCGGTGGCGGTGGTGGTGGTGACGGCGGGGGGGGTGTCGGCGGCGGGGGCGGGCTTGGCGGCGGCGGGGTGGTGGGGAGCAGGTTCGGCCTGGGCGGCGGCGGCGGCTCCTCCTCTTCCTCCGCCGCCGCCAGCGGCACCAAGCTCGACTCCATCTTCACTTCGCTCACCAGCTCCAACAACCGCGCCGAAGATTAGAACAACGCCACTCTTACCTTGGTTTCCAGCACGCACGCGACTACACTAGACTAGAGATCACCCACACGGGCCGCTGTCGTCCTTCATGAGGCTAATGAAACGTACATCAGTAGCGTGCCGCCATGAGCTGTCTGCAGCGGTCACCGGCCGAGGTGACCGCAGCCCCCGGCCCGTCTGGGAAGCAGCGCCACCGCAGTGCCGTCCAGCGCCAGCTCCCCCCCCCCGCCGCCCGCCCCTGCCCCCATTCCCGCCCCTTCCAACCTTGCCCCCGTCCCCGCCGTCGCCGTCGCCCCGGCCCCCGCAGCCCCAGCAGCCGCCGCCCCCGCCGACCCCGCTCCCGCCCCTGTCGCTCCCGGCCCTGTCTCAGCCGCCGCTGCCGCCGCCCCGGCCGCCCCAGCCCCGCCCCCGTCCTCCCCCTTGAGCCGCCACACGCGTGTTGCGAAGGTGGCTCGGCTTCCACTCATTCTCACCACCTCCACCTCCGCCGTCACGGACTCGCCCACTAACACCGGCCGCCGGAAAGCCAGCGACTGCGTCACGTACACCGCCCCAGGAAACTTGGTCCCGATTATCCCAGAAAACAGCGACGCGGCGAGCATGCCGTGCACCACCGGACCGGGCAGCCCCGCGGCTTTGGCGGCGGCGGCGTCGAGGTGGATGGGGTTGGGGTCCGCGCTGATGCGCGCGAAGCCGGCGACGTCGGCGGCGGTGAACGCGCGCACCACCGAGAATTTGGCGCCGACTTTGAGGGCGTCCACGTTCGCGTCGGTAGACAACACCCGCCGCGCCGCCGCCGCTGCCGCCGTCCCCACCGACGTCGCCGCCGCCGCCGCCGCCGAGCAACGGCTGTGGCGGACGAGCATCATCGCCATACCTCGAAAGATGCGGGCGGCGTGTGAATCTCGTTCCGCGTGGGTGACGATGGGTGCCGAGCCGCTCGTCACACGTCAGCTTTCAGCTTTCTCAGAGACCCTCGCAGCTCGGCTATCGCTTCGGGTTTTGCTGTCACCACCGCCACACTTACCATGGCGCACGCCGCCACGGCACTAAGTGTCGCCGCCACCCGACCAACAGCCGCACCCCGGGGCGCCACTCGCCGGTCCACACCCCGCCCGGCCGCATCCCGCGTGGCGCCAAGGGGGTGCAGCGGCCGATGCACTCGCAGTGCCGCCGGTGTCGCCCAGCCACGGAGCGTCGAGTCGCCGTGGAGAGGGCGAGGGCGCGGCGCGGCGCTGTCGGCGGTGGGCGGGGAGGTCTGGGACGCGCCGCGCGATGAAGCCGAGGGTGGCGGCGACCCGCGCGCGAACGGCGACGGCTACGGGGGCTACGACGGCGGCGAGCGATGGGGCGGCTACGGACCCGGAGCGCCCCCGCCGCAGCCGCAGCAACCGCCGCCTGCGCAAGGCGCGGGGGGAGGCGAGCAATGGGACGGCGGCAGTAGCAGTGGCACTGGGTACGGAGCGCCCGGAGCGGCGGCGGGGCAGCAGCCGCCGCCCGGCGGGTGGGGGTGGCAGCAGCCGCCGCCGCCCCCGCGCGGCGGCCCGCCCCCCGACGTGACCCTCCTGACGCAGCGCGAGGTACAGGTGCTCCTCCCCATCGGCGCCACGGGGGAGCAGTACGCGTACTTCTGGGGCGGCGCCGAGACCGCCATCCAACGCGTGGTATGCCCTGACACATCGTATCAACCCCCACATCATCGACACGCCCGTGTTTGACCCTCGTTTCTTGAGTTGTATGGCATCCTATGACGTGGCGAGCAACATCTGCCCCCGGCCCTCGTTTTTTTTGAGTTTATTGGCATCCTATGACGCGGCGAGAGCATTATCCGCCCGGCCCTAACGCTTGGGCGTCAGCTTCCTGAGCTTAGTCGCCACCGTGAACCTGAACGCGCTGCTGGCAGTGCCCGCGGCCACGTTCTTCCTGTGGGCGCCCGTGGCCCTGGCCGCGCGCCGCAACTCCGCGGCGCGGCGCGGGCGGAACATCGGCCTGTGGCGCGCGCGGGTGCTGGCCGTCTCCACCCAAGCAGGGGGGTCATTCACAACCTGCATTCTACTGAAGTTGAATCTCCTCGGACTCCTCCTCCTCCGCCGCGTGTGTGTATGAGCATTCACCTGGAAGACAAGTCGTGATCCGACCTCGGTCGAGTGCTTGTTCTGCGTGACCCTCCTGCCAGGAGGTGCGGGGCTCGTTCCGCGGCGGCGGCGGCGGCGGCGGCGGCGGGGGGCCCGGCGGCGGCGGCGGGCCGGGGGCCCCCGGAGGCGGAGGTGGCAACTGGATGCTTGCGCTGGTGGTGGGCGACTTCTCCGGCGCGAAGGTGGAGCTGCGGGTCCCCTTGCAGCGGCAGCACGCCGAGATCCGGGAAGGCGATGAGGCGGGGCTGGGCCACTCCTTCCCCTTTTCGTCTTTCAACTTCAAAAGATACTCATCCATTTCGTCCCTGAAACCACTCAAGTCCCAACTTATACACTGTGATCAAGCGGTGTGGGAACGAGTGGCCTGGCTAAGCAGGTGGCTGCGACGAGCACGTATGCGTGCACCGGTACACAGTGAGCAAACAGTGCGGGAAGTAGAGCTAGCATCCGGCCCTGAACCGCGGTGGAGATGGTGGTGGGGAGCGATGAGGATTATTTCGCGCGCTTCGAGGCAGTGCGGGAGGCGTACTTTCCGGCGAGCGGCATGTGGGTGGGGGAGTATCCGTTCTTGGACCGGCGGGCCATGGTAGGCCGGTGCAGGTTGACCCTATCAAACCCACGTTGAAAGCGCCTGGAATTAAGCTCTTAAACTTGAGACCTGATAAACCGCTTTCAGATTTTGCTTTCAGATTCAACTTGCGGCGCTACACCATGGGGCCGATCAGCGACCGGATAGCGCGTGACGCGGAGGAGCGGGACGCGATGGCGCGTGACATGGCGGCACGGGCTGGCGGCGGGGGCGGCGGGGGCGGTGGCGGGGGTGGCGGGGGCGGCGTTGACTCCCCGTATGGGCAAACAGTCAGTGGAGGCGGCGGCGGCGGCGGCGGCGGGGGGGGGGCGGGTAGAGGGGGATAGCGGCAGGATGTGAGACGGACGCCAGTCTCGCTGGTGAAAGTGATTCCTTCCTATTAATCAGTAGAGCTAGCTTTATACAGTTTGCGCGCGTTGTGGTGTTGTAAACTTGTCTTTTGGACGCTCATGCACACAACGTCCCGTCCACACCATCGCTCCACAGTTCAATTGTTTTCACCCTACTAGTACAACCACCTCCTGAGCCCGCCCGCTCGCTTGCCCTTCCTTCACCCACACACTCATTCCTTCCATTCGCACGCTCACTAAACCGCGCAAGGCCAGGTCTTATGGACGAGGTTGGTTTAATGCTCGCCATATGAGTGCCGTTGTGCTCGACAAGGACCGTAATGACAGGCAAGCCTCACTCACTTATCCTCGAGCTTATTGATGTCCTTCAATCAGAGCCTTGCAATCGTTGCTTTCCAGCTCAACTTGAGCCGTTCTTCCCCTCGAGCCTCGCCCGAAACAACTAAAGGTGCATCCGTTGAGGTGAAGTGGGAACGACGGTGACCCTAAACCCTAAACACTAAACTCTTAACCCTAAACCCATACGTTGAGGTGAAGAGGGAACGACGTTGAGGCCCCGCCTCCATCATCTTCTCGAGCTCCGCCGCGGGGTAGGGGGGTGGGCGCCAGATATGAATCGCCACGTCAGAAGATGCCAATCTACTCCAGTATCAAGGCGACGCTCTGATCCAATCTACCATGTGTTGATAGACACACGTACTACAACGCTAGGACGCTAGCGAACGTGTGCTGAACACGTGTGAACACAAAACTGAGAGGTACGAACAAGTGGTAGGTCGTAGACAGAGTGATAAAGCGAGGAGGAGACGGAGGAGACTGATACTTTAGTTCCCAGTCCAGATACATGCTGCACTAATCGCACCGTCCGGGTCGAAAACAGGTTTTAGGTTTTAGGGTAACCTAAACCCTAAACCATAAACCCTAAACCCTGCGGGCGGCCATACCTCGGGCAGCTCCTCCAGGCGCTTGGCCATGACCGCGTCCTCGTAGTCCTTCAGCTGCTTCACGTACGTCATGTCCTTGTTCATGATGTAGCGGCGCAAGTTGAATTTGAAAGCAAAATATGAAAGCATTTATTCATATTATAGTTTCAAGCGCTGATACCATGGGCACTTTCGACACGGGTGTTGATACTGTCAATCTGCACCGCCCTACCATGACGCGCTGGATGTACGTCCCGATCCACGCCACCGTCAGCCCGCCCACAAACGTGATCTGCACCAGGTTGCCCGCCCGCCAGGGTCAAGTTGAGAGCCGCCAGGGTCAAGTTGAGTGCGGGTCCAGCCCAACTAAGGAGGGTCCAGCGCTTAATATAGGGTATCCTACCCGCCCCTCCTCACGAGAAGTAGCCTAGTTCGTCAGGTGTAGGGTCAACCACTCCGTCCGCGCGCCGCTCACCGCAGCACCGTCGCACACCTGCTACACGGCAGGTCTCACACTCGTGCAAGTGCGGCGCTCAACTCACAGCGTCTGCGATGTACTACCCTCCGGTGTTATGAATGCACAGCAAGCGTGCAAATCGGTTACTTACATAAGCCTTGATTAACTAATTTCCTGCAACTCAGTTGGGTAATCAGCGAAGGACAACTACTGGACGCTGAAATTATCTCACTGAGAAGTGGCCCTGCCGCCCAAATGGCGCTGACGCCGCTGGCCTGGAGGCCGTAGTACATGACGGCGCCGGCGACGGTGACGCCCACGCCGATGGCGATCACGTCGCCGCGCGTGTACCCGAAGGGAACCTGTGGCACGTGGAGCGGGGCGGGGGACAGCTGGGGTGAGACAAGGATTTCCAACGACGAGGTGCCCACAGTCTGAAGCTTTGGATTTAGGAATATTGGCTCGGGAAGACACGCGTCGCGGCGTTGGCAGATTCGGCGCGGAGGCGACTCGACAGCGCATTGTGTTTCCCTGTATGAATGACTCGAGGGTTGATAATACCCGTCAGACTCCGCCGAACCCCCCAGCGGCCTGGCGGGGGCCTGCCCATCCCCGCGAAAAAAGAGAGGGCCATGCCTTGAGATAGATTTAGGGTTGAGGCGGAGCGGTGGTGGAGAGGACAGGAGGTATGGGGGACTCACCGCCTTGTCCTCCGCCGAAGCCATCACGACGCGCGCGCCGCGGCGGCGGGCCGACGCAACGGGCGCCGCGCGGAGCGCAGCGGCGGACCCAACTCCTCTCCGCGCGCTTAAGCGGGCCGCCCCCACGCCCATACCCTTTGGCACCCCCATGCCCATTCCCTTTGGCAGCACAGGGGCGCTGCTAGCGGCGCGGCTTGACGCCCGCGTGCGGCATGGGGGCGCGCGCGCGGCGGCGGCGGTGGGACAGAGGATGGAAACGCAAGCCATTTTGAGTGTTTTCTTGTATCTCGCGCAGCGGCAAGTGGGTGGTGGTGGCGGGTCCAGAATCGGTCTCCACGTCGCGGGCCAAGCCGCAGGCGTTGGGTGACGTGTTGAGCGTCCTCACCGACCGGGCCGCCGGACGGACTCCGCGTCACGTTTTCTGGAGTTTTCGACTTTGCGAAGAAACAAGTCGATGCACACGCCAACATCACCGAGGACAGTAAAGCACGCTCGGCAACCTTGCCCTTCATCACTCAGCACCGCGCGCGCCGCAGTGCTGCCCTCTCTCCCCGCCTCCGCCGCCGACCCATCCTTGCCCCTCGACCCAGCCACGCACTCGGGACCCACCTGCACCCCTACAGCCCGGGGACCCACCTGCAACCCTACACCCCTACAACCCTGCACCCCCACAGCTACTCAACCACCCGCGCACCAGTTCTCGACCCGTGATGGCAGCGCACCTGGCGCCGGTGGACGGCCTCCGCGCGCTGGCCACCGCCTCCCTCGTCGCGCTGCACGCCACCGTCGTCGCCTCGGGCTTACTCCCGGCAGGGCGGTCACCCCGCACCGAGGCCTCACACCCGTTCCCATTCTAGCATACACTCAAGCGCAAGCACCTTTATAAACTCGTTCCCATCCTGGCTCACCTCGAGCTGTCACGATGAGGCCTTATACTCGGCCGCATGGCGAGCGGTGGACCGCCTTCTGCACCCATCCGCTTTACGGCGTGCTTCATGGCGGTGGCTGCCAGGTGGACGTGTTCCTCCTCCTCTCGGGGTTCCTGCTCGCGCTCAAGTACGTGGATGTGAAGCGCGGTAAGGCCTGGCGTTTGACTGCTCGCCACACATAGGGTGCCAACAACTCAAGAGACGAGGGTCAACGGTCAAGTGCGTTGGATGACGGGGCGAGCAATGTTCGGCAGGCCATAGAGCGCGGCGGCAGCAGCGTGAGCCCGGGCGGCGTCGGCGCATGGGTGGTGAAGCGCGCGTGCCGCCTGTGGCCCGTGCTGCTGTTTCTTGCCTTCCTCCAACAGGCGGGGGGGGCGGGGGCGCGGGGTTGCCCACCTTTTGTCCCGCCCTCTGTGGAGGTCGACGTGCCAGCACCGGTGCACCATGTGGTGGATGACTATTTTCCTTTTCAGCTCACTTACACTTGCGCCGTCACATGTCCCTGACCCATTGGCAGGAACCCCTCGACGACGCTTGACGACGCTCAAGTGAAGTCACCACGCTTGATAGCTGATCAGCGTGGTCTGCTCTTGAATACACACACACACCAAGTGACACACTGCAGGGTCTGGCGTAACGGCCCCGCCGGCGGGTGGTACTGGGGGAAGACCACACTGGAGTGTGGCCAGCGATTCAGGCGGGACCCAGACGAATACACTGAATATTGCTCTCGCCACGTCATCCACCACGTTATAAAGCCTCGTGTGTTCATGAAGTCCACCGCATGACATGGTGATGATTATCATGGTTTACCGTCCCTAGGTTCAGATGCTGTCCTTTGTCGGCAACTACTTCGCCGTGCCCGCGAATGGGTGCGGCTGGGGCTGGGGCTGTTAGTGAATGAACATATAAACGCGCGCCACGTCATCCGACACGTTGTAGACCCTCGTGTCTTGAGTCGCCTGTCACCGTGTGACGCGGTGCTGCCGTGATAGTGATGTATGCGAACCATAAACCCTAAACCCTAAACCCTGACCCTAAACCCGTGATGTATGCGGCCCTGAGCCGGGGTCGTTCACGTGCAGCGTGGCGTGGAGCGTCGCAGTGGACTTCCAGGCAAGGGGTGTAACGAGAATAAGCAGTGAAGTTGCTACAAGACGAACGTTTTGGGCGATAAGGCAGTCATTTTGCTCATACGGTTTCTCGAAGGTGAATGCAATGTCGGACAAGGTGTTCTGCAGGATTCGTATGGGCGTATGGGCAAAAAGGGGTCTGAACCTTGACATCGAACGCATATCTTATGGGTCCCACTGCCTATTACCCTTACCCCCCTTGCCAGGCCGGGCCGCAGCACCCGCGCTCTGCTTCACTGTGAGCAATCAGTCAGAGGACGAGTGGCCAGGGAGCAGGATGCGGCGAGTGTTAACGGCGGGTACACCGTGAACATTTCAAGATGATAACTGTAGCGCGTATACTCTAACTTACTGAGTCAGGCGCTATCATAGATACTTGTACGCTGTGAGCACACAGTGAGGACTAGAGAACGAAGCGCGGCAGCCCCTGCTGCCGGGCGGCCGCGGTCCTAATCCTGCTGCTCGCGCTCCTCCGCAACACCTTCAAGGTGGGTCGTGCATGTTGAAATTCTCGAACCCCATGTTTAACATGCCTGGATACAGTGCTTGAAGCTGAAATACGATATTCTGAGGCTTACAAGTTGTGCTTTCTCGTGCCTGGTCTGTTAGCCAAGTAAGTTAAGTACGTAAGTAAGTGATCTGACGAGTTAATAACTCGTCCGAGTACTTACTAGCCAAGTAATTACTTACGGCTCACAGACCAGGCACTAGTTCAACGTGCGCCCCCATGTCAAGGGCGACGCCGCGTACAAGGCCGCTGCCAAGGTGGGGGGGTGTCGATTGACACCCGTGTTGAAACCGCCTGGTTGCAGCGCCTCACTGAAATACAATAAACCACCGAAATACGATAAACCGCGTTCAAGTTTTGCCTGAGATTTCAACTTGCGCCCCTACACCAAGGCGTGCCTCGCCGGTTTTTTCGTGGCCAGCTTCGTCGTCCGGTACGGCCGGTAGAAAATGGGTTCACAACTTCAGGCGGGCGGCATTTGACTAGACAAGCGAGGTTTCGAGATATATGTTTATAAAGGTTGTTCGGTACAAATTCTGCTTTGGCCAGGCCTTGTCATACGGTGGTTGCTGCAGGATCCGAAGAAGTTCAGCATCATCCGGCTGGGTAGGGCGGTGCAGGTTGACCCTATTAAACCCACGTTGAGAGCGCCTGAAACTAAGCGCTTGAAACTAATCAATGACGAACTGCTTTCAAGTTTTGCTTTCAAATTTAACTTGCGCCACTACAGCTGGGGGGGCGCACGCACTTCAGCGACCCCCTGACCGCCACCACCCACGGTGGGGTGCTGCTGGTGCCCGGTCAAACCCGTGTGAAAGCCCTAACCCCTGGTTTCAGCACTTTCGACTTGACACAGAGATGATAAATTGCTTTCAAGTTCTGCTTTCAATTTCAACTTGCGCCCCAACGCACCGGATGGATCAAAGACTACTACGGATACGAGATGCCGGTGCATGAGCGTGTTTGGAATGCGGTGGGGGACGCCAGCATCTCCAGGCACGGGGATTACATGCATAATTATTTGAACCGGCTGTACTTTCCGACGCACGCTCGGTTCGGGCCAATGTTTCTGGGCGCGCTGCTGGCTTTTCTACTTCCCTCGGGGTCGGAGAAGGCGGCGGCGGCGGGGGCGGGGGCGGGGGCGGGGGCGGGGGCGGGGGCGGCGGCGGCGGCAGGGGGGCAGGTGGTGGCGGTGCCCGTGGCACGGCCAAGCAAGTATTGCCCGCCACGTCATCGACACGCAGTGTGAATCCTCGTTTCTTGATTTAAATGACTATCCTATGGCGTGGCGAGCAATATCTGCCCGGCCCATTGCCCGCCATGTTATCGACACGCATTTTGAGCCCTCGTTTCTTGAGTTAACTGGCATTCTATGACGTGGCAAGCAATATTTGGGCGGCCCTGGCGCGTGGCGTGGTGGAAGCACGGCGTGCGGTGGTGGGCGCACGGCATGGCGCTCGGTGTCCTGTGCCTGGCAGGGGGGGTATTCAGAACAAGCACTCGACCGATGATGCATCATCTCCTCCTCCTCCGCGCGTCTGTATGAGCATTCAGACCGAGGTAAGTCACGCTCGGATCTCGGTGGAATGCTGGTTCTCAATGACCCTGCTGCCTGGCGCTGCAAACCCCACCCCCGCCGGGCCAGGTCGACTCCGTCCCACCCGAGGCCGGGACAAACACATTACGCCCGCCCGCCACGTCATTGACACGCATTTCCAGCCCTCGGTTCTTGCGTTACATGGCAGCCTATGACGAGGCGAGCAATAGCAGTATCCGCCGGGCCCTAGCCCGAGGCGCACTCGTTTATGA
>Ga0307489_10002775_pt1 | contig 11728 bp, 11 predicted proteins | sample SB12metaG_FD_202247 | JGI IMG/M metagenome (GOLD analysis project Ga0307489, IMG submission 202247) | Sea-ice brine microbial communities from Beaufort Sea near Barrow, Alaska, United States - SB 1.2 | ecosystem: Environmental > Aquatic > Marine > Coastal | place: USA: Alaska | collected...
AAGGGTTCGTTTAACTTCGGGATTTGAAGTAACAGCTTATATTCCAGGAATTGGACATAATTTGCAAGAACATTCCGTTGTTTTAATTCGTGGTGGCCGAGTTAAAGATTTACCCGGGGTTCGATATCATATTATCCGTGGTGCGTTAGATACTGGGGGTGTTAAAAATAGAACACAAGGTCGTTCGAAGTATGGTGTTAAAAAGCCAAAATCTAATACTTAATAATAAAATATTCTAAATTTAACTCGATAAAAAAGGATTTATTAACTATATTATGTCTCGTCGAAATATTTCAAAAAAACGTTTTCCACAAACTGATTCTATGTATAATAGTTATTTAGTTAGTTTACTTATTAGTCGAATCTTAAAATCGGGGAAAAAAACTATTGCAAAGAATATTGTGTATGAAGCATTTGAAATTATAAAAAAGAAAACAAATGAAGATCCATTAAGTGTATTCGAAAAAGCAATACGAAATGCCAGCCCCGCTGTTGAAGTTAAAGCGCGAAGAGTTGGGGGTTCAACTTATCAAGTTCCTGTTGAGGTTAGTGGATTCCGAGCAACAAATTTATCTTTACGTTGGATTATCAGATACGCGGATCAACGAGTTGGAAAAAGTATGTCAATTAAATTAGCTAATGAAATTATTGACACAGCTGAGAAGATAGGTAATACTATTAAGAAAAAGGAAGAAACTCAGAAAATGGCAGAAGCGAATAAAGCTTTTGCACATTTCAGATATTAATTTCAAACTTAACGAGATTTTTTTACACTCATTATGAGCTTAATATTTGATACAAAAACAACTTAATCAATATTGGAGAAAAACTATTACACGATATTAAAACTTTCTTATTGTAAAAAAATTAAGTACTTTATGTGCTACTTTTTGCAATAAGAAAACCACCGTTTGATTCTATGAAGAAATTCGAAGTAGAAGGTAAAAATTATTGGCGGTTAGAAATATTATTGGAAATTTAATAGTTACAGCCAATAAAAGTGTTTATTAAGTCTCTATTCCCTCGCTAAAAGCTTAAAAATAAACTATAATTCATAAAAAATTGAAAGGAATTTTATAATGGCACGTGAAAAATTCGAACGTACAAAACCGCACGTTAATATTGGTACTATTGGTCACGTAGATCATGGAAAAACAACTTTAACTGCAGCAATTACCGCTACATTGGCATTGGATGGAAACTGTGTTTTCAAAGCATATTCAGATATTGATGGTGCTCCGGAAGAGAGAGCACGTGGTATTACAATTAATACTGCACACGTTGAGTATGAAACAGAAAATCGTCATTATGCCCATGTAGACTGTCCTGGTCACGCGGATTATGTAAAAAATATGATTACTGGTGCAGCACAAATGGATGGTGCAATTTTAGTAGTTTCCGCTGCTGATGGTCCGATGCCACAAACGCGTGAACATATTTTATTATCAAAGCAAGTAGGTGTTCCAGATATTGTTGTATTCTTAAATAAAGAAGATCAAGTTGATGATGAGGAGCTATTAGAATTGGTCGAACTAGAAGTTCGCGAATTATTATCTGCATACGATTTCCCAGGTGAAGATATTCCAATTTGCTCAGGTTCAGCATTACAAGCAATTGAAGCAATTTCATCAAATCCAGACACTAAACGTGGTGATAATCCATGGGTTGATAAAATTTATGCATTGATGGATGCTGTTGATGAATACATCCCAACGCCAGAACGTGATACAGAAAAGACATTCTTAATGGCGATTGAAGATGTTTTCTCAATTACTGGTCGTGGTACAGTTGCAACTGGTCGTATTGAGCGTGGAATCATTAAAGTTGGTGATAGTGTTGAAATCGTTGGTGTTGGTGAGACACAGACAACAACCATTACGGGAATCGAAATGTTCCAAAAAACTTTAGATGAGGGTTTTGCGGGTGATAACGTTGGTATTTTATTGCGTGGTGTTACACGTGAAAACATCGAACGCGGAATGGTATTAGCGAAACCAGGTACTATTACTCCACATACAGCTTTTGAATCAGAAGTTTATGTTTTAACAAAAGATGAAGGTGGTCGTCATACTCCATTCTTTACAGGTTATAGACCACAATTCTACGTACGAACAACAGATGTAACCGGTGCAATCACACAATTTACAGCAGATGATGGTACAGTAGTTGAAATGGTAATGCCAGGAGATCGTATCAAAATGAGAGCTGAATTAATCTACCCTGTAGCAATTGAAGATGGTATGAGATTTGCGATTCGTGAAGGTGGTCGTACAATTGGAGCAGGTGTAGTTTCTAAAATCATTAAATAGTTGAAAATTTTTATGGAAATGAAAACGAACGCAGAAATTCGTCTAAGAGTAGAATCTTTTAATCATGAACTTTTAACTTCTTCATGTCAAAAAATAATCAACATCTTACAAGATGCTTCTTTAAGTTCGACTGGAGTTATTATTACATTACCGACTTCAAAACGTATTTATTGTGTATTAAGATCACCCCATGTTGATAAAGATTCGCGAGAGCATTTTGAAATTAGAACGCACAAACGAGTTTTAAAAATTTCTTACAATCCAGAAGTTCCTGTTTTTGATTTATTATTAAAAGCAGATTTACCTGCTGGAGTATCTTATCGTATGAGTTCATCCTAAATAATTTTTTATTTAGGATAACTTAAAGAGAGAATGGTTATCAAGACAGCTCTTTTATAAAGAAGTTTAGTCTATTAACTCTTAGTAATTCCTTAAAATAAATAGAAAAAAATCTAATTCTTTCAGCCCTAACGCTTATCGTAATTAATTTTCGTATTGGGAACGGAGGGACTTGAACCCTCACGCCTATCACTAGGCAACGGATTTTAAGTCCGTCGTGTCTACCAATTCCACCACATTCCCTAGTGATAGTGTATAAAATATTTATAATTATAGCAATAGAATTGTGTTAAAATTATAAGGCGACACCCAGATTCGAACTGGGGATAGAGGATTTGCAATCCACTGCCTTACCACTTGGCTATACCGCCGTAACTAACTGTTGCGCTTATCTATTACATAGAGTATACTATATGTAATAGTTTAAAATAGTATCGAGGTGAGTTTATAGATTAGAATAATTATCTTTAATGAATGGCATGGGTTAGAGAAATTTAGCATAAAATTAGGAATTTTATTTCAATTAATTAGTGTACAATAATAAACACATAGTGAATAGAGACTAAAAAATTAATATTATATTTTTATTATGTTTGAGAAATTTACGGAAGGGGCAATAAAAGTTATCATGTTGTCTCAAGAAGAAGCTAGAAGAATGGGACATAACTTCGTAGGTACTGAACAACTTTTACTTGGTGTTATCGGCCAAAAACATGGTATTGGTGCACGAGCATTAAAAACAACGAAGGTTACGTTAAAAAAAGCTCGTAAAGAAATCGAGTTATATATTGGCCGTGGTACAGGATTTGTAGCGTCAGAAATTCCATTTACTCCACGAGCGAAGCGCGTATTAGAAATAGCTGTTTATGAAGGTAAAGATCTAGGGCAAAATTTTGTAGGAACTGAACATATTTTATTAGCTCTTATTAATGAAGCTGATGGAGTTGCGCTGAGAACATTAGATAGGTTGAATATTGATCTACAAAAATTAAAAAATTTAGTCTTAATGTATATTGAGGAAACGCAAGAAGAAATTTTACGACCATTAACGCAAGCTGAAAAATTCTTATTAGAACGTGAGAAGAAAGGTAGTCCAACTCCTACATTAGATGAATACGCAGAAAATGTTACAAAGGAAGCGATCGATGGAAATTTAGATCCGGTTATTGGACGTGACAAAGAGATCGATGATGTTATTGCAATTTTAGCTCGAAGAAGAAAAAATAACCCTGTTCTTATTGGTGAAGCTGGTGTAGGAAAAACAGCTGTTGCAGAAGGATTAGCCCAATTAATTTTAACTGAAAATGTTCCAGATTTTTTAGATGGAAGCTTAATCATGGCTTTAGATCTTGGTTCGATTTTAGCTGGTACAAAATATCGTGGGGAATTTGAAGAAAGATTAAAGCGAATTGTTGAAGAAGCTCAAAATGATTCAGCAATTATTATCGTAATTGATGAAATTCATACATTAGTTGGTGCAGGAGCGGCCGAAGGTGCTGTTGATGCGGCAAATATTTTAAAACCGGCTTTAGCACGAGGAAAATTCCGTTGTATTGGAGCAACAACAAATGATGAATATCGAAAATATATTGAAAGAGATCCAGCGTTGGAAAGACGTTTTCAACCTGTTAATGTAGGAGAGCCTACTGTCGGAACGACTATTGAAATTTTACGCGGGTTAAGATCAAAGTTTGAACAACATCATACATTGACTTATCATGATACAGCATTAGAACAGGCGGCAATTCTTTCTAATAAATATGTTGCGGATCGTTATTTACCAGATAAAGCGATCGACGTTTTAGATGAAGCGGGTGCTCGGGTAAGACTAGAAAACCGACGTTTACCATTAGGTTTACGAAGTCTGATGCACGAATTACAAGAAACTATTAAAGATAAAGACGAATGTATTAAAGAACATGATTTTGAAGCAGCTAAACACTTACTGGATCACGAAATGGAAGTTCGAACACATATTCGAATTATGAAAAAATCAGCTTTAACAAATGAGTCACGTGGTTTTACTCGAAGAGATGTTGATATCGTTACAGAGACTGACATTTCGGATGTAGTTTCAAATTGGACAGGAATTCCCGTAACAAAAATTACTGGATCAGAATCTGCTCGTTTATTAAAGATGGAAGACTCGATCCATGAGCGTATTATTGGCCAAAAACATGCAGTTATTTCTGTTTCAAAAGCAATTCGTAGAGCACGAGTAGGTTTAAGAAATCCAAATCGTCCAATTGCAAGTTTTATTTTTGCTGGACCAACTGGGGTTGGGAAAACAGAATTAACAAAAGCGTTATCAGATTATATGTTTGGTAGTGAAGAAAGTATGATTCGATTAGATATGTCTGAGTATATGGAAAAACATACAGTAGCAAAATTAATTGGTTCACCACCAGGTTATGTCGGTTATAGTGAAGGCGGGCAATTAACAGAAGCAGTGCGCTCTAAACCATATTCTGTTGTACTGTTTGATGAAGTTGAAAAAGCTCATCCTGATGTATTCAATTTATTATTGCAAATTTTAGATGATGGTCGGTTAACGGATTCAAAAGGTCGTGTAATTGATTTCACGAATGCATTAATTATTATGACTACTAACCTAGGGTCGAAGATTATTGAACAAGAAAGTGGTATTAAATCAAAAATAGAACAAGGTAAACGGGGATTTAAAATTACACCAGACGCGGTTCTTGGGTGGCAACCTGTCCCCGAACCGACCAAAGATCCAGAAGTTTTTGAGCGTGTAACAAGATTAGTAAATGACGAACTTAAAAATTTCTTCCGACCAGAGTTTTTAAATCGTATTGATGAAATCATTGTTTTTAACCATTTAACAAGAATTGATATTTGGGAGATTTGTGACTTAATGATTAAATCGGTTCAAAACCGATTAAAAGATAAAGAAATTTATTTAATTGTTGATTTAGCAGTTCAAGCATTTTTAACAGACGAAGGCTATGATCCAATTTATGGAGCTCGTCCTTTACGTCGTGCAATTATGAAGTATTTAGAAGATACGTTAGCAGAGCAATGTTTATCAAAAACATTATATCCTAACACTAAAATTATTGTAAATCGTAAAAAAGTTGAAGGAACATTAATGACTTATACAAATGAATTAGAAGTTGAGCTAGATTTTAGTGATGTAGATCCAAGTTTATTAGAAAAAGCACTCGATGAAAAAACATTATCATTAACTTGACGTAGTTTAGACGGGTTTATTGAAATAATATAATCTTGTTTAAAAAGTAACTAAAAAATAACTAAAAAGTAATCCAGAATAGATAGGATTTAATAAAACTCCATTTATTCTGGATTACTTTGATTGAAAGGTCATAAAATCTTACTGATTTGATTCAAGGGTGAACTAGCATTGGCATAATTTTTTTTTTCCATTCGACCTGCTAAATAAGCAAATCGCCCAGCTTGAACACCCAAATTCATTGCATACGCCATTTGTGCAGGATTATTTGATTGTGCAACGGCAGTATTTAATAAAATTCCATCCGCTCCTAATTCCATAGCCGCTGTTGCTTCACTAGGTGTACCGATCCCAGCATCTACAATTACAGGAACTTTTGCATTTTCAATAATAATTTGAATATTTGCTAAATTGTTTAAACCTTGACCTGAACCAATGGGCGAACCAAGTGGCATTACTGTAGCACATCCTAAATCTTCTAAATGTAAAGCTAACATTGGGTCAGCGTTTATATACGGCAAAACCGTAAAACCTTTTTTAACGAGAAATTCTGCAGCTTTTAACGTTCCAATTGGATCAGGTAATAAATATTTTGGATCCGAGATAACTTCTAATTTAACAAAAAAATTATCTTCTTGTCCAACTTGGCAAGCTAACTCATGGCCTAAAAATGCCATTCGTATTGCTTCTTCAGCTGTTTGTGAGCCAGCTGTATTTGGCAACAACCAAAGTTTTTCCCAATTTAACTTATTTAGAAAACTTGTAGTATCGTCTTTTAGATTAGTTGGGAGTCGTCTAATAGCAACTGTTACAATTTCACACTCACTTGTTTCAATACTAGTAAGCGCATGATTTGTTGCTTTATATTTTCCAGTACCAAGCATTAAACGAGAATTAAAAAATTTATTTCCAATTTTTAATTTATCTAAATTGTCCTTCATATAATTTATAGTCTATGAATACTCCCCAGGTAGGATTTGAACCTACGACCAATCGGTTAACAGCCGATTGCTCTACCACTGAGCTACTGAGGATACGATAATTAACTTATACAATATCATAACTTATTTCAAATTACAAATAATTTTAAGGATATATTAATGTGGGAATCAATATATCCTTAAAATATTCAAAACATCATGCTTGTTTATTAAAAACTGTGAATCTTAAAACATGAGAGTCTAGTTTTAAAACATTAGAAAAGTTATTTATATATTTTGGCATACTCGAGAAATTTAATTGTATATAATTTCCTTTTACTTTCTTATTTATCGAATACGCTAAATTGTGCTTTCCACGAGAAATTACTGAAATATCCGAAACACTAAATTTCCGTAAATTTTTTGCATTATTAAATACCCAAGTTTTTAGTTCGCTATCATTAAATTCTTCTGTTAAAAGAATCATTATTTCATATTTTCTTGATACTGACATATAATTATAATTTTGAAAAGATTATGATCATATTACTTTGAAATGGAAACAAATGTCAATTGGAATTTAACTTTTAACTCAGTTAGCTTCGTATCGTACACGAAAATACAACAATATATTATTAAATTATTCTATTCTTATTTTTATTTTCTCCTTTTCTATAGAATTATTTTCTACAAAATCACCTTCTGCAGAATCACTTTCTGCAAAATCACGAACAAAATCTTGGTACTTCATCACTCTTGATCTGACACGCTTATTAGGTTTTGTAATTTGCACGGTTTTTTCTTCTTCTAACTTTGTTGTTTCGTTGTAACGTTTTTCAATAGCTTTAAATTTTTCAAGGAAATATATATCTGAGTTTAAGTGGGCCTCCTTCGCTGAAACTTGAAGTCCTAAAACGCAACCTGAAGGTAACTTAAGCATTATTTGATTAGTAGATTTTTCTAGATCTTGAACAAAATTGGTATTAATTTTTTCGTCTTGGTTCAACTCCATTATCGGGAGATTATTTCTATTGATTGTAAATTCGTCATGCAACGGAACGTGAGCTACCAACAGACCAAAGAAGATCTTCCCACATATGTCATATGTTAACGTCTTCTTTGAAGCAGCGTGACCCCCTCTGAGAGACAAAGGTGGGTTTGCCTCTATCGCTGCCCACACTTTGTCAGAAGTAACGAGGCAGTTAAGTATCGAGTATCTCCTCGAAAAGATTAGGTATTCGATTTCTGCGTCTAAACTCTTAGACTCCTTTAATAGTTCTCTGAAGAACAAACGGTCGGCCTTAATTAGCATTGCACACCCGCATAATGTAGGTATCAAAGCTAGAATGTATATTCTATTTCTGACGCTAAGTTCTGTGAACCTACGACTGGTTTTTTTGAGCTCTTCTCTCAAATTCATGTTTCTCCATTTGTTAATTTATTCAAGGTAGGAATCGAACCCTCTCATTTAAAATGAGACTGTAAGCTTCCATGCTGTAATCTTACCATACTTTATTCCAATTTGCAAATATAAATATATTTATATTTATATTTATATTTATATACGCTTTCGTTCGGTCTGAGTAAACCAAGCCAGCGAGACTGGAAATAACCTCATAATATTGTACAAATTATGAGGTTATTTTTAAAGTTAACTATATTAAAAATTAACTCTTGACTTATACAACATTATGAGGTACAGTACAATTAACGGATCTAACGAATTAATTTTTTGGTTAGATCTTAATAAAAAAATCTTACTTTTACAAAAATATTAAAATTTTATTTATGACAGGAAGCCAAGACAAAGACAAAGACGAAAAGACAACGTATCTCAGACAGGTTTCAGATAGAATCGTTCAGTTAAATAATTATAAAAAAGCACTCTTAATTTTTTCACTAGCAGGTTCATCATACGTCCTATATTTTACTATAAGCGACATGTATTACAACTGTTTGATTTCAGCCTTACTTGTTAGAAAAACGGAAGTAGAGACAAATATGTTAAAAGAGGGTATTTATTTAATTCTTAACGATTCTAGAAAACTCAAGAACCAGTTGAAACCTATCATGTTAATTGCTAGAGGCGGTCAGGTGATTCGCAATTATTTAACGCCAAAGTATCTAATAATTGGAATTTTAGTTGTTGTTTTAATTTACCAATTGAAATCAAATAAGAAAAATTTAATTGAGTTAAATCCAACCATTTTAGTTTTAATTTTTCTTCTATTGATGAATAGCAACAGAAAAATTCATACGTCACCTCGAGGGTCTGTTCTGTTAGAAACTTCTGTAATAATACACAAAACGAAAAATAAAGTCTCTTTAACCCACGTCAAACCAAGTGCAATAAATGGTTTTGTAAGGGTCCAAAATGAAAAGTCATCTGTTGTTCCATATGAGTTTAAGGTAAAAGCACCTTATAATAATTTGAAAAAACGTTCCAAAAGTATCTTAGATTTGAAGTCAGACTCAGATTTATATTCAGATGATAATGAATATGAGAATGGGTGTGCAGAAAAAGGTTTAGAAACAAGAAACACACAGAAAATAAGAATCAGTGAGGATTAAAAACTTATTTTAAAATATGGTATTATATTCAGATGAAATTCTAATATAATACCATATTGTACGATAGTTTATGTAGAAAATTTTTATTGGAGAAATTTCATGGATTGGAATGAAATTCAAAACTTTTCATCAAATATTGTTTTTGGAGTTTTATTGTTTGCAATGATTACCTATTGGATTAATTTATCTTTATTTAGTGAAGTGCCTTTGTTATCTAAAATTGGACGATTAAGTACAACAATAGCTAATTTATTGTTATTTTTTATTCTTTGTTCGCGTTGGATTGTAGCAGGCTATTTTCCATTAAGCAATTTGTATGAATCTTTGTTATTTTTAACATGGACATTGCTAACAATTTATTTATATGTTGAAACAAAAACAAAAAGTAAATTAATTGGAGCTATGTTAATTCCGGTTACATTACTAATTAGTGGTTTTGCTAATTTAACTCTTTCACCGGAAATGCAAAAATCAAGTCCATTAGTCCCAGCATTACAATCTAATTGGCTAATGATGCACGTAAGTATGATGTTATTAAGCTATGCGACTTTAATAATGGGATCATTACTATGTATTTTATTTTTAGTTATTTCTCGTTATAAGGATATCGATTTAAAAATTATCGACAATTCTTCGTTACCTTTATATAGTATAATGTTAGACTATTACGAGGCAAAATTAGTAGCGCCATCTAATGAAATTTCAGAGTTAGGGAAACTAAAATTATTGCAAAGTCTTGACAATTGGAGTTACCGAATTATCGGACTAGGATTCCCATTTTTAACTATCGGAATCATTTCTGGTGGCGTTTGGGCGAATGAAGCATGGGGCTCATATTGGAGTTGGGATCCGAAAGAGACATGGGCATTGATAACTTGGTTAGTTTTTGCAACTTATTTACATGCTCGTATTACGAAAGGATGGGAAGGTAAAAAAACCGCCATTTTAGGTGGTTTAGGATTCTTTGTTATTTGGATCTGTTACTTAGGGGTGAATTTTCTTGGGAAAGGATTACACAGTTACGGCTGGTTATCATAAAAAATTTTATATTCAATAAAAGTGAAAAAAGGATAACGAATGAATAATTCAAAGAAATACGAGGCAGGTTATCTAACCAAAGGACTCGCACTGTACGTAGCAAGCTTGATAATTCGTGTACTAAAAAAAGCTTATTTTCCATAACAAATTTTTCATTATCTCTAGAACATAACAAAATTTGTCATGTTCTAGACTAGCGTTTTTTATTAAAACATAAACCAAAAAGGTTTAATTTGAGAGGTAATAATAATAAATTTGAAAAGAAATATCAACATTAATACTCGGTAAATTATAGTGAACAATAAGCTATCTAGTATAAAAAAATAAACACAAAATGTGATAACTAGGAGAAGAGTAAAATTACCTTTTTAGTTATTTTAGTAGGGTCTGATAAAATTGTCAATTCATCGCAAGTTGAGAGTTTTAGAGCTAATCTGCTCGCGCAGAGCCGGCCTGGAAAAAGTAGAAAACGAAACCCCCAATCGAAAATTTCAAGCATCGGAAAATAATGACACTTTTGAAGGCGAATTTGACGAGGATTTCTGTGAGAGTCCTGATTTTTCTAAGGACCCACACGACCCAATGGATCCTGACACATATGGACCCGGAAACGAAGACTTAGTCGAAAAACTCTTTAAGATAGATGAAAGTAAAATCGACCATAGTATGTTCAGAAGTGCATTTATTGGAATTTTTGAAGAAAATGTGAAATCTGCAGACATTCTTAAAGGATATTACAAGGAATTATCTAATTTCTCTGTTTTAATAAACCGAATATTTTTAGATTTTGAAATCGAATTCTGATCCTAGCTAGGGCCTTAGTCAAAATGAATTTAGAAATTCTATTGAAAAAATATCATTTTGACTAAAAGAACTTATGGACAAGTAACTAGATAAATTGTTCTCGAATTTTAAGATCTATCATATGTCTTTGGCAAGCTACGTATACTACAATACTCCATGATTTTCGAAGAATGATGTAAAGCTTCTTATTATTAAAATTTAAAATTATTATTTAAGGGTCAAAAAACTTTGGCGTTGAACTATCTTCCCAGGAGGTCCCCCTCCAAGTATTGTCGTCGATTTATAACGTTTCACAACTGAGTTCGAGATGGATCAGTGTGGTTCCGCTTAGTACACTAAAAACACCAAAGCAAAAATAGTTACTAGTAAATCCTAGTAACTAAAAAAATTCAAGTCCTCGGTCTGTTAGCACATCTCAGCTCATATATTACTACATTTATACTTAATGCCTATTAAACGGTTAGTCTTACCGTGACCTTACTCACTTACGTGATGAGAATACTTATCTTGAGGTGGGCTTCCCACTTAGATGC
>Ga0307489_10002776_pt1 | contig 11721 bp, 18 predicted proteins | sample SB12metaG_FD_202247 | JGI IMG/M metagenome (GOLD analysis project Ga0307489, IMG submission 202247) | Sea-ice brine microbial communities from Beaufort Sea near Barrow, Alaska, United States - SB 1.2 | ecosystem: Environmental > Aquatic > Marine > Coastal | place: USA: Alaska | collected...
CCATTGTCCCCCGAATACAGCCTATTGGCCCATCAGGGACACGATAAAGCATGGACTTTTCACTGACCAATCAGGATCATGCAAGTTTGCGCTCACAATTGGCGCGAAGAACCAGCCAATCAAACCTCAGTAAATCACTTTCTTGACTTCAGACCCCTTGGAGGGCCGGAGATTGGATATGAATTATTACGTGGCAGGCAATATCAGCCAGGCCCTACCTCAATGCAATCCATCTCGTTGCACTTGATCTGCACGTTGGTGGCGCTGTCGAAGGTGCGGTTCAGCCTAGGTGGCACGCTCTTGATGATGGCGTGGGGCAGCGCGTGGCGGCACCCCTTGTCGCCGGCGGCCAGCAGCATCGCCGCGTTGCCGAAGCACTTCCCTACCGCTATGGCCTGGCAGATAATGCTCGCCACTTCAGGTGATGCCATTCAACCTCTGCGTCGGCGGATTCCAGTTCCTGGGTGCAGAATCCGATGGAATTGGAGTGAAATCCAGCCCAATCGGGCGAATCGAGAATCCAGGTCTTACGGTGTGCAGTCTCAATCCGAAACTGGACACGGCCAGAGATCCAATAGATCATCTACCTCTTCAGCTAATAAGGAGAATCCGTGGAGTGCCAATCCAGCACTTGACAGAAGATACGAGGTTCTAAATGGTGAGATGCGAGGACTACGTGGCAGGCCCTGCCCACCGCCACGGTGTGCACCTTGGGCTTGATGTACTGCATGGTGTCCAGGATGGCGTACGCCGTGAGGCAGGGCCGGCCAGGTGAAGGGGTTTGATGAGTTCGTGGACTCGATCCAGATCGGAGCACGACTGACCTTCAGGATGAGCTCAAACTAACATACAGATGCGTAGACTCGATTCGAGGTGGCCATCTGACCTTCAGGGTGAATGCACATACCGACATGCAGACGCGCAGAGTCGGCGTGGAGGTAGACCAAACCCTGGACCATCGTATGAGCATTTACCCTCTCCCTAAGAAACAACAGTCCGCAGATTTCGGTATTTTGTCCAATTGACAAGAGTGGCGTGCTTGAAATCAATGCAACACCCCCCGGCTTGGTCCTGCCTCGGTGTCCATGCCGACGACCTCGCCGTCATCGTTCTGGGACCCGGTGAGTTGATGACGTGATTGGCTGAATGTCACTGATGTGGCGTGAGGGACTGACGTGATTGGCTGACTGTCACTGATGTGGCAGGAGGGACTGCCGTGATTGGCTGACTGTCACTGATGTGGCAGGAGGGACTGCCGTGATTGGCTGACTGTCACTGATGTGGCAGGAGGTACTGCCGTGATTGGCTCAGCCCTGCCTCGGTATCCATGCCAACGACCTCGCCCTCGTCGTTCTGAGACCCCGGTGAGTTGATGTACACGTACACCGGCCGGTCGCTCTGCTCGTAGTTGCAGAACAGCAGCTCCGCCACCACCAGCTCCGTTACGGCGGGCACCAAGGGCATGCCAGTGGTTAGGGCCTCACACTCCCTTGCTGTTCAGGTGAGCTATTTGATATTTTTCGAGGTGGTAAGTGGTCATACACAGGGACACAGCCGCAGCTGAGATGCCTCCAGTTGAGCAGGCCTTGGACGCCGGCAACACGCAGGGCGACGGCGGCGGCAGCAGTGCACAGGTACCGGATGATGATACAGTCAGGGGTCGCTGGGTCAAGCCCTGGACAGCGGTAATGATCACAGGGTCAGGGGACGTCGCATCAGGCCCTTGACAGCGGCAACATGCAGGGCAGCGTCAGCATCGACGGCGGCGGCGGGCGGTGCATTGTGATCAAACATTTAGGCCCCGCCGATGTAGACGATGCGCGAGTTGAGGAGCAGTGATGGGAGATCAGGCGGCGGCCCAGCGCCGGCAGCCGCCATGCCGCCCGCGCTCATCGTTGCGGCGCCCGCGCCGCCGCCATACATCGACGGGAGCGCGACACCGCTGCTGCCGCCGCTCACCTCAATGTAGCGGCGCAAGTTGAGTTTGAAAGCAAAAGTTGAAAGCAGTTTATCACATTTTGGTTTCAAGAGCTTAATTCCAGGCGGTTTCAACATGGGGTTCACAGGGTCAACCTGCACCGCCCTACCTCAATGTTGCCATGCTTGCCATTGCTTTCACCGCCGGACATGCACGTGATGTACCGCGAGGGAGGCGCCTCCTCGCTCGGGCACTCATTGCGGTATGACGCGCGAGCGGAGAGCGTGAGGGAATTCAGCTCAGCGCAGGGCCTTGCACATCGTCTCATTGCAGCTCGACTTCAGCACAGCATCTTACAGGTATCCCACACGCGTCAACATGTAATAGCGCTCCTCGTGTATCCCACACGCGTTCACGAGGGGGGGAACCTGCACCGGCACACTATGACGATGCGGGGCAACCCACCAGCAGGCGGTGCCGGTGGTACCGGGATCAGTCCAGGGACAAAATGCCGGCAGCTGAGGTGATGAGGTGAACATGGGGCGATGGTAAGGCATCGTTCCTACCGTGGGGCGGCGGAAGTCCTGCTCGCCCGTCAGGCCCATCGACAGCATTTGCTGCGAGGTCAGCCCCGTGTACCCCTTGTAATCCACCTCGCCCTGGTCAGGGCTGGTCTGGAAGTCGCCGGGGACAGTCTGCTTCCGGTCGTTGCCGCTGTCGTTGCCGTGCTCGATTGGGATGAAGCTGCCGGCGCGGATGACCTGGGCGCCGCGAGCCTGGTGGAAGGGTCACTGGGACAACGCTTCGACCAACGTTGAGAAACCAAAACCACACTCCCGCGGATGCTCGAGGGAACATGCTGGTATGATGGTTGCCAAGAGTACGAGTACTGCATCACAAACGACGCAGCGAGTCACGGGCACGTACGTCGGTACGAGCATCCACCCGAAGGATAAGTTGCGCGGTGTAAGCTCGTTCTGCGGTCGATTCGTGGTTCCCAATAACCCGAGCACCTCGACAGTGAATGGGCGAAAGACCAAAACCACACTCGGGGCCCACCCCGATGGTACACGCTCACACGACATTCCGGAGTGCGAGTACTCCACCACGAACGACGAGGCGACTTGAGAACGTTGGCACGAGCATCCACGCCAGCCCCCGGGTCGACTCTTGCCTCCGAGCCCCCCGCCGCTCCCTCCCAAGCCCCCCGTTGCCCACGTGTCCACAGCCGCACGATCCTCGACGAGGACGGTGGGTTGGTGGAGTTTGAGCGCGGGGTCTCGCGCAGGAGAAGGGGGAGGGGCATCTGCGCCAAAGTCTGAAGTAAAGTCGTGCGGACACGCCCGTGCTGCGTTCGAGTCGTTGCTCTCAGCAACACCCCTGCCTCGCCCCCCGCCCCCATTGCCTTCGCACCCACCTTCCCCACCACCGTCGACGAGAGTAAGAAAAGTAGTTCAGGGCGAAGGGGCATCTACTGGCTGGCAAACGCAGGGAACGAGCCGCCCGGTGCGCCAGGATATAACATCCCAAGCTGCGCGGGCGATGGGCTAGTTTGGAGGGAGTTGGGCGGCGACATGAATAACCCCCCTGCCTTGCGCCCAGCGGGCACCGCAGCCTTCCCCATCACCTTCGTCCCAGAAATCGCTTTCTTGGAGCTCAAGTTAGGGTTCCTCCGCGCTGCGGCGGACGCCGCGGGCGCGGCACACGCCATGCATGACGCCATGCCTGACCCGGTTTCGCTGTGCGACGCGTCGCTTGCACAAGCTTGCGCTGTCGGAGTGCGCTCGCCGTGTTCGTACGCCGCCGTGCCCGGCGAGATTCGTCCCGTACCGGCGACGCGTTTCAACGTATTCAGCCAAACTGGCTCATAAATCGGTGTACCGGTACACCTGGCATCTGTGGGCAGCCGTAGAAGCTAGTCTCTCGGCCAATCACAGCGCGGTATACCTCACGAGAAAATGCCACGACACTCAAGCTCGGCACCTTGCCACGGACGAGCGTCCGCCTCGTCAGCGTCACTTGAAGCCGCACGCTCGCGCATTCTCTGCCCGCCTGTCCGAGAGCGACAGCTACGATGTTTGCCGCGACGCTACACGCCCCGGTGGCCGCGAGCGCGTTCCGCTGCCGCACCTCTCGCAATGCGCGTCAAACGAAATCGAAAGTGAGCACCGGCGTCCGAGTCAAGGCGCTACCTGACACTGACACCGCGGCGCCGACACCTGCGCCCGTGACGCCCCCGGAGCCGGAGCCGCCGACGCCGACGCCCAGCGCCGTGTCCAAGGCTCCCAAGCTCGCGTGCCCCATCTGCCTCCAGCCGTTCCCTACCGGCAGCGGCTGCGCGTGCCCGGGCTGCAACCGCACCTACCCCACCTCGAATGGATTCATGGACCTGTGCCTCGACTCCGGCAACGCCGCGGGTATGGCCAGGAAGCCTCACTCCCTGCCTCCTCTCACTCCCTCCTCACCCCCTCCTCACTGCCTTCTCCCTCCTCCTCCCTCCTCCTCACTCCTCCTCACTCACTGCTCATCCCCTCCTCACACCCTCCCCCTGCCTCACTCACTCCTCTCGCCTCCCTCCATTGCCCGTCCCGTCATCCTACGCATTGGACCCTCTTTTTGTGAGAACAATGGCGTCACACGTTGGGGCGAGCAAGTAGTTGCGTCATAATATGACTTGGCAAGCGCTGTCTGCGAGGCCAAGTGGGTAAATATGCCGCAGCGGACATTGTCATACAGCATATGACTTGGCGAGCGTTGTCTGCAGGCCCAATGGGGTCATTTGGCTGGCGAGCAATGTGATACATCATATGACTCGGCGAGCGCTGTCTGCCCGGTCCTCGCCTCGGGAGCTTACAAGGAGCCGACCAAATCCGGCACGAAGCTGTTTCAGAGCGACGCCATCGCCTCGGGCTATGAGAACGGCTGGCGGCAGAGCTTCAGCTGGGCGGGGTTCCCGGCAGGGTCTCACACTTGTCCACTTCTCGGCTTGACCTGAGCACTGTCCATGGAATATGCTGGGTGTGTTGGGTGGTTTGAGTGACAAAAATGGCTCCGGTTGAGCTGAGGAGTGTACAAGTGTAAGCCACTGCTGGGAATTCCGCCCTCTCGTCCACTTTTCGGCTTGACCTGAGCACTATTTGTGGGATATGCCGGGTGTATGTTGTGTTTGTAGCGGCAAAAGCGGCTCAGGTTGAGCTGAGCAGTCGACGAGTGTAAGCCCGTGGTTCCCGGGCGAGAAGACGGAAACACAGTACGCGATGGACTACATGATGGGTGCAGAGGGAGGGGTGGTGTTGGATGTGAGCTGCGGGAGCGGGCTATTCACGAGGCAGGACGATGCATTGACCCCAGGATTGCTTCAGGCTGGCCGAGCTTGGTACCAGCGCTTGACCGTAATCATGACGAACCGCCTTCAAAGTGTGGTTTCCAAGTTTTACTTGCGCTTCTACATTGAGGAGGTTTGCTTCGAGCGGCGCGTACGCTCACGTCGTCGCCAGCGACTTCAGCGAGAGCATGATGAAGCAAACACGGGCGTACTGCGAGGAGAATCCGAAGCTTGCGGCTGCGGCAGCGGCGGGTGCGGGGGTGGGTGCAGCGGAGGTGGCGGCGATGGGGGGATCGGGGGGGGTTGCGGCGGGGGTGGCGCCGCCGACGCTGTTGTCCTTCGTCCGCGCGGACGTCGGTCGGCTGCCCTTCGCCACGGGTAGGCACTGGTGGATAGTGCTTGCCACTTCATCCCGCGCATTTGAACTCTCGTTTCTTGAGTCATTTGGCATCCTGTGACGTGGCGAGCACTATCCATCAACTCTCGTTTCTTGAGTTATTTGGCATCCTGTTACGTGGCGAGCACTATCCATCAGTCCCTAGTGCCTAGTCTGTAAAGCGTACTATATATATTATCTCGTGCTAACGCCTACTTACTACGTTTGGCGAGTTATAACTCGCCAAACGCCTACTTACCATGTTAGTACGACATACTATATATAGTACGCTTTACAGACTAGGCACTAGCCACGGGTTCGTTGGACGCTGTTCACGCGGGGGCGGCGATGCACTGCTGGCCGTCGCCGTCCGCAGCCGTGGCGGAGATATCACGCGTGTTGAAGCCCGGCGGTGGGGCCTGCCGCTCGTTTCCTATGACACGCGTTCCCTATTCAGCTCCACCTGACTGTTGGTTGATCACTGTGTAACATTGCTTCCGCACACATTCGCAGCATGCTGCTCCCTTGCCTGGCCACTCCGTCCCTTTCCACCTCAACCTGACTGTTTGTCCATACGTAGTGCAGCAGTTTACTTTCGTACGCGTACATACTCGCTGCATCCTCGTCTCTGGCCTGGCCACTCGTCAACGCAATGAAAATGGAATTGGTGGAAGGCTCTGCCTAGCGGCGTGTTCGTGGCCAGCACCTTTCTGGATCCCACCGCAATCTTGGAGGACCTATCAGGCGGCCCGTCGGACCTCATCCAGCCACTCAGCGCTATCTTCCGGGAGAGTGGCCTCGGGACCGGGACCGCGTTCAACCAGTTCTGGTAGGGATCGATGGATTGTGCTCGCCACGTCATCATACGCATATCGAACCCTCGTCCCTTGAGTCAAATGGCATCCTATGACGTGGCAGGCACTATCAATCAGTCCCTAAGATTTGGAGCGAACGGGAGCTTCGCGACTTGACAAAGATGTGCGGGTTGGTGGATTTCGAGCGGCGTCGCGAGCGCCAGTTCATCTTCTTCAGGGTGACAAAGCCCTTAGTTCAGTGAAGTAGTGATGGCCTCGTCCGGAGTATGTACGAGAGACGGCTCATGTATTTGGGGCGACTTTTTTTATTTTTAGACGGGTGACTTCTTAGAGTGACTTTATATTGTGATTTTGATTTGTGTTTCAGCGTTCATCGAGAGCGCACGTCGCTTCGCTCCGCTCCGTCGCACACAGCGAAACATACCCCGACTGCCTGTTGAACCCGCTGCCGTCGCCATCACCACACTCGTCCGACCCTTCACCCTACCCTGACCCTAAACCCTAAACCCTGGAAAACGAGACCGACCGGCGCGCGCCCCGGCCGACCTCAACTCAGGGAACACAGGAAAATAGCCGAGGGCGCAATCGCGCCCATCTCTCCCCGCCCCGAGAGCAGCGGCCGCGGTCTTCGGTCTGTGCCTCGCCCGCCGCCACCCACTGATGCAACCGGAGGCCGAGCTCATGTCGCAGCGGAAGCAGGCAGGGGGCGATCGGCCGCGAGCACCCCTAGTTCGTTCAGCCCAGCACTTGGAACCTTTTCATGCATGTTCTGTCGTTCTCTGCTCTGCCTGTCTGCCCCGCTGAGTGTCCGCCGAGGGTTGAGCAGATAGCAAACCCGCACATGGGGCGTTAGCCTGCTCTCTTGCCGAACCAACGAGCAGAGTCGTAGTCGCTATGGGCCTCTCGAGGTCGGTTGGTGGCTTCCACGCTTCACCAATCTGACTGTCACAGAACTCTGCTGTTTATTTTCAATTTTCGTCTGTTGGTGTGTGGTGTGTGTGTGTGCGGTTGCGGAGGCACCGCTTCACTCTGCAGCGGTTGCCCTCTCTGCGACATCCTCGGCGCCGAGGCTTATCGCTGCTGCACGGCCATTTGCTCACAAGCGGCACCCGCAAAACGTCAGTCTGAGCATCGGAAAGTGGGCCCTGCCAGTATGCTATGGGGATGAGATGAGTATCCGCCGAGGGTCGCGTCAGCCTCTCATAGCTCCGCACCAAATTGAGGAACACAGCCCCGAAAACAGTCCTGGATGTCCCTCAAGGACTAAAGGACAGTTGGTGGCGTCCACGCTTCCCCAATCTGTTTAGAACCCGGTCTCTCAGACTGCCTAGCAACAACAGTCGGAGAACCTCTGCCGGCTGCTTGGGCTGCTTGGGTTTGTGTTGACGTTGCTGGTGTTGAGGTGCTGGCCCTGCACGGCGCTGGTGCAAGCAGTGCTGTACTGCCTGGCCTGGTCGGCGGCGTCATCCTCGCTCATCTTCCTCAACAAGCACCTGCTCACCGACGATGGGTTCCACTATCCCATGACCCTCTGCAGCATGGGGTGCGTGCAGACAGCTAATCAGCATTCCATCTCCCACGTCCTCTCAACTGTTTTCCTCATATTGTGATACCCTCTCTCGTTCGAGGAGATGTGTCGTGTGCCCTGACTGTGCCCGCCAACCGAGATATTCCCACGCCTTTCCGGCGCACGAAATCACATACACATTCATCTGACCCCCGCCTCCCCCTCCGCCTCTTCCACCCCCACCTTGTCCTCACCCTCCTCCTCCTTTTCCTCCTTTATCTTAACAGGCTCGCCGCCTCGTGGGCCATCTCCTCGGTCTTGGTCCAGACTGGAGTAGTCAAACTGGACAAGGGCAAGGACCTCACCACCAGGTGGTAGGAACCAGTACCAGAAATGCATGCTCGCTACGACATCAAGCGCGTGTCAAACCCTTGTGGGGAAATAGAAGAGACAAGTTGAAATTAGGAGGTCAGTTATGCACGCCACGTCGTCCAGCCCATTCTAGACCCTCGTCAGAAACCAGAAATTCAAACGCAAGTTATGCGGTCAGTGATGCCCGCCACGTCATTTAACGCGTTCCAGTCTCTCGTGAGAAAATGGAAAAGCACACTTAATTTAATGTGGTGAGCGTTATCTGCTTTATACCCTGGCATGCGGTACTGCACGCACGTGCTCCCCATCGGAGCGTTCGCCGCGGTGTCGCTGGCGGGGCCTTACTCTCGTCCACTTGTCGGCTCAACCTGAATCGTTTTGTCATTGAAACCACCCAATGTATCCCACAAAAAAGTGCTCACGTCAAGACGAAAAGTGGACGAGTATGCAGGGCCGGGGGCTTTCACTCGTCCACTTCTCAGCTCAACCTGAGCCGTGTTTGTCACTGAACTCACTGAAACACCAAACATCCCCACGAAAACAATGCTAAGTGGAGGAGTGTAAGCCCCTGGTCGCAGGCGCTGGGCAACTACGTGTACCTGTACCTGTCCGTTTCATTCATCCAGATGCTGAAGGCCGGCGTGCCCTCTGTCACCATGCTCGTGCTGGTGGTCTGCGGTAAGACCTGACTGTTTGCTCATAGTGTACCAGTATACCCGAACACCCGTGTACCTGTACCTCTCGGTGTCATTCATCCAGATGCTGAAGGCCGGCGTGCTCGTGATTTGTGGTAAGGCCCCCACTCAAAACTGTCTAACCATGCTTAATCTACGACGAGCGCCTGCAAGTGTGGAAAGAAACGTAATTGCGTCCGTCTGGATCCTTCGCTTATCATTAATCGATTTCGTTTTGTTCCACAGTTTCTGGTTTGCGCCGTATTATACCGAAATAGTTGCTTACCAAAGGGTCAATACGGGCCGCTTACCAAACGACACACATGTGCGTTTGCGTTCCCTCATCGGCGGCCTGGAGAAGCTGCACGAGCAGACGGTGCTGGGGGTGGTGATCTTGACGATCGGCACCGTGATGGCGGCGTACGGCGAGATCGAGTTCAAGGTAGGACAGCGCAGGTTGACCCTGGTGCCTGGTCTGTTAGCTAAGTATGTTGAGTAAGTCAGTAAGTGATCTGACGAGTTAATGACTCGGGCGAGTACTTACTATCTCGTAGCCAAGTAATTACTTACGGCTCACGGACCTGGCACTGGGTTGACCAATGGTTGACCGCGCTTCGTTTCCGCGCTCCACGCTAAAGTATGATGAACCGCATTAAATCTCAACTTGCGCCCCTACAAGCAGTGGATCGGCGTCATCATGATGTTCTCATCCGAGTTTAGCGAGGCTTTCCGCATGGCGGTGCTGCAGTACCTCATGGGTGGGGCTCGCCGCGTCCTCCTCCCTGGCCTGACCGCTCGTTCCCTGACTGCGTGCTCATAGTGCTGCGGTGTAACCGTACAAACTCGCAGATGCCTCCTACCTAGCTTCGCACTCATTCCCGTGATGGCTCAGCTCAACTGGACTGTTGCCTCGCAGTGTACCAGTGTACCCCGCACACACTCGCCACATCCCCTCCCTGGCCTGGCCACTCGCTCCCTGAATGCAAGTGCCGACCCGTGACGTGGCGAGCACGATGTGTCTGGCCCTGTGCATTGGCAACCTGCGGTTCGAGTTGATCGAGGGGCTATACATCATGGTAGAGCGTTGCAGGTTGACCCAGGTTACATGTATTGAAGCTGAAACATGAAAATCCGTTGTCAAACTTTGCTTTCGCTTGCAACTTGCGCCCCTACATCATGGCCCCGGCCTCCCTCTTCTTCCTCATGATCGGCATCTTCATCTTCGAGTTTGAGGCGCTGGCAGGGGGGATACTCAGAACAAACACTCGACCGACCTTGATCCCCTCCTCCTCCTCCGCGCATCTGTATAAGCATGCACACTCAGCGAACATTCAGCTTTCTAGCAGGGGTCAAAAGGCGGCGGACAATTCTCGAGTAATGGACGGTCGATTCGCCGTATTGCGCCATTGTATGGCAAATCGGACCTGACCATCTATTTACTAAAGTGCTCAGTTTCGAGCAGCGTTGACTGCCATTTGAACCCCCTCCCTCTAGTAAACTACGAAGTCAGTCATCCTCCGATCTCGGTCGATTGCTCGTTCTCAACGACCCTCCTATCCGGCGAACGAGAATGGCGTGGGGAAGATCGTGGCCAACCCGATGGCGTACGGCTGCGCGGCGTTCCTGGGCTTCCTGGTGAACTTTCTGACGCTTGGGGTGATCCGGTCGACTAGCTCGCTGACTTTCAAGGTAAGGCCCGGCACTTTGCACATCATACTTTGCTCCTAGTGTACCCCTAGGCACCAAGGCCCGGTACGTCCACGTCAGTATGGCCTTTACATCTGACATCAGGCCAGTCAGTTCGGCTTTGTCTTAAATCGTGTCGGGTTTTGTATCCAAGTTATGAAACAAAGTCGGTTTGATCGTTGTACAGAACCGCTCCGTCATACGGGGCCGTTTCACATTACAGCTGTTAGATACCGGGCCGTTTACCTCTGCGTGATTACGCTACCTGCCTGTGAATCGAAACTGCACTTTGAAAGCGGGCCCTAGTTGACGGTGGTGGGGCAGGTGAAGAACACGGTGGTGATATTGTTAGCGGTGATGGTGTTTGGTACGGACTGCACGTCCATTCAGGCGGGGCCGAGCCTTTCTTCAGTACCAACCAGGTCATCCAAGGTGCCCGCCACGTCAACCGATGTGGCAGCCATGTCACACACATTGCAAACACGTCATCCAAAGTATTAGCCATGACATCCAAAATGTCCGCCACGTCATCCAAAGTGCACGGTTAAGGTGTTTGGTACGGACTGCACGGCCATCCAGGCGGGCGGCCGCAGCCAACAGTGCCCTTCACGTAATTAAAAGTACCCGCCATATCATCCAAGTGTCAGCCACATCAGCAGGTGTGCCCGCCGCGTCCTGCAACGTCCCAGCCACGTCATCCTAAGGTGCCGGCCACGTCATGAAACGTATCGGCCACGTCATCAAAATGCCCTGCCATGTCATCCAAGGTGCCTGCCACGTCACCAATTGTTTGTTGAGCCGAAGATCTTCCACTTGACCCTGCATCTAGGTGGTGGGGTACTGCATATCCATGGTTGGGTTTGCGGTGTACCAGCGGGGGAAGCTGATACAAATCAAGGAGGAGGCTATGAAGGATGCCCAAAACCACGGGGTCAAGGGATTGTTGTGAGCGTGGCGGTCGTGCGGGCACTCTTTCTTGGATACACGTTCATTCGTTTGCGGGTACGATCTCTAGTTGTGTTAGATTCATTAGCTTGGATTTAATCAT
>Ga0307489_10002777_pt1 | contig 11719 bp, 27 predicted proteins | sample SB12metaG_FD_202247 | JGI IMG/M metagenome (GOLD analysis project Ga0307489, IMG submission 202247) | Sea-ice brine microbial communities from Beaufort Sea near Barrow, Alaska, United States - SB 1.2 | ecosystem: Environmental > Aquatic > Marine > Coastal | place: USA: Alaska | collected...
TCAGTCTGAATTTAAGTCATCTGCGTGGAGCCACGACCGATTCGAGAATTTGACAAGTCGGCAGAAATTCATATGCGTACTACACGCGCCGACCCTCTCTACCGCGCCGACCCTCTCTACCATAAGAAATCTGGGGTTTGAGTGGCAAGACCCTGATTTACGGTCTCGATTGACAGAGCCGACCAGCCGATTCTTCCACCCGCTTGAGTTAATAACCCCTCAAATCAACCTTTATGAGGGTATGGAGATTTGACCCCTCAGTATCTTATGGTAGAGGGGGTCGGACAGCGTAGTAGGTGAGTCCATGCCTCCATGGCATCGGTGACCTCGGCGCGGAGCGCTTGGAGGGCGGTGGCGGCGTCGGCGGTGGCCGTGGCCGTGGCCGCGCTGGACTTGGTCGTGCTCCCCGACACTTCCAACATCTTGTCCTCTAGATCCGATCGCTGCGCCTCCATCCAGGGGCTGACACTCGTCCACTTTTCGGCTCAACATAAGCGCTTTCTCTGGGATAGGGGGTGCATTCAGGGTCTGTTCAGGGGGTGATTAGGGAGTGTTAGAGGGTATCAGGGGGTGGGGAGTATCAGGGGGTGTTTAGGCTATATTTTGTGTCAGAAACGGCTCAGGTTGAGCTGGAAAGTGGACGAGTGTAAGCCCCTGCTTCCATCTCGAGCAGCACCTGGGCGGTATGCCCGTCGAATTCCTCGCGAACCGCCGTCTGCAGCCGGAGCAGTTTCCCAGCCACCTCCTCCTCGATCGCGCCCACCTCCTCCTTGTGCGCCGCATGCGCCGCCGCGCTGGTCGCCGCCTCATCTGCGAGCTGCGCGCGTAGGTCGGCCTCCGCCCCCTGGCGCTCGGCGGACTCGGCGGCGGCCTCCGCCCGCAACTCCTCCGCCACGCCCGTCACCGCCCAGGCGCAGGGCCCGGATAATCACGCTCGCACGATTATAAATCATGAGATTACACGCAAACAAGGATGACGCATTTAGCTTAACAGCCAATAGGCCGGTTTCGGTACATCGACCGGGTGAAATGCCCATACAGAGTTGCGGACAAGGCGTCAGCGCTCGGCGCGATAAGCGATATACCGAAATCGGCCCATTGATACCGAAATCGGCCCATTGATTCGGCCGCGTGAAACTAGTTTCCACACTTGGGACCGGGCGACCAAAACGCCATGGGGTTTATTATGACACAGGCGACAGGGGCCTGAGTCCCGTAGACACCAGAGACAACAGGGTCAGCGAATGTGATGGCACTTGTTGGTTGTCCCCACCTCTGCGGCATCACGCTGGAGGTCGTCCAGGCGCGTCCCCGCCGCCTCCACCTCCCCCCGCAGCTCGTCGTGCCGCGCCCGCGCCGCCGCCGCCTCCGCCGCCTCGTGCGCTGCCGCCTCCGCATCCGCAACAACGTTGGCATCCACCCTCACCGTGAGCGCGGCGACCGCGGCGTTGACGCCCTCCATGCAGGGGGTTACACTCGTCCACTTTTCAGCTCAACCTAAGCGCTTTCTATGGGATAGGGGATGCGTTTTGAGGGGATTTTAGGGGGGTGTTCACGAGGTGGCAGGGGGATTTGGGGGTTTTTAGGGTGTGGTGTTGTGTTAGAAATGGCTCAGGTTGAGCTGAGAAGTGGACGAGTGTGAGCCCCTGCCTCCATGTACTCGGTGTTGGCCGCGGAGTCGTCGTCCGCCTCGACGCGCAGGGCCTCACCCAGCTCGGCGAGCTCGGCGATGGCCGCGCCGCGCGCCGCAGCCTCCTGCTGTACCTTGTCGACGAGTGCCGCCTCCATTTCCGCCCGCATGAACTCCTCGTTGGTGACCAGGGTGGCGCCCATAGGCAGGGGCTTACACTCGTCCACTTCTCAGCTCAACATGAGCCGTTTCCACACCCTAAGCACCCCCATGTGTTCCCTGGCACCCCGTGAACACCCCCTAAACAACACCTAAACGCACCCCATATCCCACAGGAAGCGATTGAGTTGAGCGGAGAAGTGGACAAGTGTAAGCCCCTGCCCATGGCGTCCATTCGCTCGTCCGCTGCCACCGCCTCAGCGTCCACCTTGGTCCGCAGCTCGCCCAGCCGCGCACCCGCCGCGTCCACCTCACCCCGCATGTCGTCCCACCGCGCCCCTGCCGCCGCCACCTCCGCCCAGGGGCTTACACTCGTCCACTTTTCAGCTAAACGTAAGCGCTTTCTGTGGGATAAGGGGTGCATTTGTTGTTGTTTAGGGGGTGTTTAGGAGGAGTCACGGGGTATGAGGGGGTGTATAGGGTGTGTTTGGTGTCAGAAACGGCTCAAGTTGAGCTCAAAAGTGGACGAGTATAAGCCCCTGCCTCCGCCGCCGCCGCCTCGCGGTCCGCCTCCGCCGCCTGCGACTAGGGCCTGGCAGATTATGCTCGCCACGTCATAGGCTGCACTTCAACTCAAGAAACGAGGGTCTAAACTATGGATGATGACGAGGCGAGCATAATCCGCCAGGCCCTACCTCCTCGAGATGGTCCATCCGCGCCCCCGCCGCCGCCACCTCCGTCGCCGCCGAGTCGCGGTCCAACATCTACGGGCTTTACACTCGTCCACTTTTCGGCTCAACGTAAGCGCTTCTGTTGGATTGGGAGTGCATATGGGGGTTGTGCTGGGGGTACTTATGGACTGCAAGGGGGCATCAGAGGTGTTCAGGGTGTATTGTGTGTCAGAAAAGGCTCAGGTTGAGCTGAAAAGTGGCTCAACGTAAGCGCTTTCTGCGGGATTGGGGGTGCATTTAGGGGTTGTGCTGGGGGTGTCTGTGGGGTGCAAGGAGGTAATAGGTGGTGTTCAGGGTGTATTGTGTGTCAGAAAAGGCTCAGGTTGAGCTGAAAAGTGGACGAGTGCAGGCCCCTGCCGACATCACCATGCCCATCAGCTCGTCCTCCACCGCTTGGCGCGCGGCGGACTCCGCACTGGCCTCCGCTTAGGGCCTGGCATATATTGCTCGCCACGTCATTGGATGCCAACCCAAGAAACTAGGGTTCAAGTGCGTTGGATGACGTGGGCCTGGCTGACATTGCTCGCCACGTCATAGAATGCCATTGAAGCAAGAACCGAGGGTCTACTGTAGAGGTTGACGAGGCGGGCAGCGTCTGCGCAGGCGAACCTTGGCTCGCAGCTTGTGCTCGAGCTCCACGCAGGTTTAGGGTTTAGGGTTGAGGGTCCAGGGTTTAGGGTTTAGGGTTTAGGGCATGATCACGAGGCGGGCAACATATGCGCGGCCCCACCTCGGCTCGCAGCGTCTGCTCCACACCCGTCAGATCATCCGCCGACGCCCGCTCCAGGTTGTCCAGCCGCGCCGCCGCAGCCGCCGCCTCCTCCGCCGCCGCCGACCGGTCCACCTACACCCAGGGGCTGACACTCATCCACTTTCCGGCTCACTGGAAGCGCTTTCTGTGGGATAGGTGGCGCATTTAAGGCTTGTTTAAGGGGTGTGTAGGGGGTGTTAGGGGTTACTTGGGGGTATCATGGTGTGTTTCGGGTGTATTCCGTGTCAGAAATGGCTCAGGTTGAGCTGAAACGTGGTCGAGTGTAAGCCCCTGCCTCCGCCTCCCCTCGCAGCTCCTCCAGGCGCGCCGCTGCCGCCGCCGCCTCCGCCGCTGCCGCCTCGCCGTCCGTCACCACCTGGGCCCGCAACTTGTCCACCGCGCCGCTCACGCCCTCCATGCAGGGGCTTACACTCGTCCACCTGTCAGCTCAACGTAAGCGCTTTCCGTGAGACAGGGGGTACATTCAGGGGTTGTTTTGGTGGTGTTTAGAGGGCGTTAGGGGGTATTAGGTGGAGTATTCGGGGTCTTTTGTGTCAGAAACGGCTCGGGTTGAGCTGAAATGTGGACGAGTTTAAGCCCCTGCCTCCATGTACTCTGTTTGTGCCGCCGAGTCGTCGTCCGCCTCGCAGCAGGGTCAGTGAGAACAAGCACTTGAACCGAGATCAGACGGTGACTCACCTTTCAGGTGAATGCTCATGCAGACGCGTGGAAAAGGCCGATTTCGGTAAATCGCTCCCCGTGTCGAGCGCTGACGCTCTGCCCGCAACTCTGTATGGGCATTCAACATGGCGCTCGCTTTCCCTCGTGGAGCGCTGCCGCTTTGTCCGTAACTCTGTATGGGCATTTCACCGAGGCGATATACCGAAACCGACCCATTGGTTTGTGGATTTAACGTCGGTCGAGTGCTTATTCTTAGTAGCCCCCCTGCCTCGGCTCGAAGGGTCTCACCCAGCTCGGCGATGGCCCCCGCCCGCGCCAAACTTTCCAGCCGCACCTTTTCGTCGGAGGCCGCCTCCAGCTCAACCCGCATCACCTCCTCGGTGTAGCGGCGCAAATTGAATCTGAAAGCAAAACTTGAAAGCAGCTCATGACAATTTCGTTTCAAGCGCTCAGTTCCATGCGCTTTCAACACGGGTTTCATAGGGTCAGCCTGCACGGCCCTACCTCGGAGGCCACCACGGACGCGGCGTTGGCGCCCATGTCGGCCTTCAGGGTTTCCAGTTCATTGTGCACCTCGGTGAAGGCCTCCTCCGCCGCGCTGTTGGTGTTGTTGATGCCTTCCTCCACCTGCCCCCGCAGAAAGGTCTGGCTGATTTTGCTCGCCACGTCATAGGCTGCAATTTAAATCAAGAAACGAGGGTCTAAAATGACGTGACGAGCAGAATCCGCCAGGCCTTACCCCGCAGCGTCTCGAGCTCCTGTGCGACGGCCGCCGCCTGCTGCCCCAGCGCCTCACCCACCTTGCCGTCGAGCGCCTGCATGCAGGGGCTTACACTCGTCCACCTTTCAGCTCAACCTCAGCCGTGTCTCATACAAACAAGACCCTAAACCCTCCCTAATACCCCCTAAACACCCCCTAAACAACGCCTGAATGCACCCCCGATCCCACAGGAAGTGCTTACGTTGAGCTGACAGGCGGACGAGTGTAAGCCCCTGCCTGCATGCCCACGACCATGCCCTCCTGCATCTGGTCGAACATCTCCTGGCAATTCGCGGCGTACTCGTGCCGCGAGGCAGGGGCTTACACTCGTCCACTTTTCAGCTCAACCTCAGCCCTTTCTTGCACAAATAGACCCTGAACACCCCCTAATACCACCGAATACCCCCTAATATGCCCTACAAACCCTTTCAAACAACCCCTGGATGCACCCCCTATGCCACACAAAGCGCTCATTTTGAGCCGAAAAGTGGACGAGTGTAAGCCCCTGCCGCGACGCCACCTCCTTCTCGATGCTCTTCTCCAGGTTGTCCATGCCCCCCTCCACCGCGGCGGCCAGCTCCCAGGGGCTTACACTCGTCCACTTTCAAGCTGAACCTGAGCCGTTTGTGACACAAATTAAACCCTAAACACCCCCTTATGTTCCATAATATCCCTTAAACAGCCCCTACACAACCCCAAAATGCATGCCCTATCCCACAGAAAACGCTTACGTTGAGCTGATAAGTGGACGTGTGTAAGCCCCTGCCAGCTCCTCGATCTTCTGATCCACCGGCGCCACGGAGTCGGCGATGAGCGCCTCCACCTCGGCGGTTGCGGCGGCGAAGGTGGCGGTGGCGGCGGCGGCGGCGGTCGCGGCGGAGGCTTCAATACCATCCACCGCCTCGTCCACGCGCAACATGCCGTCGTCGAGCTCCGCGCGGAGTACCTCCTCCTCGAGTTTATGCGCCGCGATGTTGGAGGCGGCGTTCTCCTCCAGCGCGCGGACGTCGGCCTCCAGGCGGCGCCGCGCCGCGTCCAGCGCGTCGCCAAGGTCGCGGTGCAGCGCTTCGGCGCCCGCCGACAGGGGCTTACACTCGTGCACTTTTCGGCTCAACGTAAGCGCTTTCTGTAGGATAGGGGGTGCATTCAGGGGTTGTTCAGGAGTCAAGAGGGGGTATGAGGGGGTGCATAGGGTACAGTTTGTGTCAGAAACAGCTCAGCTTGAGCTGAAAAATGGACGAGTGTAAGCCCCTGCCGGCCGACCGCTCCGCCACCTCTGTGCGCAGCCCTGCGCGGATCTCCCGCACCGCCGCCACCGCCGTGTCCTCCAGGTCCGCGATGTCGATGTTTACGGCGTTGCGCATGTCGCCGTCGTCCAGGGGCTTACACTCGTCCATGTTTGACTCAACTGAAGCGCTTTCTGTGGGGCAGGGGCTGCATGTAGAAGTTGGTTGGGGTGTGTATAGGGGGTGCTTAGGGGGTGTCGTGGGGTACCAGGGGGTGTTTGCGGGGGTATTTGGTGCCAGAAACGGATCAGGTTGAGGTGAGAAGTGGACGAGTGTAGGCCCCTGCCGTCGTCCCGGCGCCGCGCGCTGGCTTCCTCCACCACCGCCGCCGTCACGTGCGCCTGCAGCGCGTCCAGCGCGGCGCCGCGCGCTGAGGACTCCACGCCAATCGCCGCTCTCTAGGGACAACCACACAGGTTCCATGTTTAGAGTTTAGGGTTTAGGGTTTGAGGGTTAGGGTTTAGGGTTCAGGGTGCTCGCCACGTCATCGACACGCATTTCGAAACGTCATTTCATGCGTAGAATGGCGTCCTGTGACGCGGCGAGCGATCGCAATATATCCGCGGCCCTACCGCGCGCCACGCGTCGACCTGGCCCACGCAGAACTCCTCGGCGTCCACGCGCCAGGGGCTTACACTCGTTCCGATTTCAGCTTAACTTGAGCTCATCTGTCCACTGTTTAACCCAAATTAACTCATAGATGCGTCCTGGAGTTGCTCAAGTTGAGCTCAAACGTGAACGAGTGCAAGCCCCTGCCACGCGCGCGCACTCCAGCTCCAGCGCCGACGCCACCGCGCTCTCCTCCGGACAGGGGCTTACACTCGTCCACTTTTTGGATCAACCTAAGCGCTTTCTGTGAGATAGGGGGTGCCTTTGAGGGTTGTTTAGGGGGTGTCAGGGGTTGTTTAAGGGGGGTGTCAGGGGTTGTTTAGGGGGTGTCACTGGGTACTGGGGGGTGTTTAGGGTGTATTTCGTGTCAGAAACGGCTCAGGTTGAGCTGTAAAGCGGACGAGTGTAAGCCCCTGCCTCCAGAGCGCTCAACAGGCTGGCCACGGCTTCGTCCCGCGCCGTCGTCTCTTGGAGGATGCCATCCTGGAGCGATGCGACGTCCACCCGGCGCGCCTCGGTCTCGGCGTCCGACCTTTCAACAGGGGCTTGCACTCGTCCACTTTTCAGCTCAACCTGAGCCGTCTGTTACACAAAATACACCCTGGAGACCCCCTAATACCCCCTAAATGCACCCCCTGTCCCACTCAAAGCGCTTACGTTGAGCCGAAATGTGGAGGAGTGTAAGCCCCTGCCTCTCAAGCAGCTCCACCCCTTGCGCCTCCCGGGCCGCGGTTTCGGCGGTGAGCGCGCGGCGCAGGTTGGCATCCGCCGCCTCCACCGCGGTCTTCGCCTGGACGGCCGCCGCCGCCACGCGCTCCTCCAGCGCCCGCAGCGCCGCCCCGCGCGACTCCCGCTCCTCGCTGTAGGGGCGCAATGTTAAATGGCAAGCAATGCTTGGAATCATTCTATGACATTTAAAGACAAGCCCACGTTCGAAAATGTAATTTTCGGACAGTTTAACCCAAGACGTCTTGAGTTAACATATATTTTCGAACGTGGGCTTGTCTTTAAATGTCATATCATAATACAGTTTCAAGCGCTGAGATCAGGCGCTTGCAACACAGGTTGCAATATGCAGCACCCCACCTCGGCCACGGCTGCGGCCAGGTCCTGGGTGGCAGCACCCAGCTCCCCGCGCACCGACTCCACATTCTCCGCCAGATCCACCTTGAGGTCCCCCAGCCAGGGGCTTACACTCGTCCACTTTTCGGCTCAATGTAAGCAAATTTTGTGGGATACGTTGGGTGCATGTTTCCCCCCCAGTCTATTAGACTGGGGGACACGGGGAGGTGTGACCAAAACGGCTTAGGTTGAGCTGAAAAGTGGACGAGTGTAAGCCCCTGCCCCCAGCCCCTCTTCCACCGCGGCGGTGCGCTCGGCCAGCACCTCAAGACCCGCCCTGACCGACTGATCGCCCTCCAAGCAGGGGCTTACACTCGTCCACTTTTCAGCTCAACGTAAGCGCTTGCTGTGATATAGGGGGTGCGTTCAGGGGATCTTTAGGGGGTGGTTAGGGGGTGGTTAGGGGATATTATGGGGGGTCAGGGTATGTTTTGTCTCAGAAACGGCCCAGGTTGAGCTGAGAAGTGTACGAGTGTAAGCTCCTGCCTCGAAGTTGGCATCAATCTCAGCCTTGAGGGTTTCCTCCGCCAGCAGCGCAGCGGCGGCGCCGGACTCCACCTCCACGTGCAGCTCCTGCAGCTCCTCGTCCACCTCGGCTGAGCGCACGTCCGCGGCGTCGGCGCGCCCCTTCAGGCAGGGGCTTACACTCGTCCACTTTTCAGCTCAATGTAAGCGCTGTCTGAGGGATAAGGGGGTTATGCAGGGGGTGTTGAGGGGGTGTGTAGGAGGTTTTAGGGGGAATCAGGGCGTATTGGAGGGGGGTTAGGAGTTGTTTAGTGTTAGAAACGGCTCAGGTTGAGCTGAAAAGTGGACGAGTGTATGCTCCTGCCTCCAGGTGGCCCACCCGCGCGCTCTCCACGGCGTCGGAGTCGGCACGCACCGCCGCCTCCTCTGCCAGTGCCGCGCGCATGTCCTCGTCCGCCTGCCACGATGGCCCGTCAAATGCATATTTGACCGTCTTATATTTCAAGTCTAACGATCAAAACCGGTACAGTAAACCCCCCATTTAGACCCCCAGAGGGAGCCCAATTGAAGCGTCCCTGTCAATTATTGCTGGCCACATCTCCTTATGCGTTTTGAACCCTCGTTTGGTGAGTCAAACGGCGTGCTATGACGTGGCGGGCAATATCTAGCAGGACCTACCTGCGACAGCTCGGCGTCCTTCTCCTTGGAGGTCTGCTCCACGCTCTGAATGGCGGCCGCCAGCCAGGGGCTGAACACTCGTCCACTTTTCGTCTCATCGTAAGCGCTTTCTGTGGGAGAGGGGGTGCGTGTAAGGTTTCTTTAAGGGGTGTTCAGGGGGTGTTTAGGAGGTGTTGCGGGGTGTCAGGGGGTGTAGGGTGTATGTTGTGTTAGAAACGGCTCAGGTAGAGCTGAAAAGTGGACGAGTGTAAGCCCGTGCCGCCAGCGCCTCGTCGCGGTGGCCGCCCGCCTGCACCGCGGCGAAGATGTCCGCCACCTCCTGCTCCGTCTTGTCCGACCGCCCGCGCAGTGCGCCCTGCCCCTCGCCCAGCACCACGATGGCCGCCTCCAGCTCCGCGTCGCGCTTCGCGTCGCGCGCATCCTGCCACGTTGTAGCGGCGCAAGTTGAAATTGAAAGCAAAATTTGAAAGCACTTCATCATATTGTAGCTTTAAGCGCTGAGGCATAGGCGCTTTCAACACGGGTTTTGATACTGTCAACCTGCACCCTACGACGTGATGCGTGTGCTCAGGTCCTGCACCGTTGCCTGTGCGCGGGGCCACACGAATCATGCTCGCCACGTCACATGATGAGTTCGGAGAAGGAGGTACATGTGCACGGAGAAGGAGGACAATGTGCACCGGTACAGGTCAGGATGGGGGTTTAGGGTCTGGGGTTTAGAGCTTAGGTGATAGGATGAGGAGGACAATGTGGAGCGGTACAAGTCAGGATGACGTGCACCTTAACGCACGATGGTGCTCAGCGTGGTGGATGTCATGGCGAGCACCGGTACACTATGGGCAGTGGGCAGTGACTGTCCCCACCTGTACGACCTCGCCGGTGACCGCGTCGCACTCCGTGTTGAGCGCCTGCGCCACCGCCGCCGATACCAGGTTGTAGCGGTGCAAGTTGGATTTGAAAGCAAATTGAAAGCGGTTCGTCATATTTAAGGTTCAAGCGCTTATTCTCAAGCGATTTCAACGTGGATTTGATAGGGTCAACCTGCACCGCCCTACCAGGTCATCCTCAACCAATGACAGCGCGTCGCGCACCTCGGTACGGAGCGTGTCGAGATCTCGCTCGAGCGCCGTCTGGCGCGAGTACAGCTTGCGGAGCGCGGCCACCTCAACCTCCACGCGCCCCTCCGTGGCGCTCAGGCGCCGCGACATCTTCACCTTCACGTAGGGCCAGCCGGAATATGTTTACTTTTTTGCCCAAATTCCCTACTCGTACGCTTAGTGCCCCAAATTCAGCCTATTATGCTCGAATTATGCCCAATTATACGTTTATACCCAATTTGCCTATTATGCCGAAAGTAATGCCGGCATATTCCGCCAGGGCCTACCTCGACGGAGCGCGTGGCCTGCGCCGCCTCGACCCGCCCCGCCGCCAGCTGCTTGTCGCCCTCGCCCGCGCGCGCCTCCATCGTCGCACCCAGCTTCTCTAGCCCCGCGAACCGCGCTCGGATCTCCATCTTCAGCACCTTGTTGTAGCGGCGCGAGTCGAATTTGAAAGCAAAAGTTGAAAGCAGTGTATTACACTTTACTTTCAAATGCTTAGTTCCGGGCGGTTTCAACTTGGGGTTGACAGGGTCAACCTGCACCGCCGCACCTTGTGCAGGTTGTCACGCTCCGCATACAGCTTCAGCTGCACGTCCCACTACCAGGGACCGCCATCATCATGCTGCCGCATCAATTGTGGTTGCAAATGGCTCCCGATGCCTTTACTTGAACAGGCCGATTTCGGTATATGGCCTGAACGAAATGCACGCACAGAGTTACGGACAAAGCGTCAGCGCTCCGCGCGGGAATGCGGGTGCCAGGTTTCATGCCCGTATAGAGTTACGGACAAAGCGTCAGCGCACGGCGCGGGAAGCGATATACCGAAATCGGCCTATTGTGGCGAATGGCTGCCGATTCTTTTACTTGAATGTGGTGAGCGGGGTAATGTGGAGGCGAGGCCTTGGTCACCGGCCCCACCTTGGGGTTTCAGGGTGTAGGGTTTAGCGGTGATTATAATGAGGGGGCGAGGCAATATTGGCCACCGGCCCCACCTTGGGGTTTAGCGTTTAGGAATTAGGGTATCGGAATGAGGGGTAATGAGGAGGCGAGGCGTTGGGCGGAGGCCCGACCTTGTTAGCGGCGTGCAGCTTGAGGACGGACTGGCTGACCTGCCCCCGCAGCTTGGCCTCGCGCCCCTCCCGCGCCGCGCGCTCGTCGCGCAGCAGCCCCGCCACGTTCGTGTTCACCTTGTCGATGGACTTCGTCATGGTTGCCTCCGCCCAAGGGCTTACACTCGTCCACTTCTCAGCTCAACCTGAGCTGTTTTTGTCACTATAACTCCATGGACCACCCAGCGTATCCCACAAAAGGCGCTTAATATGAGCCGAAAAGTGGACGAGTGCAAGCCCCTGCCTCCGCCGCGGCGCGCTGCGCCACCTCCTCGCGGATGGCCTTCTTGTAGCGGCGCAAGTTGAAGTTGAAAGCAAAGTTTGAAAGCGGTTCATCACATTCTAGTTTCAAGCGCCTAGTTCCAGTCGCTTTCAACATGGGTTTCATCGGATTCAACTTGCACCGCCCTACCTTTTCCACGATGAGCATGTGCTCCGTGTTCTTGAGTTGAGTTTTCTGGTTGCCCTTGTGGAAGGCGGACATCTGCTCGCCGTTGTCGCGCACGATGGCCTGGTCGCGCTCCACCGCCCCCTCGCTCTCGTCCACCACCTCCAACCACGGCCCACCGCACAGCATCAGTGCTTAACTTGTGTGCTTAATAGGCCGATCTCCGTGTATTGCTTCCCGCGCCGAGCGC
>Ga0307489_10002778_pt1 | contig 11716 bp, 14 predicted proteins | sample SB12metaG_FD_202247 | JGI IMG/M metagenome (GOLD analysis project Ga0307489, IMG submission 202247) | Sea-ice brine microbial communities from Beaufort Sea near Barrow, Alaska, United States - SB 1.2 | ecosystem: Environmental > Aquatic > Marine > Coastal | place: USA: Alaska | collected...
TTTTCGCATGTGACGTCTTCATGCGTGAGTGAGAACGAGCCCAACCTCCTCCGGCGTCCTGTGGATCCGCAGCCGCGGCGGCCTCGTGCCCGCCTCCTCGCCCCCGCGGGTCCTCCCCCTCCCGCGGTCGGGAGGTGGGGCGCCGTCGCCCGGCCCCGCCATGCCGCGTCACATGTGTGCGGCCGCGGCTGTGATGTCGCGGAAGAGTATCGAGTTTCTTGTTCGGGCGAATCTGGCTCCAATCTGTGCATATCCGATGGGGGGTTGTACAACCCCCCATCGAATCTGCGCCGATACGATGTTTTCAAAAGTCAATCAGGCGGGATTCCACAGGACGCCGGCGCGATAGGCGTAGCGCGACACACCCTCTGAGCGTCGAGACAGTCGTGTGCACGGTGGTGTGCGAGGCAGGCTCTGACGAAGTGTGCGACCCAAGGGTCGTTTTGACGTTTTGTGGTCCGCATCCGGCAGAAACAAAAAGCGAGAACATCGACCATAATACATAAACATGTCGGAAGCAGCGGTGATGGGGGGGGTGGGGCGCGACGCGGCGGAGGATGCACTGCCGCTCGGCGCCCCGCCGGAAGCGTACGATAAAACGGAGCCGGCTGTGGACGACAAGGAGGTGACATTCGTGGTGGAGCAGGACGAGGTGGCGGAGCTCATCAAGCGCATCGAGGACAGCGAGGGGGCCGTCGAGCCGCACGTGTACCACCGCGTGCAAACCATCGTGCGTCGCCCCCCCGCCCACCCGTTGACCGACTCTCGTGCTCTCGTGCGCACCGCGTCGACGCCCGCGCTCCCTATCTCTCTCGCGCACGCCGCTCGCTGTGGCCCCCGCCCCCGCTGACCTCCCGGCGCCCGCCCGCACCCCCTGTGTTGATGGCACCAGATCGAGCGGTACCAGGAGTTCGGCCAGCTGCTGGACCCGCACCTGGAGGGTTGGATCGCGCCGCTGGCCGCGGTGCTGCGGGGTGCGGCACACGCGGGTGACGCCGCGGACATGACGCTGGTGCAGCGCGTCAGCCGCGTGCTGCACGCCTTCGCCACGGTGCGCGGCTACAAGACCGTCGTGCGCTTCTTCCCGCACGAGGCCAAGGACGTGGAGCCCGTCGTGGGGTTGCTGGTGAAGTCGCACTCGGCGGCGGCGGCGGCGGCGGCGGCGGGCTCGGCCATGGAGGCGGAGGAGCTGGGCACCGCGTGGGAGACGCGCGCCACTCTCATCCTATGGCTCTCCATCCTCGTGCTGATCCCCTTCGACCTCGTGACCGTGGACAGCCAGGTCGCCACCGGCGGCGGCGACGGCGCCGCGGTCGCAGCGCGCGGCGGCGACGCGGAGGCGCCCCCCGTGGTCATGCGCATCCTGGAGTTGTGCGAGAGGCGCTACCTCACCGACCCGGGCATCGTGCGCGACCGCGCCGCGTACCTCCTGGCGCGCCTGCTGACGCGCCCCGACATGCCGACCGCTCTCACCAAGTTCCTGGACTGGGCCACTGCTGCCCTGGCGCGTGCCGGCAACACCGGCGGTGGCGCCGGCGGCGGCGGCGGCGGCGGCGGCGGTGCGGAGGGGAGCGCGGCGGCGGAGATGGAGGCCACGTTCCTGGTGCCCGGTGTGACGCGGGCGTTGGCCGCCATCTTCAAGCTGGGCACCCGCGGTGCGCTGCTGGGCGTGGCGGAGCGCGCGTGGGGTGACGCGCGGGACCTGGCGGCGTCACCCGCCGCCGCCGGAAGCGCCCTCGTGCGCCAGCTGGCGACCAAGCTAACGACCCGCATCGGCCTGCTGTTCCTCAAGCCGCGCGTCATCGCGTGGCGCTATGAGCGGGGCGCCCGCTCGCTCGTCGACAACCTGGCCGCCGCCGCCGCCAGCGCCGCGGGGGCCGACGTCCCTCTGCCCGCCGCGAAGGAGGGCGGCGCGGGCGAGGCGGAGGCGCCGGAGGAGGCGGAGGAGGACTGGGACATTCCCGAGGGTGTGGAGGAGGTCATCGAGTCGCTGCTGTCGTCGCTGCGTGACAAGGACACGGTGGTGCGGTGGTCGGCGGCGAAGGGGCTGGGGCGGGTGACCGCCCGCCTGCCCGCCGAGCTGGGCGACGAGGTGGTGGGCTCCATCCTCGACTGCTTCGCCCCCTCGGAGGGTGACTCCACGTGGCACGGCGCGTGCCTGGCGCTGGCGGAGCTGGCGCGCCGCGGCCTGCTGCTGCCGGCGCGCCTGCCGGACGCCGTGCCGCACGTCGCTGCCGCGCTCGTGTACGATGTGCGACGCGGCAGGGCCCCGGGGGCTCGGGGGGAATGACACCCGCCGGTGTGTCTGACTGCTTGCATATGTGTGTCATACTCGGTGGTCGTGCCATGTGCTACTGCTGACAATGTTGAAGCACGTCGTGTGATATGCCCTACCGCGCGGGCCGCACTCCGTGGGCGCGCACGTGCGCGACGCCGCCGCGTACGTGTGCTGGGCCTTCGCGCGTGCCTACGCGCCCGACGTATTTCTACCGCACGCGGACGCGCTGGCGCCGTCGCTGCTCATCACCGCCTGCTTCGACCGCGAGGTCAACTGCCGCCGCGCCGCCGCCGCCGCGTTCCAGGAAGCGGTGGGGCGCCTCGGCGCCTTCCCGCACGGCATCGACATCGTGGCCGCCGCGGACTACTTCGCGCTGGGCAGCCGCACCAACGCGTACACCTCCGTCGCCGACTTCATCTGCGGGTTCGAGGCGTACCGCCCGCGGATGCTGACGCACCTGTGTGACGTGAAGCTGGCGCACTGGGAGCGCGGCACGCGGGAGCTGTCGGGGCGCGCGCTGGCCGTGGTGGGGCAGCGTGACACGGCGTGGGTGCGCGGCGTGGCGCTGCCCACCCTGCTGGACCGCGCGCTGAGCGCCGACCTGGCGGCGCGGCACGGCGCCACCGTGGGCGCCGCGGAGGCGCTGCTGGCGCTGCACGCCGCGGGCGCCGGGTGTGTCACGGACGCGGAGGGCGCGGGGGCCGCGGGGGGCGCGGGGGGGCCGGGGCTAGCGACGCGGGTGGTGGGGCTGGTGGCGGCGGTGGAGAAGGCGCGGCTGTACCGCGGCAAGGGCGGCGAGGTCATGCGTGCCGCCGTGTGCCGCTACGTGCAGTGCCTGGCCACTGTGCGGCAGCCGCTGGACGGCGGGGTGGGGGCGGGGCCCGCCACAGGGCCCAAGAGCCTGCGCTCCGCGCTGCTGGCCTCCGTGGAGGAGAGCCTCAAGCACCCCACCGCCGACATCCGCGACGCCGCGGTGGCGGCGCTGGGCGAGTTCGCCTCCGCCTACATGTGCGGTGTGCCGGAGGCGGGCGCGCGGCGCCTGGTGCTCAAGCTGGAGGCGGCGCTGCGGGCTGACCCCAACCCCGCCGCGCGCCGCGGCGCCGCTCTGGCGCTGGGGGTCATGCCGCCCACGCTGCTGCTCGCGCGCGTGGCGGCGGCGGTGCCGGAACAGGTGGGGTTGGCCGCCACCGAGGAGGCTTCCGCGGAGGGTGCTGGCGACGGGGCGGCAGCGGTGTCTCCAGAGGGCACGGTGGCGGCGTGGCGGCAGGCGATGGACGCGTTGGTGGCGGCGACGGTGCCGGAGGAGGACGCGGAGGCGCGCGACGCGGAGGCGCGCGTGTGCGCGGTGAAGGGTATGGCGGGGGTGCTGGGCCGCCTGGCGGGCGAGCTGCCCGGTGCGGCGGGCGACGCGGCGGCGGCGGCACGCCAGGTGCTGGCCGCACTGCTGGCGTGCCTGGAGGACTACTGCATGGACAACCGCGGCGACGTGGGGTCGTGGGTGCGCGAGGCGGCGATGGAGGCGATCCCGGGGGCGGTGGCGGCGGCGCAGGCGGCGGCGCAGGCGGCGGCGCAGGCGGGGGCGACGGGGGTGGCGGGGGCGGTGACGGCGGGGAGGGAGGGAGACAGCGGGGTGGGCAGGGAGACGGCGGCTGCGCTGGCGTGCGCGCTGGTGAAGCAGGCGGCGGAGAAGATCGACCGCACGCGCGCCGCAGCCGCCGCCGCGCTCGTGGCCGTGCTCCGCGGCCGCCGGGCGGAGACCCGCAGCGACGCGGCCAACCCCCGGAGCGAGCCCGCCGCCACCCTGCCACTCGCGCCCCTCGCGCACGTGCCCGCGCGCGACGCCCTGCTCGCCGCCGCGCCCACGGACGAAACAGCCGCCGCGGCGTGGGCCGTACCCTCATCCGCCTTCGGGCGGCTGACCCCCCTGCTGGTGGCGTCCACCGGCGGGACCCACCCGCTGGAGGTGTACCGCGCGCCGCTGCTGGAGGGCATCGTGGTGTCCGCCGGCGGGGTGGGCGACTCCCTCGGAAAGGCGGCGGGCGGTGCGCTCGTCGCCGCGCTGAGAGGCGACCCCGCGCTGCAAGGTGCGGTGGCGGACGAGGTGGTGGCGCTGCTGCGGCGGCGCGCGGGTGTGGACCGCGTGGCCGTGCCCGCGCTGCGCGTCCTGGACCTGCTGTTCTCCTCGGGTGCCCTGGCCGCCGTGGCGCCCCCCTACCCCGCGGCCCCCGCACCCTTCGCGCTGCACCTGGTGAGGCGGTGCAGGTTGCCCCTATCAAACCCACGTTGACAGCGCCTGGAACTGGGCGCTTGAACCTAAAATGTGAAGAACCGCTTTCAAAAATTGCTTTCAAATTCAACTTGCGCCGCTACACCCTGGCCGAGCAGGTGCGCGGCGAGCTGAAGGGGTCGCGCGACATCGCCAAGCTGTGCCTGGGTGTGCAGGCGCTGTGCCACGTGGCGGCGCTGGGGCCCGCGGGCACCGACCAGTCCGGCGGCGCCACCGCGCGGGTGAGCGCCATGCAGGGTGTGCTGGCCCTCATGGTCAACCGGTACCCGCGTGTGCGTCGCACCGCGGCGGAGCAGCTGTACGTGCTGCTACTGGTGGGGCGCACTGCGTCCTGCTGCGGTGGACCCACGTCATCCAACTCACTTTCGACCCTCGTTTCTTGAGTATACGGATGACACGCCGTGACGTGGCGTGCATCGTTGACATGGCCCTACGTGGTGGGGCTTGCCGACGAGGAGGAGCAGGGGGGCGCCTGCGGCGGCGACGGCGGCGGCGGCGGCGGCGGCGGCGGCGGCGCGGCGGACATGGAGGCGGCCATCGAGCTGCTGTCGGACACCAAGTGGGACGCCGACCTCACGGTGTGGCGCCCACCCCGTCATCACATGTCATCGCTTTGTCTCACTCAATTCCTGTATTCGACGCTTGGTCATATCTCACATACACTAGTACATCTGCGTAGTGTAGCGCCTCCGTCGGGTCAAGACGTCGTCGGTGTGCCCGATTGAATGCCTGGGTGTGATGTGCGGTGATCGTAACATGTGCTGCTACCAAGTTGCACACTCCGCACATGACACGTATGTCTGACCATATGTCTGACCACATGTCTGACCACAGGTCTGGGTGTGGTGTTCGGTGATCTGACCACGTGCTACCAACCGGTATGTGGCGGCACACTACTGCACGGTGGTGAAGCCGCAGCGGTTCCGGTTGTACCCGCTGCTGGGGCTGGCGGCGCCGGCGGGTGCGGCGGCGCCCGCGCGGTCGGCCGCCGCGCACCTCAAGGTGGTCGACGAGAACGAGTCATACGCCGCGCTAGTCAGCAGCGCCGGCCGCTAGCGCCCCGGCTCCGGGGGGGTGCTGTGTGGGTGGGAGGGGTTGCTCGTAAACGCGTTGAAGCTATTTTCTATTTAACAAGCATCACAATCTTGCGCATCTTGCGCGCGTTGAGTCGTTCTGCGCTGGCTCACGTTGGTGCGCCGTGCACTCAGCGGAGGACCCCTTACACCCCTTGGGGCCCGACAATCCATCACGACAGATGTTCTGCGTCGCCGCTGGTGGTTTCAGGGACACAACGGGCAGGACCATGTGACACCTTGAACATTTTTGAGGTGTCCGGTTCAGAAATTACCGGGTTTCAGGGACAAGCATCGGAGCGATGACAGCGAGTCGGCGGCGTGGCCGCGGCCCGGTGACGGCGCGCTGCTGGCGGCGTGCGGGCGGACCGTGCGCTTGGATTCTTTCAACATCGAAAACGCAGACGTGGATAATCCGTGGAAAGCCCTCATAAGGCTGACGAGCGGCATGAGTCATGCGCGCGCGTGTTTCAGTCGCGTTGGCGCAACCGAGCTAGCAGTTTATCGCAACCCGCTGGAACCTGTCGCTCATTGACATCGAGCATCGTCATCGTAGTTTTACACAGGTGGCCTCGGGGACGCTCGTCCTCAATCATTTCTTTGCGACGCATCGCTTGGCACCCGCATCACGCGGCGGCGGCGGGCGGTCGGTCACGCGGCGGCGGCGGGCGCGGGGTTGACCCACGTCACGCGGAGGCGGCGGTCGGTCGGTCATGCGGCGGCGGCGGGCGGTCGGTCATGCAGCGGCGGCGGGCGCGGGGTTGACCACCAGCGGGCACACGGTGAACCCCTTGTACCAGGGAACACAATCACACGTGTAACCGCTACATTGTCAGTCGTAGTGATCGTCACCGACCATATAAACACACCGTCATCTGGTCACACACACCAGCGACGTCGTATCACGGGTGAGAGTAGCACGAGGTAAAATCACCGAACGTCATACACAGATTTAGGGTTTAGGGTTGAGGGTTGACCCTACACCCCATAAACCTGAGACCCTAAACCCTAAACCCTAAACCCTTCAGTGAGACAGTCCAGGACGTGTTAAGGCGTGTGAGGTGCGCCTGGCCTTGGCGGCGCACGCGGCATACAAGTCGTGCATCTGCGTGGCGCCGGAGGGGCAGAATGCCACGACGGCGCCGCCCGACCCCGTGAACTTGCCCGCCGCGCCGACCGACCGCACCGTCGCCGTGCCGCAGGGCCGCCTCATCCAGGCGCGCAACGTCACGCGCCACGTCATCCGCCACGTCATCCACCACGTCGATTCACCTCGCATTACATTGTGTTTTGCTCGCTCACATTCATCGAGCCCAAGTGAGCATGGGGATCACATGGTGAGCATTAAACCATCTCATCCACCAACAGCGGTCTAGTGTTGTGGGTGATGCATGACATGACGAGGGAGCACGGGAGCGTGAGGTGGGCGGCCCCAGACCCGGGAGCGTGAGGTGTGCGGCCCCGGCCCCGCGGCCCTGGTCACGCGGCCCCGCCACCATGTCCAGGTTGACGGCGCCCAGCGCGTCATCACCGAACATCTGGCGGCGCAGCTCGAAGTTCTTGTCCATCAGCGCCGCGAAGGCGTGCGCCCCTTCCGCTGTCATCGCCGCAGCCGCCCACACTTCCGCCGCCGCCGCCGCCACCCCTTCCGCCGCCGCCGCAGCTCTCGCCGGCGCCCCGGCCGCGGCCCCGCCACCCCCGCCGTCCGCCTCCATCGAGCGATCCACCCCCGACATGCCCTCGCTCTGCTGCCCCACCCCCGACATGCCCTCGCTCTGCTGCCCCACCCCCGACATGCCCTCGCTCCGCTGCCCCACCCCCGACACACCCTCGCTCCGCTGCCCCAGCAGACAGGCACGGCCGGCCGCCGCCAGCGCCGCCACCTCCTCCATCCCCCCCCGGACCAGCGCCTCCCCCGCCTTCCACCGCGCGCGTACCCACCCGCAGGGTCGCAACACTCCTGAACACGCCAGCTTAACTGCCAGAGTCATCCACGCACCCACCCAGCGGGGATGACTCGAGCCAAAACCCGTTCCCGCGGGTAGCTTGACTGCCAGCATTGTCGCGGTGTGCCGGTGAATATAACTGCCACAGGTTTCGGGGCAGAACGGCTCAAATTGAAGTGGAAAGTGAACGACTGCCAATGGTCTGAGGGACGCAACGGCTGGCAGTTGAGGCAAAAGGGGCCCCGGAAGGCAAAAGGGGCCCCGGAGGGCGCCGCGCCCCCTGCCGTACTGTGCAGTGCCCCGCTGTCACTCGGGTTCTGCGCGTACACCGGGGGGCAGGGCCGCGGCCGTCCATCCCACGCACCTCCCTCATCTCACCTCAGCTCCAACCCGTTTTGGTCCTGGGATACAGTCGTCCAGCTAGGTAAAGGCACCCTGGAGGTTGATCAGGTAAGTTAAGTAAGGGCACCCCGGGAAGGAAACTGCGCAGCCCGGACCCCGTGGCTACGCCCCCGTGCCCCCGCGCCCCGTGCCCCGGGGCCCCGCCAGGTGCAAGGGCGGCAAGCAGGACTCCGCCGCCGCGGGCCGTGCACCAGTTCCCTTGCAAGCTTTATAACACACCGTCTTCGAGGTAGTGTCAGAGGTGATGACTTGGGTGTCGAGGAAGCGTCAGAGGTGATGACTTGGGTGTCGTTGAGGGACATGTTGGATGAAGCTGGTGAAGGTACGGTGATCAGGGAACGGCGTGTGCGTGCGCGGCCCGCGGGCGTGGCCGTGCCGGCAGGCGGTGGTAGACACCGCGGCCCTCCGCCGCCATGAGCGCGCGGTCGGTGAAGTCCATGTACACGACGCCCTCGTAGCACTGGATGACGCGGTCCTGCAGCCCCGCCGTGATGCCCAGGTCCGTCTCACACGCCAGTACCTGCGCGGGCGGGGCCGCGGGGGTGGCGGGGGTGAGGGGGGCGGGGGTGGGGGTGGGGGTGGGGCCACTTAGCACGCTGCTGCGTGTGACTGTGTGCGTGTGTGTTTGCACGTGTGCATGTGTGCTGGTGGGTCTGTGTGAGTAATCATGAGCACGTTGTGTGTGGATTCGTTAGCACGGCTGCGAGGTTCAGATTGTTGCGAAGGGGACGGGACCGGTCGACTGGGCCTCCACCCACGCCACCCACGCCGCGCACGCCACGCACCCACCGCGCACCCGCCCACGCCGCGCACCCACACGCCACCCACGCCCCACACACGCCCCACACACGCCCCACAGACGCTGAGCACCCACCCACGCCCCACCCACGCCCCACACCCACCAGCGAGGGCTGCTGGTCCAGGGGGATGGCGACGCGGTAGTGGGCCATCAGGCACCGCAGCCCCGCCACGATGATGGAGCTGGACCCTGACAGCCCCGCCCTGTGGGGGATCGTGCTGCTGTACGACAGGCTGAAGCCGCGCCCCAGGGCCTCACAGGCCCTGCGCGCCAACTCATAGCATGCCATTTCACTCAAGAAACGACACGAGGGTTCGAAACGCATGCAGATAACGTGGCGGGCGATATGTGCCAAACCCTGCCGCGCCCGTGCAGTGGGATATCTCGCGCGCGGCAGTGCTCGTGGAACTTGAAGCACAGCGCGCGCAGGAGGCGGACGCCGCCGTAGTACCCGTGCGCAGGGCCTCGTCACATGGCGTGCAGCATCTTCGATTATTCGAGAGACGGAGGGGAGGAAGTTACAGATAAACCACGGCGGTCGCGGTGGAGAGGGGACGCCGTGAGAGGCCCGGCCCGTGCGCGGCGGTGTCGGCGGCGAGTTCCCCGAGGGTGGCGAACACGTTGGAGTCGAGCGGGCCGGGCTCGAAGGTGATTCGGGCAGAACAGGGCTGCTGGTTGGGTGTCAGCGACACCTCACTGAAGAAGTTGGCAATCGACACAGAAACGGTTTTCCCGAAGTATCCGTCGGAGGGGTTGCCCAAGAGCCCGACGCGCGCGTAGGCCCGCCGTGTGATGGCGCCCACCACATCGTATGCGGCGTCGTCGTTCATTGCGGTGCACAAGTATTGTCCTCGCTCGGCTCTCGGGGACCGTACTCCCCTCTCGCGCGTCGGGTCTTCCAACGGGTCCTCTCGTCTGCAATTTTTTTTGGGTGGGCACCCAAATCTCGGCAACAAAACGACCCCGTCCTCGTCAGAGCTCATTCACGCCCTCTCGCGCGTGCTCGTGCCCGCGCCCCGCGAAGGTTTGAAGCGCGTCACGCTCACCCGCAAGATCGATACATCCCACATCATGTCGTCTGCTGCCGTCGACGGCGACGGCGCGACGGACTCCCGCGCGCCCGACGTCGTCCAGGCCGACGCCGACGAGGAGGTGCAGTGCCGGTATTGCTTTGAAGGCCCCGAGGAGGGCGAAATGCTGTCGGGCATCTGCGCGTGCGCCGGTGGTCAGAAGCACGTGCACCTCGACTGCCTCCGCCGCTGGCAGCGCATGGGTAGGTCCCCACTCAAGATATGCCCTACATTTGTTGATACGAGTACTGGTATATGAGTATCTCCAAGGTGCTCTTGGTGTGTGGGGGCCAGGGTGTGAGGGAACATGGCAGCGCGGGCGCCGCGGCCCTGCTACCGGTGCTGGTGAGCCAGCCCACGCACCCGATGTTCTACAAGGACGACGAGCGCCACCACCGCTGCAATGTCTGCGCCGCCCCCTTCAACATACCTCCGCCAACGCGTAACGAACTCATGACATCCTTCACCGGCGCGGAGATCGCAGCGCTGCTGACGGAGGGGTGCATCATCGGCTCCGACGAGGTGTTCAGCGAGGAGCTGGAGAGCCAGGTCGGCGCCATGCCGTTCGTGCAGCGCCTCACCAGCGGGTACCAGCACTGGATCCGCGGCGTGTACCTCATCACCGCCGTGCACACCGACGACGGCACGGTGTCGCTGCCCGTCAAGTCGGAGGCCACGCTGGACCGCGTGCGCGCGGAGCTGGGGGGTGACCTGGCGCTGGAGGTGGGCGGGCGCCGCCACGCGCTGGTGCCCGGCGGTGACCTGGCGGGCGTGGGCGCCGACCGCCTGGCGCCGGCGCTGGCCGCACTGCGCGCGCCCGCCGTGCTGCTGCTGTCCACGGCAGGGCCCCTAAACCCTAAACCCTAAACCCTATACCCTATACCCTATACCCTATACCCTATACCTTAAACCCACCGGCCCTTCATAGTGTCCCCGTGCACACTCGCCGCCTGCCCTACCTCCTCCTTATCATAGCCCGCACACACGCGCCGCATCCTCCTCCCCCGGCCGCGCCACTCGTTCCCTCTTCACCTGCTCAACTGCCCGCCGCTTTGTCTCCGGCGCCCATTGGCCGTCATCCCAACCGCCACATCCGTCATCCCAACCGGCACACCTGAGATTGGCGGCAGTTGAGCAGCGGCGGCGGCGCGCGGCGCGGCCCTGGCGGAGGGGCGCGGCGCCGGACTGCGGCGAGGATCACATCTGCGCGGTCAACCTGACGCGCCTCATCCCGATGTCCGTCCCGGCGCGGGCCGAGCGCCAGGTTATGCGGGAGATGGACGAGATGGAGCAGGAGGCGGCGGCCGAGGATGCGGGAGGCAGCCACGACGGCGCCGACGAAGACGGCAGCGGCAGCGGCAGCAGCGACGGCGACGACGGCAGCGAGCCCGCCGAGCGGGAGGGTGGCGGCGGCGCGGGCGGGGAGGGAGGAAGCGGCGGGGGTGGGCAGGGAGGAAGCGGCGGGGGCGGGGAGGGTGAGGAGCAACCGCGGCGGCGGCAGAGGCGGCGGCGGGAGGGCGGGGCAGGGCGGCGGCGGCGAGCCTTCCAGGAGAACGTGGGGCCGTGGCGCGGGTGGCACGCGGACGCCAAGCGCACCGTGGCCGAGGCCATGGCCGCTGTCGCCGCTAAATACCCGGGTGTGGCGATGGCCGCATGCTTGTCGCCGTTTGCAACCATTTCGACTTCCCTCAAAGATTCTTGCGTGAAGGCAGCACGGAGGGCGGCAGTGACCCTAAGCCCTAAACCCTAAACCCTAAGCCCTAAACCCTAACCCTAACCCCTAAACCCTAAGCGGCCCTGGGCAGCGGCGCGGGGTTCCCGGCGGCGGTGGAGGTCACCCACTACCTGGCAGGGGCTTACA
>Ga0307489_10002781_pt1 | contig 11711 bp, 20 predicted proteins | sample SB12metaG_FD_202247 | JGI IMG/M metagenome (GOLD analysis project Ga0307489, IMG submission 202247) | Sea-ice brine microbial communities from Beaufort Sea near Barrow, Alaska, United States - SB 1.2 | ecosystem: Environmental > Aquatic > Marine > Coastal | place: USA: Alaska | collected...
TTCAACGAGGGTTTGATAGGGGCAACATGCACCACACTACCAGGTTGGCGGTGTTGGCGTCGGGCACACGGGCGGTTGGCGCGGGGTCCAGCACCGCCCTGGCGATGGTGGCGGCAGCCGCGGCGCCGTCGATGCCGGGGCGCCCGGACACCTGGGAGGAGAGCAGGCGCTGGCTCAGGAAGAAGGCCACGCGCATGCCAACGGCGGAGGTGTACTGCGTTCGGAGCAGCTGCCTCTTGGTCTCCGCTGGGAGCGCGCTTTCCACCTGTTGGATGCGAACCATGGGCTTACACTGATCCACTTTTCAGCTCAACCTGAGTCGTTTCTGACACAAAATACACCTTGAACACCCCCTGACACTCCTCAATACCCCCTGAAACCTCCTAAACACCTCCTCAACACCCCCTACAAATATCTAAATGCACCCCCATGCCACAGAATGCGCTTAAGTTGAGCCGAAAAGTGGACGAGTGTAAGCCCCTGGAACGAGTAGGAGAAGATGCCACGGTGAAGTGTGAAACCAGTCGACTGTGTTGGTTGAGCGGAATGGCGTATAGCTAATGCGCACCTGCTTGACAAGGTCCTCGAGGGGCCCGCGCAGGAAGTCGGGGATTTGAGAAAAGGGCGTGTCGGCGGCGGCGGCGGCGGGCGGGGAAGGGGACGCCACAGCGAATACGTTCACACCGCGACGAGAGCGCGCGCCTCCGATGCTTGTTGCGAGTGCTTTTCCGCGATTGTAAATGACTCGAATTGGTAGTGGCTCGGACGAAGACGCCGCTGCTGGTGGTGGCCGAGGCCATATCGCGCCAGGACGAGGTGGATGTCGAGGTGGGTAATAAGTCCCGCCGTGGGTTGTGAAGTGTCGGTGCGGTGTAGTGTTTGCACGGCCCATCCACCGTGGTTGTGGCATCCAAGTAAATAGTTGACGTCACGGGTGGACGTGGCGTTTTTTTCGTTTTTTTGGCGACGGATAATATCCAATATCGGAAAATTCCCCCGCATAAAGATGCCCTCGTCAGCACTGCGAGCGTCTGGTCCTCTCCGCGCAACAGGACGCACGCACTTTTCGCACGTCGAACCCGTCGGACATAGCAGCGAATACAAACCGCGCATACTCCGCAGCTTGAGCACCGGGGTGCGCAAAACTCACATTATTTTCCCTGCGTTATGGATAATTTAACTTGGGACTTGACATCCTCTTTTGGCAAGCGTTGTCACAGTGACAAAAGTTGTCACCGTCGGCGCCGGATCTATTCGCACTTTAGCGGCGTGGCGCCGCGTAAAGGCAGTTTCGTATGGCGTCGTGTGAGGAAACAGGAGTAGATTTGAATAATGAATAATGAATAATGAATTACAAACATGGGAATGGCTATAAATTGCTAACGCGGGACCCAAGGCACTCACATGCGAGCACGGAACCAACCCAATGCAATATAGCGCATGCGTTGGAAGTTACAAATAAATGTCTCTCGACCTTGATACCTATGACACGACACAGCACCCATTCGCCGCGGCCGGCGGTTTGTCGCGAGCGGCGGAGCCAGGGATCCCGGCAGCAGAGGGTCCGACTACACCCTCGACCGCACTGTGGCGTGCAGGGGTGGCCGAGGGTCCTGCCGCGGCGCATGGGCTTACACTCGTCCACTTTTCAGCTCAACTTGAGCGCTTTGTATGTGATAGGGGTTGTGTAGCCCGTGTTAAGGGGGTGTAGGGGGTTGCTTAGGGTGTGAAGGTTTTTTTCTTGTCCCAGACACGGCTCAAGTTGAGCTGAGAAGTGGACGAGTGTAGGCCCCTGCCGCCGCAGCGGCTCCCGAGACCGAGCGTGTCAACATCGCTGCCACCGCCGCGGTCTCATCCTCCCCCGCCATCTCCGCCACTATTTCCACCGCCTCCGCCGCTGCCTTATCCGCCTCCGAATCCAGTGCCTCCGCCTACTAGGGGCTCACACTCGTCCACTTGTCGGCTCAACGTTAGCACATTTGTGGGATACGTTGGGTGCATGACTTCGCCCCAGTCAATGAGACAGGGGAACACGGGGAGATTTGACCAAAACGGCTAAGGTTGAGTGGAAAAGTGGACGAGCGTAAGCCCCTGCCGCCAACGCCAAAAAGGTTTCGGAGCCCTTTTGGGAATCGGGTCGGGCAAAATCGACGAGAACGGCGGAGGGCCTAATGCCCACCGTCTCCTCCGCCTCCGCGGCCGCTAACTCAACCGCCGCCGCCGCTTCCGCCTCTGCTGCCGCTGCCCACGCCGCCGCTGCCGCCGTCTCCGCCGCTGCCTCCGCCGCCTCCACCGCCTCCGCCGCCGCCTCCGCTGCCTCCACCCAGGGGCTTACACTCGTCCACCTCTCAGCTCGACTTCAGCGCTTTTCTATATACAGGGGGTGCGCTTAGGGATTGTGCAGCCCGTGTGAACAGGGGGTGCTAGGGGGTGCTTGGAGTGTGTAGGGTGCTGTTGTGTGCCAGTCACAGCTCAAGTTGAGCTGAAAAGTAGACGAGTGTAAGCCCCCGCCTCCACCGCCTCCTGGTGCAGATCCCTGATGCGCGCGCACTCCTCCACGATTTGATGGAAGGACGGGCGCGTGGTGTGGTGGCTAGACCAGCACCGCCCGATCAGCTCCGTCACCTGCGCCCAGGGGCTGACACTCGTCCACTTCTCAGCTCAACTTGAGCGCTTTGTATGGGATAGGGGGTGCGCGTAGAGGATGTGCCGCGGACTCTCATATCATTTCATCTTTAGCATCTATCTAGGCTAGCGTGCATATATCAGATATGATGTAATGCTAACACAGACAGATAGGGGATGTGTAGCCTGTATTAAGGGGTTGTTATGGGGTGTTCAGGGTGTGTAGTGTGTCTTCTTGTTCCAGATACGGCTCAAGTTGAGCTGCAAAGTGGGCGAGTGTAAGGCCCTGCCTCCGGCCCACACGAGTCCGGAATGATCGGGCGCTGGCCAGGGGCTTACACTCGTTCACATTAGATCTTAACTTCAGCAACTCCAGGACACATTCAAGATTCAAGTCGGGTTATAAGGTGGACAGAGGATCTCAAGTTGAGCTGAAATGGGAGCGAGTGTAAGCCCCTACCGCTGCCCCCGCGTCACGCTGAGCACCACCTGCACCACGTTGAAGTCCGGGTGTAGCGGCGCAAGTTGAATTTGAAAGCAAAACTTGAAAGCAGTTTAACGTATTTCAGTTTCAAGCGCTTGGTTCCAGGCGGTTTCAACATGGGTTTGATAGGGTCAACCTGCACCGCCTGACCTGGGTGGGGGACTTGGAGGCTGAACATCTCCCACGCCACCACCCAGGGGCTGAAACATGTTCACAACAGAGCTCAACTTGAGCAACTCCAGCACACATTCATGGCTTAAGTTTGGTTAATCGGTGGATAGAAGAGCTCAAGTTGAGCTGAAATGAGAACGAGGGTAAGCCCCTACCACCACCCCGAATGAGAAGACGTCCACCTTCTCATTGTACCTCTTGCACATGATGACCTCGGTGTAGCGGCGCAAGTTGAAATTGAAAGCAAAACTTGAAAGCAGTTCATCATATTGCGGCATCAAGCGCTTTGTTCCAGGTGTCTTCAACGCTGTTTCATACTCGTAGGGGCAACCAGCACCGCCCTACCTCGGGTGCCATCCACCGCAGGCTGCCCGTCTTTCCCGTCATCGTCGCTACGCCGTTATCCAAGGCCGAGTGCATATTGCTTGCCACATCACCTGACGAATGGTGAACCCCCGAACTTTTAGCTAAGTGGCGTTGGATGACGTGGGAGCCCAAGGCTAAGTAGATATTGCTTGCCACGTCACCTGACGATCTTGGAACCCTCGGTGATGTAGTTACGTGGCGTTGGTTGACGTGGCGAGCGATGGCTGCCAAGCCCTACCCATATCGGCTTTGTGAAAGTTGCTCAAGCCGAAGTCCGTGATCTTGACCACTCGCCGCGGGCGCTCGTTCCGCCACCGGCCCGCCCCCCCCGCCTCGCCCGCCCCGCCCGCCGCCGCTACCGCCGCCGCTAGTTCCGCTCTCCCCCACGACCCCCGACCCCCCGCCGCCACCGCCGCCCCGGACCCATGCTGCTCCCCCTCCCTCACCACCGCCGGGTTGGCCAACAACAGGTTGTAGCGGCGCAAGTCGAAATTGAAAGCAAAGTTAGAAAAGCGGCTCTTTACATTCTAGTTTCAAGCGCTTAGTTCCAGCCGCTTTCGACGTGGGTTTCATAGGGTCGACCTGCACCGCCCAACCATATTATGCGGCATAAGGTCCCGGTGGATGATGCACGGGTCGTGCCTGTGCAGGTAAGCCATGCCCGCCGCCAGGGACTGCCAGATATTGCTCGCCACATCACAGGTAGGTACAATCGGGGCCGGTAAAGTGACCCCAGATTTTTGTTTTTTTACAGGGGTGTTAGGGGGGCATTTGGGGGCCCGTCGCGTATAAATAAAAACCTAAGACCTAAACCCTACACCCCAAAGTACTTTTACAGTCTGTTAACGGGTAGATTCTGGGGTCACTATACCGGCCCTTGCTCGGACCTGACAGGATGTCATGCAACTCAATAAGCGACGGCTCAAAATGCGTGTTGACGAAGCGAGGCTCCAAAATACGTCTGGATGGCGCGGCGGGCAACATATGCCAGGCCAAACCTTGCGCGATATCGCTCATGAAATGTATGCGCTCCGACGCCCGGATCCGTTCAGGCCGCCCCGGGCTCGCGTGCATCGCGTCGTACAGGTTGCCTGCCTCCAGGGACGTGAATATATTGCACGCCACGTCAACGACACGCGTTGTGAACCTTTGTTTCTTGAGTACAATGGCATCCTACCACGACCTACGCATATCGGGTGGGGGGGGGCAAAAGGGTATTTTGATTTACTTGAGTTTACAGACGGTCGCTCATATAAATTACAGTGTAGATCGAGGTACAGTACGCAGTAACTTGAAAATTGTACGGGCCAGGGTTTCTTAACTCAACGATCGTGCCCAGACCGCGCCACGCGCCATCCCCATTTGACCCCTCCACCTGAACTGTGTAGACTCGAGCATGGGACAAGCATATATTATCCGCCTCGTCATTGAGACGCGTTGTGAATCCTCGTCACGTCACTTGTGTTAAACTCAGTGTTGGGTCTGGTACCGAAAGTATGGTATCGAATCCCGTTCGACCAATCAGCACTGCACATTTCAGAAATCCCACCGACCGACTCGCCATGATTCCGACCGGGTCATGATCCTCGAGTACATAGACCCTCTGTTTCGAGGAACTCAGGGTGACCCGTGATCGGACATCCCGACACTGAGTTTAAACTCAGTGTCGGGTCTGGTACCGAAAGTATGGTATCAAATCCCGTTCGACCAATCAGAACTGTCCATTTAGAAGATCCCACCGACCGACTCGCCGACTGTCCGACCTGGTCGCGATCCATGAGTAAATAGACCCTCGATTTCGACGAGATAAGCGTTCCCTGGAACGCCGACACTGAGTTTAACCGGTATCCTTTGACATTGCGAAAAACATCTGGCAGGCCCTACCGCCGTCTACCCATTCCAACACCACCAGTTTCGGGATGTTGAGGGCAGTGTCGTCCACGCAGCCGATGATCAGGGGCTGACACTCCTCCACTTTTCAGCTCAACTTGAGCCGTTTCTGATACAAAATACACCCTAAACACCCCCTGATACTCCCTAACACTGACTTAACCCTCCCCTGGACAACCCCTACGTGCACCCCCTATCCCACAGAAAGCGCTCAAGTTGAGCTGAAGAGTGGACGAGTGTAAGCCCTTGCCGATGATGTTGACGATGTTGGGGTGGCTGATCTGCAGCAGTGTGCTCATCTCCGTTCGGAAGTCCTGCACCGCCCACTCGCACGGCCCTGCATGAATTCTCTTTCAGCTCATCACCTGGGAGTCAAAACAATTAAATCCAGTATCCGGTTTGACTAACCACTGACCCCCGAATACAGCTTCGTGACTAAACGATGGACTGTCCGTTGAGCAATCAGGGACCATACACGTGTACGACCAGAATTGGCACGAAACGTGCAAGACAATCCAGCCAATCAAATCTCAGTAGATCTCTCTGTCTCTCTCTCTCTCGACCAATCACATGAGGGCCCTCAGCGTCACGCGTGACCCGGACACCGGATTTCAAGCTGAGTTATGCTGGATGTGCGTACGTTGATATGAAAAGGGAACTTGTGCGCGGATGACGCTCAATCAGTAAACTTGAGCTGAAAAGGTAATTCGTGTAATAATAATGACGTTGGACCCCACCGCCTTGTTAGTGAGCCAGTTGCTGCGCAGCTGCTTGACCGCGACCTGGCTGCCGTCGCACACCCCCTCGTGCAGCGTGCCGTAGGTTCCGTGCGCGATCAGGCGGCCAACCTGTAGGTCTCCGATGGGCAGCCGACGCGCCATGCCGCTGCCGCAGTCCAGGCTGCCGGTCCCCAGGGGCTCACACTCGTTCACTTTTCAGCTCAACATGAGCGTTTTGTATCGGATAGGGGGTGCGTAGGCGGTATTTAGTGGGTGTTTACGAGGTGTCTGGGAGTCAGGGGGTATCGAGGGTGTGTTTCTGCATTAGAAACGGCTCAAGTTGAGCTGAGAAGTGGACGATTGTAAGCCCCTGCCGGTCCCGCGCAAGGCCCCATTCACGGGGTCCCCGTTGTGGAGCCACCCAGCCCCCCTGCTCCCGCCCGCGTCGAGGCTGACGCCCCGGGGCCCATCGCCTCCGCCGCCGCCCCCGTCGCCCTCGTCCCACCCGTCCGGCAGCGGCCCGCGGCTGTTGTTCCGTGATCTGCCGTTCACGTTGTAGCGGCGCACGTTGAAACCGAAAGCAACGCTTGAAAGCTGATCATCACATTTTAGTGTCAAGCCCTGAAACCAGGCGCGCTTTCAATTCGGGGTTTGATACTGTCAACCTGCACCGCCCTACCACGTCAGAGTTGAGCGAGAGCGCCTCTTCCAACGTGTTGAACATACCGGAGTCCTGCCGCTTGGCGGACTCAAATGTGTTGAATGTGCTGGAGCCCATCCTGTTGGCGGAGCCGAGGACCAGGGCCTTATACTCCTCCAGTTTTCGGATTACCGTCAGACCTGTTTGAGGGAGACGTTGGGCGATCCCCCACCACCCCTCAGTATCCCACAGCACCCCTTTAGTACCCACTCAGTACCCCCTCTGCACCCCCTCAGTACCCCTTTAGTCCCCCCCCCCACCACCCTCTCAGTAACCTCTCAGTTCCACTTCAGCACTTACTTAGTGTGTCAGGGACCAAAACGGCTGGGGAATGAGATGAGAAGTGGACGAGTGGAAACCCCTGCCGTTGACGGCTGCGGTGTCGTCGTGGTCCGAGTTGAGGGATGTGTACACGGATGCCTTGTCCAGCATCGCGCTGCCGCCACCGCTTGACTCCATCGCGTTTATACCGCGGCGCAGCTCCAGCGCCGCCACCCAGGGGCTTACACTCGTCAACTTCTCAGCTCAACTTGAGCCAACTCTGACACCAGAAAACCCCCTCCACACCCTAAACACCCTCTAACACCCCCTTAAAACGGGCTACACAACCCCGACGCGCACCCCATATCCCATACAAAGCGCTCAAGTTGAGCTGAAAATTGGACGAGTGTAAGCCCCTGCCGCCAGCGCCCGCGCATCGTCGCCCGCCCCGCTCGGACTCAGCGTCGCGGCGGAGGCACGCGGCTCGCCCAGTACGCTCTGCGAAGTCTCCCAGACGTCGAAGGCGGCGGCGCGGAGCGCGTCCCAGTTCAACACCGACGCCAAGGGGCTTACACTCGTTTCCATTTCCGCTCAACTTGATCTTCCTTTGCCCATATCCGCTCAACTTGAGCTTACTTTGTCCCCCAAATCACCCGAATTGACCCGTGGGTGGGTCCCGAAGATGCTCAAGTTGAGCTCTAACGTGAGCGATGTGTCCCGAAGGAGCTCAATTGAGCTCTGAAGTGAGCGAGTGTAAGCCCCTGCCGACACTGCGGTGTCGTGGCTTGCGCCCATCGCGTTGGGGTTGTGACTTGAGCTCATCGCGTTGGACCCGCGGAGCATCATCACCGCCTCCCCCACGCGCTAGGATCCGGCAGATGATGCTCGCCACGTCATTGATCCCCAACACACAGTTTGAACCCTCGGATCTTGAGTTACATATCCCAGTATGAACAGCGGCGGCGGCGGGGTGGATGCCAGCTGTGCCAGCTGTGCCCAGCTGTGCCAGCTGTGCCAGCTGTGCCAGCTGTGCCCCTGCTACGTCTGCCAGGCCCTACCAAGGGATGCGTCTGCAGAGCCTCGATGCTGAACGCCCCGCTGCTGCTCGAATCCGTCGCGTTGGAACCGTGGCGCAGTTCAAACGCTGCCGCCACGTGCCAGGGCCCGGTAAATGCTGCGCGCCACGTCTTCGACGCCCGACACGCGTTCTGATCCTCGGTTGCTTGAGTGGCAGGAATCGTGTAACGTGGCGAGCAAAATATACTGGGCCATACCAGCTCACTGCTTGTCATCAACGCGCCGGTAAGGCGGCGCTGCGGCAGCGCCGCCGCCGCCCGCTCGTCATCGCCCGCCCCGGCTGGACTCTCCACTGCGCCGGCGGCGGAGGCGGAGGCGAGACCGCGGGACGCCGCTTGCTCGTCTGAAGAGTCGTCGAACCGGCTTGCGTTATTGGGAAACGTGGCATCCGGGTCCATCTTCGCGCTGCCACCGCTGCCGCTCGATCTTGAGTCCCTCGCGTCGAGACTTCGCCGCTTCTCGAACCCCGCCAGCGCCGTCGCTTCGTGCCCCGTCACCGCCGTACACTCCATCACGGCGGCGGCGGCTACTCTGCAGGACGGCACTTCGTTCTGCAGGTCTGACTCGGACCGACCGGTACCGGAGGCCGACTCGAACGCATTCCCAAGGAAAAACGTGGCACCATTCTTCGCGGTGCGTGAGTCCATCGCGTCGGCATCGTGGTACTGATCGAACGCCGCCAGTACCGTAACATCGTCGTCGTCGCCCGCCCCGGCCTGACCATTCATCACGCCGGCGGAGGCGGCGACTGCGTACGCGTTGTGACCGGTCACTGGGCGATTCTGTTCAAGCTGCGTTTTTTTTTGTGACAGGTGTCGACACATGACAGCTACAACTACGCACTACGAGTACTACCTGACGAGCGTCTGGTATCGATACATTATGGATTGTACGCAGAATCGCGCACAGCGGCGCCTCAGCGGCGAACGCGCCGTCGCCGCCGCCGGCGAAACTCTCGCACGGCGCGTTAGGGCAGCCGGAGACCGCGCCGGTTGCAAGGGCGCGACTTTCGAAACCACTCGGGCGATTAATTACACAACAATAATATATTCCTTTCAAGTACAGGGGCCATTTCAACATACCTGAAAGTGGTTATGTTTCGTAGAAATGAAGGGCATTCAGTCCCTTCCGTTGAACAAATAACAAAACCCGCCCCTCGCCTGCCATTTTAAGCCCACGCGCGAAACGCGCCAGGAGGTATGTGCGCCAAACCGTCGGAGCGCGCTAGCTCTATTGCAACGGGCAGTGCGCTTCCAAAGAGCGAAACAACAGTTGCAAAATATATCAATAAATTTAAATAAAACATCAGTCGCGGCGGCCAAACGCCTACAGGATAGCGTGGGGATGTACAACGCTCAACAAGCATGAATGGATTAAGCGTTGATCACAGCGAGAGTGTCGTCGCACTCTGTAAACACGTCCAGCTGAGCTCAATCATGTGTCATCATGTCCCCCGAACAAGCAACAACTCAGAACCACCGAATCCTCGCACTGAACACATTCATGTTGTCCCCGCTGGAGTGCGCCCGCGGACGAGTTGCCTCAACGCACTCGTCGCACTTAGCGCTTGCCGCGGGGGTACATCCGAGTGAAGTTGGCCTCGGAGCAGGGCCTGGCAGACATTGCTCTCGTCGCGTTATACCACGCCATTGCCTTTGCCGCGTTAAAGCACGCCATTGCTCTCGCTGCGTTATACAACGCCATTGCTCTTGCCGTGTTATACCACGCTGTTTCAATCAAGAAACGAGTATTCACAATGCATTGGATGATGTGGCGGGCAAGTCCCCAGCGGATGTGGCTCGCCACGTCATACGATGCCGTTTGAATCAAGAAGCGAGGGTTTACAAGGCGTAGCATGACGTGGCGTTTGGTCGCCACGTCAAAGGATACCGGTCAAGTCAGGACAGTAGGGTTCAAGACGCTTGTGGATGATGTGGCGAGCAACATCTGGCAGTCCCAACCTTGGCGTTGAATTGAGACACATTTGGCTTAGGGTTTAGGGTTTAGGGTTCAGGGGTCAGGGTTTAGGGTTCAGTGTTGAGGGTTAGGGCAACATCTGTTAGGCCCAACCTTGGCGTTGAATTGAGACGTGGGGTCCAGCTTTTCCAGCTCCTTCTTTTCTTCAGGCGTCGCGCCGCAGGGCCTTGTTTAAACCCTTGGTTCTTGATCTAAACTGAACTCTGTAAATGGCGTGTACATCTCGTGGACATTTTCTCACAGCATCGTGGGAAAATCAGTTATATTTCAATAAGCTAGGATGTATTGGGTGGTGACTTGGGCTCAGGGACGGAAACCTCTGGGAGAATTTAAGTTTGAGATGAAGTCTGTGAAATTCTGCACGAGTGAGGCCAGATGTGAGGATGCCGCGACTGCGTATGGGTACACAGGTACACTATGAGCAAACAGTGACGCGGGAAGGAGCGGGCGCCTTCCTGCCTTGGCGTGCAGGGCCCGCAGCTCAGTGCGCCACTCCAGCACCTCCTTGCAGAGCATCTTCGCCGCCGCGCGCTATGGCCCAACCAGTGGCATCGATTGATGTCAACCAAAATAAATTGGAATTACGAAGGCAGCCTAAAGACCACGACCACCTAACCTGGTCATTCTTACTGCGCAGTTCTGGTGGGGGGGTCAAATTGGGCGTGGCGCGGTCTTGTCACAATCGTTGGGTTAATAGACCCTGTCCCATACATTTGTCAGTCTGCCATGTACGGCAGACTGATATACACTGTAGTTCAGCTAAGTGACCATCTACTAACTCGATCAAATCCAGATCCCCGTTTGCCCCGCCTCCACCCGAACTGCGTAGTACATTACTACTATAAAATTTGAGGCTGCACCTGTACTACCCGGCTCTGTTACCTGACAATTGACTGATCCATCAATTGGTCATCCAGATCATTCTGTTCTGGTGAATTGCCTTGTGTTTTATAGGACCCTGCCTGCACGCGCGGCTTGACGAAGGTGACCTCCTGCGCGTCGCCGTCCACCTGGAACTCCACGCCCACCTGGATGCAGGGGCTTACACTCGTTTACCTCTCAGCTCAACTTGAGCGCTTTTTATGGGATAGGGGGTGCGCGTAGGGTTTGTGTAGCCCATGATAAGGGGGTGTTATTGGGTGTTGAGAATGTGTAGGGGGTTTTTATGTGTCAGACACGGCTCAAGTTGAGCTTGAAAGTTAAACAGCGTGAGCCCCAGCCTGGATGCAGGTCTTGGCCGTCGCGACGTCGCTGAACGTCACGAACGCGAAGGTGCGGCCCAAGGGGCAGGGCTTGCTGGCACGAAACTTTTATTATCGTATTAGATCATCTTTTCGTCTAGCTCTACGGCGCGCTTATCATATCTTATCAGTTTGGGTACATCCGTAGTGGGTTTTCAGCAATACCTCCGTTTGCATTCGATCCTGTAGCTTGCCGGGCA
>Ga0307489_10002782_pt1 | contig 11708 bp, 17 predicted proteins | sample SB12metaG_FD_202247 | JGI IMG/M metagenome (GOLD analysis project Ga0307489, IMG submission 202247) | Sea-ice brine microbial communities from Beaufort Sea near Barrow, Alaska, United States - SB 1.2 | ecosystem: Environmental > Aquatic > Marine > Coastal | place: USA: Alaska | collected...
GCTCGGGTTGAGCTGAGAAGTGGACGAGTGTAAGCCCCTGCCGCCCGGGTCATTACCGTGAACGCCGAGCGCCGGGAGGACTTCTTCGTGGAGGAGGCAGGGGACCGACCGACCACTCATAGCGTACCGGTGCTTGCCACGTCATCCACTGTATGTTCAACCCACGTTCAATGAGTTATGCGACATCCTATGACGTGGCGAGCGTTGCTGGGCCGGCTGTTGGATGCGGCGGCGTCGCACGTGGAGGAGTCGGTGCGGCGGTTGAAGGACCACTCCAAGCCGCCCGAGGAGTTCGACCCCCTGGCGCCGAGCGTTGTGTCGTACCAGCGCGTGGCCGCCGCACTCAAGTCCAACGGGTTTGACCCAACGACGATGCAGGTTGAGATGGAACCCGGTGACCTCCTCATCGAGTTCGGCAAGCCGGCAGGGGCTTACACTCGTTCACTTCTCAGCTCAACTTGAGCGCTTTTTAGCGGATAGGGGGTGCGCGTAGGGGTTGTGTAGCCCGTGTTACGGGGGTTTTAGGGGGTGTTTGGGGTGTGTAGGTGTCTTTGAGCGTCAGACACGGCTCAAGTTAAGCTGAAAGGTGAACGAGTGTAAGCCCCTGCCAGCCGGCCACGGCGGCGTACTTCATCGTCGATGGGTTCGTGAAATCGAACTCTGTCTGGGCCGAGAAGGCGGCAGCGGACGCCGCGCGGGAGCAGGCGGCGGCGGCAGCGGCGGAGGCGGAGGCGGCGGCGGCGGCGGCGGCAGAGGCGGCGGCTGAGGCGGCGGCAGAGGTGGAGGCGGCGGCGGGGGCGGAGACTGAGGCGGAGGCGGCGGCGGAGGAGGCGGCGATGAAGGCGGAGGTGGAGGCGGGGTTGGCGGGGTTGGAGGCGGGAGACGGGCAGATCAGCGCCAGACAGAGCCGCGCGGAGGCGGATGCGGGGACGGAGGAGGCGGGGGCGGCGGGGGAGGGGGCGGGGATGGCGGCCGAGAATGAGGTTGAGAACAAGGTAGGGTCCAGCAGATGTTGCTCGCCACGTCATCAGATGCCTTTCAAACTCAAGCAAGGAGGGTTCAAGATGACGTGGTGACGACGTGGCGAGCAACATGTGCCAGGCCCTAGGGAACGGTTGAGAAGACCGAGCCTGAGAAGGCTGTCAGACACAGCGATTCGTCCAAGCTGGGCGCTGGGCTGGTGGTGGGCAGGGGCTTACACTCGTTCACGTTAGAGCTCAACTTGAACAATTAAGGGCGCGTGCATGAGCTAAGTCGGGTTATACGGTGGACAGAAGAGCTCAACTTGAGCTGAATTGGGAACGAGTGTAAGCCCCTGGTGGTGGGCGTCACGGCCCTGGCGCTCAATCTGGCGGAGTGGACCAGCACAGCACGCGCCGTGTCCAAGGTGATAGTGTTGGAGCTGTTGCCGCGTCACGTCAGTGCGCTGCTCGCCGATCCGGACTTGGGCCCCGAGTTGAGCAAGTACGCGAGTTCGTACACGGTGCGCACGGCGCAGGGTCGCGCTCTGGCCAGCTCGGTTGGGCGGTGCAGGTTGACTGTATGAAACCCGAGTTGAAACCGCCTGGAATTAAGAGCTCGAAACTATAGTTTGATATACTGCTTTCAACTTTCGCTTTCAAATTCAACTTGCGCCGCTACAGCTCGGCGACCGACCGGCGGGGGGCGGCGGCGGCGCACGCCGCGGATGAAAAGCAGCGGGCGGAGCTCAAGGCGCTCAACGGGCCCGAGGCAGGGGCTTACACTCGTCCACTCTTCAGCTCAATCTGAGCCGTTTTGGACACAAAATACACCCTACATGCCCCATAATATCCCCAAACAGCTCCTGAACATGCCCTGCGAAACCCCACAAGCACCCCCTATCCCACAGAAAGCGCTTACGTTGAGCTGAAACGTGAACGTGTGTAAGCCCCTGGCCCGAGGCGCGGCGCGCGCGCATGCAGCTGCTGCGGAGCATGGCCGTCACCTTCAAGTTCACGTGCGTCAACGTGGTGCAGCTCCTCGGCTGCGGCGTGTTCCAGGCACGGGCTTACACTCGTCCACTTCTCAGCTTAACCTGAGCCGTTTCTGACACTCAACACATCCCCTACACGCCTAAACACCCCCTCCATCCCCGCCTTAAACACTCCCTAAACACTCCCTCAACACCCCCTAAATACCCCTTGTCCCACCAAAAGCGCTTACGTTGAGCTGACAGGTGGACGAGTGTAAGACACTGGTTCCAGGAAGCCAAGGACCGCGTGGAGCTGGTGCAGTGCCTGTGGAGCGCACTGGCGGACCGCGCGCAGTTCTTCTACCTGGTGTTCCAGACCCTGACCCCCCCACAGCACATCATGCTGGGCAGGGGCTTACACTCGTCCACTTTTCGGCTTATCGTGAACACTTTTGAGGGACACGATGGGGGATTTCATGGAGTTTCGGTGACAAAAACGGCTCAACTTGAGCTGAGAAGTGGACTATTGTAAGCCCCTGATGCTGGGCCGCGTGCTTGGCTACGCCAACTTCATAATCTACAAGGTACGGCGGTGCAGGTTGACCTTATGACCTGCATCTTGAAACCGCCTTGGATATAAGTTATTGAAACTAGAACAGGAGAATCTGCTTTCAAACTTTGCTTTCAATGGCAACTTGCGCCGCTACAACAAGGTGCCGCAGGGGAGGTACCAGCTGCGACTGCATATGTTGGACGACTTTGAGGTGGCGCACCGGCTGGCCAACATGGCGGTGGGCGGCGGGCAGGGGCTTACACTCGTTCCGCTTTCCGCTCAACTTGAGCTTACTTTGCCTTTCTCCGCTCAACTTGAGCTTACTATGTCCCTCATATAACCTAAACTGACCCGTGGATGTGTCCCGAAGATGCTCAAGTTGAGCTCTAACATGAGCGATGTGTCTCCCAGGTCCTCAAGTTGAGCTCTGAAGTGAGCGAGTGTAAGCCCCTGGCGGCGGGTCGGGCGCCAACTGGGAGAACCTGCACATCGACGGCAAGCCCAAGCACATCCCGGAGGACAGCCGCTTCTGGAAGTACATCAGCACCACCAAGGTAGGCCGGTGCAGGTTGACCCGATGAAGCCCATGTTGAAAGCGCCCGGATCATTGCTCTTGACACTAAGATACGATTGACCGCTTTCAAACTTTGCTTTCAATTTCAACTTGCGCCGCACCACCAAGGGCGGGCTGAAGCTGCTGCCCGGGGAGAAGAACCGCGCCACGCTGGAGTTTGACTTCTTCATGTCCGGCTCCGAGGCGGGGACCGCTGATACCAGTCAAATGCCGTTCACCACGGCATCCATCACGTGAAATTCCTCCGTTTTTCAAGGTCGTATGATATCTTACAACGTCGTATAACGTTGTATGACGTGGCAAGCATGTGTATCCTTGTCCCTATTCTGAGGCGTGCAACATTCACGTGTTGCGGCTGCAGTCCAGGTGGCGCGGGTTCGTGCGGCAGCGGCGGCACCGCGAACTCGTGAGTAGCGCGCTGCGCATCCAGTTCTACTTCCGCAGCTTCAAGGCAGCGGCTTACACTCGTTCACATTTCGGCTCAACTCGAGCTTACTTTGCCCCTTTCCGCTCAACTTCAGCTTACTTGGTGCCCCATATAACACAATGTAACCCGTGGATGTGTCCCGAAGGTGCTCAAGTTGAGCTCTAACGTGATCGATGTGTCCAGAAGGTCCTCAAATTGAGCTCTGAAGTGGACGAGTGTAAGCCCCAGCTTCAAGGCCATGCGGGCCATGAACCTGGCGCTGGCGCAGGCCAAACAGGGCATAGCGGTGGCGGGGCGGGCGGTCACGGGCGCCCAGGGCGGTGTTGCGGAAATGGTAGGGCGCTGCAGCTCGACCCGGGGTTGACCCTGGGCTGACCCCAGGTTGACCCCGGGTTGACCACAGATGGACCCCGGGTTGATCCCGGGTTGACCCTGGGTTGATCCCGGGTTGACCCCGGGTTGACCCCGAGTTGATTCCGGGTTGATCCCGGGCTGACCCCGGGTTGGCCCCGGTTTGATCCCGGATGGACCCCGGGTGGACCACGGATGGACCCCGGGTTGACCACGGGTGGACCCTGGGTTGACCCCGGGTGGACCGCGCTTGGTTTCCGCGCTTGAAGCTGAAATATGATGACCCGCTTCCAGTAATTCAAGCTTTGCTTTCAGTTGTGCTTGCTCCCCTACGAAACGGTCGATACCAGCAAGAGCTCGGCTCGGGCGAAGACAATTGTGATAGAGGTGGTGAGGATGTTCGCGTTGTACGCTGAGATGCTCGTCACGCTCAAAGACGACAGGGCCATGAAGGCGGGGCTCTTCCATTCAAGATTTTTTTGTTTTTCGTTCATCGAGCCCCAAGGCGCTTCAAATGGTGAGCTTAACCAACCCCCTCCGCAATTTCAAGCGGACAGACCCCAGCCTGTCAAGGTTTATGTCCGTAACGAGGGGCATTCTAATCTTAACGAGGGGCATTATAATCTTACCTGAATGCTGAAACATCCTTTCATGCATTTGTTTTCTGACTAAGGTTCATTGAGCCCTGTGGCACCCCCGTGACGCGGCGAGTGTGTGATAATGGTGCCCTGATTGAAGGCTGAGTTCCGTGAACGAGGGCTCGGGCAGCCCGCGACGACCAGAGAAACCATGAACTTCATGATCAGGGCAGGGGACTTACACTTTCCTAAGTGTTTGTCCAGCTGGCACTTGAGGCCGTTTGTCCATGACACCACTTGAGCTATCCCACTTCAAAGATAATCAATTCCAAACTCAGTGTAAGGGTGACCGGTCACCCTTATAGCTCGCAACGTGATAGGCTGAAAGGCTGACTGCTCCTGTAGTGTACCGGGTACAATGCGTATTCTCGGTTTGGACTGGTGCGATCTGGTTGGTCGAACGGCTTCAATTCGATACCAGACCCGACACTGAGTTTAAGCTGGGATAATACTTTGGGAAGGCCCTGGATCCAGGCGAACCGGGACCTCGTCAAGGCGAAGCGTGAAAGGAGTTTGGCGGAGTGGGGACTCGCAGGTGATGATCCGGCTCCGTCCGCGCTCCACGAACCGGGCTCTGGAACTGAGCCAAGCGAGGGATGACGCTGCGGTCAGTCCAGCGAGGCCATAGGTAACTTAGAGAAACGTGGGCGGGCATTATCATAACGTAGAGAAACGGGGGTGGGGTTTGAAAACATCCAGACCCAAATGTAATACATGCGCAATACCTCGTGTTACATGACGTGTCGTGGGTCAAGCAAGCTCTCCCAAACGATTCATCAGTGTGTTATACTATGATATTACATCGGCATCCGGTCCTGAGCCGTTAGTACAGTACGCGCTCGCCAAGCCTCATTCCAACCTACGCGCGTCATCTGGACTCTCCAGTCCATCAATTCTAGCATCCAACCTACACGCGTCAACTGGGCTCCCTAGTCCATCACTCCAAGCATCCAACCTACAACGTCACCTGGACTCCCCAACCCTTTACAATCATCTCTAGTCATGTTCGTCATGGTACACGGGTGTATTTACATTCTTGTACGGCCATCACAGGTCGCGGCGGCTTTCATCATCGCCACCGTGGGGCGAAATTTAATGATTCATTCATTTACGGCCATCACACTCCGTGGCGGTACCATCACTCCAAGCATCCAACCTGAGCCGTCACCTGGACTCCCCGGTCCACCACACGAGGCCAAGAGCCGCCGCGATTTATTCTTTCTCATCTTTCTCATCTTTGGGTTTCGCCGGAAGAGGAGGCATGTGGATCCCCTTGAGCTCGTTTTTCATCTCCCACGGCTTCAAGTACGACTCGGGGCTGTCGGGTGGCAGGGCCGTGACACCCGTCTCTGCGTTGGCTTAACGGTGAGCAGCTTTGAGGTATTCACTCGTTTGGGGTCACCGGAGCCGGAACCACAGCTCGTTCCGTGGTGATGGTATGGTGGCTATCGTTCAGCGGCTTCGAGGCATCAAGTTGGGGTGACTTCAGTTTCAAGAACACTACTACTGGCGTTTGAGCTGACAACGAGCAGAGGAGGTATCAAAGTTGGAGTGACAGGAGTGGTTTCGAGGACACGACGGCTGGCAGTTGAGCTCACCAGGAAACGAGTGGCCAGGCCCAACGTCTTGAGACGAGACAGGAGTGACGAGGACACGAGTGCAGGCCCTACGCGGGGCGCGGCGCCGGTTCTCGATCATAACGGCCTTGATCCTCGACTGCTCCAGCATCGCCTCCCTCGCGCCAGGGCCGCGCCGCCGCCACGCAACTCAACTTGTCAGTCAACCGAACCAGCCGCGTGCTCATTACCTGCCCCTGCCCCTGCCCCTGACCGCTAATCTCCAGCCCTCCCTCACGTCGCACATTTCAGGTTTCTTTTACGGGTGGAGAAGGAGGGGAGATGCGTTGCCTCTACGGCTCTGTTCCCCCCGCCCACGCCCACGTGGGAGCCCGCCGCTGCCCCGTATCCACTACTACCCCACCCCCCCCTAAGGGTCGCACGTTGCTTCGCCACGCTTCGCGAGGTGGACGAAGTGAAATAATGAAAGTGGGGGTGCCCAGGCCCACCACAGGCTCATCCCAGGGGACCCACGGGCGCGCGCGCCGCGGGTCTCGCGGACGACGCAATCGCTCTGAACACAGGAAGAGCGCCGAGCCTATAGCATGTGCGGGTACATTATGTGCAGCACCCCTGCCTGGAGTCCACGTGCGGAGTGACCCCGAAGAAGTCCGGACGCTCGGCTTTCCGCGCCTCCCTCTGCTCCTTGCTCTCGGGGATAATGGCCATCTGCCGCGCGCCGCCCACCGCGGCGCCGCGCGTCCACTCCCGGGCCAGCCCGCTGAGAGCCCGCCGGGTCGTGGCAATGGCGCTCATGGTTCGGTGCCTCGGTCAACGGCGGCTGTGAGCGCGGCGCGTTGTGGTGTCGTAGCCAGATTCGCGCGCCAGGTTCGAGATATTTTATTTTATTAGGCAACAACGACGTGCGCAGATCCGATGGGGGGGTCATGGTCATGATGGTCAAACGGGCACAGCGCGGAGCGCGGTAAGGTCACGACCCCTGTCCTTGCGCCATACGGAAAACGTGCTGCTTCGGCTTCTGCAACTGTCCTAACTGTATTTCAGGATCGACGGTCTATAACTCAAGAAGTTCCAGCTCCTCAATTTGACCCCCCAACCGGATCTGCACAGTATCTGCCTTTTCGTCTCATCATTTTCAAGATTGGAGCCAGCCGCATTCAACAAGCGGAGGCCACTCCGCGATGGGTGGAGGCGGCGACGGCGACGAAGAAAGCGACCGGGGATCCGGGTCAGACGGCGATGCCGCATACAGTTCCCTCGAGGTGCCCGCCGGCGTCTCCGGCCTGCAGGGTGTGCTGTACCTCCACGGCCTGTTTCCAGATGCGTTCCTGGTGGGGCATGGCGGGAAGTGCTCGCCACGTCACTGGGTGCCATTTTAACTCAAGAGACGAGGGTTCTGAGCGCGGTTGACGATGTGGCGAACAATAACCACCAGGCCCTCGTTCCTGGACGAGCTCGACGCGCTGCGAGAGGAGACGCCGGTGGGGATTGGTTCTCGATCCCTGACTGTTTGCGCAAGTGACCATACCGGCTCGTGTACACTCGCCGCAATTCGCTTTCTTCCGACTGGCCACTCGTTCCTCCCTGGCCTGCTGGCCACTCGTTCCCCGGTTGTTTGCTCGTAATGTAACAGTGTATCCGCACACACTCGCCGCATCCTCCTCCCTGGCCTGGCCATTCGTCCCCTGACCCTCCGCGCATAGTGTACCCGTGTACCCGTACACACTCGCCGCATCCTCCTGCATCCTCCTCCCTGACGGGTAGACTGCTACACTATTGAGCAAACAGCGCGGGAAGGAGTGGCGTGGCCCTCCACGGCGGTGACGCTCGCGTCGCAGAACATGTACGCACACAGGCGCTTCCTGCGCTCCGACGAGCTCGCCAGCAAGGTGCGTTCCCTCGTCTGCAACGACGCGATCGCCAGCCATAACGCTAGCGCGCAACTGGCGTCCGTACCAGAACTGAACTCAAAATCTCTCACGTGTGGTTGGTTCACGCGGTCATTCTCGTACTCGTACGCGTATGTGTGCCTCTTCGATTCACCCGATGGTCGTGCTACGAGCGTGTCCTTACCGCGCAACCGCTGACTCCTCGCTGCCGGCGCACCACCGCTGCTGCAGGTGCTGGCGTACCTGCCGTCGGGGCTAGGCTTCACGCACGTGTGCAGCGACCTGCGCTTCATCGAGTATCCGCCGGGCAGGGGCTTACACTCGTCCACTTCTCAGCTCAACGTAAGCACTTTTTGTGGGATACGTTGGGTACCTTCGGTAGATACGTGAGTCACAACTTGTCACAAACTAGACGCAAAACGGCTCACTGACCAAAACGGCTTATGTTGAGCTGAAGAGTGGACGAGAGTAAGCCCCTGCCGCCGGGCGGGCACATCCTGGCGCACGTGGATGGCGGGGCCGCTATCAAATCATATAGTATGAGAAAGAGCATAAAACCACTTAGACACTGAGCGAGACTTAGTGCTAAGTCGTCCCGCTCGACCAATCAGAACGCTCCATGTGGACGACTTAGTACTACTTGTTGCTAAGTGACTAAGTGGTTTCACGCACTTCCGTCATACATGGTCGCTCTCAACTTGATACCTTGAAGATGCTCAAGTTGAGCTACCTCGGAAACGAGTGTGAGGCCGGGCAGGATGTTGCCGCGAGTGTGTACCGGTGCACTATGAGCGATGAGTCATTACGCCGTGTAAGGCCTTGGCGGACGGGATTCGCAAGGACGACGTGACCTTCACCGACAGCACCACCAGCATGCTGCTCTTCACGGAGGAGGTGGCCGAGGGCGAGGGTGGCGAGACGGAATTCCTGAGCGCGGCAGGCGACGATGCAGAGGCAGGGACAAGCTAATACTCAAATATGATCCTCGTTTCTTGAGTTGAATGTCATCCTATGACGAGGGCAATATCAGCCAGGTCCTACAAGCGCAGATATTGCTCGCTACGTCATCCTCCACGTTTTCTTCTCCGTCTTCTTGAGCCAAATGACTTCCTATGATGTGATTTCTCCTCTAAACATTTGCTCGGTTCTACGCGGAGGTGCTGTTCGGCGCGCGGCCGCTGCGGGGGAGCATCCTGCTGTTCCCGCACGCGGTGCCGCACCGGGGCAGGGGCTTACACTCGTTCCCAATTCAGCTCAACTTGAGCTGTCCTGTCCACCGTATAACCCGACTTAACTCATGAACGTGTCCTGGAGTTGCTCACGTTGAGCTCTAACGTGAACGAGTGTAAGCCCCTGCACCGGGGCGCGTGCGTGGGGATGAGTCCCAAGATTCTCCTGCGCGGGGACCTCTATTAGTCATTAGATCAGGTGCGGTATAAACGCATCGACGCGTAGGTTGTAGGTAGTAGGTAGCTGTGGCGAGGAGGTCAATGTGCTAGGAAGCGTGTGGGTGCGACGCCGAGGCCCGGGTAGTAAGGCGGTGGACAAGCCTCGAGTTGGACTTTAACACTTTTCGATGGGCGTTAAAAATATCTTTAAAATATCGCAGGATAAACATTTTGTTGATGTAGGCCCTACTAAATAGATACTAGCTCTAGGTGGTTTGCTACCGTTGCTCCCACGCCCCCGACCAGGTCTTTATCTCCTTTGCCGGTTTCAAACTAACTTACCAGAAGATGTCGTGCACGACCCTGAAGTTGTCAGCGTGGTACGGCCCCCCGATGTGCCCCGCCCGCGCCATGCCGCTCCACGGCTGCTCGCTCGGAAAGTCAAACGCAAATGCCTTGGCCTTGAGCCAGGGCCTGCACACGAGTTCACTGGTGCTTGTTCAACTCAATGCAAGCCATGCTTGGTCCCTTGAACTCCACGAAACAACGCAAGGGTCCTTAGGTTGAGGTGCAAAAGGATCGAGTGACCAGGCCAGGGAGGAGGATGCGGCAAGTGTGTCCGGGTACACCTTCATACTCTGAGCGATCAGTCAGTTGATCGGAAGCGGGAACGAGTGACCAGGCCAAGCTTTAAACTTGATTTCGGGCCTTTGCATCACGCCCTGTCGCGCGGCAAGGCGAGTGTGTACAGGTGCACTATGCACCAAAGAGCAAAGAATGAGTGGCCAGGCCCAGCCTTGAATTCGCTCTTGAACATGTGCAGCACGCCACCCCGCGCGTCGCCCCTGGGCACCAGCCCGCCGATGGACGCCAGGATCTTGGCCTTGCCCTGCATCGCCTCTGACGCCTCCGTGCCCCCCGCGCAAGGCCACTGTACTGGTGCTCGCCACGTCATCCACTGCACAGTGTACCGGTGCTCGCCACGTCTCCACCACATGGTGTACCGGTGCTCGCCACGTCAACCACCACATGGTGTACCGGTGCTCGCCATATCATCCACCACATAGTGTACCGGTGCTCGCCACGTCTCCACCACATAGTGTACCGGTGCTCGCCACGTCATCCACCACATGGTGTACCGGTGCTCGCCATATCATCCACCACATAGTGTACCGGTGCTCGCCACGTCCCCACCACATGGTGTACCGGTGCTCGCCATGTCATCCACCACATAGTGTACCGGTGCTCGTCACGTCTCCACCACATGGTGTACCGGTGCTCGCCATGTCATCCACCACATAGTGTACCGGTGCTCGTCACGTCTCCACCACATATCGTACCGGTGCTCGCCAAGTCTACCACCGCGTAGCGTTCCGGTGCACGCATTGATACGGGGCACCATTGATAAGGGGCCTTAACAGCGGGTCTCCGGTTGATACCGTGCCTCACCCCCATGAGGTCCGCCGACCAGTCCCCGAACCCGTGCCGGCCCATCTTGCAGGGTCAGATGAACCACGTTCGCCACGTCACAGGATGTCATTATATTCAATAAACGAGGATTTAATATGTGGTGGATGTTGTGGCGAGCCTGATTTATCCGGCCAAGACGCTCGCCACATCACAAAATTCCCATTGAGTTCTGCTTGTGGTGCTTGTTATGGTGAGCATGATTAATCCGGTCATAATGCTCGTCACGTCACAGGATCTCAATCGAGTTTTAAATTGGTGGTAAGTGACCGCGGCGTGGTATGGCGTTTTCAAGTTGTCCCTACGTTCTTCCCCAGGCCCATCTCCGCGTACACCACGCCGCTGCCCACCTTGAGGAGGCCGGGGGTGAGCAGCGTGTCCGCGCCCGCGGCCAGCCCGGTGTTCACGATCACCGAAGGAATGAAATAGAACGCATCCGGCGGGCCCTGCAGGTAGGGACAGGAGAGGGTGCTCGCAACGTCAATCACCTCGGTTTCTATTTTCAATTGCTAGACCCAGGAGATCGAAGTCTACGAAGCGAATTTCTCATGGATGTTCCTCGTCTTACAAAATTCTCCTATAAACGTATAACAGGAACCGTGCTTGTCGCATGGTCATCTATCTCGTCATCAAAAACCCTGGTTCTTGAGTTGGATTTCATCCTGTGACGTGGCGCGCAAGGCATGTTTTACTCGGCTGTACCTTGAGCGTCGCGGTGTCATCCATGCCGTTGAATTTCTCCTGGGTCTGCAGCTGCGCCGCGCGGTCGGCGGACACCTCGATGTCCGGCCACCACTCGTTGGCGCTCTCGTGGAACGCCTTGATGTCCTTGTACTAGTGCCTAGTCTGTGGGCTAGTGACTTCTAGTAAGCTGGAGTTTGGTGATTTGGCTTAAAGTCAAATGATTTTGG
>Ga0307489_10002783_pt1 | contig 11707 bp, 18 predicted proteins | sample SB12metaG_FD_202247 | JGI IMG/M metagenome (GOLD analysis project Ga0307489, IMG submission 202247) | Sea-ice brine microbial communities from Beaufort Sea near Barrow, Alaska, United States - SB 1.2 | ecosystem: Environmental > Aquatic > Marine > Coastal | place: USA: Alaska | collected...
GCCGCTGCCGCCGCCGCTGCCGCCGCCGCCGCCGCTGCCGCCGCCCCCTGCGTCGCCGCCGCCCCCAGCGCCGATCCCGCCGCCGCCGTCGCTGCCTACGCTGTCACCGCCGCCGCCGCTCGCCAGCTTCTGTTTCTTTTTCTGCCGCTTCATCTTCGACACAGCCTGCATCTCCGGCTCCAGGTGGCGCTCAAAGCCCAGCAGGCAGCGCTCGTAGTTGCCGCGCATGGAGGCGGACGCGCTGGTCTGCGTGGACAGGTCGCGGCCCAGCGTGCGGCACACCTCCTTCCACTGCTTGTGCTCCGTCACCGCCCCGTGCCCGCCGCGCGCCTGCACCTCCGAGAACACTTTGTGGAGGTCCAGGGGCTGGAAGCAGAAGGTGGGCACGATAATGGGCCTGCCACCGCCGGCGTCCGACAGGTGGAACGTCTCCAGAAGCGCCGCAAAGTAGGCACCACAATCACATAGTGTGCCCGCACATTGTTAGTCGAAGCGCGTGGTCACATGACTGATTATAATGGACAGGCATGTGATCATCAGGGGCTCACACTCGTCCACGTTTCGGCTTGACTCGAGCACTTTGGTGTTCTAAGTTGGGTGATTTCAGTATGTTTCAGTGACAAAAGGCTGATCTGAGACGTGGACGAGTGGCAGCCTCTGGCTGTCAGCGCACGAATGACATCCGAGTAAGGCTTCCATACCATGAAGGTTTCTTGGGGCGGGACCGGGACGGCCTTGGCGGCGCCGCGCAGCAGGGTCATTCGTAACAAGCACTCGACCGAGATCGGAGTGCGACTTACCTGTAGGATGAATGCTCAAGGCATGCGCGCAAAGGAAGAGGAGGAGGAGGAGGATGAGGAGATCAGCATCGGTTGAGCACTCGATTGAGATCGATGGTGAATGCTCACACAGACACGCGGAGGAGAAGGTGGAGATCCAACGTCGGTATAGTTCTTGCTGTCAATTCCCCCCCCGCGGAGGCGGAGGATGAGATTCAACGTCGGTCGAGTGCTTGTTCTCGATGACCCCCCTGCCGCGCGGGGCGCCGCTCGAATCGTCCTGCGCCTTCTGCTTCTTCCGCTTCTTGGTCCTGAGAGCGGCGGAGGCGGCGGCAGCGGCGTCGGTGACGGCAGCGGCAGAGGGGGGGGCGCCGTCGCTGTCGGTTGCCAGGCCGAGATGTAGCTGCGCAAGTTGATATTGACAGCAAATCTTGAAAGCGTTTCATCAGATTTTAGCTTCCAAGAGCTGAAACTAAGCGCGGTCAAACCGTGGTCAACCTGGAGTCAACCTGGGGTCAACGGGGTCAACATGGGGTCAACCTGGGGTCAAATGGGGGTAACCTGGGGTCAACCTCGGGTCAACGAGCACCGCCTCACCGAGAAGGAGGAGGAGACCGGCGCGGTCGTCGGCGGCCTCCGTGTAGGGACTGATGGGTAGTGCCCGCCACGTCACAGGATGCCATCTATTAACTCAAGAAACGAGGGTTCCGCATCCGTTTGATGACGTGACTGCACTATTCATCAGTCCGTACCTCCCTCAGCTTCGCTGGAGGGCGCCGATGTTTAGTGGCGCAATTAAGATGAAAGCAGAACGTGAAAGCAGTTCATCACAATTTAGCTTCAAGAGCTGAAACCAGGCGCGGTCAACCAGGGTCAACTTGGGGTCAACCTGGGTTCAACCTGGGGTCAATATGGGTCAACCGGGGGTCAATCTGGGTCAACCTGCGGTCAACCTGCGGTCATCCTGCGGTCAAGCTGGGCCCAAGCTGGGGTCAAGCTGGGGTCAAGCTGGGTCAAGCTGGGGTCAAGCTGGGGTCAAGCTGGGGTCAATCTGCGGCACCCTACCGCGGGCGGGGCGCAGGTGGAGGTGGAGTGAGGTCCGACAGGTTGGCGCCGCCGCTCCCATCGCGGCTGATGTCGCCGCTCATGTTGCTGCTGCTGATGATGCCGTCGCTGATGCCGTTGATGTCACCGCTCATGATGGCCTCCGCAGTGTCGCCGCCGTGCCCGCCGCCGCCGCCTCCGCTGCCGCCGTGATTGCCACTGCCACCACCCGCAGTCCCAACTGAAGCCACCGCATCCGTCTCCACCCGTGCTGCTTGTGCCGCCGCCGATGCCTCCGCCAGTAGGCGCGCCGCCGCCGTCGCCTCTGCGAGAAGCAGTACCCCATTCAAATCTTCCGCCAGGGGGCCGTCAGGTTGCCACGATGGCTGGCCCAAGAGGGCGGTGTATCCGCGGCTGCCGTGAACGTCACTGCCGACAATCTGGGCGCCGCTGTCGTGCCCGGTGGTGTGCTCCCGCCCGCCACTAGGCGCGCCGCCGCCGAGAGGGAAAGGCTTTCCGCGCGGGCAGCCTGCGAGAGAGAAGCGCTGCCGCACAGGAGGCACCAGGCGTTCGCCCTGGCTGTAGCGGCGCAAGTTGAAATCAAAAGTGGAACTTGACAGCAGTTCATCTTATCACAGCTTCAAGAGCTGAGACCAAGCGCGGTCAACCCGCAGTCAGCTTGGGGTCAACCTGCAGTACCCTGCCTGCCCCCCGTGCCCGCCGCCGCCCCCGCCGTCGCCGCCGCTGCCGATTGACGAGTTGACACCCGATGACACGGCCGCTTCAGCCTCCACCAGCCGCGACTCCGCCGCCGAGGGCCAGGTAGATACTACTCGCCTCGTCATAGGATCTACGCTGCCCACGGAACTGAACTCTTATGAAAATAAGGGTTTGAGTGATGAACCCAGTTGGGACAGGATTCGCGACCAGCATTTCCCACGACCATGGACTGGCCGACGGCACTCACGAACAAATAATTACGAGTGATTAGACCCAGAAGGTGAAACTCCAAACTTTCACAATCCCCTTATATGCTCGCGAGTACTTGTCCGCGGGACATGCTGTTTAGGTGGAATGTCAGTCAAGAAACGAGGGCTCAAAGCGAGTTGGATGACATGGCGATGATCGTGTAGCGGGCCCGACCGCCGCCGCCAAGATCCGCGCGTCGGCCGCCGCCGCCTCCTGCGCCGCGCTCCAGGGCCGCGCCCGTCCAATCGCTCCCTATTCGGTTAAAGTCAAGCACCGCATGGTGCACATCCTAAATGAATTATCCTGATCCCCGATTGCCATGGAGCGAGAAGGTGGTTGACAGAAACTCGCGCATCATAGGAATTCTAGCTAAGTTTGGAGTATCAGTACTGTAGCTTAGTCAACGACGTGGCTTTTAGCCAAGCATCGCACAGTCAGCTCTCCTTATCAGTCATGTAGATGCATACATCTTGCCCTTCAATAAGTATGCTGCTCTGTGGTCTAGGTTGGTTGACGCGATAGCCTAGTCTACGTTTGAATACGCACACACACGCACACATCTTCGCGGCATGATATGAGTGGGTCTGTGGAGAAAATGACGTGGAGAAGCATGACCATATTCAAGGGCATGACTATGAGAGAGACCCAGCCTCCACGCGCGCGGTGGCCATGTTGTGCGCCGCCCGGTCCGATCTCTCAAACGCGCCGCGCGCCGCTGCCGCCGCTTAGGGACTAATGGATAGCGCTCGCCACTTCATCAAATGCATTTCGAGCCCTCGGTTCTTGAGTCGAATGGCATCCTATGACGTGGCGAGCACCATCGATGAGTCCCTGCCGCCGCCGCGCGCGCCGCCGCCAGGTTGAAGCGGCGCCAGTTGAAATTGAAAGGAAAGTTTGGAAGCGGATCATCATATCTCAGTTTCAAGAGCATAGGTCCAGGCGCTTTCAACACTGGTATCATCCGTTCAACATGCATCGCCCTACCAGGTCCTGCGCCTTGGTCTCGCGCACCGGGCAGGAGGGTCATTGAAAACCAGCACTCGAACCGAATTGGCGCGAAACGAGTAAGAAAATCCCGCCAGTCAGATCGCAGTAGATCTCTCGCTCGACCAATCACATGAGGAGCTTCATCGTCTCATTGGGTACAATAATAAGAACCCCCTGCCAGGCTGCCCTCCGCCGCGGCCAGTGCGCCGCCCGCCAGGGACTCACACTCGTCCACTGTTCACCTCAATACAAGCACTTTTGGCAGGATACGTAGGGAGGTTTCAGTGACGAAATTGCCCAGGTTGTGGCGAGAAGTGGTCGAGTGTAAGGCCCTGCCGGCCGCCGCCGCCGCCGCCGCGTTGGCGGCCGCCGCCCGCGCCTCCGCCGCTGCCCATTTGTACCGCCACAACATGAATTTGAAAGCAAATTTTAAAAGCGGTCCATCACATTTTAGCATCAAAAGCGGAGGGCGCAATTGAAATTGAAAGAATCTTTTGAAAGCGGTTCATCATCTTCTGGCTTCAAGTGTTGTAACCATGCACGGTCCACTTGGGGTCGATCCGGGGTCAGCCTGTCCCGCCCTACCGAGGCTGCGGCGGCAGCGGCCGAGGCGTAGTGGTGCAACTTCAATTTCAAAGCAAAACTTCAAAGTGGTTCATCATATTTCAGTTTCACAGGGCTGGAAACCAGGCACTATCAGACAAGGATTTGGGTTTCGACACAGTTCGACTTGCACCTCCTTACCAAGGCCGCCTACACCTAGGGACTGGCATATATTCTCCTGCACGTCATCGGAGCTCCATTGAACTCAACGAGCCGGGTTCGATATGCGTGTCGATGTGGTGGCGAGCAATATCTGGCAAGTGGCAAGCCATACCTCCCTGGCGCTCTGCGCCGCCGCCGCCTCCGCCGCCGCTCGCGTCGCCGCGCCCGCATATAGGGCCTCACAGATCATCCGGAGCCACGTCATGTGACTTCCTTCGACTCAAGAAACGAGGGTCTACAATGTGGAGGATGACGTGGGGACTGACAGATATGGCTCCCTGCGTCATTTGATTCCTTTCGGCTCAAGAAACGAGGGTCTACAATGTGGCGGATGACGTGGGGATTGACAGATATGGCTCTGCGCAATATGATTCCATTTACCTCAAGAAACGAGGGTCTACAATGTGGAGGATGACGTGGGGACTGGCACATAAGGCTCACGGCGCCATGTGATTCTGTTCGACCTACGTAACGAGGGTCTAAGAGTACAATGTAGAGGATGAAGTGACATGCGCGGTGTGTGAGCCCCCACCCGCGGCATCCTCCCTCTTCCGCGCCGCAGCCACCGCCGCGGCAGCGGCCGCCCAGTACGCCGTGGTTTAGCGGCACAAGTTGAAATTGAAAGCAAAGTTTGAGCGCGGTTCATCATATTATAGTTTCTAGACGCCCGTAAACCCTGACACACGTCAGGGTCTGTCTGCTTGAAATGGAGCAATCGGAAGGGGTTGACAGATGCTCACCATGTGAGTGCCTTGGGTCTCGATGAATGTTGTAAAAAGAAAACGTACGAGTAATTCCAGGCACTTTCAACTCGGGTTGCATCGGTTCGAGGTGCACCGGCCTGCCGTGGCGGTGGCGGCGGCAACAGCGGATGCGGCCCGAGCGTCCCGCGCGTCCCGATCAGCAGCCCCTAGCTAGGGCGTGGCAGACATTGCTCACCACGTCATAGGGTGCCACTTTACTCGAGAAACGAGGGCTTAAACGAGGGCTTTATGACGTAACGAGGGCAATATCTGCCAGGCCCTACCCCCCGCGCCGCCCTCGCACCAGGGGCTCACACTGGTCCACGTTTCAGCTGAACCTCGGTAGTAAGTGTGGGCAACACGTGTCCACTGTTCAGCTTGACGTGAGCACTTTTGGTGGGCTATTTGGAAGGTTCCATTGATGAAAAACGTCTCATGTTTAGCTGAGAGGTGACGGCTTGCTGTGGCTTCAATGACCAAAAACGGCTGAGGTTGAGCTGAGAAGTGGACGAGTGTGGAAGCCCCTGCCTGGCACGCGCCACCGCCGCAGCCTCCGCCATCGCCGCCGCCGTAGTCGCCGCCGCCGCTGTCCGCGACGCCTCGACCGCGGCCGCCGCCGCCGCCACGCCGCGGAGCGCAGCGTCGGTAACGACGGTACCCAGCGGAGGATAGGGACTGATGGATAGTGCTCGCTATGTCATCCTCCACGTTGTAGACCCTCGTTTCTTGAGTTGAATGGAATCACACGACGTAGCTAGCACTATCCTTCAGTTCTTGAGTTGAACGGAATCACATGACGTGGCGAGCACTATCCATCAGTCCCTACCGCCGGAGGAGGAGGGAGAGAAAGAAGAGAGGGACGAGGAGGAGGAGGAAGAGGAGGAAGAGAGAGACGAGAAGGAGAAGGGCGAGGTTGTGGAGGGGGAGGAGGAGGAGTTGCAGGTTGTTGGGACTGCACGGGGGCGTGGGTGGTGAGGCGGACCAGGCCGGCGGCGGCAGCGGCGACGGCGGAGGCCCCGGTTGCAGAGCCGTAACTTGAAATTGACAGCAAAGCTTGAAAACAGTTGATCAAACGATCAAAGCTTTTATCTCAAACACTTGGTTCCAGGCGCGTTCAACATGGGTTTCATCGGTTGAATTTGCATCGCCTTACCCGGGCAAGGTCATGCCGGCGCTGTGGTTGAAAGGTGGCGAGCACCGGTACAACGTGCGGTGGATGAGGCGGCGAGCACCGGCACACTATGCGGTGGTGAGCCTGAAGGTAGGGTGCAAATGGCGACCTACAAAGACGGTTCGTGTACAATAAATACATCCTCTTGTCGAGTATGCAAAATGGGAACTTGAGCCCTTCAGAAATGTATGGCGGCGGGCTCATGCTGTGAAGAAACATGTAACTTACCTGTTTGTTATTGGAGCCTAGCCGAGGTGATGACTGGGTCGGTCGCGGCGACCGAAAGTGTTTAGGGGCTGGGGGACCGTGCAATCTATCTATTGCGGCGAATGGAAGAAGATATTAGAAAGTTAGGCAGTTTTGTACGGCGAAGAGATGGCGGCGCGGCGACACGGCGCACGCGCGCATGATGCCGCGGAGGAGCGCGGCGGTCGCTCCGCCGCCGCCGCGCCCCTTTTTGCTTAGGCGTGAGGGGATAGAAATTTAGGGTTGCACGCCCCGTCCCTACCTCTTGGACGGCGCGACGACGTGCCACCGACCCTGTCTGATTTTTTTCTGCTTCACTTCCACGAATATCGTGTCTTGCGTTGCGACGCGGCGAGTATCTTGAAGCCACACCCTGCTATTATCGGTGGTGGCTAATGAGCGCGTCGAATGGCACGGGTGGAGTAGAGAACGCGAGCCGTCACGTGTCGAACGCGCGTGGGGAAGTGTCGGACTCTACACGTCGTATCGGATTGACGGATGAGGATGCCCACGCAAGAAATCAACCTCGAATCTGACGCGACACGCGGTGCGGTGCTGGTATCGACGTCGTCGAGGAGGGTCATTGAGAACCACACCAGCATACCTCCTAGAACAACCTCTTGAACCGTCATCTCCCACAGGCATACAGGTCTGACAGGTAACAGGCAGGGATTCGATCGAGTAACATCGAGCGCCTATCCTCGAGATCTCAACCAACCTCCTCCAGCCTGCCTTTGTGCCGAAGCACTGGAACGCCAGTGCACTGCCTCGCCGTCACGTCCACGCCCGCACGCGCGTCGACATGACCGCCGTGGTGCGCACCTCGCTCTCCGCGCTGCTCAAGGATGCCGCGGTGCTCGAGAAGGTCCGACCCGGACCCAGCTCCCTCCTCGCAGCACCTCCCCGCTTCCACCTGCGCCCTTCAGCCTCATTCCCCTTTATGTTACTCTCATTTTTCTGTGCCCCCGCGCGGGCGTGCCCGTCTTTGCTCTCTCTCTTGCCCCGAAAGAATGCTTCGAGGTGCCCCACACTCGCGGCGTCAGGCGCTGGGAAGTGACTCCGACCCAGCCCCTTCCTCCGCGCACCTCCCCATTCACACCTGCCCCTTCACGCTTCAGCTTCAGCACCTCCAGGATATGTAGTTACCAAAATATTTTGTTTCGCTTCCGCGCGGGTGCCCGTCTCTGCTCTCTCGCCGCGAATGGTGCTGCACGCGTCGCCCCACACTCGCACCCGGCGCTGCGCGGTGATGACGCGGCTCCCACGTCCCCAAGCTTCACCTGCATTATTCCAGCTGTACCCCTCGATCTTTTGTCCAAAACTGCACTTTTTGCTTCGCGGGGGTGCCCGTCTCAGCTTTTACTCGTCTCTCCCGACTGCTCACACTCCGCACACTGGCGCTCCGTCACGCAGGCGCTGGGCGGCGAGGACGAGGCGCAGTCCGCGACTCTCGTGGTACGGCGGTGCAGCTCGCAACCGGTTGAATCCCGTGTTGAAAGCGCCTGGCGTCAGCTGCTCAGCTCTTGAAACTACAATGTGATAAACTGCTTTCAACTTTTGCTTTCAAATTCAACTTGCGCCGCTGCATCGGGGAAGCGCGCCGCATCATCGCCGCCGCCGCCGCCGGGCGCCCGGTGACGTTCGCCACCACCGCCGCCGCTACCACCGCCGCCGCCACCACCGCCGCCGCCGCCGCTCCCGCCCCCGCCCCCGCCTCCCCCGCCGCCGCCGCTGCCGCCGCTGCTGCTGCCAGCCCCCGCGCCGGCGACGCTGACTCCACAGTAGACGACGTTGATCTGGACCTGGACGACCTGGACATCGAAGAGGAAGACCCGGTACGGGCGAGAACATGTCACGCGCCACGTCATCCACACTCATCTTGAAACCTAGTTTCTGCAGCATTTCAATGGCATCCTCCGACGTGGCGAGCAATGTCTGGCTTTCACATTATTCAACGCATTTTGAAGTCGATTCTCCATGAAGTTGAACGGCATCCTACGAGTGACGTGGCAAGCAACATCTGGTGCGGCCCTGCTTCAAGGCGCCTGCCGCCGCCGCCGCCGCTGCCTCAGTAGGCCTTGATAAAGCCCCTCCCACGTGTTCACCGCAGTGTAACCGCTCGTTTCTTGAGTTAAGTTCCGCCATGCGACAAGACACCCGTTCTGAAAGTCCCTACCCCAAGGCACCCGCGGCCGCCGCCGCCGCCGTTGCCGGGACGACGGCAGGGGCGTCCACTCGTTCACTTTTCAGCTCTCATGAGCCTTTGTTGGTCACTGCAACCACGACTTAACGGATCCCACAAAAAGTGCATACATTGAGCTTGAAAGTGGACGACTGGATAAAGCCCCTGGATGACGGCTGCCACCGCCGGCCCATCGCCGCCGCCGCCGGTCGCGACCTCCGGGCAGGCCTCCCGCCCCTCATCCGCCGTCAGCTCGCCGAAGAAATCGCCAACGAAACCAAAAACCGGGTAGGGGCGAGCAATTGCCTGCCGCATCAGCGACACTCGTTTTGCACCCTCGCGTCTTGAGCTAAATTGATGATGTGGCGAGCAATACATGCCCCCCACGTCATCGACACGCATGTCGAGCCCGCGCGTCTTTGAGTAAATCGATATCCTACAACGTTTCGATCAATATCTGCTCGCGACATCATTCACTGAACCCTCGTGTCTTGGGTGACATCCTATGACGTGTTGAGTAATATCTTCCTGCCACGTCGTTTAATGAACCTTCGTTTCTTGAGTTAATTGGCATCCTACGTCGCTCACTCCCAACGTCTGCCGGGCCGTAGCGCGGGGACCGATGTGTTTGCCACGGAGACCACGCGGTAGGGCAAGGCAACTTGAAACCCATTGAAGAAATTGTTGACAGGGCCTGGTTTGAGCGGAACACACTAAGTTGTGATAAACTGCTTTCAAAGTTTGCTTTCAGTTTCAACTTGCGCCGCTACCACGCGGGAGATGTTCGACCGGTACGACGTGGACGGCAGGAGCTTACACTCATCCATATCTCAGCTCAATTTGAGCCATTTTTGGTCACTGAAGCTACAGCGTTTGTCCGCTTCTCAGCTCAACCTGAGCCGTTAAAGTTACTGACATCACGCAAATCAGTACACAAAAAGTTGTTACGTCAGGCTGAAAAGTGGACGAGTGTACCCGACAAAAAGTGTTGATTTTGAGCTGGAAAGTGGAGTCGTGTAAGGCCCTGGTGGATGGCAGCGGCTCCCTGGATCTGATGGAGGTGGGCGTGGCGCTAGCCGACCTGGGTGCGCTGGACGGCGTGCTGGCCTCCGCCGCCGCGGAACTGTTCGAGGAGTTCGACAGCGACGGCACGGCCCGGGGGCTCCCTGTCTACTCTTAGTGCCCCGATACACATCCCCCTACGTGATGACTTATTAGCTCCCCCTATGCCCGGCGTGTGGTAACCTGCCCCAGTCTGGGCGTCTCACTAAGGGTGAAATTACCATACGGGCGTGCGGGCTCTACACAGACACACAGACCAAGCATCTGTGTGTGTTTACGGCGAGCAACCCTGATTAAGTGCGTGTGTGCGGGTGTACATAATGAGCAAACCGTCAGGGCGATAGTGGACAGGCCCTGCTGCACGGCGACGGCAAGGCAGGGCGGTGCAGGTTGACCCCAGCTTCACCCCGGATTGACCGCGCTTGGTTTCAGCGCTTGAAGTCAAATTATGATGAAAGCTTTCAAACTTTGCTTTCAGTGTCAACTGGCGTCGCTACAGCAAGGTGGACTTTGACGAGTTCGAGGCGCTGGCGAGCCGCGTGGTAGGGTGGACAGGTTGACAGTATCAAACCCACGTTGAAAGCACCTGGAGAAAAGCCCTTGAAACTGGAATTTGATGTACTACTTTCAACTTCTGGTTTCAAATTCAACTTGCGCCGCTATAGCGTGGCGGAGGTGAGCGGGTCCGCGGAGCGCAAGCCGTCCATCCAGGTCCCTGCGGGCTTCAACGACTCCGCCAGCGCACTGCCGCTGCGCAAGAGCTTTGAGGCGTTTGCGGCGTTCGGCAGAGGGCGGGCGGCGGCGGCGGCGGCGGAGACCTTGGCGGGGCGGGACTGGTAGGGCCAGGCCATACCTGTCGCAGCTTAAATACTGACTAATCGTAGCTTACTGGTAGTTTTGATTATGCTAACCCTAAACTCTACACCCTAAGCCCTAAACCCCTGAGCCTAAGCCTCCGTTGGGCCTGGCAGTTTTTGCCCGCCTCGTCACTCAGCGCATTTGAACCCTCGTTTCCACTCAGTGTCGGGTTTAGGATTTAGTCGGGTTTGGTATCGAATCGAATGTTTGCGACCAATCCGAACGTTTTCATCCAGACCAAAAGGACAGGTGCACGCCTGCATCCGGTACACTTTGGGAGCGGTCATTATCTCGACCAATCACAGCACGGCATATGAACAGGACTAGTCCTCTTGACACTGAGTTGAAACCCAGTCTCCGCCCCCCGGGGGGTCTGAAGACCCTCGTGTGATTAAACGAGAGGGTGGTTTGCTTTGATTTGTTGAGATGTGATTGGCTGGATATTGGTGCTCGTTTCGCGCCAATTCTGAACGTAAACGTGGATGGTCCCTGATTGGTCATTGGCCGTTCCATCATGCTATATTGCCCCTGCGTGGTCGAGAGGCTGCGTTCGGGGTGTTCAGGGGGCAGTCACACCGCAGACTGGGTGGAAATGGCATCCTGTGACGTGGCGAGCTATGTCTGGCGGGCCCTCGGGACTGGGCAAAGCTGATAAAGGATTGCGGGCTGATCGGCGGCCCCGTCACCACGGATGCCATAGACATCATGTTCGCTCGCTCGGCCCCCCGGGGCAAACGGATTCTAGCTTGGGAGGATGGGACGTTTCTGCTTGCGCTGGCGAACGTGGCAGCGGAACACCGGGTTAATTTTGGACAGGTGGCGGCGCGGGTGGCGCAGTGTGCGCCGCAGCGCAACGTGGAGGCGGGGTCGGAGGCGGCGGCAGCGCGGGGTGGGGCGGAGC
>Ga0307489_10002784_pt1 | contig 11705 bp, 21 predicted proteins | sample SB12metaG_FD_202247 | JGI IMG/M metagenome (GOLD analysis project Ga0307489, IMG submission 202247) | Sea-ice brine microbial communities from Beaufort Sea near Barrow, Alaska, United States - SB 1.2 | ecosystem: Environmental > Aquatic > Marine > Coastal | place: USA: Alaska | collected...
GGGGTGACAGGGGGGTGGCTAGGCCGAGTCAGGCGCTATTTAGAAGGTGTGTGGGGGCTGTTTAGGGGGTGACAGGGGGGTGTTCAGGGGATGTCAGGGGGTTGTTTAGGCCGAGTCGGGGCTATTTAGAAGGTGTGTAGGGGGTGTTCAGGGGGTGACAGGGGGGTGTTTAGGGGGTGTCAGGGGTGTGTTGAGGGGAGTCAGGTGGTATTTAGGGGGTGTGTAGGGGCTGTTCAGGGGGTGACAGGGGGGTGTTCATGGGGTGTCAGGGGTGTTTAAAGGGGAGTCAGGGGGTATGTAGGGGTGTTTGGGACCCACTTGCTGCTGATGCTGCTGAGCTTGCTGTTGCTGCTGCTGCTGCCGCTGCTGCTCCTGTTGTTGCCGCTGCTGCCGCTGCTGTTGCTGCTGCTGCTGCTGGGGGGGTGTTTAGGTGGCGTTTAGGGAGTGTCAGGGGAGTGTTTAGGGCGAGTCAAGGGCTATTCAGAACGTGTTTAGGGGTTAAGAGGGGGTGCTTAGGGGGTGTCAGGGGTGTGTTTAGGACGAGTCAGGGGCTATTGAGAACGTGTTGAGGGGGTGACAGGGGGTGTTGAAGGGGTGACAGGGAGGTGTTTAGGGGGTGTCAGGGGTGTGTCTAAGGGGAGTCAGGGGGTATGTAGGAGTGTTTAACACCCCCGGTTTGCACCTGCTGCGCCGCCACGGGCGGCGCCGGAGGCGGAGAGGGCTCCCGCGGCGGCTCCGGCACGCCGGGGCTGACACTAATTCACTTTCCGGCTAACTGTAAGCATCTTTTGTGGGAGAAGTTGGCTTCGTTGGGTTCGTTGAGGGGATGAGTTCGTGTGACAAACGACTCAGGTTGAGGAGAGAAGTGGACGAGCGTAAACCCCTGGGGTCTAGGGTATAGAGTTTAGGGTTCAGGGTTTAGGGTTAGGGTTTCGGGTTTAGTATTTTAGGGTTTAGGGCTAAGGGTAAGCCCCTGCCGGGACTCCACCGCCAAAGAGGATCTCGATGGCGTTGGCCACGTCACCGTTGGCGCTGATGAGTGCTTCGCGCGCCGACACTGGGTCGAACCCCATGTCGACCAGATTAGCCATCGACCCGTCGTCCACCACAACCTTTGCCGGCTTCGCCGCCGCCGCGGGGCGAGCATACGGGTTGTTGACCCCCCTCCCACCGCCGCCGCCCCGTCCGCCTCCGCCCAGGGGCTCACACTCGTCCACTTCTCAGCTCAACCTGAGCCGTTTCTGACACAAAAATCACCCTGTACACCCCCTGATACTCCTTGACAACCCCTGACACCTCCTGAACACCCCCTAAACAACCCCTGAATGCACCCCTACCCCACTGAATGCGCTCAAGTTGGGCCCAAAAGTGGACGAGTGTAAGCCCCTGCCTCCGCCGCCTCCGCCACCGCCGTTGCTGTGGCTATTGCTGTGTCCGTTGGAATTGGAATTGGAATTGGAATTGGCCATGGCGGCGGAGAGGTCCTCCCGCTCCCGCCGCTCAATGGAGGCGTCGCGGGCAGCTGCGGAGGCGGCGACGGCGGCAGCCGAGGAGGCGGCGGCGGCGGCAGCGCGGCCACGGCGGGCGTCAGCGTCTTCTTTCGCCGTCTGCTCGGCGCGTTGCCGGTGCTCCGCGCGCTGCCTCTGCTCAGGGCCTTACACTCGTCCACTTTCCAGCTCAACTTGAGCAGCTCCGGGACACATTCATGAGTTGAGTCGGGTTGTATGGTGGTCAGAAGAGCTCAAGTTGAGCTGAAATGACAGCGCTAGTAAGGCCCTGCCGCTGCTCCGCTAGCGAGCTCATCATCTCATCCGCACGCGCGCGCTCCGCGTCCGCCGCCTCCGGGCACTGCCTTCAGTCAATTCTCACCACGTCAGGTGATGCCATTTGACTCAGTGTAAGCGGGACTAGTCACACTTGTCGTCTCAAAATCGAGGGTCTATTTACTGAAGGATCGCGACCCGGTCGGACTGTCGGCGAGTCGGTCTGCGGGATTCTCATAATGGACAATTCTGATGGGTCGAACGGGATTCATTACTTTATCATCGATACCAGACACGACACTGAGTTTAATTCAAGATTCCAGGGGTGTGCTTTCCTGATGATGACGTGGCAGGTATCATCTGAAGGCGCTACCTCCTTGACAGCTTTCTGTTTGGCGCGCTTCGCTGCCGACTTGCTCACGGGGCCGTCCGCGGCGGAGCTCGTGGCGGAGGCGCCTTCGATCAGGGGCTTTAACTCCTCCACTTATCAGTTCAACGTGAGCGCTTTTTGTAGGATAGGCGTTGTCTAGCGGGGTGTTTAGGAGGTATGTTGTGTGACAGAAACGGCTCAGGTCACGGTGAGACGTGACGTAGGCGCCTTCGATCATGGGCATAAACTCCTGCACTCATCAGTTCAACGTGAGCGCTTTTTGTGGGATAGGGGGTGTCTACGTGGGTGATTAGGGGGTGCTTTGTGTGACAGAAAAGGGCTCAGCTCACGGTGAGAAGTGGAGGAGTGGAAGCCCCCCCCACCTTCAATTTCCGCGGCGAGCGCGGCTGCTTCGGCAGCGGCGGCGGCAGCAGCGGCGGCCCGCGCCTTTGTGTACCGGCGCAACTTGAATTTGAAAGCAAAATTTGAAAGCGGTTTGTCACATGTCAGTCAAGAGCTTAATTCCAGGCGCTTTCGACATTGGTTGGATAGGGTCAACCTGCACCGCCTTACCTTTGCATCCTTCGTTTTGGCGTCGGTTGCTGCCTTCGCTTTTGCCTCCTTGGCTTGCTGCCGTTTCTTGGCCTCCTGTCGCGCCTCCTCGTTGTAGCGGCGCAAGTCAAATTTGAAAGCAAAGTTTGAAACTGGTTTGTCAGAGTTTAGGATCAATAGCTGAAAGCAAGCACGGTCAACCTGGGGTGAACATGGGTTAACCTGGGTCAACATGGGGTGAACCTGGGTTTAATCTGAGGTCAACCTGGGGTCATCAACCTGGAGTCAAACTGGGTCAAATTTGGGTGAATCAGGGTTCAACCTGGGTTGAACCTGTGGTCAACTTGGTATCAACCTGCAATGCCCTGCCTCGTCGTCGCGGCGCGCGGCGGCTTCGCGCTGCTTCCGCTGCTCCGCGCGCGTTGCTGCCAGCGCCGCCTCCTCCGCCGCCGCTTCCTCCTTCACTGCGCGCTCCCGGGCGCAGGGACTCATTTAAAGTGCTTGCCACGTCATCAAACGCGTTTCTCCTTTGTAGAGTATGACAACGTGCGTGAAACCACTTAGACACTTAGTGAGACTTAGTGCTACTTAGTGCTACTTAGTGCCCGCTCGACCAATCAGAACGCTCGATTTGGACTACTTGGTACTACTTGTTGCCAATAGTCCAAGTGGTTTCACGCACTTTGTCATCAAATTGCATCCTATGACGTGGCGAGCACTATGCATCAGTCTCTATGGTGCTAGCAAGGACTGATGGATAGTGCTGGCCACGTCATCAAACGCGTAGTACTCCTTTCATGAATCAAATGGCATCACATGACATGGCGATCACTATCCATCATCATGGATAGAGTACTTGCTCACCACGTCATCACACGCATTATGAACCCTCGTTTAATGAGTTGAGTGGCATCCTGTGACGTGGCGAGGCACTGTCTGCCAACGCTTACCGCGGCCTTGCGAGCAGCCTCAGCCGCCGCCTTCTCCGACCTCTTCTGTTCCGCTGCTCTCGCCGCTGCCGCCGCCTTCTGTCAGAGGCTGACACTCGTCCACTAGGTTTAGGGTTTAGGGTTTAAGGGTTAGGTTTTAGGGTTTAGGAATTAGGGTTGACGCAAGCACTTTTTGCAAATAAGTAGGGTGGGTTGGGTGGTTTCGGTGGCCGAGAACAGCTCAGGCTGAGGTGAGATGTGGCCGAGTGGAAGCCCCCACCTCCAGCGCCTCCGGGGAGTTGCGCTTCTCAGACATGAATTCGCACGCGCGGCTCAGCGCCGCTTCTGCCTCCGCCGCGCTAGCTGATAGCCAATCGCCAGGGACGAAACACTCGTCCACTTCTCAGTTCATCTTGAGCACTTTTCGTCGCGGGACGTTGAGTGGGTTCAGTAGTTTGGGTCATTACTCGCAACAAAATGGACACACAGCGGCTTACTGGGTTAAAACGGCTTAGGTTGAGCCGAGAAGTGGACCAGTGAAAGCCCCTGCCGTGCGCCCAGCGCTGCAATGGCCTCCGCGTCCGGGGCACCGGCGCCGTACGGCCACAGCTTGCTCGGGCGCCATGTCGCAGGGCCCGACATATATTCATATTCTTCGCCACCTCATCAACACGCATTGTGAATCCTCGTTTCTGGAGCTCAATGGCATGCTATATGACGGAGCGGGCGAGGAGGAGAAGGAGGAGGAGGGGGAGGGGGAGGAGGAGGAGGAGGAGGAGGATGACGAGCAGGAGGAGGAGGAGGAGGAGGAGGAGGTGGAGGAGGAGGAGGAGGAGGAGGAGGAGCATGACCGGGACGGGGACGCGGCGCAGGAGGAGGAGGAGGGCGATGTCTGGCAGGCCCTACCACGTGGCGGGCCCGTTGCCGCCGAATGCAGACCGCTCCTTCTCCATGGACTCGCCCCACCTCTGCGCCGCCTCGGTCCAGGGGCGTACGGTCTTTCACTTCTCAGCTCAACCTCAGCCGTTTTGGTCACACCTCCTCGTGTCCCCCTGTCTGTTAGACTGGGTGAAAATCATGCGCCCAACGTATCCAACAAAATGTGCTTACGGTGAGCCGAAAAGTGGTGGACGAGTGTAAGCCCCTGCCCTGGTCGCCAGCTCCGACAGCTCGGACCAGCGCCGCCGGCCGCCCAGATCGTCGCGCGCCGCGCGGTAGGCGACAGTCGCGTCCTCCGCATCCGTCCAGGAGGGCCAAGGGGTTTAGGGCTTAGGGTTTAGGGTCTAGGTACATTGCTTGAATAAAGTGCCAACCCTGAATGACGTGGACGAGGAGATGGTGGGTGTGACTCCAGGGGGTTTACGTTACGTCCCAGTGGGGCAGTGACAAGTGGCATGACAGGGCGGTCAGTGCGCCCCCACCTTGTAGCTGTCGGCGTTGGGCTGCTTCTTGCGCCGCTCTGCGCGCTCAAACAGCGTCAGGTGCGCCGCGATCTCGTACCCGGCGGCAGGGGCTCACACTCGTCCACTTCTCGGCTCAACTTAAGCGCATTCTGTGGGATAGGGGTCCATTTAGGCGTTATTAGGGGGTGTTCAAGAGGTGTCAGGGGGTATCAAGAAGTAGCAGGGGGGTTTCAGGGTGCATTTTGTGTCCAAAACGGCTCAGGTTGAGCTGAGAAGTGGACGAGTGTAAGCCCCTGCCCGGCGGCGGCGCACGCTGAGTACAGCGCATCGGCTACCAGCGTGGGTAACCCCCACACGCCGCCGCCTCATAGGGACTGATGGATGGTGTTTGCCACGTCGTCGAACGCATTTTGAAACATCATTTTCTTTGGTAAATCGACATCCGATTTGAACGCTTTTTGAACCCTCATTTCCTGAGTACAACGACATCCCATGACGTGGCGAGCAGTATCCATAAGTGCCTACCGGCGGCGGTCCCGCCACCGCCACCGCTGAGCATCCCGAAGAGATTTCCGAAGCCGGCTTTGGGGCTCTCGCCGCTACCTGGGGCGGGCCACGTGGCAGGGGCTTACACTCTTCCACTATTCTGCTCAACGTAAGCACCTTTTGTGGGATACGTTGGGTGCATGAAATCCACACAGTCTATGAGGTTGAGCCGAAAAGTGGACGAGTGTACTATTCTGCTCAACGTAAGCACCTTTTGTGGGATACGTTGGGTGCATGATTTCCCCACAGTCTGTTAGGTTGAGCCGAAAGGTGGACGAGTGTACTATTCTGCTCAACGTAAGCACCTTTTGTGGGATACGTCGGGTACATGATTTCCCCACAGTCTATTAGGTTGAGCCGAAAGGTGGACGAGTGTACTATTCTGCTCAACGTAAGCACCTTTTGTGGGATACGTTGGGCGCATGCTTTCCCCACAGTCAATTAGGTTGAGCCGAAAGGTCGACGAGCGTACTATTCTGCTCAACGTAAGCACCTTTTGTGGGATACGTTGGGCGCATGATTTCCCCCCAGTCTATTAGGTTGAGCCGAAAGGTGGACGAGTGTATGCCCCTGCCACGCGGTCAGGTCGCCAAGCGCTTCACGCGACGCCACCAGGATTGCGTCCGTCGCCTTAGGGCGGTTCAGCCGGGACTCCCAGGATGCAGAGTCATTGAGAAAAAGCACTCGTACCGAGTTCCGAGCATGACTTACCTTGGAGGTGAATGCTCGTGCAGACGCACGGAGGAGGAGGAGGAGGAAGAAAAGGAGCAGGTGGTGGTGGAGGATGAGGAGGAGGAGGTGGAGGCGGAGGAGATTCAAAGTTGGTTGAGTGCTTCTCTCGATAAACCCCCTGCCAGGGCGAGAGGGTCGCACGGCGCTTCGCCATGAGTTCGATGCGCTTCTTCGCTTCCGTCACCAGCGCCGCCGCCGCAGCCGCCAGCCAGGGACTGATGGATAGTGCTCGCCACGTCATAGGATGCCATTAAACTCATTCATCGAGGGCTGGGTGCTTGCTAGGGACTGATGGATAGTGCTCGCCACGCCATAGAATGCCATGCAAATCAAGAAGCCAGGTCTCAAAGTGCGCATGATGACGAGGCGAGCACTATTCATCAGTCCCTACCGCCAGCGCCTTGTCCACGCCCAGCTTGCCCGCCGCTTCGTCTTTATCAGTGCGCCCCAGCATCTCTGTTACCGCCGCCGCTTTGTCCCGCAGCCGCTTCAACTCCTCCTCTACAAATGCCTTTTCCATCAACCGGTTGTCAAGCAAAGACACCTCGTTATAGTGGCGCAATTTGAATCTGAAAGCAAAACTTGAAAGCAATTCATCAAATTTTAGTTTCAAGCTCTCGATTCCAGGCGGTTTCATTACTGGTTTGATAGGGTCAACCTGCACTTCCTCACCTTGTAGTGCTCCGTGGCTGCAGGGACCAGCACCTTGACTTCGTGAGCCATGCGTGCTAGCTCTTTGGCTAGCCGCGCCTTGGTGTAGCGGCGCAAGTTTCATTCGAAAGCAAAGTTTGTAAGCAGTTGCTCATTTTCTAGTTTCAGGAGCTTAGATCTAGGCGGTTTCAACTTGGATTTCATCGGTTCAATCTGCACCGCCTCACCTTGGCCGGCGCCGCCGCCGTGATGCGCACCTCCAGCCAGGGGCTTACACTCGTCCACTTTTCGGCTCAACGTAAGCACATTTTGTGGGATGCGTTGGGTGCATGAATCCCCCCTCAGTATAATAGACAAGGGGACACGGGAAGGTGTGACCAAAACGGCTTAGGTTGAGCTAAAAAGTGGAGGAGTGTAAGCCCCTGCCTCCATCTCGGTTAACTTGACGGCGTCACCCTTGGAAGCCCACCCCTCGATGTAGCGGCACACGTTGAAATTGAAAGCAAAACTTGAAAGCAGTTTATCACATTGTAGTCTCAAGAGCTCAGATGCAGGCGCTTTTAACGTGTGTTACATCGGGTCAACCTGGGTTCAACATGGGGTCAACATGGGTTCAACCTGAGGTCACGTGAGGTCAACGTGGGGTCAACTTTGGGTCAACCTGGGGTCAGCCTGCACTGATTTAGGCCTACCTCGTCAGTCTCCTGCCACCCGTCGGAGCCCACCATGTCGACCAGCGCCTGGAGCGCCGAGCGCGGCGCCGCCCGCGACTTGAGCGCCGCGTCATGCTCCGCCTCCACCCAGGGGCTTACACTCGTCCACTTTTCGGCTCAACGTAGGCACATTTCGTGGGATACGTTGGGTGCATGATTTCCCCCCAGTCTATTAGACGGGGGAACACGGGGAGCTGTGACCAAAACGGCTTAGGTTGAGGTGAACAGTGGACGAGTGTAAGCCCCTGCCTCCAGGCGACCCAGTATTGCAGCGGGGTCCTCCTTGGTTTCCTCCGCCTGGGGCACCCACTGCTCCTTCTTCAACCCCTCGATCACCTCCCACAAGGGCCTTAGGGCTTAGGGTTTTGGAGTTTAGGCTGAAGGCTTTAGGGCTTAGGGTTTACTTCTTAGCTCGACGTAAGCACATTTTGCGGGACACATTGGGTGGTTTCAGTGTATTCAGTGACAAGAACGGCTCAGGTTGAGGTGAGAAGTGGACGGGTTCACATGCCCCGCCTCCCACTCCTCCTCCTCGCCCAGTTCCTCAATCTGCCGCATCGACCACTCGCCTTTACCCGCGCCGTTGATGGCACGAACGCGAACCGCCACGCGACCGGCAGCTAGCTCCACGCTTCCATGGTGCAGCGGCGCAAGTTGATTTTGAAAGCAAAACTTGAAAGCAGATCGTATTTCACTTTCAAGCGCTTAGTTCCAGGCGCTTTCAACTTGGATTTTATTGTTGAACCCCAAACTCTAAACGACCCTAAACTCTTCAACCTGCACCGGCCTACCATGGCTTGGAGCGGCGTATTCGTTGGTGGAGTAGACGTGGGCGCTGCGGAACGCGTCTTTCGCGGCAGGCTTGAACGGGCCCCAGGTGCCGCGGACCCCCCGCCCGACCCACCGCGCCACCTCAACCTCAAACCCGACGACTAGGGACTGATGGACAATGCTCACCACGTAATGAAACACAATTTAAACCCTCGGTTCTCGAATTATACGGCATCCTATGACGTGGCGAGCACTATCCTTCAGCCCCTGCCGTCAACCACGGATGACGACGCGCTCTGGCTAATGAAGAAGTGCACGCGCACGTCGTACTTTTGCCCCTTCTTAAACTTCCTGGGCTTTTTCTTGGGTTTTTCCTTGCCCGTGTTGTAGCGGCGCGAGCTGAAATCGACAGCGGAGTTTGACAGCGATTCATCGTAGTTCAGCATCAAGCGCAAGACCACGCGCAGTCAACTCGAGGAGGGATGAGGGAGAGGAGACAGGAGAGAAGGGATAGGAAAGAGGAATGAGGAGAGACATGAGAAATGAGAGAGGCGAGAGGACAGATCGGAGAGTGATGAGTCAACCTGCACTGCCCTACCGTATCGTTTTCGTCACCTTTATCTTTATCGGTATTAACGTGCCCGAGCACTTCCAGGTGTGGTGCGCGGCATTGGCCAGGCAGGTTACCCCCGAGCTGTGTCGCCTGCCCTTTCCCTTTGCTCAGGGCCAGGCGGAATATGTCGGCATTACTTTCGGCATAATAGGCAAATCTAGAATTCCGTAGCGCCGGGAATTTTAGGCGTTTTCTCGGGAATTTGGGCGTTTCGGAGATTTTGGGCGTTTTCTGGGTACACTAGATTTGTTTTTGGCATTTTGTGGCATGTTGCCTGCGCTACTTTGGGGATCGGTTGGCATAATTGGGCATGATTGGTCATGATTGGGCATAATGCGAGCACAATAGGTTGAATTTGGGGCATTAGGCATGGGAATTTGGGCAAAAACAATGAGCATATGCCGCCTGGGCCTACCTGCGCCCTCCTCCTTGTCGCGCTTCATCGCCCGCAGTTTCTCCGCGTTCGATGCCCACGCCTCGGCTTTGCCTTCGCCCTTGGTCTTTTCGCGCACGCCTTTGCCGGCTTCCGTTCGGCGCTCCTGCTTGCGCTTCCCCTCAAACCAGGGGCTTACACTTGTCCACTTGTCGGCTCAACGTAAGCGCCTTCTGTGGTATAGGGGGTGTGTTCATGGGTAGGTTGGGGTTTTTTTGGGAAGTGTCACAGGGTAGCAAGGGGTGTCTAGGGTGTATTTCGTGTCAGAAAGTGCTCAGGTTGAGCTGAAAAGTGGACGAGTGTAAGCCCCTGCCTCGAACATGGAGGAGTTCTTCGCTTTCAGGTTCGCCCGCAACTAGAGCCTGACAGATAATGCTCGCCACGTCATGCAATAGGCCGATGTCGGTATATCGCCTTGGTGAAATGTCCACACAGAGTTGCGGGCAAGGCGTCAGCGCTTCGCGCAGGAAAGCGGGCCGTCAGGTTGAATTCCCATACAGAGTTGCGGGCAAAGCGTCAGCGCTCCGCACGGGAAAGCGGGCGCCATGTTGAATGCCCATACATAGTTGCGAACAAAGTGTCAGCGTTCTGCGCGGGAAGCGATATACCGAAATCGGCCATGCCTGCACATCCCGCTCGCGCGCCGCCTCTTCCGCGGCACGTCCGCGGAAATCCTGCACGCAGGGACTCACGCATGGTGCACGCAGGTTTAGGGTTTAGGGTTCAGGGTTTAGGGTTCAGGGGTTAGGTCATACGGTTGCCTCAGAGGATGCTATTTAACTCCGGGAACGAGGATTCAAATTGTGTTCGATGACGTGCTTAAACCCCTGGGACTCACGCATGGTGCTCGCCGCATCAGAGGATGCCATTTAACTCAGGGAACGTGGGTAAACAATGCGTGTGATGACGTGGCGAGCACTATCCATGAGTGCCTGCCTGGAAGTGCACCTCCTCCGCCTCCGCCGCCGCGGCGTTCACTTCCACGGAGTCCTTGCCCAGCTTGGCACGGCGCTCGGCGGCGGCGGTGGCGCGTGCCTCCTGTTGCGCACCCTCCTTGTTCCACGCGTTGTCGTCCGCCATGGCGAAGTAGCGGCGGCGCTTGGCGGGGTCGGACAAGATGTCGCGCGCGCGCTTCGCCTTGGTTTAGGGCTTAGGGCTTAGGGTTTACGGCTTAGGGTTTAAGGTGTCGCAAGTTGGGATTCAAAGCAATTTTTGGAAGCAGTTTATCAAGTCCCAGTCTCAAGCGCTTAGATTCAGGCGCTTAAAACATTGCAATTCCTAGGGTAAACCTGCACCGCCCTGCCTTGGATATCATGTCGACGCCGTCCGAATCCTCGGTCGCCGCGCCCGCCTTGTCGGAGTGCAGGGTGCGCGCCACGGCCTGGAACCAAGGCCTTACACTCGTTCCCATTTCTGCTCAACTTGAGCTTACTTTGCCCCTTCCCGCTCAACTTAAGCTCATTTTATCCCCCATATACCCAAAATCAACCCGTGGATGTGGCCTGAAGGTGCTCAAGTTGAGCTGTGACGTGTGCGATGTGTTCCCGAAGGTGCTCAAGTTGAGCTCTGAAGGGAGCGAGAGTAAGCCCCTGCCTGGAACGCGCCGCGGACCAGGAGGCGGATGGCGGTGTCCGCCGCGCCGCCTACCGCCAGGGCCTCACAGATAATCCTCGCCGTGTCATGTGGTTTCATGTAACTCAATAAACGAGGGTCTACAATGTGGAGGGTGACGTGGCAGGCATTATCTGTCAGGCCCAAGGGTATACAATGCTGAGCATGACGTGGCGGGCATTATCTGTCAGAGGCTGCACCCTGAACCCTAAACCTTAAACCCAAAACCCTACCCAGCGCCACCGCCGCGGCGAAGCGTGCCTGCAAGTCGTTCACACCGCTGGCACCCTTTTCCTTGGACTTGGCCTCCGCGGCGGCGGCGGTGGCGGCGACGTTGGCCTTAGCGTTGGCCTCGGCGAAGAGCGGCCGGAGACGCTCCTCAACGTAGCGGCGCAAGGTGAATTCGAAAGCAAAAGTTGAAAGCAGTATATCACACCTTAGTTTCAAGCGCTGAGTTCCAGGCGGTTTCAGCTTGGGTTGGAACCCTAAACCCTAAACCCCTGAACATTTAACTCTAAACTCCAAGCTGCACCGGCCTACCTCGAAGCAGCGCCCGGCGTGCTCCACAGCGCGGAGCGTGGCGCCGCGCGCCAGGGTCCTACACTCGTCCACTTTTCA
>Ga0307489_10002787_pt1 | contig 11690 bp, 4 predicted proteins | sample SB12metaG_FD_202247 | JGI IMG/M metagenome (GOLD analysis project Ga0307489, IMG submission 202247) | Sea-ice brine microbial communities from Beaufort Sea near Barrow, Alaska, United States - SB 1.2 | ecosystem: Environmental > Aquatic > Marine > Coastal | place: USA: Alaska | collected 2017-05-06
TGCGGAGGAGGAGGTAGGAGGAAGTTGGTAGGAGGGGGGGAGGGAGCAGGAGAAGGGAGGGTTGAACATAATTTGGATGACGTGGCAGGATGTCAACTGACTCTCCGCCAGGCCCTACCTTATATGGGAGGCACTCGCCACTCTTGTCACCGCCGTGGAATCGGCACAACGCCGCGGTGTAGGGGCACACGTCAGCCAATCACGTCAGTCAATGCTGCCCCGTCAATGACAGTCAGCCAATCAACGTCAGCCCATCCTGGCCCGTCAGTTACAGTCAGCCAATCACGTAGTCCATGCCGCCCCGTCAATGAAAAGTCAGCCAAGCACGTCAGTCCATGCCGCCCCGTCAATGACAGTCATCCAATCACGTCAACCCATCCCGCCACGTCAATGACAGTCAGCCAAGCACGTCAGCCCATCCCGCCACGTCAGTGACACTCAGCCAATCACGTCAGTCCATGCCGCCCCCTCAGTGCCAGTCAGCCAATCACGTCAGCCCATCCCGCCACGTCAGTGACAGTCAGCCAATCACGTCAGTCCCACCTTGGCTTCGGAGTCGGTCAGCTCCACGTTAAGGTTCTGCCAGATCTCGCGGAAGTCGAACGCCGAGACCTCGCCCCCGCCGTCGTCGCACGCCCCGAAGGCTAGAGCCTTGCGGACGTCGCTCAAAACGTCATAGAGTGCCTTTAATTCACGAGACGAGGGTTCAAACAGCGTTGGATGCCATGACGGGCAATGGGCTTGGCGACTGTTGCTCGTCACGTCATAGGGTGCCGTTGAACTCAGGAGACGAGGGTTCAAAGCGCGTCGGATGACATGGCAGCGTCATCTATGACAAAGTGCCACAAACCCTTTGGACATCTTTTGACATCTTTTCAAAAGATGTTGGGGAAGTCAACGAATGCGAGATACTTCATTGGATTTGTTTAATGCGATTCCCACTTTCCGTATGGGCACTCGTCAAGAAACTGGAATCCACATTATAAAGAATCCCAAGAAAGATCTCGCAGTCGTTGACTCCCCCAACATCTTTTTCAAAGGTGTCAAAACGTTTCAAAAGATGTCCAAAGGGTTTGCGGCATTTCGTCATACCAGGCCCTACCAAAGGCATCCAGCAGCCGCACCTTGGCGCTGCATACCGCGCTGTGCACCGCCTTAATGCAATAGCGCAAGTTAAAATTGAAAGCAGAGTTTGAAAGCAGTTCATCACGTTTTGCTTTCAAGCGCGTCGTTCCAGGCGCTTTCAACACTAGTCGCATAGGTTCAACCTGCACCGACCTACCTTGAGCTCCTCCCTCATGACCAGCTCTAGCTCCACCACGCGGCTCTTGGGCACGCCAAACGGCGGCGCGGGCGTGAGGGATGGTTTTCCCCGAACGCCGCCGCCGCCGCATAGGGCCTGACAGATAATGCCAGCCATGTCATAAGATTGCATTAAATTCAATAAACGAGGGTCTACGATTTCGAGGATGAGGTGGCAGGCATGATCGGCCTAGGGGCTGACAGATAAGCTCGCCCTGTCATAAGATTGCAATCGATTGAATAAACGTGGGTCCACGATTTGGAGGACGAGGTGGCAGGGATTATTTGCCAGGCCCTACCGCCGCCACTGCCGCCGCCGCTGCCGCCGCCTGGACCGGGCGGCGCGGAATCCGGGCGCGGCCGCCGAGGTCTGGCGGGGCCGGCGCCTTCCTCGCTCTCTGACAGTAGGGCCTGGCAGATGTTGCTCGCCACGTCATCGAAAGGCACTTTGGGCCCTCGTCTCTTGAGTTAAATGGGACCCTATGACGTGGCGAGCAGCAGCCACCTGGCTCTACCTGTCAGGATACCCTTCGCGCGCTTCTCTTGGACAGAGAGCAGCTTGGGGAGGTTGGCCTTGGGTTTCGTGCTGCCAAGGGAGGCGCCCGCGAGTAAGGCCTGACAGACAATAGATGCCACGTCATGAGACGCAATTTGAACCCTCGTGTCATGAGTTTACTGGCATCCGAATACGTGGCGAGCATAAGCTGTCATGCCCTACCCGAGAGCTTGGAGGCTGCACCCGCGACGGCCGCGGCCCTGCCGCGGGTCGAGAGGTTCGGGTTCTTCACAGCGCCGGTGACGCTTTGAGAGTAGGGGTTGCTCGCGGGCTTCGCTGGGGCAGCGGCGGGTCCTTGGCGACCTTGGGGCAGGGGCTTACACTCGTTCACGTTAGAGCTCAACTTGAGCAACTCCAGGACACATTCATGAGTTAAGATGGATTACACGGTGGACAGAAGAGCTCAAGTTGAGCTGAAATCGGAACGAGTGTAAGCCCCTGCCTGGGGGCGCCGAGAGAGGTCGCCGCGAGGATGCCCCAGGTGCCCTCGACGCCGCCGACGGGGGTGCCGCCGCGCCGCGCGCCGCCGCCAGCTTGGTAGCCGACAGCGTGCCCGGGCCTGTGCCCTTGCCCGTGCCCTCCGCCGTCGCCGACGACCGGCGCCGCGTCGCATCCATCGCTGCCGACTTCCGGCGTCAACAATTTCCAACAATTCACTCAAGCCCCCAGCCCCGGCGAACTCCCAAGGAGCCTCGAGCGTTTCCTCCGCGAGCAGTCACTCGAGAAAGCCGCGCGGTGTGAATAACTCTGAGGTGTTACGTCAGAGTCGCGGAGCCGCGTCGCCGTGAATGCGCTTGTCGCTGGCAACGGCGGCTTTTGCTTCAACCCCCACGGCGGATGCCAATACCAGAGGTGCCGTCAACAATTCAGAATTCACGGACCACCCAACCCGCACACGGCCTCCTTGCCAGCGCCAAGCGAACCCCCGCCCCGTGTGACGCTATCAGGCCACGTCCTAGTAAGTGCCGACGGGGACCTCGGGCATGCGGCGGGGAGTCTGGCCGGTCGTTGTGCGCTGCGGTCGTTGTGAGCGGCAACGGTCGGCACCGCCGGGGAAGCCGATCGCGATCCTGCTCGAGGCTTGACAGCTGTACCAGTCCACTTTCAGGATTTACCTGAGCAGTTTTATGTGTGTATTTTGGGCTGATTATCCCACAAAAGTAGCTCAGGTTCAGCCGAGAAGTCGACACGCAAATCTATGGGAGCGTGGGCACCTTTGTACTGGCCCTCGTATCGCGTACGTTATCGGGAACAAGCCGGCTCTCCATTCGTTCCGCCCTCGCGGCGCACCACACCATCCACCGACGCCCGTGGCCGCAGGATCGACCCGGCGCGCAGGCCAAGTGCGTCGCGGCTTGCTCGCGCGCGCGAAGGCACCTTCCCGACTGGCGCCACAGCTGAACGAAACACCATCGGCAATCTAAAATCCCGTCAGTCAGGGACAAGCACTGCCTCCCCAGGTGAGCCGCGTCACCACCGCCCCATCCGCCCACCCCGGCCTGAGCTCAGCGCTTCAACTATTGCCCTCGTCGACGCCGCGCGCGCCTGTCGCCAGCTGTGTATCCAACTGTGCGTCCATGTCGCTGACGCCGGTTCCCCATGCTGTCTCAGGACGTGACAGCTGTTGTGGCACGACGTCTGGAGGATGTCCGGTGCTCCGGCGGCGATGGCGTACCGCCCGCACGCGGCGCTGCCCCCTCGCGCCGCCGCTGCTGCAGCCGCCGCCGCCGCCAGGCCGCGGCTGATGGGTCGGGCGCGGCGGGTGCCCGCCGGCCGCTCGCTCGCGCTGCGGGTGGAGGTGAGGGCGGAGGGCGGTAGGTTGAGGCAAGTGGAGGGCGGGGGGTGGAGGAGGGTGGAGGAGGAGGGGCCGGGGCAGGAGGGCGGGGGCGCGCGAGGCCGGGAACAGAGCCGCGGGAGGTCTGAGGCGCCGCTCAGCGGCGTCCAGGGCGGCCGCGGCGGCAGTGGCAGTGGCAGCCCCACGCGCCGCGCCCCCGCGCCCTCTCGCTGCGTGCCGGGCTCAGCTGGCATCTCGAACAATCAGCTGAACATGCGCATTTCGGGGGCGAGCAGTGTGGAGGAGGTTCTCGAGCTCGTGGATCAGCACCACGAGTGGTTCGACTACATCAACGTATCGACCGCCGTCACGCGCATCACCAGGTTTGCGAGGCAGCAAAGGCGCTCTGGCGGCTCGAAAGCGGTGACACGAGATGCTCCACTCGCATCCGACGAGCGCTACGCGAAGCTGATGGGCTTGGTGGTGGAGCAACTCCAAGGCTTCGAGGCTCGAGCCGTGGTAGAAGTATTTTCCGGGCTCGCCACTTTGCAAACTGAGTGTGGAGTCACGGCTGAACACGATCTCCTCGTGCAACTGGGAGCGGCGATGGAACGAGCCGCCCCCGACATGACCGCTCAGGGTGTCGGCATCACCCTCAACACGTACTCTAAGTTGGATGAGGCGGCTACGGAGATGCCGCGGTCGCTGCGGGACGCGCTGGCCAAGGCGGTGGAGAGGGTGGCCCCCAACATGAACGCTCAGGAGGTGGGTAACACTCTCAACGCGTATTCCAAGCTGGGGGAGGCGGCGGCGGAGATGCCGCAGTCGTTGCGGGGTGCTCTGGCCGAGGCTGCGGAGAGGGTGGCCCCAAACATGAACCCTCAGAACGTCGCCAACACCCTCAACGCGTATTCCCAGCTGGAAGCGGCGGCAGCGGAGATGCCGCGGTCATTGCGGGACGCTCTGGCCGAGGCTGCAGAGAGGCTGGGCCCAAGCATGAACGCGAAGGACGTCTTCAACGTCCTCAACGCGTACTCCAAGCTGGAGGAGGCGGCGGCGGACATGCCGCGGTCGCTGCGGGATGCGCTGGCCCAAGCTGCGGAGAGGGTGGCCCCCGACATGACCGCTCAGGAGGTCCGCATCACGCTCAACGCGTATTCCAAGCTGGAGGAGGCGGCGGCGGAGTTGCCGCAGTCGCTGCGAGACGCGCTGGCCGAGGCTGTGAAGAGGGTGGCCCTTGATCAGAGCCGCGGGAGGTCCGAGGCGCCACGGGGCGGCATCCGCGGCGTCAGCGGCGGCGTCAGCGGGAATGGCAGTCCCACGCTCGGCGCCCCCGCGCCCTCTCGCCGCGCGCCGGGCAGGGGGGTTATTGAGAACAGGCACTCGAACGAAGCTGAATATCCTCCTTGTCCTCCGTACTTCTGAAAAGGTGTTTGCGCATGCACACTCGAGGTAAGTTATGCTCCGATATCGGTCGAGTGCTTGTTCTCGATGACCCTGCTGCTGGGCTCAGCTGGCATCTCGAACAAGCAGCTGAACAGCCGCATCTCGGGGGCGAGCAGTGTGGAGGCGATTCTCGAGCTCGTGGATCAGCACCACGAGGCGTTCAATGACATCAACGTCGCGACCGCCGTCACGCGCATCGCCAAGCTTGCGAAGGAGCAGAGGCGCTCTGGCAGCTCGAACGCGGTGTCACGAGATGCGCCACTCGCATCCGACGAGCGCTACGCGAAGCTGATGGGCTTGGTGGTGGAGCAACTCCAAGGCTTCGAGGCTCGAGCCGTGGTAGAAGTGTTTTCCGGGCTCGCCACTTTGCAAACTGAGTGTGGAGTCACGGCTGAACACGATCTCCTCGTGCAAGTGGGAGCGGCGATGGAACGAGCCGCCCCCGACATGACCGCTCAGGGTGTCGGCATCACCCTTAATGCGTATGCCAAGCTGGAGGATACGGCGGCGGAGATGCCGCGGTCGCTGCGGGACGCGCTGGCCGAGGTTGTGGAGAGGGTGGCCCCCGACATGAATGCTCAGGGCGTCGCCAACACCCTCAACGCGTATTCCAAGCTGGAGGAGGCGGCGGCGGAGATGCCGCGGTCGCTGCGGGACGCGCTGGCCCAGGCTGCGGAGAGGGTGGCCCCCGACATGACCGCTCAGGGTGTCGGCATCACTCTCAACGCGTACTCCAAGCTGGAGGAGGCGGCGGTGGAGATGCCGCGGTCGCTGCGAGACGCGCTGGCTGAGGCTGCGGAGAGGGTGGCTCCCGACATGACCGCTCAGGGTGTCGGCATCACTCTCAACGCGTACTCCAAGTTGGATGAGGCGGCTGCAGAGATGCCGCGGTCGTTGCGGGACGCGCTGGCCGGGGCTGCGGAGAGGGTGGCCCCTGGCATGACCGCGCAGAACGCCGGTAACACTCTCAACGCGTATTCCAAGCTGGAGGAGGCGGCGGCGGAGATGCCGCGGTCGTTGCGGGGCGCTCTGGCCGAGGCTGCGGAGAGGGTGGCCCCATACATGAACCCTCAAAACGTCGCCAACACCCTGAACACGTATTCCCAACTGGAAGCGGCGGCAGCGGAGATGCCGCGGTCGTTGCGGGATGCGCTGGCCCAAGCTGTGGAGAGGGTGGCTCCAGACATGACCGCTCAGGAGGTCGGCATCACCCTCAATGCGTATTCCAAGCTGGAGGAGGCGGCGGCGGAGATGCCGCGGTCACTGCGGGACGCGCTGGCCGAGGCTGCGGAGAGGGTGGCAGGCAGGGGGGTTGTTGAGAACACGCTCTCGACCTACATTGAACCTCCCCCTCCTCCTTCTCCGTGCTTCTGAATAAATATTTGAGCATACACCGTGCAGGTAAGTTATGCTCCGATATCGGTCGAGTGTTTGTTCTCAATGACCCTCCTTGTGGGCTCAGCTGGCATCCCGAACAAGCTGCTGAACAGCCGCATCTCGGGGGCGTGCAGTGTGGAGGCGATTCTCGACGTCGTGGATCAACACCATGAGGCGTTCAAATACCTTAACGTCGCGACCGCCGTCACGCGCATCGCCAAGCTTGCGAAGGAGCAGAGGCGCTCTGGCAGCTCGAACGCGGTGTCACGAGATGCGCCACTCGCATCCGACGAGCGCTACGCGAAGCTGATGGGCTTGGTGGTGCAGCAACTCCCAAGTTTCGAGGCTCGACAGGTGGCGAACGTGTTTTCTGGGCTCACCACTTTGCAAAAGGAGTGTGGAGTCACGGCTGAAGCAGAACTCCTCGTGCAGCTGGGAGTGGCAATGGAACGAGTCGGCCCCGACATGAACGCTCAGAACGTCGCCAACTCCTTGAACGCGTATTCCAAGCTGGAGGAGGCTGCGGCAGAGATGCCGCGGTCGCTGCGAGACGCGCTGGCCGAGGCTGCGGAGAGGGTGGCCCCCAGCATGAATGCTCAAGAGGTCGCCAACACGCTCAACGCGTATTCCAAGCTGGAGGAGGCGGCTGCGGAGATGCCTCGGTCGCTGCGGGACGCGCTGGCCTTAGCTGCGGAGAGGGTGGCGCCCGACATGACCGCTCAGGCTGTCGCCAACACCCTCAACGCGTATTCCAAGCTGCAGGAGGCGGCTGCGGAGATGCCGCGGTCGCTGCGAGATGCGCTGGCCAAGGCCGCGGAGCGGGTGGCCCCCGACATGAACGCTCAGGAGATCGCCAACACCCTCAACGCTTACTCCAAGCTGGAGGAGGCAGCGGCGGAGATGCCACCGTCGCTACGGAAAGCTCTTACCGAGGCTGCGGCGCGGATGGGCCCCAGCATGAATGCTGTCGAGTCAGGGATGACGCGACGTGCCTCCGAGGCGCTGCGGGGCGGCGGCCGCGGTTTCACCGACAGCGGCAGCCCTACGAGCCGTCTCCGTCTCCGCCGTATGCGCGTCGCCACGCCCTCTGGCCGCGCGCCGGGCTCCGCTGGCAGCTCGAACAAGCAGCTGAACATCCGCATCTCGGGGGCGAGCAGTGTTGAGGCAACTCTCGACGTCGTGGATCAGCACCACGAGGCGTTCACTTACATTAACGTCGCGTCCGCCGTCACGCGCATCGCCAAGCTTGCGAAGGAGCAGAGGCGCTCTGGCGGCTCGAACGCGGTGACACAAGATGATCCACTCGCATCCGACGAGCGCTACGCGAAGCTGATGGGCTTGGTGGTGCAGCAACTCCCAAGTTTCGAGGCTCGAGAGGTGGCGAACGTGTTTTCCGGGCTCACCACTTTGCGCAGAGAGTGTGGAGTCACGGCTGAAACCGACCTCCTCGTGCAACTGGGAGCGGCGATGCAACGAGTCGCCCCCGAAATGAACGCTCAGGAGGTCGCCAACACCCTCAACGCGTATTCCAAGCTGAAGGAGGCGGCTGCGGAGATGCCGCGGTCGCTGCAGGACGCGCTGGCCTTGGCTGCGGAGAGGGTGGCGCCCGACATGACCGCTCAGGCTGTCGCCAACACCCTCAACGCGTATTCCAAGCTGCAGGAGGCGGCTGCGGAGATGCCGCGGTCGCTGCGAGATGCGCTGGCCAAGGCTGCGGAGAGGGTGGCCCCCGACATGAACGCTCAGGAGGTCGCCAACACCCTCAACGCGTATTCCAAGCTGAAGGCGGCGGCGGCAGAGATACCTCGGACGCTGCGGGACGCTCTGGCCGAGGCTGCGGAGAGGGTGGCCCCCAGCATGACCGCTCAGGCTGTCGCCAACATCCTGAACGCGTATTCCAAGCTGCAGGAGGCGGCTGCGGAGATGCCGCGGTCGCTGCGAGACGCTCTGGCTGAGGCTGCAGAGAGACTGGTCCCCGTTATGAACGCTCAGGCTGTCGCGAACACCCTCGACGCATATTCCAAGCTGGCGAAGGCGGCGGCGGAGATGCCACCGTCGCTACGGAAAGCTCTGGCCGAGGCTGCGGCGCGGATGGGCCCCGACATGAATGCTGCAGAGTTAGGGATGACGCGACGGGCCTCCAAGGTGCTGCGGGCCGGCGGCCGCGGTTTCACCGGCAGCGGCAGCCCTACGCGCCGTCTCCGCCGTCTACGCGTCGCCACGCCTTCTCGCCGCGGGGCGGGCTCAGCTGGCATCTCGAACACGCAGCTGAACAACCGCATCTCGGAGGTGGGCAGTGTGGAGGAGATTCTCGACGTCGTGGATGAGCACCACGAGGCGTTCAATTACGTCAACGTCGCGACCGCCGTCACGCGCATCGCCAAGCTTGCGAAGGAGCAGAGGCGCTCTGGCAGCTCGAACGCGGTGACACAAGATGATCCACTCGCATCCGACGAGCGCTACGCGAAGCTGATGGGCTTGGTGGTGCAGCAACTCCCAAGTTTCGAGGCTCGACAGGTGGCGAACGTGTTTTCCGGGCTCACCACTTTGCACAGAGAGTGTGGAGTCACGGCTGAAACCGACCTCCTCGTGCAACTGGGAGCGGCGATGCAACGAGTCGCCCCCGACATGAACGCTCAGGCTGTCGCCAACACCCTCAACGCGTATTCCAAGCTGAAGGAGGCGGCTGCGGAGATGCCTCGGCTGCTGCGCGACGCGCTGGCCTTGGCTGCGGAGAGGGTGGCGCCCGACATGACCGCTCAGGCTGTCGCCAACACCCTCAACGCATATTCCAAGCTGCAGCAGGCGGCTGCAGAGATGCCGCGACCGCTGTGTGACGCGCTGGCCGAGGCTGCAGAGCGGGTAGCCCCTAACATGACCGCTCAGAACGTCGCCAACACCCTCAACGCGTATTCCAAGCTGGAGGAGGCGGCGGCGGAGATGCCTCGGACACTGCGGCACGCGCTTGCCGAGGCTATCGAGAGGGTGGCCCCCGGTATGAACGCTCAGGACGTCGCCACCACCCTCAACGCGTACTCCAAGCTAAAGGAGGCGGCGGCGGAGATGACTCGACCGCTGCGGGACGCTCTGGCCGAGGCTGCAGAGAGGGTGGGCCCCAACATGAACTCTCAGGATGTTCGCAACACCCTCAACGCGTATGCCAAGCTGGAGGAGGCGGCGGCGGAGATGCCGCAGTCGCTGCGAGACGCGCTGGCCGAGGCGGCGGAGAGGGTGGTTCTTGATCAGGGCCGCGGGAGGTCCGAGGCGCCACGGGGCGGCAGCCGCGGCGGCAGCGGCGGCGTCAATGGTAGTGGCAGCCCCACGCCCCGCGCCCCCGCGCCCTCTCGCCGCGCGCCGGGCAGGGAGATTATTCAGAACAAGCACTCGACTGACCTTCAATATCCTCCTGTCCTCCGTTCTTCTTAAAAGGTATTTGAGCATGCACCCTCATTAAATTATGCTCCGATATCGGTCGAGTGCTTGTTCTCGATGACCCTGCTGCTGGGCTCAGCTGACATCTCGAGCAAGCAGCTGAACAGCCGCATCTCGGGGGCAAGCAGTGTGGAGGCGATTCTCGAGCTCGTGGATCAGCACCACGAGGCGTTCAACTACATCAACGTCGCGACCGCCGTCACGCGCATCGCCAAGCTTGCGAGGGAGCAGGGGCACTCTGGCGGCTCGAACGCGGTGACAAGAGGCGCGCCACTCGCATCCGACGAGTGCTACGCGAAGTTGATGGGCTTGGTGGTGCAGCACCTCCCAAGCTTCGAGGCTCGACAGGTGGCGAACGTGTTTTCCGGGCTCACCGCTTTGCACATAGAGTGTGGAGTCACGGCTGAAATCGACCTCCTCGTGCAACTGGGAACGGCGACGGAACGAGTCGCCCCCAACATGAACGCTCAGGAGGTCGCCAACACCCTCAACGCGTATTCCAAAGTGGAGGCGCCGGCGGCGGCGGAGATGTCAACGACGTTGGGGGGCACGCTGGCCGAGGCTGTGGAGAGGGTGGCTCCCGACATGACTGCCCAGGCTGTCGCCATCACCCTCAACGCGTATTCCAAGCTGGAGGCGGCTGCGGCGGAAATGCTGCAAACGGTGCGGGACGCTCTGACCGAGGCTGCAGAGCGATTGACACCAGTCATGAGTGCTTGGGAGGTTGCCAGCACCCTCAAAGCGTATTCGAAGCTGGAGGAGGCGGCGGCAGCGGAGATGCCGCGGCCGCTGCGGGACGCGCTGGCGGAGGCTGCACAGAGGGTGACACCGGTCATGAATGCTCGGGACGTCGCCATCACCCTCAACGCATATTCCAAGCTGGAGGAGGCGGCGGCAGAGATGCCGCGACCGCTGCGCGACGCGCTGGCCGAGGCTGCAGAGCGGGTGGCCCCCAACATGACCGCACAGAACGTCGCCAACACCCTGAACGCGTATTCCAAGCTGGAGGAGGCGGCGGCGGAGATGCCTCGGACACTGCGGCGCGCGCTTGCCGTGGCTATCGAGAGGGTGGCCCCTGGTATGAACGCTCAGGACGTCGCCACCACCCTCAACGCGTACTCCAAGCTAAAGGAGGCGGCGGCGGAGATGCCTCGGCCAATGAGGGACGCTCTGGCCGAGGCTGCAGAGAGGGTGGGCCCCAACATGAACTCCCAGGATGTTAGCAACACCCTCAACGCATATGCCAAGCTGGAGGACGCGGCGGCGGAGATGCCGCGGTCGCTGCGAGGCGTGCTGGCCAAGGCTGCGGAGCGGGTGGCCCCCGACATGACGGGTCATCACGTCGGAAACACCCTCAACGCGTATGCCAAGCTGGAGGAGGCGGCGGCGGAGATGCCGATGCCACGGTCGCTGCGGCACGCTCTGGCCGAGGTTGCGGAGCGGGTGGCCCCCGACATGGACGCGCAGGCTATCGCCAACACCCTCGACGCATATTGCAAGCTGGAGAAGGCGGCGGCGGAGATGCCGTCGACGCTGCGGGTGCAGATGCCACCGACGCTGCGGAAAGCTCTGGCCAAGGCTGCGGCGCGGAAGGTCCCCGACATGAATAACATGGAGTTACAGATGACGCGGCGGGCGTGTTACAAGCTCGGACTCAAGATCTGAGTCATAAATATTTTCGCCGTTCACCTCATTCTAATGCGGGCTGTACTAGGCTTGACTAGTTAATGTTACCATCGTAGCTCAGGTACATTCAATGAAACGAACGTTGCTCACTTCGGTCCTAGGTACCCCGAGGGAATT
>Ga0307489_10002789_pt1 | contig 11689 bp, 27 predicted proteins | sample SB12metaG_FD_202247 | JGI IMG/M metagenome (GOLD analysis project Ga0307489, IMG submission 202247) | Sea-ice brine microbial communities from Beaufort Sea near Barrow, Alaska, United States - SB 1.2 | ecosystem: Environmental > Aquatic > Marine > Coastal | place: USA: Alaska | collected...
TTCCCTTCTTCCTCCTCCTCCTCCTCCGCTTCCCCCTCCTCCTCCTCCTCCTCCCCCCTCCACCTCCACCTCCTCTTCCTCCTCCTCCTCCTCCGCCAACTCCTCCTCCACCTCCCCCTCCTCCTAAACGTCACCCCAGGACCCTGTAGCAGCAGGGGCGACACACATCAGTAACGCGCCTCCGATCCTTTACCGCAACGTAGTGACCTGCTTGCTGCCGTTGGTAGCTCTAGTGCATGATAGTTCTGTATGTTTCCCAAGCTTTGATCTAAAAGTGAAAGAAAATGTGATGGCCCTTCTGCGAGGAAACCGACGTGCGCGGCGCCTCCGCCTCCGCCTCCCAGCCGCCGGACTTTGACTTTGTACACCACGAGACGGAGGAAGTAGACGAGGTAGGGCGGCGCAGGTTGAATGTACCAAAATCCGTGTTGAAAGTGCCTACGGTTTTAGCGCTTGAAATTAAATATGATAAACAGCTTTCAAGTTTTGCTTTCAAATTCCATTTGCGCCAATACAACGAGGATACGGCGAGTGCGTGCGGATTCACCATGCGACGGAGGGGCTCGGAGAGATCTTTGTCTGACGAGTCGCGGAGGGGGTCGGAGAGATCCTCGGCTCGCAGCTCGGTCAGTTCCCAGGTCTTGCAGAGTAGCGACTCGGCAGGGCGGTGCAGATCGCCAATATCAAACCCGTCTTGAAAGTGCCTGTGATGTCTGCGATCAGCGCTTGAAAGCACAATGTGATTAAGTGATTTCAAGTGTTGCTTTCAATTTAAACTTGCGCCGCTACGACTCGGCCAGCTCCCTGCCGCCGCCGCCGCCCACCCCTCGCGTCAGCGACGGCGGCAGCAACGACGGCAGGGGCGCCCCCTCCTCCACTTTTCTGCTTTACGTAAGCACTATTTCCTCCTCCTCCTCCTCTCGTCCACATCCTCCTGCCTCCTTCTCCTCCTCCTGCTCCTCCTCCTCCTTCTCCTCCACCTCTTCCTACTCCTCCTGCTCCTCCTCCACCTCCCCCTCCTCCTCCTCCTCCTCCACCTCCTCCCCCTCCTCCTCATCCCTCCTCCTCCTTCCTCCTCCCCCTCCTGCTCCTCCTCCTCCACCACCTCCTCCCACCTCCTCCTTCTCCCTCTCCTCCTCTTCCTCCTCATCCACCTCCTCCTCCATACTCCTCCTGCTCATCCTCCTCCTCCCTACTCCTCCTCCGCCTCCTCATCCACCTTTTCCCTCTTCCTCCTCCTCTACCTCCTCATCCTCATCCTCCTGCTTCTCCTCCTCCTCCTCATTCTGCTCCTCCTCCTCCCCCTCCTTCGTGGGTTTTGTTGTGTGTTTGCCGAGCTTCAGTGACAAAGACTGCTTAGATTGAGCTGTCCCTGAGCGACGATGGCGGATGCGTGCGGCAGCTGTTAATGGATGCCGAGATCCAAAGGTTTCTCAGTGCGGCTGAGGCGTGCGGCCTGGCGGTGCCGCCGGTGGTCTTCGAGCGCCTGAACCTCCCCGCCCCCGCCCCCGCCCCCGCCCCCGCCCCTGTCACCGCCCCAGCCTCAGTCCACGCACTCGAGCTCGCTGCCGAGCCTGCTCCCGAGCAGCCCATCGACGTTGCCCCCCTGGTGCACATATCCGAGGACGAGAAAGAGTCGGAGGAGGAGGAGGAGGAGGAAGAGTCGTCGGAGGAGGAGGAGGTTCTTCACGCGCGCCTCCTCATGCGGACATCGTCGGATTTCTGCAGGTCCGAGGAGGAGCTCATCCGCACGGCGCTGGAGCTGCGGCAACTCATCGAGACCGCCAATGCGCCCTTCATTGGTAGGCCCTCCTCCTCCCATCGCCCTCCTATCTGTCTTTCATCCTCCTGCCATCCTCCTTCCATCCTCCTCCCATCCTCCTCCCATCCTCCTCCCATCCTCCTCCCATCCTCCTCCCATCCTCCTCCCTTCTCTTTCCTCCTCTTCCGTCCTCCTCCCTTCTCCTCCCCCCTCCTACCTCCTCCTCCCTCCCCATCCCTCCTTCCCCCTCTTCCCTCGCCCTCCCTCCTCCTCCCTTCTCCTTTCTCCTACTGCCTCCTCCTCCCTCCTCCTCCTTCCTCCTCTTCCACCTGTCCTCCTCTGACTCCTCCTTCCTCCCCACTCCTCCCTCCTCGCCTCCCTCCCTACTCGACAGCTGGATCGCCCTAACTCGATCCGCTTTGTCAGTGACGCCACATATAACTCGTCCCAAGGTTGAGCCTCGATTATGCTCTCAAATTAAGTTGCCGCGGGAACGAGTGCCAGGCCCTGATCATCGGCATTGACAAGCACGGGCGGGTCAACGAGTGGAACCTCAAGATTGCCGAGATCATGGTTTGGCCCACTCTGAACACGGCATCGTTGGTGTGTTTGACTAAACGCCCGTTATGTGATGTTCGGTGATCTAGTGCCTAATTTGTAAAGCGTACTATATACAGTATCTCGCACTACCCGTAGTAAGTAGGTGTTTGGTGATTTGGACCAAAAGTCATTTGACTTTTGGCCACATGACCAAACGCCAGCTTACTAGAAGTTACTAGCCCACAGACCAGGCACTAGCTGGGAGGTTTATTATGTTCTCACGCGTGATTACTATTTTGTGTGGGGTTCCCTCTTTCAAGGGCTACACCGGAGAGGAGGTGATGGGCCGGGACCTGGTGCAAGAGTTCATTAGCCCGGACTACCGCGTCCAGGTGAAGGAGGTGCTGGACAACGCGCTGAAGGGCCAGCAGACGGCGAACTTCGAGTTCCCGCTCTTCACCAAGAACCACCAGCGGGTCGAGATTCTGCTGAACGCCACCACGCGTAGAGACGGCGGGGCCTACACCCTTACCACACTGTTTCCCTTTTGAGCTTTATCTTACGCCGTTATTGCCCCTGTAACCACTTAAGCCGTGTCTGCCCCTGTAATGACTCACGTCGTAATGGGGGCCAGGGCGAAAGCCTGGTGCATTCTTATACACGCGGAAGCGTTTCTCTCTCACTCAAGTAATCGCACATAATACCTCGGAGATTCTTGAAGTTAAGCTGAAAGTGGAACTGTTGTCAGGCCCTGAGTGACGGAAAGGGCAACATCGTGGGTGTGTTTGGAGTTGGGCAAAAAATCACGGACCGCAAGAATGCCGAGGCAGAGCAGAACCGCCTCGCCCAGGACCTCGTGATGCTCATTGATAACGCCAACGCGCCCATCTTCGGCATCGACAAGGAGGGCCGGGTGAATGAGTGGAATCGCAAGGTAGGGCGGTGCAGGTTGACCACAGGATGGCCGCGGGTTGACCGCGCATGGTTTTAGCGCTTGCAGTCAAAACATGATGAACCGTTTTCAAGCTTTGCTACCAATTCCAACTTGCGCCGCTACATGAAGGCGGCGGAGGTCGTGGGATACGAGAGCGAGGAGGTAATGGGGCGTGACCTCGTCGAGGACTTCATCACACCGGAGGACAAGGTGGGGCGGTGCAGGTTGAACCGATGAAACCCATGTTGAAACCGCCTGGAACTAAGCGTTTGAACCTATAATATGATTAACCGTTGTCAAACTTTGCTATGAAAGGCATTACTTGAAACCCTAAACCCTGAACCCTACACCCTAAACTCTAAACTCTATGACAAGGTATCGGTCAAGGAACTGCTGGACAACGCGCTGAAGGGCATCGTGACGTCCTCCTATGAGTTCGCATTCTTTTCCAAGACTGGATTCCGCGTCGAGCTTCTGCTTAACGCTAATCCACGGTAGGGCGGTACAGGTTACCTTGCGAACATCCGTGTGGAAAGCGCCCGGAACCTGGGTTGGCGTTTCCGGATTCGGACGCATTCGGTCGAGGGTCGGATTCGGGTGGATTTCGAGCAGCCCCGCAGCGCAGGGGGGGACTTTGCGGTATTTTACAGTCTGTATGGGCATTTTGAGGGTTTAGCCTACATAAATGGATTCCGGATTCGATCAAGGGTCGGATTCGGGCGGACTCGGTTGGATTCCTAGATCCCGGATATAGAATCAGCAACCCAGGACAGAACTAAGCGCTTGAAGCTGAAACGTGATGAGCTGCTTTTGATTTTGCTTCAATTTTCTCTCTGTTTAAACTTGCGCCACTACACCACGGCGCAACGCTACGGGTGATATTGTTGGTGTTGTGGGCGTCGGGCAGGACATGACGGAGAAGCGGAAAGCGATGGAGAGGGAGGCAGGGGCTTACACTCGTTCCCATTTCAGCTCAACTTGAGCTCCTCTGTCCACCGTATAATTAAATACACCCCAACTTAACTCACGAATGTGTCCTAGAGTTGCTCAAGTTGAGCTCTAAAACGAACGAGTGTAAGCCCCTGGAGGGAGGTGGATCTGAGTAAAGCGCAGGCGGCGAACGACGCCATAACCCAGTTCCTAGCCAACATGTCGCACGAGATGCGTACGCCGCTGAACGGCATCATCGGGGTTAATCAATTGATGCTGGAGACGCCGCTCGACAACGAGCAGTGGGAGCTGACTGACCTCATCACGACGTCCGCGGACTCGCTGCTGAGCGTCATCAACGACATCATCGACCTCACGCGCGTCGAGTCGGGTAAGCTCGAGCTCGAGTACTTTGACTTCGACGTCCGGACCACGGTGGAGGACGCGCTGGACTCGGTCATCATGTCGGCGCTGAACAAGGGCATCGAGGTGATCAGCGTGATAGACCCGCGCATGCCACCCAAGGTGCGGGGTGACGGCGACCGCCTCAAGCAGGTGGTGCTCAATCTGCTCTCCGTAGGGCCTGGCAGAAACTGCTCAACACGTCTTCGGTCAACACATTTGAAACCTTCACCACACGTAGTACCCTTGCTACTTCATTTCAGTATCATGCTGTAAATATTTTGAGAATTTTCTTTTTGCCGGGCCCTCATCGGCGAACGCCGTCAAATTTACACCAGAGTTCACGGCGGCAAGCGAAGTGGAGGTCCGCACGGAGATTGAGAGCGAGACGGCAACACATCACGTCGTCAAGATTTCCGTGCGGGACACGGGCATCGGCATCCCGGAGAGCGCGCAGTGGAAGCTGTTCAGCCGGTTCAGTCAGGTGGGGACTGACATGTATTGATCGCCATGTCATCAGACGCATATCGAACACTCGTTTTTCTAATCAAATGACATCCTGTGACGCGGCGAGCAATATCCATAAGTCCGTAACGTCAGGTGGACAGCAGCACGACGCGCAACTACGGCGGGACGGGGCTGGGACTGGCCATCAGCAAGCAGCTCGTGGAGCTCATGTCTGGGACGATGGGGGTCACGTCGACGCCCGGAAAGGGTTCCACTTTCTGGCTCACCGTCGTCCTCGAAAAGGCGGAGGTTCGACCCGGAAGGGCGTCGCACGAGGTAGAATGGTGCAGGTTGACCCCGGTTGACACCCATGTTGAAACCCGCGCCTGGTTTCAGCTCTTGAAACTATCATATGATAAGCTGCTTTCAACTTTTGCTTTCAATCTCAACGTGCGCCACTACAATGAGGTGCGCCAGGTCCCCGCCGACATGTGCCCAATCCTCGTGGTGGCCTCCAACACCTCCACGCGCACCATGCTCACCGGCTGCCTCGCGGTAGGGCTGTGCCGGTTGACCCCATGTTGACCCTGGGCTGACCGCGCTTGGTTTCAACGCTTGAATCTAGAACATGATGAACCGCTGTTAATCTTTGCGTTCGATTTTAATTTGCGCCGCTACATTAAGGCGTGGGGCGCGGACGTCTCCGCCGCCGTCGACGAGGAGGATGCGGCCGCCTACCTCGACGCAGACCCCTCCTCCTCCTCCTCCTCCTCCTCCTCCTCCTCCTCCTCCTACACCTCCTCCCCCTCCTCCTCCTCCTTTCCCTCCTCCTCACCATCAGTCATGGTCATACTCTGCCTCTCGCTGCCCAAGTGGTGGGGCCTTCCACGAGTTCCCTGCGCACCTCAACTGCGAGCCAGCCGTTGTGACCATTCGCCTCCTACTCCTCCTCCTCCTCTTCCTCCTTATCCACCTCTCCCTGCTCCTCCTCCGCCTCGTCCTCCTCATCCTCCTCCTCCTCCTCATCCTCCTTCTCCTCCTCCTCCTCCTCCTCCTCCTCCTCCGCCTCCTCCTCCGCCTCCTCCTCTGCATCCTCCTCCTCCTCCTCCTCCTCCTCCTCCTCATCCTCCTATTTCTCCTCCTCCTCATCATCCCAAGGCTGTTACCGACCGGAACCTCGAGATGCGTGAAGACACTTCGCTTAAGCACCAAGGGAACACGTGTAAGGCCCTGCTCAGAGGGACCTCACGGTCGTGGAGCCACTCATGGACTTTGTCGCAAATTCAATCATGAAGGCACGGCACTGGGTCATCCGCTGCCCCATCGTCTTCGTCGGGAAGATCCGGAACTTTGTCGCCGACATCGCCAAAGGCTTCGCCGCCCAGGCAGGGAGATGCGTTGACCTCCTGCTCCTCCTCCTCCTCCCTCTCCTCCTCCTCCTCCTCCTCCTCCTCCTCCTCCTCCTCCTCCTCCTCCTCCTCCTCCTCCTCCTATTCCTCCTCCTCCTCCTCCTCCTCCTCCTCCTCCTAGTTCTCCTCCTCCTCATAGCGCACCCGTATACATCGACCCGCTCCACCACCTCATCATAGTACATCCGTACACATTGACTTCCTCCTCAGCCTCCGCCACCTCATAGTGTACCCGTTCACATTGACCTCATGCTCCTCCTCCTCCTCCTCATCCTCCTCCTCCTCCTCCTCCTCCTCCTCCACCTCCACCACCAACACCACCACCACCACCCAAAGTAAACCGTATAAGAATTATTGACCCGCCTGGCAGGATGGCATGGAGGAGCAGGCGGCGCGGGCTGCGGCCATCGTCATCATGTCTAGCCCGGTGCGGCAGGGGGTGATGTTCGACTGCCTGTCGCAGCTGCACTCCGAGGCAGGGGCTTACACTCGTCCACTTCTCAGCTCAACCTAAGCTGTTTCTGACACAAAATGCACCCTGAACACCCCCTGATACTCCTTAATACCCCATGACACCTCCTGAACACCCCCTAAACAATCCCTGAATGCACCCCTATCCGACAGAATGCGCTTAGGTTGAGCCGAAAAGTGGACGAGTGAAAGCCCCTGCTCCGAGGGCGTCTTCAAAACCACGAATGACTCCAGGTACGGCGGCGCAGGTTGACAGCATCAAACCCCATATTGAAAGCGCCCATGGTCTCAGCGCTCGAAGGTACAATACGATGAACCGCACGGGTCCTAGGGCGAAAGCCTGTTGCCTCTGTATACACGCGGAAGCGTCTCGCTATTTCCTTCTACGATGAACCACTTTCACACGTAGCTTTCAATAGGCCAATTTCGGTATATCGCTTGCCGCACCGAGCGCTGACGCTTTGCCCGTAACTCTGTATGGGCATTTGGCGCCCGCTTTCCCACGCGGAGCGCTGACGCTTTGCCCGCAACTCTGTATGGGCATTTCACCCAGGCGATATACCGAAATCGGCCTATTCCAACTTGTGCCGCTACATCCAGGGACATGCTTGACGCCGGGGACATGCTCGATGTGGTGGGGCGGTGCAGGTTGACCCCATGAAGCCCAAGTTGAAACCGCCTGGAAATAAGCGCTTGAAACTAAAGCGTGATGTACTGTTTTCAAAGTTTGCTTTCAAATTCAACTTGCGCCACTACAATGTGGTGCCGCTCCTGCGTCGCAACAGCCAGCAGCAGCAGTGCAATGCAGACTTGCTGGCGTTAGTTGCCAGCGCCGGCGCCGGCGACGCGTCGTCCGACGTCGACGAGGACGAGGTAAGGCGGTTCAGGTTAAACTCAGTGCCGTCCTGACCAGTCAGGTTTATCTCCTCGAAATCTACGGTCTATTTACTCAAGAATCGCGACCGGGTCGGACTGTGGGCGGGTCGGTCGGTGGGATTTTTTTGGAATGTACTGTTCTGATTGGTCGAACAGGATTCAGTACCAGTTCGATACCAGACCCGGCACTGGGTTTAAACTGATGACAACCATGTTAAAAGCGCCTGCCTGGAACTAAGCGCTTGAACCTATACTATGATGAACCGCCTTGACACTTTGCCTTCAAATTCAACTTGCGCCTCTACAACGAGGTGGAATGCTGGGATGTATACACCGGGGAGGGGGGAGGTAGAATCTCATCGCCGGCGCTGGTCTCGGCGCTGGTGTCGGAGCGGCGGCACTCGCTTCGCGTGCTCCTCGTGGACGACAACAGCGCGAGTCAGCAGGCATGGCAGACATTGCACGCCACATTATGAACACGTTTTATCGGGGGCTTCGCCAAGTGCCTCTTTGTACATGCGGAAGCGTCTCTCTCTCCCTCGCTCTCTCCCTCTCTCTCGCTCCAACGCGTTTTGAACCCTCGTTCTTAGATTTGAAGGCATCCTATGACGTGGCGAGTAACATCTGCCAGGCCCTACCTGGCGGCGATGCGTAAAGTCGTCATGAACGCAGGGATGCTGTGTGACGTCGCGGGCAATGGCAAGGAGGCGTTGTCCGCCATCGAGAACGCGGTGCCGTCGTATCACCTCGTGCTGATGGACCTCCTGATGCCTGAGATGGACGGCGTGACGGCGACGGAGATCCTGCGCGTAAAGGAGACGCAGCGGGGGCTGCGCCGGCTCCCCATCATCGGCAGGGACTGATGGATGGTGCTCGATCTAGCATCCTGACACTGGACTGATGGAGAGTGCTCGCCACGTCATCAAACGCATATGAACTTTTTTTTTTGAGTTATTTCGCATCCTATCACGTGGCGAGCACTATCCATCAGTCCCTCATCATCGGCCTCTCCGCCACCCCGAGCAACAAGGCGGTGTGCATCGCCGCTGGCATGGACGGCTGCATACAAAAGCGCTTCCAAGCGGAGGAGCTCCTGACGATTGTCGAATCCTTCATCGAGCACAACGACCACGACACGTCCTTCCGCGGCATGTGGGATTCCGCTGCCTCCGGGGGGGGCATCTGGGATTCGGGTGCCTCTGGGTAGGGCGGTTCAGATCGACCCTATCAAACCCACGTTGAAAGCGTCTGGAACTAAGCACGTGAAACGGAAAAAATGATGAGCTGCTTTCAAATTTTGCTTTCAAGTTCAACTTGCGCCGCTACATCCAGGGGGGGCATCTGGGACTCGGGTGCATCCGGGGGGGGCGTCTGGGACTCAGGTGCCTTCGATGAGCTGCCAGTTGGGTTCAAGGCAGGGCCTTCACTCTGCACTCGTCCACTTTTCAGCTCAACTTGAGCCGTTTCTGACACAAAATACACCCTAAACACCCCCTGATACCCCCTGACACCTGCTATCCCCCATGAAAGTACCCCTAAACGCGCACTCTATCCCATCGAAAGCGCTCAATTTGAGCCTGTAAGGGGACGAGTGTGAGCCCCTGGTTCAAGGTGTTGCTGGCTGAAGACTCGCGGGTCAACCAAGTGGCGATCAGCCGGCTTCTCAAGGTAGAGCGGTGCAGGTTGACCCGATCACACACACCGTAAAAAGCGCTTGTATCATAGCACTTGAAACTAGAATGTGATTAACTACCTTCAACTTTTACTTTCAATGTCACAACTTGCGCCGCTATATCAAGGCTCAGGGCGTGGACGTGACGGTGGCTGACAACGGAACCGCAGCTGTGGAAAAGCTCGTCAATGCGAGGGCTTCGCATCCGTTCGATCTCGCGTTCTTCGACATCAACACGCCCATCATAGACGGTGTGGAAGCGCTGCGCCAGGTACGAGCCACGGGCATCGATATGCCGATCATCGCACTCACCGCCACCGTCGATCAGGTAGGGCGGCGCAGGTTAAACCGGATGAAATCCACCTTGAAAGCGCAATTGAAACTTAAATGTGATGCACCACATTGAAACTTTGCTTTCAAATTCAACTTGCGCCGCTACAATCAGGACGAGCTGCATCGCCAGGGTGTACTCGACGCGGGCTTCACCGACGTCACCACCAAGCCTTTGAAGAGTAACATTTGCCGCCAGATCCTGGCCCAACACGGTCATATGCTGCCGCAGGATAAGAACACGTCGCAGCCGAGGTCACCCTTGCGCTTCGCCGCCTCCGCTGCCACCGCCGAGGAACCGGGACCGTTTTCATCGGTTGACAGCCGAACCCTTGGGAGCTACGCCGCCGCCGTCGCCGCCGCCACCGCCGACGCCGCAGCCGCCCCCACCACCGTCGCAACCGCCACAATTGCAGCCTCCGCCGCCGCCGCCGCCGCTGCCGCCGCGGCGGTGGCGGCCGTGGATGACGCCGAGCCGACTGCGGCCAAGTCGCGCCCCATGTCGCATCTCATGTCAGAACCCATGTTGCAGATCGCGACGCCAGGCAACATGGGAGCACCTGTGCGCTGGTCGCAGCAGTCCACGACGCAAGGTGAGGCGGTGCAGGTTGAACCTATCAAACACACGTTGAACACTCCTTGAACTAAGCGCTTGAAACTGGAACATGAATGAACTGCTCTCAAGTTTTGCTTTCAAATTCAACTTGCGCCGCTAAACCGAGTAGACGATACGCCCTGGCAGCCCATGTCGCGGCCCGAGTCGCAAGACGAGGCGCCCAGGCGGAGCTTGGTGATGGCAGCAGCTCCAGCCTCCCCCTCCGCCTCACCCTCCGCCTCCCCTCGCCCCTCCCCCTCCGCCTCCCCCTCCGCCTCCTCTCGCCCCTCCCCCTCCGCCTCCGCCTCCGCAGCTTCGGCCGCAGCCTTGGACGCAGCCTTGGGCTCAGCGGCGGAGGCGGCGGCGGTGGAGGGTTTAGGGTTAGGGTTTAGGGCCTTGGACCTTGGGTCTAGGGCCTTGGACTCAGCGGTGGAGGCGGACTCAGCGACGACGGAGACGGTGATAGCCACGGCTACTGCCGCGGCCACCGAGTCCCACGACGAGGCGCCCGGGCAGCGGTGGCATTCATTCAGCGCGGCGTTGCAGCGGTCGCGGTGGAAGACGTGGAGCCCAGGGACTACGGCGGGGACTGTTGCATAGTGCTCGCCGCATCATGGGATGTCATTGAACTCAATAATCAAGGGTGCTTAATGCATTTATGACGTGGCGAGTAGTATCCATCAGTCCCTAGACCCTAACCCCTCAAATCTGAACCCAAAACCCCAGACCCTAAACCCTAAACCTGCGAGCACAATCCATCCGTCCCTAGACCACGGCGCAGCAGCACCTCAACACCGGCAAGTCAACGGCTGAGCTCACCGAGGAGGCGTCCGCGTCTGCTGCGGGCGAACACGGAGACGCGGGGATGGACGGGGCGAGTGAGCGGTCATTCGTGCTGTTGGTGGGGCGGTGCAGGTTGACAGTATCAAAACCCGAGTTAAACGGGCGTCTGATTTCAGCGCTTGAGACTGAAATGTGATGAACCGCTTTCACATGCTGCTTTCAAATTCAACTTGCGCCGCTACATCCTGGTGGTACATAACGTGACGGAGCGAATGCTGCTCAAGCACATGTGCCAGCTGGAGGGATGCCTGGTAGGGGGGTATTCGATTGACGTTGAACTGCCTCCTCCTTCTCCTCCTCCTCCTCCTCCGCATTCTCCTCGTCCTCCGCCTCCTCCTCCTTCTCCTTCTCCTCCTCCTTCTGCTCCTCCTCCTCCTCCTCCTCCTCCTCCTCCTTCTCCTCCTCCTCCTCCTCATCCTCCACCTCCTCCTCCTCCTCCCCCTCCTCCTCCTCCTCCTCCCCCTCCTCCTCCTCCTCC
>Ga0307489_10002790_pt1 | contig 11688 bp, 18 predicted proteins | sample SB12metaG_FD_202247 | JGI IMG/M metagenome (GOLD analysis project Ga0307489, IMG submission 202247) | Sea-ice brine microbial communities from Beaufort Sea near Barrow, Alaska, United States - SB 1.2 | ecosystem: Environmental > Aquatic > Marine > Coastal | place: USA: Alaska | collected...
AAAACCCAAGTTGAAAGCGCCTAGATCTGAGCGCTTGAAACTAAGATACGATTAACTGCTTTCAAGTGTTGCTTTCAATGTCAACTTGCGCCGGTACATGAAGGTGCTGCTGGAGTCCATCGAGTCCATCGAGCGCGGCGTGGAGTACGCCACAAAGGTACGGCGGTGCAGGTTGACCCTATCAACCCCGCGTTGAAAGTGCCTGGAACCAAGTGCTTGAAACTGTAATATGATGGACCGCCTTCAAACTTTGCTTTCAAATTCGACTTGCGCCGCTCTACTAAGGTGGACCTGCCCGAGGTGTGGAGCCAGCTCGCCAAGGCGCAGCTCGCCGTCGACGTCGGCGCCGCCGTCACCTCCTACATCAAGGCAAGGGGGGACTCACCCACAGACTCTCTCTCCGCTCCTCTCCTCTCGCTCATCGCTCCTCTCTCCTCTCTCTCCCCTCTCTCCCCTCTCTCCCCTCTCTCCTCTCTCTCCTCTCTCTCCCCTCTCCCCTCTCTCCTCTCTCCTCTCTCCTGCATCCTCATTACACTCTCTTCTCTCCTTTCTTCTCTCTTCTCTCCCACTTCTTCTCTCTCCTCCGTGAATAACGTTCACCACGTCATCCACCATGTTTCACACCCTCAATCGAAGAGCCACCCCGTAACAGCGAGTGGATCATAAAGCGGGCCCTGCCCGACGGCGAACGACTGCGCGGACTACTCCGACGTGATCGACGTGGCCAAACGCTGCGACGACTACGACGCGCTCGTCAAGTACCTGGCAGGGGCTTACACTCGTCCACTTCTCAGCTCAACCTGAGCCTTTTCTGTCACTCAAAATGTACCCTAAGCACCCCCTCAAACACACCCTAAGCCTAAAACCCATGTCAACATGACCTCGTAAACACTCCCTAAACCACCCCATAAATACGCCCCAAACACCCCCTATCCCACAGAAGGTGCTTATGTTGAGCTGGAAAGTGGACGAGCGTAAGCCCCTGGTAGCTGGTGATGACGCGCAAGAAGGTGAAGGAGGCGCGCGTGGACACGGAGCTGTGCTACGCGTACGCGCGGATCAACAACCTGGGCGACCTGGAGGAGTTCATCGCCACGCCCAACGCGGCCAACCGCGCCACCGTGGGCGACCGCTGCTTCGACGAGGGCCTCTACGAGGCGGCCAAGGCAGGGAGCTCCTTAAACCCTAAACACAGGGTTTAGGGTTTATAGGGGAGAGCCCTAAACCCTAAATCCTAAACCCTAAATCCTAAATCCTAAACCCTTGAAGCAGCACTCCACCGACGTTGGATCTCCTTCTCCTCCTGCGCGTGGGCATGGTCTGTGTGAACACGCACCCGAATGGTAAGACATGCGGGCACGTCCGATGTCTGTTCGAGTGCTGGTTGTCAACACCCTGCGGCTGGGTGCTGTACACGGCGGACTCGAACTGGGGCCGGCTGTCCTCCACGCTGGTGAAGCTGCACCAGTTCCAGGCGGCTGTGGACGCCGCGCGCAAGGCCAACTCCAGCCGCACGTGGAAGGAGGTTTGCTTCGCGTGTGTGGACGAGGGGGAGTTCCGCCTGGCGCAGCTGTGCGGGCTCAACATCATCGTGCAGGCGGACGAGCTGGAGGAGATCTCCGAGTACTACCAGTCGCGCGGCAAGTTCCAGGCAGGGGCTTACACTCGTCCACTTCTCAGCTCAACTTGAGCGCTTGCTATGGCATAGGGGGTGCGCGTAGGGATTGTGTAGCCCGTGTTAAGGGGGTGTGAGGCGGTGTTTATGATGTGTAGGGTGTTTCTGTGTGTCAGACACAGCTCAAGTTTAGCTGAAAAGTGAACGAGAGTAAGCCCCTGGTTCCAGGAGCTGCTGGCGCTGATGGAGGCGGGCGTGGGGTTGGAGCGCGCGCACATGGGGATCTTCACGGAGCTGGGCATCTTGTACGCCAAGCACCGGCCCGAGAAGCTGATGGAGCACCTGAAGCTGTTCAGCACGCGCATCAATATCCCGCGCCTCATCCGCGCGTGCGAGGAGCTGCAGGCAGGGGCTTACACTCGTCCACTTCTCAGCTCAACTTGAGCCGTGTCTGACACAATAAAACACCCTACACATCTAAAGCACCCCCTAACACCCCCTCAACACGGGCTACACAATCCCTATGCGCACCCCCTATCCCATAAAAAGCGCTCAAGTTGAGCTGACAAGTGGACGAGTGTAAGCCCCTGGCCGCAGGCGTGGAAGGAGCTGTCGTTCCTGTACATCGCGTACGACGAGTTCGACAACGCGGCGGGTGTGATGATGAAGCACCCCGACGCGTGGGACCACATGAGCTTCAAGGACGTGTGCGTCAAGGTGGCCAACGTGGAGGTGTACTACAAGGCAGGGGCTTACACTCGTCCACTTCTCAGTTCAACCTGAGCCGTTTCTGACACCAAATACACCCTGAATACTACTAAGATCCCCTAATACCCCCTAATACCCCCTAACAACCCCTGAACACGCTTTACATACTACCTGAATCCCCCCCCCAAGATATCCCTTATCCCACCAAAGGTGCTTACGTTGAGCGTGGAGGTGGACGAGTGTGAGCCCCTGCTGCAAGGCGCTGAAGTTCTACCTGCAGGACCACCCGCAGCAGCTGAACGACCTGCTGATCGTGCTGACGAGCCGCATCGACCACAGCCGGGTGGTGGACCTCATGCGCAAGGCGGGCCACCTGCCGCTGGTCAAGCAGTACCTCAGCGCCGTGCAGAACACCAACCTCAACGCCGTCAACGACGCCGTCAACGAGCTGTGCATCGAGGCAGGGGCTTACACTCGTTCACGTTATAGCTCAACTTGAGCAACTCCACGAAACATTCATGATTTAAGTTGGCTTACACGGTGGACAGAAGAGCTCAATCTGAGCTGAAATCGGAACGAGTGTAAGCCCCTGCATCGAGGAGGAGGACTTCCAGGCGCTGCGCAATTCCATCGACATGTACGACAACTTCGATCAGATCAGCCTGGCGCTGCGCTGCGAGAAGCACGAGCTCATGGTGTGGCCCACACGCACTCCCATTCACTCAGCGTCGGAGTGTCATATTCGCTATTCGGCGATCTTGCCGAGCGCACACTTGTGATACTGGTGTGTCCGACTAACCGAAACGTATGTGCGTGATGTTCGGTGACGTCACCATGCGCCACCACTCATGTGTTGTGTTTCCTACCAGCCTGCCCAATGAGACGTTTTTGTTGTGTGTGTGGCGAAACGCCTGCGTGTGATATTCGGTGATCTGACCACGCAACAGCACTGATGTATAGTGTTCCCTGGTTGCGGGAGTTCCGGCGCATCGCGTCGTACATCTACCAGAAGAACCAGCGGTGGAAGCAGAGCGTGGAGCTGGCCAAGAAGGACGGGCTGTTCAAGGCAGGGGCTTACACTCGTCCACTTTCTAGCTCAGCTTGAGCCGTTTCTGACACAAAAGCACACCGTGAACACCCCTAACACCCCCTACCACCCCCTAAACACCCCCGAAACCACCCCCAACTGCACCCCCTGTCACACAGAAGGCGCTTAAGTTGAGCTGAAAAGTGGACGAGTGTAAGCCCCTGGTTCAAGGACGCCATGGAGGCGGCGGCGCAGTCCGGCTCGCGCGACATCGCCGAGGAGCTCCTGTCCTTCTTCATCGCCGAGAAGAACAAGGAGTGCTTCGCCGCGTGCCTGTACACGTGCTACGACCTGCTGCGCCCCGACGTGGTGTTCGAGCAGGCGTGGATGAACGGCCTCATGGACTACGCCATGCCGTTCGTCATCCAGTTCATGCGCGAGTACACCAACAAGGCAGGGGCTTACACTCGTCCACTTTTCAGCTCAACCTGAGCCGTTTCCGACACCAAATGCACCCTGAACACCCCCCGATATTCCTTAATAGCCCCTGACACCTCCTGAACACCCTCTTTTCAACCCCTAAGTGCACCTCCATCCCACAGAATGCGCTTAAGTTGAGCTGCAAAGTGAACGAGTGTAAGCCCCTGCGACAAGGTGGACAACCTGTGCTCGGATAAGAAGGAGCGCAACGAGGAGGCGGTGACGGCGGCGAAGGAGGTGGGGCGGTGCAGGTTGACCCTATCAAACCCACTTTTAAAGCGCCTGGATCTAAGCGCTTGAAACTAGAACATGAGAACCCGGTTCCAAACTTTGCTTTCAATTTCAATTTGCGCCGCTACAAGGAGGCCCAGGAGCAGCAGATGAACCAGAACATGTACGCGCAGCTGCTGCCGGCGGCGCTGCCCGCGCCCGGCATGGAGACCACACAGGGCATGGGCGTCGGGGGCGGCTACCCGGTGCCGCCCGGCATGATGGGGGGGCCTCAAGGCTACATGCAGCCGGGTATGGGCGGCGGCTACTGAGGGGAGGGGGGCCCTGTCTGCCTGTGGGGACATAGATGAGCACTTGCGCTTGAGCTCGACTTTGGGGTGGGTACAGCACTGAATAAAAGGGCTTTGCTAAACATTGAGAGGAGCAATGTGGGCGCAGAAGGCTATTGAGCCCGTGTGAGCAAATAGACGAGCACTTGAGCTCGAGTTTGAGTCGGGATTTCGTTACAACATTGTGTACACATCGTGGTTGATCGTTAGACTTGTAATGGGGGAAAAACAGGAGAAACAACACGTCACTCGTGGGGCGGGTACTGAGCCTATGAGCAGACGGACTGAGCATTTGTACTCCTGGAGGGAACGAGAGGCGGGAAATCGGGCGAGCTCAGGGAAGGAATACCTCAACTATAGTGGTGTGATTTGTTGCAGCGCGCGTGCGAGTCGAGAGTGTGGTGACGATGACGCTGACGTCTTGTTAGCGTCCATAGCGCTTCCATTTCTGCGGGTGGTCGCGGCGCGGTCACGGTAGTTCCTCAGCTGCCGGCCGACCATTGTCGGTACTGCTGTCTGCCACCAGTCCCTGAGAGATATGATGAGCGGATCCTCAGGGACGCCCCGCCCCCCCAACCGGATCCGCACCTATCAGCCACGCCACGTCATTGTCTTCGTCGGTGCCATTAAATCGTCAACATCCCTCGACGGCGTGCAATCCCCACTTCCGATGACGACGATGGCTATGGCTACGCACGCCCCACCGGTAGTGGTGACGCACGCACAAACGCCTCATCGCAGACCCACCCGCATGGCGGCGGCATTCGGCGCTGCCGGCGGCGGCGGCGGCGGCGCAAGCCGCGGCGTGAGCCTCCTGGAGAAGCGCTCGAACATCGCCCCGCGCCCCGGGCTCGGCGCTCGGCGGCCGCGACGCCCCTTCCATACCGCGGCGGCGGCGGCCGACGGCGGCGGCGGCGGCACCGCCAGCCGCAGCGTAAGCATCCGGCTTGAGAAGGCTGCGGCGCTGCGAGAGGAACTCGACGGCCTCCACACCCGCTCCCGGCAGGGCCTGTCAGATGTTGCAATTACTCGCCACGTCATAGGCTGTCGTGGCGACCACGTGGCGAGCCAGACGTTCCTCGTCACACCACGGGACGTCATTTAATCCAAGTAACGAGGTGTCACACGCGGTTCGATGACGTGGCGTTCAAGTTGTTGTTCGCCACGTCACAGGATACCCGTTCACCTCAAGAAACGAGGGTTCAAGTTGAAGTTGTATGTCGATGACGTGCCTGGCAGAAAACTGACAGGGTGTCATCAAGAAGCGAGGACTGGAAGCGAGGACTCGTACCGCGTGTCGGTGACGCGGAGAGAGCATTGAGTGCCAGGCCCTAGCTCTCGGCGCTTGCTCGCGCGCGGCGCGCGGCTGGTCGAGCGAGGCGCGGAGCTCAAGGCAGGGTCATTCAGAACACCCTTCAACACCCTTCCACAACACCCTTCCATAACCTTCCGCAGTGCACACGCTTCAGCACTCGCACCTCAATCGGCACGCGTGCGTTACCTGCGTGGTGATCTCTCATACCGACGCTCCGAGGAGCACGAGGAGATTCATCGTCGGTTGAGTAGAAACTGCTTGTTCTGACGGACCCTGGTGCGCGGCGGCTGCGGAGCGCGCCATGCTGGTGGAGCGAGACGACGAGGCGGCGCGCCGCTACCTGACGGCAGGGGCTGAAACTCGTCCGCTTCTCAGCTCAACTTGAGTTTGTGTCTGACACAAGAAAACACCCAACACACCCTCTACACCCCCTAACACCCCCTTAACACGGGCTACATAACCCCTACGCGCATCCCCTATCCCATACAAAGCGCTCAAGTTGAGCCGAAATGTGGACGAGTGTAAGCCCCTGCCTGACGGACCGCAAGAAGCTCGCCGAGACGCTGGACCTGTGCATGGTGGGCTGGTGCAGCTACACCCTAGGTTGAATCCGGGTGGATCCGCGCTGAGATGCAGCGCTTGAGGATAGAATGTGATGAACCGCTTTCAAACTTTGCTTTCAATTTCAACTTGCGCCCCTACAGCGTGGCGCGTGCGGAGGTGCTGCAGCAACTCGCGAACAAGATCGAGTCAAGCATAATCATGTTGGAACACGGCGGCGACGACGATGAAGCTGACGTCGACGGCGACGGCGACGATCAATACGCCGCCGCGCCCTCCTCCGCAGACGCCGAACCCGCTGGTACATCTTCCGCCGTGGCCCTGTCCGCTGCCGCCGCCGCCGCCGTCGCTGCTGCCCGCTCCACGTCACAAGCACCGCCAGACCCCACAGGTACTGCCGGCGGCACCGGTCGCCCTCAGGTAGGACCTGACAGACATTCCCCGCTACGGCATCAAACGCATTGTAGTAGACCCTCGCTTTTCTGTTCAGATGGCATTATGTGACGCGGCGAGCAACATCTGCCAGTCCCTACCCTGAGGGGGCCCGCCCCGTTGGCACCATGTCCGAGGCCTCACTGGAGAACGAGTTTGGCGAGCTGGAGATCAGCCAGCTCGAGCGGATGCTGCGCATGACGCCAGACGGCAGCACCACCAGCGGAGACCCGCCCGAGCCGAGCGAGGCGAAACCGACGTCTCGCTCCGCCACTGTCGCCGCCGCCGCCGCCGCGGCCAGTAAACTCGGCGAACCGGCGTGGTGGACCCCCCCGTCGCCGTCGCCAACGTCGGAATCGGCATCGGCGTCGGCGTCGGGGATGATGAAGCCGTTTGATGCACTTCTAGAGGTGGACCGCGCGCGCGTGTCATCGGTGGGGGTGCAGGGGCGCCACGTGGTGCTGCTGCGGCAGTCGTGCGCGCGGTGGGGCGTGGGACCGTGGGGCGTGGGGCGCGGCACCACGGTGGCGGCGTCCGACCGACTGGTGGGCGGCAAGCGCGACACCGCCTTCCGCGCCGGTGTCACCGCCGCCGCCGCCGCCCTCGAAGCAGACCTAGGCAGGGTCGGCCAGATAGTGCTCGCCACGTCATCCAACGCATTTCTAAATTTCTGTTCGTCAGTTAAACGGCATCCTTTGACGCGGCGAGCAATGACTGCCAGGCTCTAGAGCTAGGAGAGGAGGAGAGGGGGAGGTGGAAGACGTTGGGGGGCTACCCGCCCGCGCAGTTTCTGTCGGACCTGGCGCGGGATATTGGGTTGGTGCCGGCTCGTGCGGGGAGCCTGGTGGCCAACGCGGTGGCGCGGTGCGCGGCCAATCGGCTGCTGCAGGCGGGTGCCTTCGTGCGCGGCGGCAGGGGCTTACACTCGTCCGCTTTTCAGCTCAACCTGAGCCGTTTCTGACATGAAATGCACCGAAAATACCCCTCATGCTGTGAAACACCTCCTAAACTCCCCCTAAACGACCACTGAATGCACCCCCAATCTTAGAGAAAGCGCTTACGTTGAGCCGAAAAGTGGACGAGTGTAAGCCCCTGCGCGGCGGTGAGCGGGCAGCGGCGGTGGCGGAGGTGGCGGCACTGGCCAGGGTGCTCGCTGCCCTGGCACCCAGCAGCCCCGACTCGCCGCCCACTGATTGGGTGGAGCAGGTGGCGTTTGGGCTGCAGCAGCAGCTGGGCCAATCGGAGCGGGCGGTGGTGCTGGGCCTGGCGCCCGCTGACGTGGACAGCGGAGTGCACACTTCCATTGGGTACGCGCTCGGGCTCTAAGCTCAAGTTTTCGCCCTGGCCCCCGTGAGAGAGAGGGATAGACACGGTTCCGCGTGTACGAAGATTGGTGAGCAGCTCTACAGGGGCCAGCACAGGTTCGTTGTAAAACCAGGACGAGTAGACGCACTGCATTCTTGCCACAAAAGCGTGGTGGTAATAAGAGGCGTCGAATTTGTTGGGATTTGAGCCGGTTCATAGCTTCATTCTCATGTTTAGCGCATACTAGTAGGCGTTGCGTTGATTTGTTTAGGGTTTGTAACGTTGGCTGCGTTCAATTGCGTCTCGTGTCAGCCGCGTTTATGTCAAACTGCTACGTCGTCATCAGTGGTTGTGCCCACTGCACCCGGCACCGTGGTCGTGGCTGTGCCCCCCTTCGATCTCCACGCCCCCGCCACCACCCCCGCCCCCGCTCCCGCCCTCTCCGCCTCTCCCCCCACTGCCTCCTCCGCCCCCTCCACCTCCCCCACCATCCCCCCCTCCCCCGCCGCCCCCTCCCTGTTTCTTAGGGTGGTGCGCCCCCCCGAACTCCGCCACGTGCTTCTCCGCCTGCCGCCGCGCGTAGTCACCCGCCGACATCCCCGGCGCGCCGCCATCCGTTGCCGCCTTCTCCGAGCCGTGCCTTCGTCGAGGGCCGCCGCCCTGTGCGTGACCGCCGCCGCCGCCGCCGCCTTGTGAGCGGCCGTGTGAATGACCGCCGCCGCCTCCGCCGCCGTGGCCGTGCGCCTGGTGGTCGTGTCCCGAGTGGCCGTGCGAATGATCATGCGCCCCAGTGGCACCTCTTTTTTCCATTTCCGCGAATTGCCTCCGCACGTGTTCCGGCATATCGTCCAAGCCCTCTACCTTGCGCGGCGTGGGCCCGGCCAGATCCACGAACGCCTCCAACGTCTCGGCCAGCTCGCCGACCGCCGCGCTGGGCTCGGGCGACCACGGGACAGGGGCATACAAAATAATCGACGCCGCGTCAGGAATTGAAGATCGGCAAATGCTGTGAATTGCCGTGGCAAGCATTATCCATCTGACACATTTCTTGCCGCGTGATAGGATGTCATCAAACTGTAAATGTGGGCACATGTGATGGATGACTTGGCGGGCGCCCGTTGACTAACCCCTGCCACGGGCTGGGGTCCACGAAGCTGTGCACCTGCTGCATGCCAGGCATCACTTGGACCGCCGCTGCCTGTTCGGAGGCCGCCGACGTGGGCATCTCTCCCGCCCACATCATCTGCTTAGGGAGATCGATCGGCATTGAAGCGGCGCGGAAGGCCGAGGCGGCGGCGACAGAGGCACCTCGCTTTCCCGCCTTGGTGGAATGTAGCGCCGCGCGGCGCGCCTTGACGCCTGACTTCAAGGCGCCGTCGACCAGGGGCTTACACTCGTCCACTTCTCAGCTCAACCTGAGCCGTTTCTGACTCAAAGTACACCCTGAACACCCCCGGACACTCTTTTATACCTCCTGACACCTCCAAAAAACCCCTCAACAACCCCGGAATGCACCCCTATCCCACAGAATGCGCTTAAGTTGAGCCGAAGAGTGGACAAGTGTAAGCCCCTGCCGTCGATGCGAAGCAGGTAGGCGTGCGCGGCGGCGTCGTCGCGCGACATCTGAGGGGCGCACCCGCGCGCAATCATCCACGGCGCGAGCGGGCTGGCTGCGAACGCGGATCCGAAGCCCAAGGGTAACGACATCAGGCGCACGGGCGCGCAGGGCGACAGCGGCGGCAGCAGCTGCGGCTCGAGGAACGACAGACTGCGCAGTTTGCCGCCGGTGCGTGGGGCCACTTGGATCATGCATGCCCCGTCATATATGGCTCTGGATGGTGAATATGGGCAAATGTGTTGAATGACGATGACGTGGCGAACGCTGTCAGTAGAAGAGCCCCGCCGGTGCGACCGTGCAGGGCGGCGTACTCCACGCCGATTCCCGCGGCGTCTTCCATCACCACCAGGTGATGCGGTGCTAATTGTAACGCGTCCGCCAGAGCGGACACGTAACTCGCCATGACGCTGTCGGTGGGCGTAGGGAGCGGCTCGCCGCGTGCAGCGCTGAGGCCGTGGCCGGGGAGGTCGAAGCCCACGGCGTAGACCCCGCGCGCGGCGAGGGCGTCAAACAGGCCACGGAACACGAAGGACGTGGTCGAGGACCCGTGGACCAGGGCCCGGCAGATGTTGCTCGCCACGTCATAGGATGGGCCTGGCAGATATTGCTCGCCGCCACGACACAGGATGTGATTTGAATGAAGACACAAGGGTTCGAAATGCGTGTCGATGGCGTGGTGGGCAATAACAGCGCGTGACCCTGCCGTGGACCAGTAGCACGGCCTCGCCGATGCGGGGGCCTTGCGCGCGCACGAACACGCCGGTGCTGCCCACGGCGGAGCGCCCGCCGCGCCCGGCACCGAGCACCGGGGAGAATATCTTGATGCGGATACCCCGGGCGTGGTGCGCGACGAGCGCGGCGGGCGCGGAGGAGAGGCCGATGGGGGGCGCCGCCGTGTCCAGCACCACCACCGCGACTGCCACCATGGCCACTATAAGCGCGACGAGTGTTACCACGAAAAATCCGAAGAGGGACGCGGGGCCCCCAGAGGATGAGGAGGTAGGGACGCCAGCCTTGTTGGCCGCCGTCGCCGCCGCCGCCGCTTTGGCCTTGGTCGACTTCGGTTCGTCGCTGACGTCATCGTCGTTGTCATCGTCGCCACCACCCTTGGCGGCACCCTTGCGATTCCTGATAACAGCGCCCGCTGTGGCGAGTTTCTTGGAGATGGAGTCTTCTTCAGCCGCCGCCGCATCGTCGTCCACCGCCTCCTCCTCATTCGATGCCACGTCCGTTGCGGCGCCGACGAGCCGCGCCCAGCCGCCGCCGCCACCGACAGCGTCCTCGCCGCCAGCGCCGGTCAAGCTGTGATGTGCCTGCAAGCTCACGTCCGCCCGGTCTACTCCCTCCGGCTCCGCCTCCGGTTCCATCTCATCCCACGACTCGTCGTCGTCGCTCGCCTCGGGCTCCGCCGCGGGCGCCACCTTGCTCGATCGCGGAGAAGACATCGGGCGTCACCACCCGCACACAGTCGAGCGCGGCGCGTGATCTTTGCAGTGCCCAGAATATCTGATGACGTTACACTTCGTCATTCGTGCTGACGTGGCGAATAAACGGCACATCAAGCGAGACAGGGCGTTCAAAGCAGTGGTCCGGCGCGTAGCCATTGACACTGGCACTGCGCGCCACCGTTCGCGATGGCTTTCAATACTGCGCTGGCGCGCTTCTCGTCCCCGAAGCGCGAGGCGCCCGCCGCCCCCACGTCCACCACATGGCGCGGGAAGCTCAAGGCCTGGAAGGGGCGAATAAAGTTGTTCAACCTGAAGGACAACTTCATGAATTCCATGGCGGACCGCGCCACCCGCGCGATAACCGGCGGCGTCTCGGGTAGGGCATGACGCCCGTTCCCTTTCCACCCCGACGTACGACGCTTTCGGCTGCGGTCGTAGCGCTGCGGGAGCATCGCCCCGCCAGTTCACAGCGCGCCGTGGTGGGTCACTCCCAATTGACAAGTCCCATTCAGTGCATCGAGAGGAAGTTGAGAACGAGAGAAGCTCAAGTGAAGAAGTGAAGCGAAGCTGACGAAAGGAGGAGGCTCTTGTCTCCGGCGTGCTGCTCCTGCTCATCGTG